>Ga0233425_10010098_pt1 | contig 11651 bp, 5 predicted proteins | sample Watercolumn_Towu_2_FD_181712 | JGI IMG/M metagenome (GOLD analysis project Ga0233425, IMG submission 181712) | Freshwater microbial communities from Lake Towuti, South Sulawesi, Indonesia - Watercolumn_Towuti2014_140_MG | ecosystem: Environmental > Aquatic > Freshwater > Lake | place: Indonesia...
TGGATGGGCCCGAAGGCGTCGTGCACGTAGTGCTGGAGCAGCACACCGCCGGGCGTGTACACGGCGAGGAGCCTCGGGACGTCGCCGGTCGGGTCCCAGAGGTAGCGCACCTCGGTCCCGTCCTCGATGCGCGCGACGAGGAGGCCATCGACGTCGTAGACGAGCTCTACGTCGCTGGCCCCGACGGATGCCGTGTCCATCCGTGCCCCGTCCCAGGTGATCGCGCTGACCTCGCCGTCGTCGCGTCCGGTGAGCCGTCCCGTGGCGTCCCAGGTGTAGGTCGCGGCGCCGCGGGCGATGAGGCGTCCGTCGGCGTCGTACCGCCAGGTCTCGGGCACGCCGTCCCTGGTGGCGGCCGTGACGTTGCCCGCGCCGTCGTACGTGAACACGTCGTGGTACGCGCCGGCGCCGACGCGCTCGGCCGAGACGAGGCGTCCGCCGAGGTCGTGGTCGTACGTGGTCGTCGCGCCGCCGACGTCGTCTTCCCTCACGACCTCGCCGGCCACTCGAGTGACGGTCGTGCCGAGCATCGGGGCATCGGCCGGGTCGAGGTGGATCACGCTCTCGACCCGGCCCATGCCGTCGTACTCGTAGGTCGAGGTGACGCCGTTGGCGTGGAGGACCTCGGCGAGGCTGCCGCCCGCGTCGTAGGCGTAGGTTGTGACTCCACCCTCAGGGTCGGTGACGGAGTCGAGGCGTCCATCCCTGTACGTGAACGATGTCCGTCGCGACACCGCGCCGACGCGGACCGTGCGCGAGAGGAGGCGCGACGCCCCGTCCCAGGTGAAGGTGACCGAGGCGCCGTCGGGCATGGTGATGGATTCGAGCCGTCCCCGGTCGTCGTAGTCGTATGAACTGACGCCTCGTCCGTCCGACGTCGTGGCCCTGCTCCCGTCACGGTTCAACACGAGCCCGTAGACGCTGCCGCCGGGTGTGGCGACCTTCGTGGGCCGTCCTCGCGCATCCACGGTGACGGTCGTCCGCCCGCCGTCGGCGTCCACGCGAGCCGTGAGGTTGCCGCCCGCGTCGTATGTGAACGACTCCGAGGCGCCCGAGGGATAGCGCAGGCCGGTCAGATGATCGGCGAGGTCGTAGATCCGCTTGGTGGTGCGTCCAGACGGGTCGAGGATCGAGGTCAGGTTCCCGCGGCCGTCGTACCCGTAGGTCCACACGTTGGACATGTCGTCGGTGACCTTGGTGAGGTTGCCCGAGCCGTCGTAGCCGTAGTCCACCACGCGGCCGAGCCGGTCCTCCTCGGTGAGCAGCTTGCTGCCGCCCGAGAAATCCCTGGTGATGGTGAGCTCGTCGGGGGTCCCGACGCCGTGGACGACTCCCGCCGGGCGGCCGGCGGAGTCGTAGAGGTAGCGAGTCGTGATGCCGTGACCGTCGACAAAAGTCGCCAGGCGATCCGCCGCGTCGTAGGTGAAGCTCATCACGCCGGCCGAGCCGGTGATCTTGGTCACGAGACCGCGCCCGTTGCGCACGGCCGTGGTGACGCCGCCCTCCTCGTCGGTGAGGCCGAGTATCCGCCCTTCCCGATCGAGGGTGTAGCTCCGCGCGGTGCCGTCGCTGTTGGTGATCTTCTGGAGGAAGCCGGCGGCGTCGTATGTGTTCTTCGATGTCCGGCCGGCCTCGTCGGTCGTGCTGAGCTCGCGTCCCTCCGCGTCGTAGGTCGCGGCAACCGACGAGCCGTCGGCGTAGGTCTCGCGCAGGACTTCCCCGTTGTGGTCGAGCTCCCAGCGGGTCGTGTTGCCCAGGGCATCGGTCTGCCCGATCTTCTGGCCGAGGACCGAGTACTCGAAGGTCGTGGAGTTCCCGAGCGGATCGATCCGCTCCTCGACCTTGCTGTTCGGGGTGTACACGTACTGGGTGACGGCCGCGTCCGCGGTCCCGGAGGCGGCGACGGCCTTGGTCATGCGGCCGAGGACGTCCCACTCGTACGCGGAGACGCGACCCGCCGCGTCGGCCACCGATGCGATGCGGTCCGCGGCGTTCCAGGTGTAGGTTGTGCGGAGCCCGTCGGCCGAGTTGAACGTGAGCGGCCTGCCCCGGGCGCTGTAGGTGTACGACTCGCTCTCGCCGCCGTGGTTCCTGAGGCTCGTGACCAGCCCGTGCGAATCGCGGCCGTAGGTCATGACCTCGCCGGCGGGGTTGGTGAACGTCAGCATCTGGTTGTTCGCGTTGTACGTGGAGCGCTCGACGAGCGCGGCGCCCGTGGCGTCGATGGTCTTGGTCAGCTCGTTGCCGCGAGCGTCGTAGGTCCAGTTGGTCCGGGCGCCAACGCGGTCGATCATGGAGGTGCGGTTGCCGCTGGCGTCGTAGGTGTTGGTGTACATGCTCCCGCGGCCGTCGGTCTTGGTCAGGACCCGACCCGCGTCGTCGTAGGTGTAGGTCGTGACGCGGCCCGTGCGGTCGGTGATGCGCTCGGTCCCGGTGTCTGGGTCGTGCTCGAAAACGACGCAGGCGCCCGACCGGTCGCACTGCCGGATGAGACGTCCGTCAGAATCGTATTCCATGCGCGCGCCCGTCGAGCCTGTCGGGTCGATGATCCGCTCGACGAGGTGGGGGAACCGGTCCGAGTACACGAACTCCGTCACAGCGCCCTCGCGGTCCGTGACGGTGACGAGGTCGCGCCCCGAGTAGGTGTACCGGATGGCGTTCCCTTCCGGGTCGGTGATCGAGGTGATCAGCCCGTCGGCGTTGCGGGTGAAGTCGATGTCGTATCCGCCGGAGTGGGTGATGCCGCCTGCCGTGATGGTGAGAGTGTTACCGAGGGGATCGGTGATGCTGCGCAGCCCGTCGGTGCCCGCGGTGATTCGCGTGCCGTCGGGCCGCTCGAAGGTGTAGACCTGGGGATCATAGAGATCGAGATCAATAGTGTAGAGCTCGTCGCCCGACACGATGAGGTCCTCTCCTCCCGGAGAGATGACACGCGAGCCGGGGGTCGTGATGGCGGTGTACCTGATGCCGAGCCAGTTGGGCTCGAAGGCGTACGTGATCGGATCGAAGGCGAACTGCTCGCGCACCCCGCCGCCGAGGTTGAGCGTGACGACCCGCGGCGGGTCGACGTTGGCCACGGTGCACCACAGGATCCCGCACCGCTCGAGGTAGACGTCCCAGCCGTGCTCGCCCTCGCCGACGCCCTTCTCCGCGCGGATGCTGGCGATGTCGATGGTCCAGCCGTAGCCGAAGTCGCCCATCTCGCCTCGCCGCCGGCTGTCGTATGTCCGTGTGATCTGGATCGGGATGCCCGAGGCCGCGATGTAGAGGTCGTCCCAGCTCAGGGTGAAGAGCCCCGGGTTGGGCGACTCGGCGAGCTCCACCGGGATGGTGATGGTGGCGCGGTTGCCCCCCGAGTCGAGGGCCGACAGCGCGAGGTCGTAGTACCCCGCGGCGCAGCAGGACGGATCGAGCTCGCCGAGCACGCCGGCCGCGACCTCGTTTGTCCCCCGCGCCACCTCGAGCGCCACGTCGCCCTCCGCCGGCGTGAGCGTGACGGTCCACTCGATCAGACGGCCGCCGTCCGTGACGGTGCCGACCACATCGGTGATCCAGTCGATGACGTCCATCTCCGCCGGTGAGGTGAGCCTCACGGTGGGCGGCGTGCGGTCGGCCGGGTCGATCACGATGAGGTCGATGATCCGCTGGTCCCGGTTGCCGGCCGCATCGGTGGCCGTGGCCACGAATTCGTAGGTGCCGTACGCGGCCGGAGTCCAGGTGGCCACGCCGCCGACGAGCGCGACGGGGACGCCGTTACGGGTCACGGTCAGAGACGTGACGCCGATGTTGTCCACCGCGGACGCGCGGATGGTCACCAGGGTCCCGATGGTGGTGGGGTTCGGGGCCACCGAGAACGTCAGGACGGGGTCGTCGACGTCGGGAGTGCAGGCATCTCCCCGGCCGTCGCCGTCGCCGTCCCGCTGGTCGGGATTGGCGACGTCCGGGCAGTTGTCGCAGACGTCGCCCACACCGTCTCCGTCGCGGTCGGCCTGCGTGGGGTTGGCGACAGCGGGGCAGTTGTCGCACGCGTCGCCGTACGGGTCCCCGTCCCTGTTGGCCTGGTCGGAGTTGCGCGTGGTGGGGCAGTTGTCGCAGACGTCGCCCACGTCGTCGGCGTCGCCGTCGGCCTGGGCGGGGTTGGACACGGCGCGGCAGTTGTCGCAGACGTCGCCGAGCCCGTCGTGGTCCACGTCGGACTGGTCGGGGTTCGCGTCGCTCGCGCAGTTGTCGCAGGCGTCGCCGATCCCGTCCCGGTCCGTGTCGGTCTGGGCCGGGTTGGAGACGCCGGGGCAGTTGTCGCAGTCGTCGCCGCGGTCGTCGGCGTCGCGGTCGCTCTGGCCCGGATTGGCGCTGGTCGGGCAGTTGTCGCAGGTGTCGCCGAACCCGTCGAGGTCGGTGTCGGTCTGCGCGGGGTTGGCGTCGTCGGGGCAGTTGTCGCACGCGTCGCCCGACCCATCGCGGTCCGTGTCGGTCTGGGTCGGGTTGACGTCGTCGGGGCAGTTGTCGCAGGCATCGCCGAGCCCGTCGCGGTCCGCGTCGCCCTGGCCCGGGTTGGCCACCGCGACGCAGTTGTCGCACGAGTCGCCGCGTCCGTCGCGGTCAGTGTCGGTCTGGGCCGGGTTGGCGGCGGACGGGCAGTTGTCGCACGCGTCGCCGAGCCCGTCGCCGTCCGCGTCGACCTGGGTCGGGTTGGCTGTGGTCAGGCAGTTGTCGCACGCGTCCCCTGCGCCGTCGGAATCCCCATCGGCCTGGCCCGGGTTGGCGGCCGAAGGGCAGTTGTCGCAGCGGTCGCCGACGTTGTCCGTGTCCCGGTCGGCCTGGTCCGGGTTGGCGACTGTCGAGCAGTTGTCGCAGGCGTCGCCCGCGCCGTCTGAGTCGCGGTCGCTCTGGCCCGGGTTGGCGTCGTCGGGGCAGTTGTCGCACGCGTCGCCGCGGTCGTCGCCGTCCACGTCGACCTGGGTCGGGTTGGCGGCGGCCGGGCAGTTGTCGCAAACGTCGCCGATTTCATCGACGTCACGGTCGGCCTGGTCCGGGTTGGCGTCGTCGGGGCAGTTGTCGCATGCGTCGCCAAGGGAGTCGCGGTCGACATCGGTCTGCCTCGTGTTCACGACCTCGGGGCAGTTGTCGAGGCAATCGACCACGTCATCGACGTCCGAGTCCGGGAACCCCTCGTCGATGTCGCCGTCGCAGTCGTTGTCCAGACCGTCGCAGACCTCGTCGGCGTCGGGGTTGATCTCGTCCCAGGAATCGTCGCAGTCCTCACCGGCGTCGCAGCCGAGCCCGTACCCGTCGCCGTCGCCGTCGCGGCAAGTGCACACGTCGCCGAGCCCGTCACCGTCGGAGTCTTCCTGGCCGGGATTGACGACGTCCGGGCAGTTGTCGACGCAGTCGAGCACGCTGTCGCCGTCGCGGTCGGGGAACCCCTCATCGATGCCGCCGGAGCAGTCGTTGTCGATCCCGTCGCAGCGCTCCTCGGCGCCCGGGTTGACCGCGGGATCGGCGTCGTCGCAGTCCTCGCCGAGGCACCCGTCGCCCAGGCCGTACCCGTCGCCGTCGACGTCATCGCAGGAGCACGCGTCGCCGATCCCGTCTCCGTCCGAGTCGTCCTGGTCCGGGTTGGGCGTGTCGGGGCAGTTGTCGATGCAGTCGAGCACGCCGTCGGCGTCGCCGTCGAGGAAGTCACCCTCGTCGGTGAGCCCGTCGCAGTTGTTGTCGATGCCGTCGCAGAGCTCGACGGCTCCCGGGTGGACAGAGGAGTTCATGTCGTCGCACTCGTCGCCCAGCTCACAGCCCGGTCCGTACCCGTCGCCGTCGCGGTCCAGGCAGAGGCAGGCGTCGCCAATGCCGTCGCCGTTGGTGTCCGTCTGGTCCGGGTTGGGCTCGTCGGGACAGTTGTCGAGGCAGTCGGGCACGCCGTCGTCGTCGCGGTCCGGGAAATCCTCGTCGATGCTCCCGTCGCAATCGTTATCGATGCCGTCGCAGACCTCGTCCGCGTCCGGGCTCACCTCGGCGTTCCCGTCGTCGCAGTCCTCGCCTGCGCCGCATCCCGCGCCGAACCCGTCGCCGTCCTCGTCGAGGCAGGGCTCGTCGGTGCGGCCGTCGCCGTCCTCGTCCACATCGAGGTCGAGGTCACCGTCCGCGTCGCCGCCCACGTCTTCATCCGAGTCTTCGTCCGCGTCTCCGTCCGCATCGCCGTCCGCTTCCGCATCGCCGTCGGCATCCGCGTCCACGTCGCCATCGACGTCGGTGTCGCCGTCGCCATCGGCGTCACCCGGCTCGTCGTCCCCGTCGCCGCACCCGGCGACACCGAGCGACACGGACATCAGGAGAGCGACCAGCAGGCATGTCCTGGTGTTCACGCGGCACCTCCTCGCGTCGCCATCGGAACCGAAGACCCGACGCAGCGCGAAATACGAACATCTTTACAAAACAAAATAGACGCGTGTCATGTCAAGACCCCTGGCTCCGGGACAACGCCCAGGCATGGGACCCCGCTGGTCGAGTGGACGAAGTGGACGTGGTGGACGTGGTGGACTTCGCCCCGTCGTTCACTCTGTTCTCAGTGTCCACACCGTCCACCTCGTCCACGCCAAGCGCCGGCGATCGGGATGTGGAGGCCCCTGTTCTTCGGTGTCGGGCTCTGGTAAGAGGCACTCGCCCGGACGCGACGGCTGCACTCGGTCGTCCGGGGCGGCGGAGGCAGGAGCGAGCATGGCGAAAGGGATCGGCGCGAGCCCGTTCCTCGGCATCCACCTCTCGGGATGGCTGGATGCGCTGAGGAGGTCCGGGTACCGGGTCGACCGCCAGTACGTCCCGCACGCCGCCGTGATAACGGTGCTCGCGGCGCACAACGTGTTCCTGCGCTCGCTCGTCGATGTGCGCTTCGGCCGCGCGCTGCGGCAGGTCCGGATCGAGCACCCGCCGATCTTCATCATCGGGCACTGGCGGAGCGGGACGACGTACCTCCACGAGCTGCTCGGGCTGGACCCGAGACACACGTATCCCACGGTGTACGAGTGCACGTCGCCGAACATCTTCGTGTGGGAGATCCCGCGCATCAAGGCCCTGTTCGGCCGGAGCCTCCCGACGAAGCGCCCCTTCGACAACATGAGGTGGGGGTTCGACGCCCACGGCGAGGACGAGTTCGCGCTCTGCAACATGGGCGTGCCCTCGCCGTACATCAACATGGCGTTCCCGAACGGCGCACTGTTGTATCGAGAGTACCTCGACCTCGAGAGCCTCTCCGACGAGGAGCGCGAGGCGTGGAAGCGGGCGCTCCGCACGTTCGTCACGCAACTGACGTTCATCCGGCCGAAGCGCATCGTCCTGAAGTCGCCCACGCACACGTTCCGGATCAGGACCCTGCTCGAGGTCTTCCCGGACGCGCTCTTCGTCCACGTCGTTCGCAACCCGTACGAGGTCTTTCCCTCGACCGTGCACCTGTGGCGGACCTGCTGCCAGAGCTACGGGCTCCAGGAGCCGCGGCTGGGCTCCCTCGAGAAGTGCGTCTACTCGACCTTCCTCGATATGTTCGCCAAGCTCGACGAGACGCGTCCCCTCGTCGCGCCCGGACGGTTCCACGAGCTCAGGTACGAGGACCTGTGCGCCGACCCGGTCAGCGTGATGGCAGGTCTGTACGACGCGCTCTCGCTCGGCGGGTTCGATCGGGTCGTCCCAGAGATCGAGCGGCACGTCGCGGCGACCGGCGACTATCAGCGCAACCGATATGCGATGCGTCCCGAGCTCGTGGAAGAGATCGGGCGTCGATGGGGTCCGATCATCGAGCGGTACGGCTACTCGCCCCCGTGAGGCGTCATTCCTCCGCGGGGGCTTCCTTGGCCTTCTCTTTCTTCTTCTTCTTGTCGCTGGGCGCGGGTGCCGCCTCACCCTTCGCCTTCTTCTTGGCCACCTTCGGAGCAGCGAGACGGGCGGCCTTGTCCTCCGCCGCCTTCCGGTACCTCGCCAGTTGCTGCTCACCGGCCATCATCCGCTTCCTGATGGCCTTGATGTCAGCGCGGATGCGCCGGACCGTCGTGTCCTTGTCCGTCTGTTCCTTGGACAGCCCGTCTTTCGTGAGGGTCGCGAGCCGGAGCCCGAGCTCCTTCTCGAGACGCTCCTTCTGGGCGAGCTGGACGTTCGTGTTGTGCGATCCCATGACCTCTCTCCCTGCTTCGAGGAGCCGACAGAACGCGTGTTGTGACACAGCCAGGGTGGCAGGGCAAGCCCCTGGGGTCGAAGTCGAGCATTTTCCGTTGCGCGCGACATGGCGGTGGTGATCCGCGTCACCGGGATTGGTAGAGGATGAGCGAGTGGCCGAGGAACGGGCGGCCGGTGGGGTTGGTGTAGCGGTGGGGCCGGTCCGCGGCGAACAGCACCGCGTCGCCACTGGCGAGCTCGATGCGCTCGCCGCCGGCGTCGAGGCACACGCGGCCGCGCAGCACCGAGAGGAGCTCGCGGCTCCCTTCGAGGTGGGCGTCGGCGTCCTGGGCCGCATTCGGCGCGAGCCAGATCTCGTACAGCTCGACCGGGTGCCCCGGGACACGAGCAAGGAGCGGGCGGCTGCGGAACGAGCGGTCGTGCGAGTAGAGGTACTGCGCCTCGCGCCTCCGCATCACGTTCACCGACGGGGGCTCGTCCTGACCGAGGAGCTCGGCGAAGGGCACCCCCAGGCCCGTGGAGATCCGCCACAGGACGGCGATCGTCGGGTTGACCTTCAGGGTCTCGATCTGGCTCAGCATGGCGCGGCTCACGCCGGAGAGCCGCGCGAGCTCCTCGAGCGTGAGCTCGCGGGCCTGGCGCAGCCGTCGCACGCTTCCCGCAACGCGCTGGTTGATCTCGTCCATCACTCCCCGGCTCGCTCGCGCGCCGCGGTGGTGAACGCTTGCTCGAGGTCGTCGCGAAGGTCGTCGATGTGCTCGATGCCGACCGACAGCCTGAGCAACCCGTCGGAGATGCCGCGCGCGGCGCGCTGTTCCGGCGGGACCGAGGCGTGGGTCATGAGCGCGGGGTGCTCGATGAGCGACTCGACGCCGCCGAGGCTCTCGGCGCAGGTGAACACCTTCACGGCCCGGAGCACGGCTCGCGCGGTCTCGAGCCCTCCGGCGAGACGGACGGCGATCATGCCCCCGAAGCCGGTCATCTGCCGGCACGCGAGCGCGTGCTGCGGGTGCGAGGGCAACCCGGGGTAGATGACCTCGCTCACCTCGGGCCGTCCCTCCAGCCACCGGGCGAGGGTGAGCGCGTTCGACTCGTGCCGCTCCATGCGCAGGGCAAGCGTCTTCGTGCCCCGCATGACGAGGAAGCAGTCGAGCGGACCAGGCACCGCTCCGATCGCGTTCTGGAGGAACCGCAGGCGCTCGCCAAGCGCGGGGTCGCGGCCCACGACAGCGCCGCCAACCACGTCGGAGTGGCCTCCGAGGTACTTGGTCGTCGAGTGCACGACGAGGTCGGCGCCGAGCGCCAGGGGCCGCTGGAAGAAGGGCGTCATGAACGTGTTGTCCACCGCGAGGAGCACGCCCCGGCTGTGGCACAGCTCGGCGATCGCGCCGATGTCGGCGAGCTCGAGGAGCGGGTTGGTCGGCGTCTCCAGCCAGCACAGCCGGGTGTCCGGCCGGATGGCGGCCTCGAGCTCGGACGGAGCCCTGGGATCAAAGTACGTGAAGAGGACCCCCTGCTTCCGGAACACGTGCTCGAACAGGCGGAACGACCCGCCGTACAGGTCGTGGCCGGCGACCACGTGGTCGCCCGACTCGAGTAGGTGCACGACCGTCGCGGTCGTGGCGCACCCCGAGGCGAAGGCCAGCCCGAAGCTGCCTCCCTCGAGGGCGCACAGGTTCGCCTCGAGCGCGGAGCGGGTCGGGTTGCGCGTCCGGGAGTACTCGAAGCCCCGGTGCTCGCCCGGCCCGGCCTGCGCGTAGGTCGAGGTCAGGAAGACCGGGGTCATCACCGCGCCGGTCGCGGGCTCGGGCGGCTGTCCCGCGTGCACGGCCAGCGTCTCGAAACGCAGGGTCGCCTTCTTGGCCTCATCCATGGCGGCCTCCCTGCTGCCGGGCCCAGTGGTTCACGAGGTCGATGCGGGCGAGGAACCCCCGCGCGACGCCTTCGCGGGTCACGACCACGCCGCCGGCTCCCGACAGGAGCAGGCGGTAGGGCTCGTCGATGTCGGTCGCCTCGTCCACCTGAGGGAGCGGCCGGGCCATCACGTCGCGCACGAGGCGCGTCCCCAGGTCGACGCCGTCGTGGGCCAGCTTCACCAGCGTGACCTCGCCGACGCTCCCGACGCTCTGGCCGGCCTCGAGCACGGGGAGCTGCGAGATGCCGTGGAGCTCCATCAGCGACAGCGCCTCGGTCGCGGCCCCGTCGGGCGCGACGGAGATGAGGTGCATGTGCGCGGGTTTGGACGCGAGCACGTCGCCGGCCGTCGACCTCACGGGCTCGGTGTCGAGGTCGAGGAACCCCTTGTCGCGCATCCAGCGGTCCGAGAAGAGCTTGGAGAGGTAGTTCCGGCCCGTGTCGGGGAGGATGACGACGACGACCTTCCCCGGTGGCAGGCGGTGGGAGAACTTGATCGCGGCCGCCGCGGCCGTGCCGGCGGACCCGCCGACGAGCAACCCCTCTTCCCGGGCGAGGCGTCGGGCCATGACGAAGGACTCGGCGTCGGAGACCCGCACCATCTCATCGACCACCTGCCGGTTGAACGTCTTCGGCACGAAGTCCTCGCCGATGCCCTCGACCAGGTAGCTCCGAGGGGAGTCCCCCGAGAGGATGGAGCCCACCGGATCGGCTCCGACGACGACGACCTCGGGCTTCTGCTCCTTGAGGTATCGGCCGGTGCCCGAGATGGTCCCACCGGTGCCCATGCCGGCGACGAGCACGTCGATCCGTCCGTCGGTGTCGCGCCAGATCTCGGGTCCGGTCGTGCGGTAGTGCGCGGCCGGGTTCTCGGGGTTGGAGAACTGGTCCGGCCTGAACGCGCCTGGGATCTCTCGCGCCAGCCGGTCGGCGACGCCGTTGTAGCTCTCGGGCGAGTCGGGCGGGACGGACGTCGGCGTGATGACCACCTCGGCGCCGTAGGCCCGCAGGAGCGCGACCTTGTCCTCGCTCATCTTGTCGGGCATGACGAAGATGCAGCGGTAGCCCTTGCAGGCGGCGACGAGCGCGAGGCCGACGCCCGTGTTGCCGGCAGTGGCCTCGATGATCGTCCCACCCGGCGCGAGCAGGCCGCGGCGTTCCGCGTCCTCGATCATCGCCAGGCCGATGCGGTCCTTGATGCTCCCTCCCGGGTTCGCCGCCTCGAGCTTGGCGTAGATCGTGACCGGGAGCCTGGCCGCAACCCGGTGCAGTCGGACGAGCGGGGTCCGGCCGATGGCGTCCAGCACACAGTCGCACGTGTTCATCTCAACCCTCCGGTGCGTTCAACATAGTCGCACGGGAGTCTACTATAGTAAACATCGCCGTCAAGCAGGAGCCGCGGCATTTTCAGGCCCGGGCCGGGCGAGCGTATCGGAGCGACGCCCCGTCAGCAGTCGTCGTCGCAGTCGCAGCCCGCGGAGCACGACCTGTCCTCGTCGCAGGCGCACTCGCAGTGGAAGACCATGTCCATGCTCCGGAGCACGGGTGAGTGCCTGCCGTCGAGCGACTGGAGCACCACC
>Ga0233425_10010099_pt1 | contig 11649 bp, 7 predicted proteins | sample Watercolumn_Towu_2_FD_181712 | JGI IMG/M metagenome (GOLD analysis project Ga0233425, IMG submission 181712) | Freshwater microbial communities from Lake Towuti, South Sulawesi, Indonesia - Watercolumn_Towuti2014_140_MG | ecosystem: Environmental > Aquatic > Freshwater > Lake | place: Indonesia...
GGCTGATGTCGGCCGCACTGGCATTTCGCCTGGAGGGTTTCCCCAAGGCTGCCCACGCCGCCTGATTCTCGCGAATCACGCAAATGTTACCGGGTAATACTACAGGTGTATGCCGCTTTCGATCGCGCAAACGTTCTCCGGCTATTCTCTTATCGTCGGAGGCAGCCGATGCCAACTTTGTACCTCACTCCCGCCGCGATTGGTTATTTGACGCAGTTAGTGCTGGCGTTGGCGATCACGGCCTATCTGGTCTACCGCCTGCGCACGGCTGATCGCCGCAATCAGGACACGCGCTCCCTGCGCCTCGTCGCCGGCATTTTCGTGACGGTGACCGTGCTGGTTCTGCTGCTGTTTGGCGATGCCGCGCTGGCGCCGACCCCGCGCCTCTATGCCGTCTACGGGGAAAACACGGTCATTGGCATCCTGCTTATCCTGCTGTTCCAGTTCGCCTATGCCTTCCCACAGCGTTACCCGCAGCGGCGGTGGGAGGCGCGGGGGGCGTTGGCGCTCAGCCTGGCCTACACGCTTTGGGAGGCCGGCTTCGCGCTCTATCGCGGCCTGTGGCTGCTGCCGCTAGACCAGGTCCTCTACCGCCCGCGCGGGGCAGATTATGCGATGGCGGTGCTCTTTTTGGGCGTCCCGCTGGCCTACTTACGCCAGATGACCGCCACGCCCCGGCCGTCGGCCCGACGGGCGCTGCGCGGCTTTGCCCTGATCTTGCTCATCCCGCTGGTCTTGAGCCTGTTGACGCTTGCGCGCGGCATGGCCGCCATCCATCCGGCCGTATTCCAATCCAGCCTGGCGGTCGGCATCCTGTTGACGCAATTTCTCTTCGCATTGAACTATCTCAATGCGCTCCCCGCGCTGATATCCTTCCAGGTGCGGCTGGTGGGCATCACGCTTCTGGTGGTGCTGGCCGTCTTCGGTGCGGTGGGTTGGGCGCTGACGCCGCCGCACGCGGCGGTGTACCGTCCGGCGTTAGCGGATCAACAAACGCTGCGCTTTACGCCTAACGCGCAAGGCGGCTACGATGTGACGCCGGTCGCTTTTCAGTTCGATCCAGAGCCGGGCGCACCGCTGGCAATGGAGGTTCCGTTCGCCGGCGGCAGCCCGCCCGATGCGCAGGCCGCCGTGCCTTTCACCTTCCCGTTTTACGGAGAAACGGTAGAGACGCTCTGGGTGCTGCAAAGCGGCGCGGTGGGTATGGGCGCATCGCTCCACCTTCCCAGCATGGAGTATCATTATGCCGCCACGCCGGCGATTTTCCCGCTCTTTGTGACGCTGGATACCGCTTCCGGCGGCGTGTTTGCCAAAGATGAGGGCGAGCGGCTGGCCCTCACCTGGCAAGGGCTGCGAGGCTGGCATGATCGCCAGGCCACGTATACCTTCCAACTGGTGTTGTACCGCGACGGCGTCTTTACCATCACGACCAACGGGTTGCCCGACGCGCCCTATGAACCCAATACCAGCCCGTTCAGCAACGTCTGGGTGACAGGGGCGACGCCGGGCCTGCGGGAGCAGCGTCCGCAGCGGGTGAACTTTGCGGGCGGGCCGCAAGGCGTGTTGCAAGACCACTACCTGGAATTTCGCACGCACCTGCACCACTTGTTGGCCCCGCTGGCCGTTTTGATTCTGGTGAGTAGTATCGGGGTCACGCTGGGCTTTCCCATCGTCTTCTACCTGAGCCTCATCCGGCCGCTCAACGCGCTCTTGGCTGGCGTCCGGCGGGTCAAGGACGGCGATCTGGAAACGACGATGCCGGTGCAGCACTACGATGAAATTGGCTTCCTGGCTGAGGCGTTCAACGACATGGTCGCGCAGCTCCATGATTTCATCACCCGATTGGAAACGCGCGTGGCCACGCGCACGGCTGCCCTGACACAAGCCAATGAGCAATTGCGCCAGGAGATGGACGAACGCCAGGCCGCACAGGCGCAGGTCTTGCAGCACGAACGCGCGCTGGCCGCGGCCGAGGAACGAGAGCAATTGGGCCGCGAGCTGCACGACGGCCTGGGTCAGGTGATGGGCTACGTGAACGTGCAGGCGCAGGCCATCCGTGCCTTGCTCCAGTCCGGGCAAATTGATCCGGCCGCGTCCGTCTTGCGCCAACTGGAACAGGTGGCGCAGGACGTGCACGCGGACGTGCGCGCCTATATTCTGGGCATCCGCACCGCCGCCGTCCCGGCCACTGGGTTCCTGGCCGCGCTGCGCCTTTACCTTGACGCGCTGGAACGCGCCTACGGGTTTCGGGTCACGCTGGACTTGCCGCCTGCGTTGGAAACCAGCCCCGGCGCCGGCCTCTTTGCGCCGGAGGTGGAGGCGCAGCTTCTGCGCATCGTCCAGGAGGCGCTGACCAACGTGCGTAAGCACGCCGGGGTGACGGCGGCGCGCGTCTCGCTGGCGTTGCAAGCGCGCCAGGCCGAGATCGTCATCACCGACGAGGGCTGTGGATTTGACCTCACCCCCTCTACTCCCCCGTCCCTGGCAGGGAAGCATGTCCTGAGCGCAGGCGCAGGAGGGGATCGGGGGATAGGTCACTTCGGCCTGTCCGTCATGGTTGAGAGGGCGCAATCGGTGGGCGGCAGCGTGGAGGTGGCGTCGGCGCCGGGGCAGGGCACGCCGGTCACGGTGCGGATGCCGCTGGCCATGGCCGCGGGGGCCGGAGTCAGTGGGCTGCGCGTGCTGCTGGCCGACGATCACCCGCTCTTCCTGGATGGCCTGCGCAACATGCTCACCGCGCACGGCATGAACGTGGTGGGTCTGGCGCGCGATGGCGTCGAGGCCGCGGAACAGGCGATCGCGGTGCGTCCCGACCTCGTCTTGCTGGACATCCAGATGCCGCGCTGCAATGGCCTCGAGGCGGCCCGGCGTATCAAGGCCAGCCTGCCCGCGGCCACGATCGTGATGCTCACGGTGGCGGCCAGTGAAGAGAGCCTGTTCGAGGCGCTCAAGCTGGGCGCGTCCGGTTACATTCTCAAGAGCGTCAGCAGCGAGCAGTTCTTCGATACTCTGGCCAGCCTGCTGCGCGGGGAACCCGTCTTCTCGCCCGAGGTGGCGGCCAGAATCCTGGCCGATCTTGCGCCGGTCGCCCCCGGCCCGCGCGGCGTAGTCGGGGCGGGCAGGAAGGGGTCAGAGCCGAAGGTTCTGCCCGGCCTGATCGAGCGCCAGACCGAGGTGTTGCGCCTGGTGGCGCAGGGCCTCACCTACAAAGAGGTCGGCGCCCGCCTGTGCATTGCTGAGGTCACGGTCAAGTACCACATGGGCGAAATCCTCAATCACCTGCACGTGCAAAGCCGCAAAGAGGCAGTGGCCTATGCCGTCCGCCGCGGGTTGGCCCGGCAGTAAACATCTCTTTGATTTGTGGCCGGTTCGCGGTATAATCACGGCATGTTACATCGTCATCTAGCTCATCAGGAATTCACGCTGGCCGCGATTGATGATGTGATCGCGCGCGGTAAGCGACACGACTGGGCCGACCTGCGTCGTGCGGCGTTGGCTGACCGGATCGTGCTGGAAAAGGTGCTGCGCGTCTGCCAGGCGCACGTGGCCGATCCGTACGCCCAACGCTACCATTTCTGGAAACAATATGCCGAACGATACCTTACCTGAGTGGGAGCAAGTGCTGGCCGCGGCCGCGCACCTTCAGCGCATCTTGCCAGGCGCGGTACTCGTGGGCGGCAGCGCCGCAGCCGTGTACGCGGCGCATCGCCTTTCCACCGACGCCGACCATGTGCTGAGCGATCTTCGGCCGCGCTTCGACCGGGTGCTGGCCGACTTGGAATCGGTCGCTGGCTGGCAAACGGCCCGCGTCAGGCGCCCGGTCCAAATCCTCGGCAGTCTGGATGGCATCGAGACCGGAGTGCGGCAACTGATTCGTGATGAGCCGCTGGAAACTACCCAAATCGAATACCGCGGAGAGAAACTCACGCTCCCGACAGAAGGCGAGATGTTGCGGATCAAGGGCGTTTTGATCCTGCGGCGCAACGCCACGCGCGACTATCTCGATTTCGTGTCCCTGGCCGACCACATGGGCAGCGAACAGGTGGCAGCGGCCCTGCGGCCTTTTGACCGCCTCTATCCTCAGCCAAACGAGGAATCAGCCTTGCAGCAGTTGCAGATTCAGCTCGCCAACCCGCTACCTTACGATCTCGAAGGGCTGAACCTGGCCGAATACAAGAACCTGGCGCCGCGCTGGCGCAACTGGCTTGTCGTCAAAGCCGCTTGCGCCGAATGTGCAACGCTGATTTTCGATCGAATTGTTGGCCCGGAGGAATGATGCGCTGCGCGTGTTGCCTCACGGTGATACTTTACCGTAGAACCTGACAACGTATGGCCGCGGGAGCTTTACTGGCAGCGTAATTGTCCGGAGGTGATCGTCTGGTGATGCTGTTCGGCATTACGCGTCGCCACGTGCCTGGCGCTTCCTGAGCGAAGCGCCAGGCACGTTCTTTTCTTCAGGACTATACTTTTTCGCCGCAAAAGTATAGGGACAACCCACCCCGGTTTGTGTTATTCTTCCCTTGACCATTCTCTAAAGATACGCTGCCAATCCCCATTCAGTTTTTGATGGTGAGTGTGCTATGACCCACCCGACTCGGATCGCCCTCTGCGGGGACTCGCTATTGCTCGCCGGACTGGAAGCCGACTTGCGTCGCACGGCCGGCCTGCAAGTGTTGCACCTGGCAGCCCCCATACTGCTGCAAAGTGAGGCGCGGCCGCCCGAGGTCGGGGTGGTGGTGTATGATCAGGCTGCGACCGAACTGCGCCAATTCGCCGGTTGGTTGACGGATTGCCCCGACCTGATCCTACTGGACCTGGATGCTGAACACGATCGCGTGCACGTAGTAGCCGGCCACAGCCGGCCCGTGCTGACCATTGGCGATCTCGCCCGCCTGGTGCAGCAGGCGGCCGCCAATTCGCTTGCGATATGAGGGCGCCCGGTGTGTGCAAAGGCGCGAGAAATCCGGTTCCACTATCTGTTGGCCGCCATCGCGTTGAGCCTGTTCAGTTACGGCGCGGCGCACGCGGGTGAGCGATTGAGCCGCGCCGCGCCGGCTGACACGGCGACCGTGACCGCGGCCAGCGGCGCGATTGGGCCGGCCAGGGCGCCGATTAGCCTGCCGGTGCAGGTCGCGTCGGCGCAGCGCCTGGCCGCGGCGACCGTCCGGGTGGACTATGATCCGACGCTGGTGCGCGCCACCGCCTGCGAACGCAACCCTGTCTTCGATATCGGTCTCTGCAACTTCGCGCTAGATCGCGATCGCGATGGCGCGACCGATGCGGTCCTGTTCAACGTGATCTCCCTGAACGGGGTGAACGTCGGCAGCAGCCCGATCCCGCTGGCGCACATCACCTGGGCGGCGGTCGGGACGGCGAGCGTGGCGGTGACCGCGACGTTGAGCGTGACCGTCACGACCTTCACCGATCCCGACGCCGCGCCGATCCCGGTGACGGCGGTGAACGGACAGATTACGATTGCGGCCGTGTCCCCGAGCACGGCGACGCCAACTGCGACGGCCACGCCGACCGCAACCGCATCGCCCACCGCATCCGCGACGCCGACGGTGACGCCGACCACAACATCCACCGCGACGCCGACCGGATCGCCGACGGCCACGGCCACTGCGCCTATTTATCTCAGCTATCTTCCGCTACTGTTCGCACAGGAGGTTGTTCGATGAACCGATCTCTGCTGGGCAGACTGGGCATCGCGCTGATTGTCGCTGTGTTGGCGGCGATCAGCTTCGGCGTCTTGGCCGGGGAGGCCAGAACGCAAGCCGGGATCACAGCCGCCGGCCAGGTGGTCACACAGACCTTTACTCTCCGCGCGGGCTGGAATACGATCTACCTGGAGGTCGAGCCGATCAACGACTCGCCGTTGGTGGATCCCGACGGCAACGGGCCGTTGCCGCCGGAGCCATCCCTCTCCACTATCGAGGCGGTCTTCGCGCACCTGAGCTGCGCGGACTGTCTGGAGAGCGTCTGGACCTGGCACATGCCAAGCTCGCGCATGGACTACATCATAGATCCGTCGGAGGGGCTGTGGGATGCGCCGGGCTGGGAGCGCTACTTCCCGGCCGCCAATGCTGGCGCGGATGGCGGGTCGCGCGAGTTCCTGACGAACCTGCTTAATCTGCACGCTAACACCGGCTACCTGGTGAAGCTGCGCGATGGCTTCGCCGGCGCGGCGACCTTGTCGGTGTCCGGGTCGCCGGTGGTGGGCCACCGACGCTGGGCCAAGGCATCGTACAGCCTGGTCGGCTTCCCCGTGCTGCCGGAAAGCGGCCCTACGGCCGCCGTTATCAAGGCGACCTCGGCGATCAGTGATGTGTTGAACCTGAGCAGCGATGGCCGCTGGCAACGCTTGACTGATGCGACCCGACTGGAGAGCGGTCAGGCTTATCTGGCCTACTACAAAGAGACCACCGCCGAGGACTACACCGCGCCGCTGAACGTGCGCGACGTGCTGCGCGACGGGCTGCGCTTCCGTCGCGGCGCAGGCGGCGTCAGCAATTCGGTGCGTGTCGAGAACCTCTCCGCGGCCGCGGCCACGGTCTCGGTCAGCCTGGTGGACGGCGCCAACTCCGGCGTGGCGCTGCGCTATTCGACCAGCGCCACCGCGACGGTGGATCTGCGCATCGGCTCGCCGGTCGTGGTGACGGTGGGCCCGGGCGGCGCAAAAGATCTGAATTTCCTGGTTGCGGCGCGCGACCAACCCAGCGCAGGAACAGGATTGCTGCAAATCGCCTCGGCTGACCTGGGCACGCGCTGGTTGATCCCGCTGACGGCCGCGACCGGCTCGTATGCCGGGCTGTGGGTGGGCGAGGTGGTCGCCAATGACGTGAGCGAGAGCCGATTGGGCGCCACCAACGTGGCGAGCGGGACGCTGACCATTGCCCTGCCCCCGCGCGACGGTTCGGGGCTGCGTGGCGCGGCCGAGCTGCGCGAGATCAGCGCGGGAACCAGCTCTCAATTGGCGGTCACGCTGACGCTGACGCTGCCCTCGGCCAAGACGACCACCCCACCCCAGGCCATCAGCGGTACTGCGCCCTACGTGGGCGGCTACGTCTTCACCGATGCCAACCAGAACGGCCAACGCGACCCTGATGAGAAGGGATTGGCCGGCGTCATCGTGAGCCTGACCTCAGGCTCTGCCACGCTGACCCAAACGACGGCCGCCGATGGCGCGTATCTGTTCCAGGGCCTGGCTGCCGCCGACTACACTGTGATTGCGCCGACCGCGCCGGCCGGCTATACATCCGCCTTTACAGTCACGTTGCCGGTGACGCAAACCTTGCCGCTGACCGCGACCCTGCCCACCGCGCCGAACGCCTTCCCGCAAACGGTGAGCGTGGACGCGCAGGGGGTCACGGCCCTGGGGCCGGCAGCCTACCGGCAGCAGGTGCTACCGGCGCCCTATGCCCTCCCCTATTACGATGCCAACGGTAACCGCGTGGAACCGTTGCTGAACTTCGGCTATGTCCCGGTCTATGATGCCTCCGTGTGGAGCGGCACGTGCAGCGACCGCCGCGCTCGGCAAGCCGACTTGGGCCAGGTGATCAACGGCAGCCTGAGCAGCAGGGTGGCCGCCGCCTCGTTGAACCCGCAGCCGTGGCCGGGGAACACCGCCCTATTGGGCAGTGGGATCACCTATGTGGTCTATGTGGAACAGGCCGGCGCCAACGGCGCGGCGGGCCAGGGCGTGGCCTGCGGTGAGGTCGCCCAAAGCGCGCCCACTAAGAGCGAGTTCCGCTACCGCGTCTTGTTGCGTGTGGCCGAGGATGGCAGCGCCGAATTGCTGCCCAGGTACATCGTTGATCCGCCAACCAACACGCTGCGCATCAGCACCGCGGCCTTCACCATGCAGACGCCGATCCGGGCCAGCGGCCGTCTTTCGGACGCCAATCCTCTGTTGAATTTCCCGATCACCGTGGCCAGTCAAGACCCGCGTAACCCCTTCAAGCACAAGTATGCGCCCGATCACGATGACCTGGACGCCAAATTCAACCCGATAGACCTGAGCACTGTGCCACCCTATTTGTGGGAATCCTACCAGGTGCTCCGCCAGTTGACCCTGGAGCTGACCCAGTACCCGCCCAACGGCGGCGCGACTGAGGCCGCCGCGCAGGACTGGGGCGGCGCCATCTGGGGCGGCGCCTACCACGGGGTCTACAGGGGGCTGTATAAGAACGACATTACGGTCAAGGGCTACTTTGTCATTCAACAGGTGCTGACCGCCAACCAGTTGCTGCGGCAATCCTACGATCGGTAGTGGAGGACACGATGAAACGCTTCAAGACCATGAACGTGAAATACCTGGTCGCTGGTACGCTCCTGTTTGTGCTGGTGCTCTTGAGCGTCAGCCTGGGGCCGGCGGTGTTGAGTTCGGCCGGCCGCGCGGTTGGAATCGGCGCGGTTGCGCTGCCACTCATGCGCGGGGATGGCCTGCTGTCGCCGACCGGCGACATGCCGGACGCGGCCCAGCCCGCCAGCGCGCAGGCCGTGGCCGCGACGCTGGACGTGTGCGCCAGTGGCTGCCCGTATAATTCGATTCGGGCGGCGATCAACGCGGCCGCCCATGGTGATATCATCAACGTGCGCGCCGGTACCTACACCGAGCCTGGCATCGTGGTGAACAAGAGCCTGACCATCCAGGGCCAGGGCGCGGATAACACCTTCGTGCAGGCCGCCAGCAGCCAGGGGGCGGCCACGGATCGGGTGTTTTATGTACCGGGTGGTGTGAACGTAACCATCCAGGGGATGACCATTCGCTACGGCAATGTCACGGGTGGCGCCGGCGGCGGTGGCACTGGCGGCAGCGGTAGCGCTGGCGCTGTTGCCCGGGGCGGCGGCATTTACAACGCCGGCAACCTGACCGTGCGCGCTTGTGCCATTGCCAACAATAGTGTCAGGGGAGGCGCTGGGGGCGCGGGCGGCGCAGGAGCCAGCGGCGGCGCTGGCTATACGGGATCAACTGGTGCGGGAGGGTATTGCGACGGATGGGGCAAATGTCGCGGCGCTCAGTCTGGGTGGCCCGGTGGCACTGGTTCAGCAGGTGGTGCGGGTGGAACCGGAGCTAACGGCGGCGATGGCCAGGGGGGAGGCATCTATTCAGTGGGCGGCCTCACCATTCTGGACAGCACGCTCACCGGCAACCGGGCATCGGGCGGCGATGGCGGCCGTGGCGGCGATGGCGGCCGTGGCGGCTATGGCGGCCGTGGTGGCGCGGGCGGCAATGGCGACGAAGGTGGGTGGGGGTCTTGCACCCGCGGCGCCGATGGCGGCCGTGGCGGCGATGGCGGCTCCGGCGGCGCGGGCGGCAATGGCGGCAATGGCGGCAATGGAGCAGGCGGCGCCATTTTCACCAACGGCGGCGCACTGAACCTGAGCGCCAGTGTCGTCTCCAATAACACCGAGTCCAGGGGCGGCAGTGGGGGGAGCGGCGGCTCAGGCGGCGGCGGTAGCGGCGGCCTCGGGGGCGCAGGGGGTCAGCAAAGAAAGTGCGGCAATGGGGCCTCGGGTTCTTGGGGTTCAGGCGGCGCTTCTGGCTCGACGGGCGGCGGCGGCAGCGGTGGCCGGAGCGATGGTGGAGGGCTTTTCCACAACGGCGGCACGGGCAACGTCACTGACAGCGCCTTCAGCGGCAACAAGGTCATCTCCGATGGCGGCGGCATCGCCGTGAGCGGCGGCAGCACACTGAATGTCAACCGCAGCTCCCTCATCGCTAACGAGGCCACCCTGTTTTGGGGCGGCGCTATCCGCCTGTGGCAGGGTACGCTGAACGTCACCAACAGCACCATCAGCAACAACCGGGCCGGCCAGCGGGGCGGCGGGATCACGTCCGATGGCAGGTTGGCCGTTAGTTACAGCACGATCACAGATAACACATCGCCCAGCACCGGCAACGGCATTAACGTCGTGGCCGGCACGGCGACGGTCAAAGGCAGCCTCGTCATCTGGCAGTCCAATTCAGACTGCGCAGGCAGCATCACCAGCCAGGGCTACAACCTGTCCGGCGACGCCTCCTGTAGCTTCACGCAGGCTGGCGACCTGCAAAGCACTTTGCAATACTTCGGTCCGCTGCAGGACAACGGCGGCCCGACTCATACGCGCGCGCTCCAAGCTGGCGGCCCGGCCCTCGGCAAGATTCCGGCGGGCGTCGCCGGCTGTGGCATCGCCCCGTTGGATCGGGATCAGCGCGGGCAGGTCCGGCCGCAAAACGGCTTTTGCGATATGGGCGCATTTCAGACGCCGCTCGGCCCACCCATAGTCACGACCACTGACGATGAGTACAACGAGAACCGCAGCCAGTGCTCCTTGCGCGAGGCCATCACAGCGGCCAATACCGACGCGCCCTTCGGCGGCTGTTTCCCCGGTGTCGGCGCGGATACCGTCAGCCTGCCGGCCGGCACGTACCTGCTGACGCGCGCCGGCGCCAACGAAGATGCCAACGTCACTGGCGACCTGGATGTTAGTAGCACCATGACCATAACCGGCGCCAGCAAGGCCAGCACCTTCATAGACGCCAATGGCCTGGATCGGGCGCTCCACGTCCGGAGCGGGACGGTCGTCATCCAGAGCGTGACCATTCGCGCTGGCAGGACGACGGGCCGTGGCGGCGGTATCTACAATACCGGCGGTGCGGTGACCGTTAGTCAGAGCATCATTAGCGGCAACACGGCCAACGATGCTGGCGGCGGCATTAATGTTGACAGCGGCACGCTGATAGTCAATGAGAGCGCCCTCAACGGTAACACGGCCGGCTGGGGCGGCGGTCTCCATGTCACGAGCGCCGCCGGCGCGGTGATCTTCAACAGCAGCACCCTCAGCGGCAACACGGCCAGCAATGACGGCGGCGGCATCCTCTCGCACGCCACGCTGACTGTCAACCAGAGCACCCTCAGCGGCAACACCGCCGGCAATGATGGCGGCGGCATCTGCGTCTGGGGCGGTACGGCGACCGTCAGCAACAGCACTCTCAGTGGCAACAGTGCCCCCAATAGTGCGGGCGGCATCCTGGTCAATGATCCGGCTACGCTGAACCTGATCAACAGCACCTTGAACAGCAACACGGCCACCCATGGCGGCGGTATCTATAGCAGGGGCGCGGCTAACGTCAGCAATAGTACCCTCAGCGACAATACGGCCAATCAACAAGGCGGCGGGGTGCGCAACGCGGGCGGCCGGCTGGACCTCCGGTTTACCACCATCGCCTGGAATACTACCAAGACCAACCAGGGCGCCAACATCGCCAACAGCGGCGGCATCACCCTGGCGGCCACCATCCTGGCGCAGCCGCAGGGTGGTGTTAGCTGCGCTGGCGGCGGGCTGACCTCCAGCGGCTATAACCGGAGCGACGATGCCTCCTGCCTGCCTACCTCGGGGACTGATGTGGCCAATGCCCTCATCAATCTCAAGCCGCTGGCCCTCAATGGCGGCGTTACGCTCAATCACATGCTGGTGATGCGCGTGGACAATTCGCCCCTGGACATCGTGCCGCCCTCTGCCTGCGAGCAGTGGCTGGGGATGGTTCAGTAATAGGTTGACACTTTGACAACTGCATAATTTGACCAAGGGCCACGAGTTGATGCAGAATAGGGCGTTCCCTATCCCATACAGCCCAGGAGGTCTCGATGGCAACCTATCGCG
>Ga0233425_10010100_pt1 | contig 11649 bp, 6 predicted proteins | sample Watercolumn_Towu_2_FD_181712 | JGI IMG/M metagenome (GOLD analysis project Ga0233425, IMG submission 181712) | Freshwater microbial communities from Lake Towuti, South Sulawesi, Indonesia - Watercolumn_Towuti2014_140_MG | ecosystem: Environmental > Aquatic > Freshwater > Lake | place: Indonesia...
CGCCGATGGCGACGTTTGTCAGACATGGTCGAATAACTAATCGACTATGTCCGAAGAAAAGGGCGAGGTGGGACCGCGCCTTCGAACCCGCGCGGTTGCCGCCGGCGTCCCGACCGGTTGGCTACAGCACCAATTCCGACTGGACCACCCGAACCTGCTGCGCCTCGGCAAGGCGCGCGGCGGCGACGGCGACCATCGAGGCATTATACTCGATGCCGAGACACCGGCGACCGAGCCGGCTCGCCGCGACCGCGGTTGTGCCACTGCCCAGGAACGGATCCAGGACGAGGTCGCTCTCCCGGCTGGCGGCGCGCAGGATCCGCTCGAGCAGGGCGAGGGGTTTTTGGGTGGGATGCTTGCCGAGCTTCTTTTCCTCCGATTTCGGTGCAGTGAAGTTCCACACATCCTTCATCTGCTTCCCGCCGTTGGCGCGCTTCATCTCGGCGTAGTGGAAGACGTGGCGCGACTTCGCGTTCTTCGCCGCCCAGAGCACGGTCTCGGTCGAGTGCGTGAAGTAGCGGCAGGCGAGGTTGGGCGGGGGGTTGGGCTTCTGCCAGGTGATCTGGTTGAGGATCTTCAGCCCGAGCTCCTGCATGGCGAATCCGACCGAGAAGATGACGTGGTGCGTGCCGCTGACGAAGATCGTGCCATTGGGCTTCAGGAGCGCCTGGCAGCGCCGCAGCCACTCGCGGTTGAAGTTGTGATTCTCCGCGGCGCCGCGCGACTTGTCCCACGCCCCCTTGTCGACCTTCACCATCCGCCCCGCGTGGCAGGTGATGCCGCCGTTTGAAAGAAAGTATGGCGGATCGGCGAAGATCAAATCGCAACAACCCTCCGGGTGCTTCGCGGCGATCGCGTCCATCACCTCGAGGCAATCGCCGTGAAAAAGAAAGATCCCCCGGTCGTCGTCGCGATAGATCAGCCGGCTCGGTGGCAGCACGTCCGGGCCGGCGGCGATCCAGCCGTCCTCGGGCTGAAATGACCTCGCCGGCTCCGCCGCAACAGGGCTGCGGCGCGGCTTGCGCGGGCGGGTGGCAGTGGACCCGGAAGGATCACGAGTCATTTCCGCAGCACCTTGTCGGCGTGGTCGAGGTAGCGCGCCCAGTCGTACGGAGTGATGTCGTGCTGGCCCGTGCGGAGATGGTAGGCGAGGCCGTCGCCGAGCACGGGTTGGTCGACGGGCGGCAGGTCGGCCACGCCGAGGCCTTTTTTCCCGAAGAGGGCGTAGACGGGCTCGGCGTGTTTGGCGGCGAGAAACTCTCCGCGTGGGTCCGCCCATTTGTCTTCGACCGCGCTGGCGACGTGCACGGGCCGCGGCGCGATCAAGGCGACGAGTTCGTGCTGGTCGATCGGCAGGGCGGACTCGCGGCGGTTGTAAGCGCGGAAGTTGCGCGCGAACCAGTGGGGAAACGAGGTGTTGATGCGTTCGACGGTTTCGCCGTAGTCGCGCATGCTGAGGGCGGCGCCGCCGCAGCCCGAGTTGTTGGAGATCACCAGGGCGAAGCGCTCATCCTGCGCACCGGCCCAAAGGGCGGTCTTGCCAAGGCGCGAGTGGCCGTGGACGGCGACGCGGCGCCCGTCGATTTCCGGGTCGCTGGCGAGATAATCGAGCGCGCGGCTCAGCCCCCAGGCCCAGAGGCCGATGGCGCCCCACTCGTCGGGCCGGCGTTCCTCGGTGCTTTTCAGGCCAAAGTGCGCCGCGAGGCCGCGGGTGAGACCTTCGGTGCGATCCTCACTGAGATCGCCGTAGTGAATCGTGGCGGTGGCGTAGCCGCGCGCGACGACTTTTTCGACATCCCAACGAGTGGCGTGCACGCCGCGCGTGCCTTCGGTGGCGCGATTGTTGACGACCTTGTAGTTGTCGCTCGCCCGCATCCAGGAGGTGCCGAGCGCGATGCCCGGGTCGGCATGGACGCTCTGGTTGCCGTAGTAGTTCAGACCGAGAAAGGCCGGCCAGGGCGCATGGGCGCCGGCGGCACCGGGCGGCTGGTAGATGAGGAGGTGCATCTGCGGCCCGTCCTTCTTTTCGGTGAACCAGATGGTGACCTCCTTGCGCACCGCCTTGCCACCCAGCGCCGCGCGATCGACCGAGGTGACCGCCCAGTGCATCTTGGCAGGGCGGCCGGAGGGCGTGCGGCCATAGACTTCGCGCGAGAAGAGCTCGAGCAACTCGACGCGGCGCTGGTTGCGCCAGGTCGCGGCGTCGCGCACGCGGGCGCCCGAGTTGAGAACGAGCGGATCGGGTAGCTTGTACGGCGCGACCTTGGCTTCGTCGTAATTGATCGGGATCTCGGACTTCTGGGCGGCTTGGGCGACCGTCGCGGCGGCGGCGAGGGCGAGACACAGTCGGGCGGTGAGGGCGGAGCGGGAGGACATGGCGGCGAGTTGGGGAAGTTCGGGAAGGGGGCAGCGCGTTCGGCAGGGAAAGAAGTGAGGCAGTCTTCTTGGACTGCGGTGATCAGTTATCAGTTATCGGCTGCCCGGGAAAGACCTTACGGTCTTCACCGATAACGAACAACCGGGAACCGAAAACCAAGACGCAGAGATGGCAGGTGGCGAGCCCGGCAGCTTGGAAGATAGCCAGCAGGCCGCACCTGCGACGGTTATTGCACGTGGTAGACCTCGAGGAGTGCGGCCGCGGTCGTGGGCGAATTCCCACTGACCTGCACGGTGTAAACTCCGCTCGGAAGCGTGGCGAGAACGGCCGCGTCGCGGCTGCCGCGGGCGAGCGGAAACGCGCCGACGCGCGCCGCGGCGGAAGCCACATCGTCGACGCTCGAGACCCAGTTGTCGTTGGCGCCAAGGGCCACGCCGGAGGCGTCGAAGAGCGCGATGACGGGATCGGCGACGGTGTTGGCGGCACCAAACTGGACAAGCCCGGGTCCGATTCCGCGGAGCAGCAGGCGCGTCGACAGACCGCCTTCGAGGACGAAGCCGCTGATCAAGGCCGCGGAGCCGGTGCCGGCGGCGCCGCGGCTCGAGACATTGACGAGGCGCGCGGCGGGGCCGGTGCCGGCGTCGTAGATCTCGGCGAGGGCGACACCTCCGGCGCCGCGCGGATCGGTTACTTGGACCGTGTAGTTGCCGGGCGCCAGGTTGAGCACGGCGGCGCTGTCGGCGCTGCCGCTGGCGAGCGGGAAGGCGCCGGTGGCGGCGGCCACCTGCGAGAGGGTGGAGGCATTGGCCCAACCTTGGTTGCTGGAAAGGAGGGTGCCGGTGGCATCGAAGACGTCGAGACGGGTGGCAGCCAGGGCGTCGGCCACGCCGAAGTTGCGCAGCGCCGGGCCAACCCCGCGGACCAGCACGCGGCGTGACTCGGTGCCGGCGAGGGCGAAGCCGAGGATGAGCGGGTCCTCCGGCGCGACGCGGCCGCGGGTGGAGAGATTGGCCAGCCGGGCGGAGCCGGTACCGGAGTCGGGGGCGGTCGGGCTGACGAGGATCTCGACCGTGCCTTCACCGGGCACCATCGAGAGCACGGAGCGCGGCATGATGCCGGTGGCGAGGTCGATGGGATAGCTGGAGGCGGCGAGCGCCGGTGTGGTCGCCGTGCTGGCGGGGATGCCGAGGCCGGGCACGGGGCTGGCGTAATTGAATTCGCGCACCGTCTCGTAGAGACCCGCGGCGGTGCCGGCGTTGGCGGGGACAAGGCTGCGGGCACGGAGGTAGAACACCCCGCTGGCGGGCAGATTGAGCCCGGCGAGCTGCCAGTTGGCGCTGCCGGCGGCGCGCACGCCTTCGCCGAGGCGCGTCCACGTCAGGCGGTCGGAGGACTGTTCGAAGATGACGGCGGCGATCTCGCCGATCGCACCCGTGCGGTTGAGGATAATCGAGCCGCGGTTGGCGGCCACGCCGAGCGTCTGGGCCGAGGGAGCCGCGATCGCGAGCCGCGCGATCCCGGGCCGCACCACGCCGGCCACCTGGCGGAAGCCGCCGCCGACCATCAGGCGGCCGTCCATTTGGAGGGCAAACGCGGTGATGGCGCCGTCGGCCGTGGCGGTGAACGAAGGATCGGCCGTGCCGGTGGCGTTGAGCCGCTGCAAGCGCGCCGGGGCGCCGCCCACGACGATCCGACCGTCCGCCTGTAACGTAATCGCCGATACGCCGCCCGCGGGCGGCGCGAACGAGGAGTCGGGTGTCCCGTTGGCGTTGAGCCGGGCGAGGGCCGTCTGGTTGGTGGCGTAGAGAATCCGGCCGTCGGCTTGGACGGCGAGCGACGTGACCGGACCGGACACGGTGGCGGTGAACGAGGCATCGGGCGTACCGTTGGCGTTGAGCCGGACCAGGGTGTTGGCGCCAACGAGGACGCGTCCATCGGCCTGGAGGGCGAGGGTGCGGACGGCGCTCGCGGAGGTGGCGGTGTAGGCGGTGTCGAGCGAGCCATCGGCGTTGATGCGCGCCAGGCGGCTGCGCGCGACACCGGCGATGTTGGTGAAGGCACCGCCGACGAGGGTCTTGCCATCAGGCAGGGTGAGGAGCGCGTTGACGGCGCCGTCGGGCCGCGGCTGGAAGGTGGCGGTGACGGAGCCGTTGTCGTTGAGCATCGCGAGATTGCGGGCACCGACGCCGCCGATGCTGGCGAAGTTGCCGCCGACGAGAATCGACCCGTCGAGCTGCAGTTCGGTGAAGTTGCCGCCGACCAGTGCGGAACCGTCGGATTGGGCGACGACGGTGTAGAGGATGCCGCGGATATCGGGGTTGAAGTTGAGGTCGAGGGCGCCGTCGCTGGTCAGACGGGCGAGGCGGTTGCGGGTGATGGCAGCGCCCGTGGCCCCTGGTTGCAGGGTGGTGAACGCACCGGTGACCAGCACGCCGCCGTCGGCCTGGAGGGCAACCGAGTTGACGGCGCCGTTGGGGTTGGGATTGAAGCCCTGGTCGGCGGCACCATCGCTGTTGATGCGGGCGAGGTTGTTGCGGGCGACGGCGGTGCCGGTGGCGTTGGGCTGGATGGTCGTGAAGGTGCCGCCGATCACGAACTGGCCGTTGGCGAGCGCGGCAATCGCGAAGACCTCGCCATTGGGGTTGGGGTTGAAATTCTGGTCGAGCGTGCCGTCGGTGTTGAAGCGCGCGAGGTTGTTGCGGGTGGTGGCGGTGGTGGCGGCGTTGGGTGAGACGCTGGTAAACGCGCCGCCGGCGACCACCTTGCCGTCGCTCTGGAGCGCGAGGGCGTTGACGTTGGCGCTGGGCGCCGGGTTGTAATTGGCGTCGATCGTGCCGTCGGCATTGACCCGGGCGAGGTAGTTGCGGGTGATCGCGGTGGTGGTGAGATTGGGGGTGAAGCTGGTGAACGCGCCGCCGACCACCACGCGGCCGTCACTCTGGAGCACGAGAGCCGCGATGCGGCCGTTCGCGTTGGGGTCGTAGGTGACGTCGAGCGAACCGTCGTTGTCGATGCGCGCGATGCGATTGCGCGTGGCACCGCCGACGGTGGTGAAATTGCCCACGGCGACGATGCGGGTATCGGGCAACACGACGAGGCCGGTGACCGTGCCGTTGGGATTGGGGCTGAAGCTCGAGTCGAGCGTGCCGTTGGCGGCGAAGCGCGCGAGATTGCTCGTGTTGGCGCCGCCCTGGATGGAGAACGCACCGCCGAGGAGCAGCCGGCCCTGGGAGTCGACCGCGATCGCATTGATTTCCCCGCTGAGGCGGGTGCTGGCCGCGGCGAAGGCGGCGCGCAGCGAGCCGTTGGCATTGAGCCAGGCGAAGCCGCCGAGTTGGGTCGAGATGGGCGCGCCCACCGTCCGCACGACCACGGTGTTGACGGGGCCGTCGGTCGAAAGGGCGGGGCTGAAGTCGGGATCCGGGGTGCCCTCGGCGCGGAATCGGGCGATGTTGGTGCTCCTGGCACCGCCAAGATCGCTGAAACTGCCCACCGCGATCACCCGGCCGTCGGATTGCAGGGCGAGGGCGTTGACGACCGCGCCGGTCGCACCGCCGGCGGCGGCATCGAAGCTGGTGTCGACCTGGGTCGTGGCGAGGAGTCGGGCAAAATTGCGGAGCGCAATGCGGGTCGCTGTCCCGATCGGCTGCAGCGAGGTGAAACTGCCACCGATCAGCATCCGGCCGTCGGATTGCAGGCGGAGCGAGTCGACGCGGTTGCCCGGCAGCTCGCTGAGGTCGAGGTTGAAGGTGGCGTCGACGGTCCCGTCGGCGTTGAGTCGCGCGGCGTACTTGCGCAGGGTCCAGTCAGCGGCGCCGTTGGGTTGGAGCGTAGTGAAGGCGCCGCCGATGATCAGCTTGCCGTCGGATTGAAGGGCGGACACGAGGACATTGCCGTTGGCGTTGGGGTCGTAGGCGGTGTCGAGGGTGCCGTCAGTATTGAGCCGCGCGAGGTGGTTGCGGGTGATGCCGGTCGCGGTGGAGGAGCTGCTGGTGCCGGCGGCCCGCGGGAACTGGGTGAACGCACCGCCGATGACAATTTTGCCGTCGCCTTGCACCGCGATGGTGCTGACCTGCGCGTTCGGGGCGGGAGAGAAGGCGGTGTCGAGCGTGCCATCGGCGTTGAGGCGGGCGAGGAAGTTGCGCGTGACGAACGACGCCGAGGTGTTGGTCGCAGCGCCTGGTCGCACGGCGCTGAAGATGCCGCCAATGAGGATCTTTCCGTCGGACTGGAGGGCAAGGGCGGCGATCGTTGAGTTGGGGTTGGGGTCGAAGGCAGTGTCAAGGGTGCCGTCCGCATTGAGGCGCACGAGGTTGGCGCGCGTGGCGGAGGTGCCGGAACGGGCAGGCGTCACGTTGTTGAACGTGCCGCCGACCAACATCCGACCGTCGGCCAGCAGCAGGAGCGTGCCAACCTGGCCGTCGAAGTGCGGGTTGAATTCGGAATCGATCGTGCCGGAGGGATTGAGGCGGGCGAGGTGCTCGCGCCGTTCGCCGCCGACCGTCGTGAACGCGCCGCCGATGATCACCTTGCCGTCGGCTTGGACCGCCATCGCGTAGACGCGGCCGTTGCAGTCGGGGTTGTACGCGGGGTCGAGCGAGCCGTCGGCATTGAGGCGGGCGACGTAGTTGCGCGAGATGCCTGCGACGCTCGTGAAGGAGCCACCGATGACGATGCGTCCGTCCGCCTGCGTGACCGAGACAAGCGGCCGGCCGCCGGGCGCGAGCTCGAAGCTGGCGTCGAACGAGCCATCGGCGTTGAGGCGGGCGAGGCGATTGCGAATCACGGGAGTCGCGGCGCCCTGGGGTGTCGCCCGGGTGAAGAAGCCGCCGATGACGATCTTGCCGTCGGGCTGGAAGGCGAACGTGCCGACCGCTCCATTAAGGATTGGACCAAAGGCGCCGTCGAGCGAACCGTCTGGGTTGAAGCGCGCGACAAAGCTGCGGTTGACCGAACTGCTGCCGCGGCCCCACACCGAGGCGAATGTGCCGCCGATGAGAATCTGGCCATCGGGCTGGACGCCGAGCGCAGTCACGCTGCCGTCGGCGCGCGGGTAGAACTCGGAGTCGAGCGTACCGTCGACATTGAGCCGGGCGAGGCGGGAACGGCCGGCGGGGGACTGGTCGGATGGGGGTTGCAGGGTGGTGAAGAAACCAGCGAGGAGGATCTTGCCATCGCGTTGCACGGCCAGGCTGGTGACGCCATTGTTGGCGTTGGGATTGAACTCGGAATCAACCGTGCCCGAAGGGTTGAGGCGGGCGATGCGGTTGCGCGTCGTCGGAGCGTTGTCGCCGGGCGAATGCAACGCGGTGAAGCCACCGCCCACGAGAATCTTGTCTTCGACGTGCAGGGCGAGGGTGAGGACGATGGAGTTGGGATTGGGGTTGAAGGCGGCGTCGAGCGATCCGTCGGCGCTGAATCGGGCGAGGTAATTCCGAGTGATCGGAGCGGCCGCGCCCGCGGGTTGCACCGTGGTGAAGGAGCCGCCCGCGACGATGCGGCCGTCGGTTTGCAGCAGCAGCGCATGAACCTGCGGCTGGAGCTGGCCGCCGAGGTTGGGGTTGAAGGCGGTGTCGACGGATCCATCGGCACCGAGTCGGGCCAGGCGGTTGCGCGGGATGGCGGCGCCGGACGCGCCCGGCTGGAGCGCGGTGAAGTCGCCACCGATCACAATGCGGCCGTCGCGCTGGAGGAGAAGCGCCCGCACCGGGCCGTTGGGGGCGGGGTTGAACGAGGGGTCGACCGAACCGTCGGGATTGACTCGGGCCAGATTGCTGCGCGGCACCCCGCCGACGATGGAAAACTGGCCGGCCACCAAGATCTTGCCATCGCCTTGCAGGGCGACGGCGTAGACGTTGCCGTCGACATCCGGGTCGAAACCATCGGCCAGCGCTGGCGCTTGGCCGGCGAGGGGAACCAACGCGAACAACCCTGAGACAAGCAAACTGCCGACCAGACGGACGAGGCGGGCGAGGGACCGGGAAAGCAAGTCAATGGACATGGAAAGAGGAAGACCGGATGAGCGGGTTTGCTGGTAGCGGCAGACGGAAGAAGATCAAGGCTGGGGCTGGGGGAAGTGCAAGGCAAGCGTTGCCCGGGAAGGCTGGGACCTGGCAGGTTCCCTCGGTCAGGACCGGCAGTTACCGCGAAAGTGCCGGCGAAAACGGGTGGGAACGTCCCGCCTGCGCCGCCACTTGCGAATATGGCGATTCCTGCTACCGTCCGCGCCGCCATGAAATTCCCACGCAACTTCATCCTTCTCGCCATGACCTCGTTTCTCTTCGGGATCGCCCGCGCGGAACCTCTCGCGATCGGCGCCAAGGCGCCCGTCCTGAGCGCCAAGACCGACGCCGGCACGACCCTCAATCTCGGGGAGGTTTACGCCAAGAACAACTACACCCTCGTGTGGTTCTACCCGAAGGCGCTGACCGGCGGCTGCACCAAACAGGGGTGCTCCCTGCGCGACGCCGGGGCCGAGCTGAAGAAGCACGGCGTGCAGGTCATCGGGGTGAGCACCGACCCGGTCGAGAAGCAGAAGGAATTCAGCGAGAAGCACAGTTTTGGTTATCCGCTCCTGGCCGACACTGACAAACAGGTGATCAAGGCGTTCGGGCAAAGCGGCATGCTCATGGCGAGTCGCGAAGCTTACCTCATTGATCGCAGTGGCAGGGTCGTATATCGCGACGAGAAACAGACGGACAAGCAGGCGGAGAAGGTCCTCGAGTTTCTGAACGCCCAGAAGAAGAGCTGACGCTCCGCCGGCCCGCCGCCGGCCCCGCGCAAACGAGCAAAGTCCTGCCGGCAATGGGCACCGGACTTCGGCGGTGCGCTGCAACTCAAGCGCGGCGTTCGGTCTCGGCGGAGCCGCGCGTGGCGAGTCGCTCGAGCGCGGGGCCCGTGAGCGACACGGTCTGGGTGGGAAAGGCGAACGACAGCCCCCGCGCGGCCACGGCGCGCATGATCTTCAAATTGATCCGTTCCCGCACCGCCATGTGCGCCGCCCAGTCCGGATCGGCGGCAAACCACACCAGTTGGATGTCGAGGGAGGAAGGCCCGTAGTTGGCGAAATGCGCGATGATCGTCTGCGGATGCACGCCGGGATCCTCTCGCAGCAGGGTGCGGATGTCCTCGAGCACCGCCTGCATCTGCTCCGGCGTGGTGTCGTACGTTAGGCCGAGGGTTTGATCGACGCGGCGTTGCGGCATGCGGGTGAAATTCGTGATCGCTTCGCCCGCGACCGACTTGTTCGGGATCACGATCAGCGTGCGGGCGGCGGTCCGGATCTTGGTGGATCGCAGGCCGATGTCCTCGACGGTGCCCTCGTTGGAGCCGATGCGCACCACGTCGCCCACCTTGAAGGGCTGGTCCACCACCACGACAAAGGAACCGAAAAGGTTGGCGATGGTGTCCTGGGCGGCGAGTGCGAAGGCCAGGCCGCCGATCCCGAGGCCGGCGAGAAACGACTGCACCGGCAGCCCCTGGTTCTGGGCGATCACGAGCACGCCGAAGACCACCGCGAACACCAGCAGCGTCTTCTTGATCAGCGGCATGAACGTCGCGACCGTCATGCGCTTCCCGTGCGCCAGCTCCTCGAGGTGATCGAGCAGCCCGCCGCCGGCTCGGATCATGGCCCAGAGGCCGACCGCCAGCACCGCCACCTTCGCCCCTTCCGCCAGCAGCCGATCGAGCTGCGGCGACAAGGGGAACACGCTTACCGCGGCAAAAATCCCGACCACCATCACCAGCGTCGCCGCCGGATTCTCCAGTGCCGGGAAGAGCTTGTCGTCGAGCGTCGTCTCCGTCTTTGCCGCCAGCTTCTTGAGATAGTGGAAGATGATGTTGACGATGATGTGGCGCAGGAGGATCGCGGCGAAGAAGAGGATGCTGCCCGCCACCCAGTGGAAGAGGGTTTCGTCGATGCCGGGAAAGAGACCGTGCAGCAGGTTGACGAACCGTTCGATCAACTCGGACACCGCGCGGCTCGAAGTCTGGTTGCCAACCGGCTCTTCCGCTGCGCCCAGCGGCCGCGCCTCGATCACGGCGACCAGAACCGCCATCCTTCTCGTCGACCTCAAGTGCATCGCCGGGTTACCGCCGCCTGCGCACCCAGCCGAGAATGAAGATCCCGGCAAACAGCACCGCTTCCACGCCATAGCGCAGGTACTGGTAGGCGCGGATTCCGTCGGCCGCCCCGGTGAGCCGCTGCCAAGACGGCAGGAGCCAGGTAGAAACGACCTTGTCGGTAAGCATCATCTCGCCACCCACTTTTCCGAGAATCGCCGCCCCGAGGAAGACGATGATTTGGTATCTCGCCATCAGCTTCGAGATGAGGTTGCTGGCGAAGACGACCAACGGGATGCTCAGCGCCAGGCCAAACAGCAGGAGCCCGAAGTGACCGCGCGCTGCTCCCGCCACCGCCAGTACGTTGTCCAACGACATGGTGATATCCGCCACCATGATCATCCAAATCGCCTGCCAAAGCCCGCTCGCCCCCTGCCCGCCCTCCTGCGCCGGCCCTTCGTTTTGCTTCAGCAGTTTGAGGGCGATCCAGATGATCAGGATGCCGCCCACCAGCTGCACGTAGCGAATCGTCAGCAGTTGCGTGGCGACAAACGTCAGCGCCACGCGGAGCACCACCGCTGCGCCGGCGCCCAAGACAATGCCGAGCATTCGCTGGCGCGGGGGCAGGTTGCGCACGGCCAGCGCGATGACCACGGCATTGTCGCCCGCCAGGACAACATCGATCCAGATGATGTTGAAAATGGCGAGGCACCACTCCCAGGCGGTCTGGGGCTCGGTGACGAGAGCGGCGACAGGCAGCATGAAGACGGCACTGCATTTTGGCGCCGTTGCCGCGTCAACGGCAAATGGACGCCGGTTCCCCGCCGTGTTGGTTCAAGCGCCAGTCCGCGCCCCAGCCGCAGCGGTCGCCGCCTTGCCCTCAACCCAACCCGCCGCCAACGAAACGCCGCCCTCCGCGGTGCAATCAGACCTGCACCGCGGAAGGCGGACGGATTCCCGATGAAGGCGGAACTTCGGGTGACGAACGATCGAGGTCAGTTGACTGCGATCTTGCGCGGTTTCAGCGCCGCGTGCTTGGGCATCGCGAGGCGCAGGAGGCCGTCGCGCAACTCCGCCGCGATGCGATCGATCTCGACGGCGTTGTCGTGACTGAGCACGAGTTCGTAAGGTGCATCGACGGTCTCGCGATGCAGCGCGGTCCAACCTTCCGGCTGCTTCCAGGCGCGCTGGCCGACGATGCGGATTTCATT
>Ga0233425_10010101_pt1 | contig 11649 bp, 9 predicted proteins | sample Watercolumn_Towu_2_FD_181712 | JGI IMG/M metagenome (GOLD analysis project Ga0233425, IMG submission 181712) | Freshwater microbial communities from Lake Towuti, South Sulawesi, Indonesia - Watercolumn_Towuti2014_140_MG | ecosystem: Environmental > Aquatic > Freshwater > Lake | place: Indonesia...
TCGTCTCCTTGGTCCGGAACGCCGTGCCGACGAGCAGGAAGTCGTGCTTCCGCTTCGCGATGGCGCTGAACATCTTCCGCAGCTTCGGCGTGGACGGCATGTTCCCGTGAACGAGGTTCACCTCGATCCAGCGCACGCCGAGCCGGTCGGCCATCTGCGTGAGCTCGGCGATGTCATCGGGTGTGTACTTCGCACCGGCGGTCCCGGTGATCTTGCGGACCGTCGAGTCGAGGATCCCGACCCGGGCTGGCGCGCTCCAGGCCGCCGTCACCGACGGCGCGAAGTTGAGCGGATTGACCGACCACTTGCCGGGGTTGTCAGCGATCTGTGGCACGAGTTCTCTCCATTCCGTCTCCGTCCCCATCAGGCGGCCGGCCAGAGTCGGCTTGTCCGTCGCGCACGACAAAGGCGTGGGGAGATACGGACAATATACAATGCATGGCCGTCCACTCCGACGTGCTCGCTCGGAACGCGCCGCACCCGGTCGCGAGCCTCGCGTGGAGGAGGAGTACCAGTGATGTGGGTCCGACTCGTCGTGAGCGTGCTCGCGCTCGGCATTCTCGTCACGAGCTGCGTGGGAGCCCCGCCTGCGAGGCCGGCGACGGAGGGTGCGGAGCCCAAGTACGGCGGTACCTTCATCTACAGCGCGCGCACCGAGCCGGAGACGCTGAATCCCAACCTCTCGGTCAACTACGAGATCCAGGCCGTGACCGCCAACATCTACAACGGCTTGCTCCGACAGAACCTCGATCTGTCGCTCCGGCCCTCGCTCGCCGAACGCTGGGAGATCTCGCCGGACGGGAAGACGTACACGTTCCATCTCGTGAAGGGCGTGAAGTGGCACGACGGCACGCCGTTCACGTCGGCCGACGTGAAGTTCACCATCGAGCGCGTCGTGCTGCCGTATCACGGGCAGGGGAAGGCGCAGTTCGGCGCGGTCGACTCGATCCACACGCCGGATGACAACACGGTCGTGTTCCGGCTGAAGCAACCCTTCCCGCCGATGATGCAGTACCTGACCGTCGACGGCGCGTCGATCATGCCGAAGCATCTGCTCGAGGGCACCGACATCTTGAAGAACAACGTCATGTTCGCGCCGGTCGGGACCGGGCCCTTCCGGCTCAAGGAGTGGGTCCGCGGCGATCACATCACGCTGGAGCGCAACCCTGACTACTGGGACAAGGGCAAGCCGTACTTGGACCGCGTCATCATTCGTTTCCAGACGGACCCCAACGCGCGCGTGCTGTCGCTCGAGGCGGGCGAGGTCTCGTACATCACGGGCTACCTGCCGTACAGCGAATACGACCGGTTCAGCAAGGACCCGAAGTACAGGACGACGCTCCAGGGTAGCGAGCGGCTCGCGTCCATCGCGACGAATCTCTGCTTCAACATGACGCACCCGATCTTCAAGAACGCCGACGTGCGTCGCGCGTTCGCCTACGCGCTCGATCGCAAGCTCATCGTCGACAAGGCCGCCTTCGGCATCGGCGAGGTCGCGACGACGCACATCCCGTCGTTCGTCGCGTGGGCGCACAGCAAGGACGCGCCCCGCTACCCCTATGACCGGACGAAGGCCGGAGCGCTCCTTGATGCCGCCGGGTATCCGAAGGACAGGGATGGGATCCGCATGCGGGTCGCGCTCAAGTGGAACACCAACGACGCCGAGCACAGCAAGTCCGCCGAGGTGATCCAGCAGCTCCTCGGGGACGTCGGCGTCAGGGTCACTCTGGCCCCGCTCGAGCCCGGGGCGTACAACGAACAGATCTTCCTCCGGTGGGACTACGAGCTCGTGCTGCGTGGCATCGGCACGGGACCGGACCCCGGTGTGAGCGCGCTCTGGCGCTCCTACCACACGACGAACATCGCGAAGGTGGTCGCCCAGAACTTCATGCAGTACAGCAACGCCAGCGTGGACGAGTGGTTCGACAGAGCGGCCATCGAGGCGGACCAAGGCAAGCGGGCCGCCTACTTCAAGCAGATCCAGAACCAGCTGATGGCGGACCTGCCCTCGATCCCGATCCGCGAGCGGGTCGAGCCGAAGGTCTGGCACGCCTACTGGCAGGGTGAGGTGGTCGCCGGACCCGGCCAGGGACTCACGAACAGCTGGGACAGCGTGTGGCGCCGGTAGACGGTCACCGGGCCCAAGGTCACTGGGACCAGCCCGGTCGCTGGCGCGTCGCGTCGTGGAACTACCGGCCCGAGGCGCGCGGCGCGCTCGCGCCCGCCGGCGAGGCCAAGGTCTTCGTCGTCGACTCGACGATCCGCAGCATCATCACGTCGGAGGCCGGATCGGCTGCGACGGCTGATGACTTCGTCGACATCGCTCGCGCCCTCGCCGAGGCCGGCATCGGCGAGACGGTGTTCAACATCGTCCACGGCGGAGAGCCGTCGGCGCTCGCGCTCGCGGCAGCGCGCAAGATCGCCGAGGCGAGAGTTCCGATCCAGACCTCCACCGAGCTCCATGTCGGGCCGGCCAACTGGAAGGAGCTCGTGGACTTCGGAATGTCTCTCGGACTCGACTGCGTGCAGTGGGCCTACGGCGCCTTCCCGCACTTGCCCGGATACACCAGGTCGGAACGCGCGATCGAGCTCTGCGAGCAGGGCATCGACCACATGGTGTCGCGCGGCCAGCCCGCCGCCTTCGCGTACAACTTCACCTACGACGACGACCCGGACTTCATCGTGACGTTCTTCGAGCGCGCCGCGAAGATGAAGGTCCAGAGTTTGCGCCTCTACGACCCGACGGTGAGCGTCTCGCCCGACGCGATGCGTTGGCTCGTGGCCCGCATCAAGGCCGCCATCGGCCCGTCGGCGCCGCCGCTCGTGGTCCACACGCACGACACCTGGGGGCTCGCCTCGGCCGTGACCATCGCCGCCGTCCTGGCCGGCGCCGACGGGATCGACCTCGTCGTGAACGGTCTGGGCACGAAGGGCGGGCACACGCCGATGGCCGAGACCCTCGTCGCGCTCGAGGCGCTCTACGGCGTGCGTACCGGCGTGAAGCTCGAGCGAATGACGGCGCTGTCGAAACTCGTGTCAGAGCGGACCGGGGTGCCGATCCTGCGCGTCGCGCCCGCGGTCGGTGCCGACTTCTTCCTCGTGGAGCAGGCTGGGCTCGTGCGGCAGGCGTACCAGGAGCGGGACGGCGGCCCCGAGTACGACTCGCCCTACGCGCCGAGCTTGGTGGGCCAGCGGCGCCGCATCGTGTGGGGACGCAACACGGTGAAGACGCCGCTGCTCGAGTATGTGGTCAAGAGAGCGGGCCTCGAGGCGACTCCCGAACGTGTCGAGCGCGCCCGCGCCGCGGTGGAGCGCGCGCTGTCCCGCTCGACGGACTACCCCATCTGGCTGAGCGAGGAAGAGGTCACGGCGATCGTGCGGCAGGCTTAGGCTTCCGCGGGCTCAGGCGTGACGATCTACATCCTCCGCCGGCTGCTCCAGGCGATCCCGCTGCTTGTCGGGATCATCCTCATCAACTTCACCCTCGTGAACCTCGCGCCTGGCGACCCGATCCTCATCATCGCCGGGGATCAGGTCCTCTCGCCGCAGTACGAGGCCGAGCTCCGCGCGCGCTTCAACCTCGACAGGCCGCCTCTCGAACGATTCCTCATCTACGCGGGCGAGGTTGTCCAGGGCAATCTCGGCTACTCGATCTACTTCAAGCGGCCAGTGACGGAGCTGTTCCTCTCGCGCCTTGGCCCGACGCTCCTGCTGTTCGTGCCGCAGTTCATCCTCTCCGCGCTGCTTGGCGTGCTGCTCGGCGTCATTTCGGCCACCCGGCGGGGATCGTGGCAGGACACCGCTGCCACGATCATTGCCCTGATGGCGTATTCCCTCCCCTTGTTCTGGCTGGGTCAGCTCTGCGTGGGGTTCTTCGCGGTCAAACTCCAGTGGCTACCGGCCGGTGGACTGTACTCCCTGCAGGAGGATCTCCAGGGGATCGAGAGGGTCGCGGACGCGGGACGGCATCTCATCCTGCCGACCTTCGTGCTCGCGCTCTCTCACCTCGCCCTGGTCACGCGGATCACGCGCGCGAGCCTTCTCGACGTGCTGGCGCTCGACTACGTGCGGACCGCACGCTCGAAAGGGCTCCCCGAGCGGACCGTGACGTACCGCCACGCACTGAAGAACGCGATCATCCCGGTAGTGACCACGCTCGGCCTCAGCATCGGCTTCATGCTCTCCGGGTCCGTGCTGGCGGAGACCGTGTTCTCCTGGCCCGGCGTTGGCCGTCTCACCTACCAGGCGATCCTGCAGCGGGACTACCCACTGATGCTCGGCGTGCTGCTCATCACCTCGATCACGGTCATCGTCGCCAATCTCATCACCGACCTGGTGTACGCGGCGCTCGACCCGCGGATCCGGAACACGTAGGGGAGCCGAGTGGGAGCCGAGGCACGGGCGCGGACCGACGTACCGCTCCTGGCGCAGGTACAGGAGCGATCGGCGCTCGCCGAGTTCTGGAGGAGATACCGGCGGAACGCCGGCGCGCTGTTCGGCCTCGGCGTCATCGCGCTGCTGTTCGCGACCGCGGTCCTCGCCCCGGTGCTCGCGACACACGATCCGACGCTCATCACCAGATCCGCGTTCGATCCTCCGTCGCCCGCGCACTTCCTCGGTAGCGACGATCTTGGCCGGGACCTCTACAGCACCATCGTGTACGGCGCACGGATCACCCTCCTCGTGGGCTTCCTGTCGGCTTTCGTCTCGACGCTGATCGGCACCGCGGTCGGCGCTGCTGCCGGTTATTTCCGCGGCGTGATCGACGACGCGCTGATGCGAGTGACGGAGCTGTTCCTCGTGACCCCCCGCTTTTTCCTCGTGCTCGTCGCGGTCGCGATTCTCGGCCCGAGCATCTGGAACGTGATCGTCGTCATCTCGCTGCTGAGCTGGCCGGCGACCGCGCGGCTGGTGCGGGGCCAGTTCCTCACGCTCCGGGAGCGTGACTTCGTCGAGGCGGCGCGAGCCAGCGGGGTGCAGGACCCGCGCATCATCGTCCGGCACATCCTTCCGAACGCGCTTCCTCCCATCGTCGTTGCCGGATCCCTGCAGGTCGGCCAGGCGATCCTCATCGAAGCCGGCATCAGCTTCCTCGGGCTCGGGGACCCGCAGGCCCAAAGCTGGGGTCGGATGCTGAACAACGCGCAGCAGTTCCTCGGTCGCTCGCTCTGGATGGCATTCTTTCCCGGGGCCGCGATCTTCTTGAGCGTGCTCGGCCTCAACCTGGTCGGTGACGGCGTCAACGACGCGCTCGACGCTCGGGCGACCGACCGGTGAGCGCTCTTTCGCGAGGAGCGGCGCCGGCACCGGTCGCAGCGCGGGGCCGGCCAACCCTAGTTGTGTATTGTGCATATGGCAGCGCCGTGCGCTGTCGTGGAGGAAAGCCATGAGTGGTCTTCTTCGGCGCGCCGGCGGTCTCGGCCTGGTGGGACTGTTCATCGTCGCCTGTCAGACGGCACAGCCCGGCACGAAGATCGTCGACGATCCAGGGTCGCCGCAGCGAGGCGGCACGTTCGTGATGGCCCTCAATCAGGAGCCCGGCTTCATCAACCACGCGCTGAGCGTGTTCGGCGGGACGGTCTCACAGGAGATCTACAGCTCGCTCGTGAAGCAGAACAGCGATCTGTCGTCCAGCCCGAGTCTCGCACAGAGCTGGGAGATCTCGCCGGACGGGAGGACCTACACCTTTCGACTCGTCGACACGACCTGGCACGACGGGAAGCCGTTCACCTCGGACGACGTGAAGTTCACGATCGAAAAGATCATCGTCCCGTACAACCCCGACGGGCGCGCCTTCTTCGGCCGCGTGCAGTCGATCGCCACCCCGGATCCGCGCACGGTCGTCATGACGCTCGACGCGGCATTTCCGCCGTTCATCACGATCCTGCAGCCGACCTCCGTGCCGATCCTGCCGAAGCATCTCTACGAAGGCACGGATATCCCGAAGAACCCGTACAACCTGAAGCCGGTGGGCACCGGGCCGTTCATGTTCAAGGAATGGGTCCCCGGCGACCACGTCGAGCTGGTGCGGAATCCCAACTACTTCGAGAAAGGCAAGCCGTACCTCGACCGCGTCATCTTCCGGTTCATTCCCGACCCGAGCGCCCGCTTGAACGCTCTGCGCGCGGGAGAGGTCGACTTCTTGTCCGGCTACTTCCCGTACGTTGAGTATCCGACTCTTCTGAAGACGCCCGGGCTGAAGGGCACGTTGGAGGGCGACAGCCGTCCGGCGTCCATCGCGAACAACGTGGTCTTCAACCTCCGGAACGCCCCATGGAGCGACGTGCGGGTGCGCCAGGCCATCGCGCACGCGCTCGACAAGGAGCTCATCGTCGCGAAGTCGACCGATGGCGTCGGCAAGATCGCGGTGTCGCACATCTCGAGCACGATCGGTTTCGCGCACAACCCGAACGCACGGCGGTACCCGTACGACGTGGCCAAGGCCAACGCCCTCTTGGACGAGGCGGGTCATCGGCGCGACGCGCAGGGCACGCGCTTCAAGGCCTCGCTGAAGTTCAATCTCGGCGACGACGAGCACTCGAAGGCCGCGCAGGTGCTCGTGCAGCTCTTCAAGGCCATCGGCATCGAGCTGCAGCTCCTCCCGCTCGAGGCTGGTGCGTGGACCGATCAGGTCTTCCTCAAGTGGGAGTTCGACATGACCCTTCGGGGCATCGCCTCCGGACCCGATCCGAGCATCAGCGCCGTGTGGCGCAGCTACCACTCGTCGAACATCAGACGACAGCCGGTGGTCAACAACATGGGCTACGCGAACACGAAGGTCGACGCACTGTTCGACAAGGCCGCGACCGAGAGCGATCAGGCGAAGCGCGGCGAGGCCTTCAAGGAGATCCAGGCGATCCTGATGGAGGATCTGCCATCCATCCCGATCCGCGAGCGGTCAGAGCCGAAGGTCTGGCGCGACGTCGTGCAGGGCAGCCCGGTGGAGGTCGCGAACGGCTGGACCGACATCTGGAAGAAGCGCTGAGCCCGCGTGGGCTACGAGGAGGAATGTGATGAGCGCGACCGTGACCGCGACACCGTGGCTCCGCCCGGGGAAGTCACACGTCAGTCCCTGGAATTTCCTCCCTGAGCTCGAGGCGCAGCGGGACTTCCCGCCTGGACGCAAGGTCCTCGTCACCGACGGCACGATCCGCGCGTTCATGGGCTCCGAGCCGGGCGCTCTCGTCAGGGTCGATGATATGGTCGGGATCGCCCGCACGCTCGACGAGATGGGCGTCGTGCAGATCCGCCTCCCGGGCGGATCCGAGCTCGCCGTCGAGGTCGCGAAGGCGATCGCGCGGTCGGGCGTCAAGGTCGCCCGCTGCGGGGCCATCGGTATCGATACGGCCAGGTTGACGCAGGCCATCGACGAGAACCTGCGCTCGGATGTCCAGGAGGTCGAGCTCGAGTACGGGCCGCTCCCACCGAAGCAGGGCTTTGACTACACCGAGGCCGCTTTCTCAGCCGCGGAGCGCGTCGCCGAGGCGGTCGTCAGGGCGGGCTTCCGTTTCGGCTTCGGATTCAACATCGACCCCGAGGCGAGGCTCGACTACATGCTCGAGTTCTACCGCCGGATGCGGAAGTACGACCCGATCATGTTCCGGATCTACGACCCGTTCACCTGCGTCGGTCCTGAGGCGATGGGCTGGCTGGTCAGGAAGATCCGCGCCGATCAGGGCCCGGGTTGTCCGCCGCTGGTGCTGCACACCCACAATGCCTGGGGCTTCGGCGCCTTCATCAACATCGCGGCGGTGCAGGCCGGTCTCGCGGGCGTCGACATCGCCGCGAACTGTCTCGGGAACAAGGCCGGGCACACCGACTTCGCCGGCACGGTCATGGGCCTCGAGTGCCTGTACGGCGTCGACACCGGGATCAAGACGGAGCTGTTGAGCCAGCTCGCCTACCAGGTGGAGAAGGCGATGGGCACGCCCCTCCATCCGAACACTCCGTTCGTCGGACGCCACGTGTTCATCGGGGAGAAGAAGATCCTTGCGGTGCGGGCCCTGCTCGATCAGGCCGGCGAAGAGCTCGACATCACGCCCTACTCGTCACACATGGTCGGCCTGACGAAGCGGGTCGTCTGGGGGTCGCACGTCACCACCGAGCTCGTCCGGACCAAGCTGCGGCTGATGCGGATCGAGGCGACCGACGATCTGGTCACCGCCATCCAGTCGGCGATCCAGCAACGGGTCGCCGAGATCACCACCTACCCCGTGTGGATCGAGGATCCGGAGGCCGAGGAGATCATCCGTGCGATGGCCGGCAGGCGCGCCCAGCCCATCGCCAAGCGCGGCTGAGCGGTCGGCCAGGCACGCGTTGCCGGGTCCGGTCTTCCGTGTCGCCGACGCGACCGAGCAGCTCGAGGCCTCGCTCCACGCCCTCGTCTGGGCGTCGTGCCTCATTCCCGAGGCTGCGGCCCACGAGTCGCCAGAGCCGCGCGCCTGGAGCGCCGCCACCAACCTTGCCCATCTCCTCCTCTACGAGGAGCGCGTGAGCGTGCCGGTCATCGAGGCGCTGTTGCGCGGCGAGGATGGGACCGCTGTAGCGCCGAACGCCGTCGAGGGCTGGCTCGCGCGGGAGTCCGAGGCGCTCGGCGCCTCCCAGCTATCGGTCCTCGCCCCGCGCTGGGAGCGGGCGCGCGCGCGGCTCATCGCGGCCGTCCGCCGCTTCGGCGACGCCGAATTCAACGAGCCGCGCTGCGCCGTGACGACGCCGATGCTCCGCGACATCGGCCTCCATCCGGCCGGGCTCGTGGCGATGAAGGCATACCAGCACACCTGGGAGCACGGCAACGTGATCCTCCGGACGGCGCGCGTCGCGTGCAGCCGGACGGCGCGGCTCGCATCCGGCCGGCCGGCCCCGCTCATCCGCTGATGCTTCGCGTCGACGGCGCGCGGCTCCAGCAGGACATGCACGGCCTCGCCGCCTACGGCCCAGCCGCGGGCGGCGGCTTCAACCGGCTCTATCTGAGCGGTCCCGATCTCGCGGCCCGTGCCTGGCTCATCGAGCAGTTCGAGCGCGCCGGGCTGCGCGTCCACACCGATGACGCGTGGAACATCTTCGGCCGCTGGGAGGGCAGCGCCGATCTGCCTGCGGTCCTGACCGGATCGCACATCGACACCGTGATCCAGGGTGGCGGTTTCGACGGCGTCCTCGGCGTCCTCGGCGCGCTCGAGGCCATCCGCTCGCTGCGCGAGGCGGGATACAGCCCGAAGCGGACCATCGAGCTCGCCTGCTTCGGTGGCGAGGAGCCCGTGCGCTTCGGCAAGGGGATGCTCGGCAGCCGCGTGCTCGCGGGTCGCCTCGGCCTCGACGACGCCGAGCGATTGGTCGATCTCGACGGCGTACGGCTCGCACAGGCGCTGCGCGACGCGGGGCGCGACCCGGGACGGCTCGGTGCGGCGAGGCTCGACCCCGCCGCGTACGCCGCGTTCGTCGAACTGCACATCGAGCAGGGCCCCGTCCTCGAGGAGGCGCAGGTCCCGCTGGGTGTCGTGGACGTGATCGCCGGGTCAGCGCTCGCGCAGGTGTCAGTCGAGGGTGTGACCGCGCACGCCGGCGCGATGCCCATGCGCCTCCGGAGGGATGCGCTCGCCGCGGCCTCGCAGATGGTCCTCGCCGTCGAGGAGGAGACGCGCCGGGCGGTCGGTGGCAACGCCACCGGGACGGTCGGTTCGCTGCGGCCGCATCCTGGCGCGAGCAACGTCATCGCGGGCAAAGTGGACTTCGACATCGACCTGCGCGACGGTGACCAGCGGATCAAGGCGCAGCTGGCCGCTCGTGTGCGCGAGCGCGTCGAGGCGATTGCTGGCGAGCGCGGGGTACAGGTCCACTGGGAGCAGCGCACTGACGATCCCCCGACGCCCACGGACCCGCGCGTGCGCGCCCTGCTCGTGGACACCTCCCGTGACCACGGCGAGGCGCTCGAGATGCCGAGCGGGCCCTTCCACGACGCCGCGCAGATCGCCTCGATCATGCCGATGGGGATGATCTTCGTACCGAGCAGGGGCGGGCTCAGCCACTGCCCGGAGGAGTGGACCGACCTCGACCAGTGCGTGACAGGGGTGACCGTGCTCGCGAACGCGCTCCAGCGGCTGAGCGAATAGGGAGGGAGAGCATGGACCTCGCGATCAGGAACGGGACCGTCGTGACCGCGGAGGCGACCTTCGCAGCGGACATAGGGATCGAAAGGGGCAAGATCGCGCAGGTCGGCGGCAGCGTCGCCAAGGCGACGCGCGAGCTCGATGCGAAGGGCCTGTTCGTGATGCCGGGTGCCGTCGACGTGCACACGCATCTCGACATGCCGTTCATGGGCACGGCGACGGCCGACGATCACCGCACGGGGACGCAGGCGGCGGCCGCGGGCGGCGTCACGACGCTCATCGACTTCGCGATGCAGCCGAAGGGCGCGTCGCTGCTCGAAACGCTCGACATCTGGAAGAAGAAGGCGGCGGGGAAGGCGGCCATCGACTACAGCTTTCACGTCGCGGTGACGCAGTGGGATGACTCCGTCCCCGACCAGGTCCAGCGCCTCGCGGACGACGGCATCCCGAGCCTTAAGGTCTTCATGGCCTACAAGCACCAGCTACAGATCGAGGATGAGGTCTTCCTGCGCATCCTGAAGGCCGCGCGAAGGGTCGGCAGCCGCGTGATGGTGCACGCCGAGAACGGCGACGCCGCCTACATCCTGCAGCAGGAAGCGATCGCCGCCGGGAAGCGCGAGCCCAAGTTCCACTCGGAGTCGCGGCCCCGGATCATCGAGGGCGAGGCGGTCGCTCGCGCGATCGTGCTCGCCGAGTTGGCGGACGCGCCTCTCTTCGTCGTCCACAACTCCTGCCAGGAGGCGATCTACCACATCGGCGTCGCGCGACGGCGCGGCCTGCGGATCTTCGGCGAGACGTGCCCGCAGTACCTCGGAGCGATCACGGTGGACGATCTGTACCGGCCCGGCTTCGAGGGCGCGAAATACGTGTGCACGCCGCCCCTTCGCGACTCCGAGCAGGCGAGGGCGATGTGGTCGGCGCTCGCTGCCGACATGCTGCAGTGGATCTCGTCCGACCACTGCCCGTTCCGCATGGATCAACGGCGGATGGGCCAGGACGACTTCACGCTGATCCCGAACGGTGTCCCAGGTGTGGAGACGCTGGTACCGCTCGTGTGGACGATGGGCGTCGGCTCGGGTCGGATCTCGCCGAACCGCTTCGTGGACCTCATCTCGACCGCCCCCGCACGCGTCTTCGGGTTGGCGCCACGAAAGGGAACGCTCAGCCCTGGCGCCGACGGCGATGTCATGCTCTTCGACCCGGCCCGCGAGGTCACGCTCGCCGCGAAGGACCTGCACCAGAACCTCGACTACACGCCGTACGAGGGATTCAAGGTCAGGGGCTACCCGGTGACGACCATCTCGCGCGGCGAGGTCGTCTGGGAGAAGAACGTCCTCAGCGCCACCGCTGGACGGGGCCAGCTGATCCCGCGTGCGCCGCTCGCGGGCTTATGACCCGCCGTTCGTCACGCTCACGTTCCGGCCCGTCACGACCGCGCAGGCGCGCTCGGTGGCACGGGGATGACCCGCGGCAGACCGTCCGATGACGCCGCGACCTGACGCTGTCGCGACAGCGGCTGAAGCCAAGAAGGGGGAGCAGATGACAC
>Ga0233425_10010102_pt1 | contig 11647 bp, 9 predicted proteins | sample Watercolumn_Towu_2_FD_181712 | JGI IMG/M metagenome (GOLD analysis project Ga0233425, IMG submission 181712) | Freshwater microbial communities from Lake Towuti, South Sulawesi, Indonesia - Watercolumn_Towuti2014_140_MG | ecosystem: Environmental > Aquatic > Freshwater > Lake | place: Indonesia...
TGACCCAGCACCCCGAAATCGCCACCATCTTCGACAGCGTGGAGCGCCACTTTCCGAAACTCGTCAACGCGATTGAGAGCGTCGATATTCCCCGCACCAACAACGCCACCGAGTTGGTGATTCGGCGGTTTGATCAGCATTACCAAGTGAGAAGGTCGTCTTTGGTCGCGCCGTAGAAGGTCAGGGTTTGAATTGCGCGAAAAGTGCGGAGTTTTTGTCTTCAGGTGGGGGAAAAACGAAAACCCAGGTCTCTTCAGACCTGGGTTGTGGGGCAAAATGCCCTCGCTCTTACATAAAGAGCGGAAGACGGGATTTGAACCCGCGACCTTCTCCTTGGCTTTGATACGCACGGCACCATTCCATCAGACTAGTACTCTGTCAATCTGATATTGTTGGGTAGAGTTTCTTGAGTTTGATCCGTGCATCATCCGTGTTGAAACGCCAGTCGACTGTCACGGACTTGGCATTGCGTTCGCGCTCCCAGGCGGCGACTTGACCGATCAATGTATCTGGGTCGGGAATCCGTTGATCCAAGCACATGCGACTCAAGGCACTCAACTCAATCTCGGCCATGTTGAGCCAACTCCCATGCTTGGGGGTGTAGTGAAAGTCAAAGCGCGCCGCGAGACGTTTGGCTTCGTCAGGAACAAATGCTTCGTAGAAGGATCCCGAACCGTGCGTGTTCAAGTTGTCCATGACGGCAATAATCTTTTTCGCATGGGGATAAGCAACCTCTGCTACGTCCCGCATGAAGTGAGCCCAGTCGATGGCTGTGCGCCGAGCGGTGACTAGAACATGGCGGCGACTCTGTAAAGGTTCAAACCAGATGAAAAGATTACACACGCCGTTGCGTTCGTATTCGTAATCTTGGCGCGCGATTTGGCCGGGCTTGGGCGGGAATGGAGTTTGCACATCGTTGATTAATTGTTTGCTTGTTTCATCCATGCAGATCAACGGATAGCGTAAATCATACGGTTTTTCGTAGAGATCCAGCACTTCTTCCATGTGCGCGACAAACAGACCGCTGGCTTTGGGCGGAATGCACCATTCTTTTTTCAACCACGGTTTGAGTTCGTTTTTTTTAGCGTCTGCCGAACGGTTTCATGCGAGAGGTCTTCGACATATTCCAACGTGACCATGCGCTCGGCGAGCAAGCGGAGCGTCCAATGCTCGTGACCGGTGGGTGGCGCACTGCATGCCAACGCAACCAAATGGGCTTCTTGACGCCCATCCAGCCGGCGCGCGCGCTCGTGTGATCGCACGCGCCGTTTCACGGCAGCGTTCAGTCCATGACAGACATAGATTTGACGTACACGCTCAATGGTTGCGATGCTCACATCAAAAGCATCCCGGATGGATTCATCGGTCCAGCCGGGCTGACCTTTGGTCTGATCGGCTTTGAGCAAAATGCGTGCATGGGTCAGGGCTTTGGCAGAATCCTTGCCGTTTTGAACCAGCTCGCGCAGTTGTGTGCGTTCATCGCGTTTGAGTTTGACCATGTACTTCTTGGGCATTGAGTCCTCCTGGAATCCGGTTGATTGATCCCAGGATACTCAAATTGCCCAACCCTGCAATATCAGATTGACAGAGTACTAGTATGGGGTGACCACTTTGATGCGGCGATTGCTGAACGCTTTGACCTGGCGCTCAAGTCCATCGTTGATGCTGTCGATGAGATCTCCGTTGCTTCGGAAAAAGGTATTCGTACCCTAATGCAAGGATTGATTGAGTGTGGCTTTTGCATGACGGATTATGGTTCTTCCTTTCCCGCTTCTGGCTCAGAGCACCTCCTGTCACATTTTTGGGAGTCTCGCTTGCTGGCTGAGAGACGCTCCGCACTCTTGCACGGTGCAAAGGTCGGCGTTGGGACGGTACTGGCAGCAGGTTTTTGGCAGCAAGTACGCGCAATCGACTACGCTGATGCCGCTCGACGGCTGGAGATGAGTCAATTACCTGACCCCGAACAAGAGCTTGCTCGTATTCGTGCGGGGTGGCCATTTGCTGTCACGCAGGTCCAAGCGGCACAATCACGCTTTTTGGCTATGACAAAAGCGGATTATGAATCGCTCAAGACAATAATTCTCAACCATTGGGACGAAATTCGGTCTGTCGCTGCAGGGGTTCCATCACCAAGCACTGTTGCAGATGTGCTACGAAAAGTCAGAGGTCCGACAACAACGAAAGAAGTTGGGTTAGAGGAGCGTGACCTAGCTGACGGGCTCGAGTACGCCTACTATCTGCGGGACCGGTTATCAATCTTGCGTTTGCGGCGCATGCTTGATTTGAGTTAGATGGATGATGGTTAACCAGCCCGAAGTAGATTGAGTCGCGACTTTGCATCCATATTTCCATGACACTTTAAATCGTTGAGATAGGCGGATGGCTCGATCTATCCACGGATTCATTTTTGATCTCGATGGCACGGTGTATCTGGGCGAGCATGCGATTCCCGGTGCAGTTGAAACGCTGGCTTCGATTCGTGCACACCATTTGCCATACGTATTCATCTCGAACAAGCCGCTCGAACCTGGGAGCGTCTACGCAGCAAAATTGACGCGGCTTGGAATTCCGGCAACCCCTGATGATGTGATTACGTCAGGGTGTGTAATGGGAACATACTTGGCACGGGTTAGTCCACACGCACGCGTGTTTGTGATTGGTGAGCCACCGTTGCTCGAAGAAATTCGGCAAGCCGGAATGATTTTGTGTGACGAACCAGAGAAAATTGAATATGTAGTTGCCGCGTTTGATCGAACGTTTGACTACCGCAAGTGGAACATTGCGTTTCAAGCGATCAAATTTCACGGTGCGCATTTTGTAGCGACTAATGGTGATAAATCATGTCCAATTGAAGGCGGCGAAATTCCGGATAGCGCTGGAATCATTGCTGCACTCGAAGCAACAACTGGCAAAAATGTGAGATGATCGTCGGCAAACCATCGCCGATGATCATCGAGGCCAGCGTCGCGCGTATGGGTGTGCCGATAGAGGAATGTCTCGTCGTCGGCGACCGGCTTGAAACTGACATTGCGATGGGAGCCAAGGCAGGAGCGCAAACAGCCCTCGTGCTCACCGGCGTTACGTGCCGGGATCAATTAGCAAGTACTCCATTGCAACCTGATTATGTTTTGGAGAACATTGGCGCAATACCGCGCGTTGTAATGAAATGGGACGAATCCTCATGAAAGCTTCGAGGATTGTCCCCTAGCAAAATTCTCTCGCATTTAAAAAGCTCACGCTCAATTCAGGCGTGGGCTTTTCATTCTCTCAAGTCAACCCAGCGACAATAGAATTCATAGTGCAAACGTGGCTACCTATTCCAAGCATCAACCGAGCGGTCAATGTAATGGGCAGGGTGTTGTCTAATTGTCCACTTGATAAATGCAATATTCGAACAACTGTTCGCAGTGGCTTTTTGAGACATTTGTTTGACATCACCTATTCAAGAAATTCTGGCAAGAGTATACCACGTTCGTCCTATACCGCAAAACAGGAAAAAATCCAACGTCGAAAATTAGTGCGGCGTGACTGCTTGAGGGAATTCATTTGGCAATCTCTCATCCCAGTTTCCCAGCTGATAGTGCGTTATGGTCGTCGTGCCGTGATCAAACTCAGCGGTACTACAGACGGCAGACACACACATTCGACATTTGCGAACCCAGCACTCTGCAACCAATCCGTGTAGCACGACAACGGGTACGCCTGTCCTGTACTCGTGCGAAGTAACAACCCCAATCCGTAAAGGATCGCCTCGCGTGGACCAGACAGTTCATCGTTTGGCAAGACATCGATGATGGCGATTCTGCCCCCAGGTACAAGCGCGCCGAACAAGCGCGCCACCAAATTGCGATTCGTCACTTCGTCGAAGAGATGAAAAAAATTACCAGCCATCGCCAAGTCGTGCGCCGCTTGCCCCAGGTCGAGCGAAAACAAATCGCCGCTGAGATAATCATAGCGATCTGCTACGCCTGCGGTAGTGACGGCACGCTGGGTGACTGGGATCACCGTCGGTAGGTCAACCACTGTAACGCGACAATTAGGGTTGTGTTGTGCAACGGCGATGCTCCATGGAGCCGCGCCTGCGCCGACATCCAGTACGCGCGCGCCGACCGATCCCAGGTGTTCCGCAACCGATTGTGCCGCCGATGCAAACGCCGCACCAAGCAAAGGAACCGCGCCAGGATAAAAATTCGCCGAGCCACTCGCGGTTTCACCTTCCGCCAATGACTTGCCGAACTGCAAAACCTGATCGAGGCCGTCCCACATTTTACTCAACCCAATCAAGCGCGAAATGTTTGGCATTGCCGCGTGATACAAGCCCGCATCATCGCGCGCGACAATGCCGAGCGATGCGAGTGCGGCGACAAGCCAGGGCGTACTGCGTTCGCCGAGCGATAGTTCGCACGCGAGTGTTGACACATCAACCGCGCCGCGTTCGATACGAGCCAGCACGCCCACGCGATCTGCGGCAACGATGGTGGCATAAGCGGCAACTGCTTCGGTCAAGAACTCGAATTGTTCTGCGGTTATTTGATACGATGATTGTGTGTTCATCAAAAACCTCCTTTTGAAAAAGTAGCGCAAGTTGGAAACTTGCGCTACGGTATCAGTTTTCGTTTCTTATCACGATATTCCTCACGCTTGAATTTCCACGCGACCACTGTCGCCATCAACCGTGACGATTTGTCCGTCTTTCAACAAACTTGTCGCATTGCCCGTGGCGACGACGGCAGGCACACGATATTCGCGCGCGATGATTGCGGGATGCGAGAGGATGCCGCCCGTGTTTGTCACCAATGCGCCGACATTCGAGAACAGCACCGACCACACTGGCGTTGTCGCGGGGCAGACGAGCACATCGCCTGGTTGCAATTTATGGAACTCGTGCTCGTTCATAATCACACGCGCTGTGCCCGTGTACTTGCCCGCCGATGCCGCAATGCCTGTGAGATTTTCGCCCACCTTTTGCACACGCCCGCGTCCCGTCGAAAGCGCACGCTCCATATACCAGGGCACGACCGTCATCAAGAACCTGGGTTCGGGCGGCAACACGTCGAGCGGCGGTTGCGCGGGCGGCTTGCCGTACGACGCGGGTCCAGGATGTTGTTCCGCCCACACTCGTTCGCCCTTACGGTGCAACACGAGTGATTTCAGATCACCGCCTTGCTTGAACGCCGCGCGCGCCTCATCGATTTCGAGGAAGAACACATCGTCACGCTCTTCGATGACCTGGTTTTTCGCCAAACGATTTCCCAGTTCGAGAATCGCATAGCGTCCGATCGCTGCTGGTGCGCCTTGCGTGAAGAACACATTGTCCTCTTGCGATGGATAGCCTCGCACCGCGCGTGCAAGTGCGCGTTCAAAGCGTTCGCGTTCCTGCGCGGGGCGATTCGCCAGCGCCGCGCGTGCTTGGGCTTGTGCCGCCTTGCGTTTCGCTTCCAACTTGCGCGCGTCTGCATCGGGATCGTAATTGTTCGCGATTTGATTGCGAAGCCAACCCAGGACGAGCGCGGGCGATTCAGCAATCGTCGGTTCGTTCAAATCGAAAGCGAGACCGCGACAGCCGTACTCTTTCAGATACTTTTCAAACGCCGCCGCTAATTCCGCATCGGTCTTAGCGATTTCGTCAAGCGGACTAGCGCGTTCGACTAGCATGCGCACGGCGGGGCGTTCGCGCGCCATCTGCGCGAGTTCCGCTAGTTTGTGTGAAGGTTCGGTCGATTTGGTGGACAAGCCCGCGACGAGTTCCATCGTTTGCGCTTCATCCCAGCCCAGCAATTCCTGGGTCGTGGTAACGAGATCATAAATCAAAAATGGATTCACGACGGCGAGCGTAAAGTGCATTTCGTTGCCACGCTTGACAAGACCCAGCACTTGCGTCACATGCGCGTCGAATTCATCGTCCGTCAACGCCGCAAGATTTACATCGCGCAATTCGATGATTCGTTGCGATATTTCGGGATACCACTCGTTGTACCAACGCTCGACCAACGCATCTGTTTCATCGTTGCGGACAAACTCGGTTCCGCGTTTAATACGCGCGCGCATCGCGGGAATGAGCCGCAATAGAATTTTCATCACGATGGGCGGCGGTGGCGTCATATCTTTTTCGCCCAGCGGGACCAAACGCATATACATCCATCCGCCAATATCACGGTATTCAATTCGATCAAGCAATAGTCCCGAGATGGCGCACATTTTTTTCGTGCCATTCGTATACGTGGGCAACAGCACCGTGCGTCCCATCGGCGAGAACGGTTTCGAGATATGCTCGGCGTCGCTTTCCCAGTAACCTTCAGGGATTGCAACTTTTATCGGAATCGGTTCGATGGCTTGTTCGCGCAACGTGGTGATCGGGCGCGCCTGGAGCATAAACAACTTGCCGTTCGCGATTGCCCACTCGACATCTTGCGGCGAACCGAAATGCGCTTCGGCTTGTCGTGCCATCGTCGCAATGGCACGCGCCTGGGTTGCATCGATGGCATCTTCGGGTGCGCTGTTGTGCACGGCATCTTGTCCGCGCACGATCCACTCGTCGGGCGATGCGTTGCCTGAGACGAGTCGTTCGCCCAAGCCGCGCACCGCACTCACGACGGTTTCATCGCGATGACCGTTGACGGGATTCGCGGTGAACGCGACACCTGCCGCATCGGCTTGTACGAGGTGCTGAACGAGGACTGCCATACTCGCGTGATTCGTTTGTCCCTTGCTTGACTTGTACGCGGCGACGCGCGCGCTGAACGCCGATGCCCAACATTGACGCACTGCATCGGCAACAGCATCGTAACCGTGCACCCCCAGGATCGTTTCGTACTGCCCCGCAAATGATGCGCCCGCCAAATCTTCCTCGACGCCAGACGAACGCACGGCAAGTCCTGTGCCGTTCAACGGTTCGACTGCCGCGCGAATCGCATCGGCAATGTCGGATGGAAGCGGTGCGTTTGCCACTTGTTCAGGGGAATTCGTTTCACTCAACGCATTCGCGTTCACGAATCGGTCGAACGCTTGCGTCGTGAGGACGAAACCATCGGGGACGGGAAAATTCGCGTGCCCGAGTTCGCCCAGGTTCGCCGCTTTGGCGCCAACGCGATTCACATCGGTGCGAGTCACGTCGCGCAATGGGGCGATGTACGATCGAGTCAAAGTTTGTGTTTCCATTTTCAACCTCCTTGATTGAGTGCTTGTTCAAACTTCGTGATTTGAACGAGTCGAAATTTATTTGGCTACAGTATGCGACAAGTTTGTCGTTAGCGAATCAGACGAAGGTATACTGCACACGGTCACAAACTGAGGTTTGGCGCGAGACCTGGATTCGACGCTTTAGCGGGTTGCCGGTCGGACAAACCACCGCGTAAACGCTCGACTCCAAAAGCGCAATCAGTGACCGTGTTCAGTATAGTAATAGACCATACGGGGTGGCAGTATCTGCGAGTATTAGGCGTTTACAACTCAAGCGTCTCGCGCGCACCCCAACCGCGACTTTCGTCAATCAGGTCAATACGCTCTGGCGTGATGTGAATGAATACATAGCGATCATCCATCGCATTGGCAGTGCAGGCAACGCCGCGATATTGCATCCACCTTGGAAGCGCGGAACGAACATCCTGGATGATCGCCGTCACATGCGGTTCCTGCTCAAGGTAAAAGGCAGCATCTGACCAGCGCGGCAGGCGGCAATTCAATTCCAGCCCGTCATTTTCGTATTGTGCTACTACTGCACATGCTCCGGGCAATCCGTTTGCAGCAATGACACATACATGGTTTTGGGAGAGATATGAAATTAAGTGGTCTCGCAATTCGTCCAACACAGCGGCACCCTATTGACCCTTGCCATGGATCTCCGCCCAAATCGCATGGATTGTGTCCCATGCAATCACGGGGCGTGGCAGGTGTCTCTTGTTCAGGAAATGCTTTGTGTTGCGCCTCCCCTCCAGCACAAACTTCACCATTGCTGGCAGACTGCCAATTCCAGCGCCAGGCGTATACTTGAGCGGGCGAAAGAACCAACCCTGATCGTCCTGCTCCAGAAGACCACGCAACGTCATACTCTTCAGATTCCACAACGATTCATCATGTTGGTGGCAGAGCAACCCAGCCGGACCAGGTCGAAACTGGACAGATTCCGGCATCTGCACGCGCAAAACTTGGGCAACCGAATCGGGATTGGTTTTGCAGCGTATGCTGAATGGATAGCCCGAGGCGTCAACGCTGGTCAATACGGCGGTGGAAAACCCCGCCATTTCCTTAACGATTTCAGTCCACATGGCAAACCTCCATTTCGTGTGGTTTGAGGTTGAAGTCAGAATGATCCCACCACAGAATGCGGTGCGGGGTGAAGTAGATGACCAGGCGCATGTAGTACCAGTCGAAAAGATAGCGCATCAGAGGGCTGTTACTGTAGAGTTCTGCAGCGGGTTGCCTGCTGGCGACCTGGCGTCCTAACTCTTCCAGGTCTCCTGTAAATGACGTGAAGATCTCGTCACTTGCATGGGCGTTTCCCTGGACAAGCACTGCCGGCGGCTCAGCCAATCCGCTGCTGATAGGGTTAGAGTACAAAAGAGACATGTTCGAATTGCGCCGAACATTGTGCCATTTTTGCGCCAATCCGATAGATGTGGCAACGAAAAATTGTCCTTTATCTGGCTGGTAATACGGCTCGACAGGCCAGGTAATTGGCGTGCCGTCTTTGGAAAGGGTGGTCATTTCGCAAGTACGGAACTCACGGAACACCGCTTCCACTTCGCTGGGCAAATTCAAATCAGCAGTCATATTCGTTTTCCTTTCGTGATTTGAGGAATAACTGGTCAGGCGTTTGCCAGTCACGTTATTTCCTCTGACTTTTACAGCCACAGTATGCCGCAAAAAGACAGTGGCTGCATCGGAAGAAGGTAGTAATTGTGTGGGAATGGCGGTAGTATTTGCGCAGGATTGGAGGTAGTATATGGAGGTCTTAACAAAACCGCCATTGGCAAGTTCAATCGCGGCGGTGAGCGAAGGGAGATTACGAATTGCCTTCAAAACAGTCGCAATTCGCGGATGCGGACAACGGCTTGGGTGCGCGAGGAAACGTGCAGCTTGGCAAGGATATTGGTCACGTGAGTCTTGACCGTGTACTCGCTGATGACGAGCTGTTGCGCGATGGCTTGATTGCTCGCGCCTGCCGCGATGAGTTTGAGGATTTCGACTTCGCGCGGCGTGAGCGTTTCACCTGTATCAGGCACCATCACGGACTTGCGTTCGTCGCTTACATTGAGCATATCCAGCAAGCGTTTCGCAAATTCGACGTGCCATTTCTTTTCGATTGCCATTTTCAGGAATGGGACGGCGAGTGTCGTTTCGCGCATAATCAAGCCTGCCATATTTCGCTGCTCGCATTCGGCAAGGTAGGGCGCGAACTGTGCCCACGCTTCTTTTTCGCGCTTGCATTGCAAGTGCAGATGTGCCAACAAGAATCGCGCACTGCCAAAAGAGGGACCGTTGGGAAGCGCCGCTTCCATGGGCAACGACTGGCGCAGTGTGTTTTCGGCTTGCTCAAACTTGCAGTCAGCGATCTCGAGCAGCGCACGCATCAGGTGCCGCGTCAAAGCAATATCTGGGATTTCAACCGCGTCCACGATGGAAGCAATGCGTGCCTCAGTCTCTCGTGCCTGTTCCAATTTTTTCTGCATCCATTGCGCCCGACCGATAAAGTATAGAATGGCGGGCAAATCATACGAAAGCGCAGTTTCGCCCCAGGGCATCAGCGTTTGCCAATATTTTTCCGTGCCTGCATAATCTCCGCGCATCGTCAGCGCCATTCCCGTAACCAGATGGATTTGAGCGTCGGTGTAGACAAATCCTCCGATTTGTTGACTGAGTGCACGCGCCTGTTCGGCTTCGCGCATTGCGTCGTCCACCTTGCCGTTGAGAATCCAGATAAAGCCCAATAGTGAATGCGCCGCGATGGGTAATAGCCCGCCGCTGGCGCCAAAGCGCGACAAGAGATGGCGGCAATATTTTTCAAAACGCGCGGTTCCACCTGGCAGAAAGACAAGCACCGTATTAAAGTTCGGCGCGAGCGCGATAAAAACACGTGGGTCGTCGGATGTCAACGCGAGTTCAATCGCTTTGTCCACCAATTCATCAACTTGTTTGATTTGTCTTTGAAAAAGCGTTCCCCAGATTTGCGAGACTAACAGTTGTGCCTGACCATGAGCGGGCAACGGAAAATCCGTCGCCTGCTCCATCAGCACGGCTTGACGCGGAAAATCGTGCTGATGGCTTGCAACATCAATCAATGCAATAATAGTCTCGCCTTGACCCGCACGATCGCCATTCGCCTCAAAGCCGCGGTTGGCACGCCCCAACAATTTGTCTGCGGCATCCAATTCCCCGCGATGGAGCGCGCAAAATCCTAGCAGATACAACAAACGCGGGCGCGCCTCGCGAGTCGCTTCGGGTAGCGCTTCGATCCAGCCGCGCAAGGTTTTCAATAATCCTTGCCGCATCAATTCTTCGCTGATCGATTCGATGGTTTGTGCGGCATCATCCCATAATTCGGCGGCGAGATAATGCGGTATCGCGCGCACGGTGTTGCGTTGCACATCACCCGCGCGGCGATGCAATTCTGTTATGCGTTGCGGCATCGCGCGTTTCAATTGCGCTTGCAAAAATTCGGCGAACAAGGTGTGATAGCGAAACGCAGTCCCGCGCTCATCGACCTGGGTCAGAAATAAATTGCGCCGCGCCAAATCTTCGAGGAACGTCTGTGCATCGGTGTGAACTGTCACTGCCGCGCACAGGGTGGGCGTCAGCTCAGGCAAGATCGATGTTTCGAGCAAGAAGGTGCGCGTGTCGGCGTCTTGGTGTTTCAGCACTTCATCGGCGAGGAATTCAAATACGTGGCGGTCCGTCCGCGCAAGATTTTGGATGAATGCGGCGCGATCAGTGGTGGATGACATTTGATCGAGCGAGCCAGCGAGCAGACGCAAGCCCGCCGCCCATCCTTCCGCACGCGTTTGCAGTTGCATCAATTCATCGGATGACAAGCCCAGTGATTGTTTCTCGTTGAGAAAATCGCGCGCTTCGTCCACGGTGAATCGCAAATTGGATATGCGCACTTCGGACAATTGTCCACGCGCGCGCAAACGCGCGAGCATCAACGGTGGGTCGTGGCGCGTCGCCGCGATCAGGTGCATTTGCGGCGGCATCCGTTCGAGCCAATAATCGAGTGCAGAAAAAATCGTTGGCTCTGTAAGCAAGTGTAAATCGTCGAGGATAACCCAGGTTTCCCTAGGTTGACTGAGCGTTTCGTTGATAAGCGCGCCAATAACACGACGTGCATCGTTCGCGGGATCGGCAAGATTTGCCAAGAACGATTGGAGGTTCTCGCCAAAGTTGGGGTTTGCGTGTTGTAATGCGCCAATCAGCGCGGCGAGAAAACGAGCTGGGTCGTTATCGTCTTCATCGAGAGAAATCCAGGCAACAGTGACATCGGGGCACGCGGAGGCGAGAGAAGTGAGGAGCGTGGTCTTGCCATAACCCGCAGGCGCGGAGACGAGCAGGAGGGCGTGGTTTTTGATCGCGCCTCGCAACGAATCGAGCAGACGACGGCGCGGCACAATATCGTCGCGCAAGCGCGGCGAGATGAATTTGGTCTGCGTCAACC
>Ga0233425_10010103_pt1 | contig 11647 bp, 10 predicted proteins | sample Watercolumn_Towu_2_FD_181712 | JGI IMG/M metagenome (GOLD analysis project Ga0233425, IMG submission 181712) | Freshwater microbial communities from Lake Towuti, South Sulawesi, Indonesia - Watercolumn_Towuti2014_140_MG | ecosystem: Environmental > Aquatic > Freshwater > Lake | place...
TGGAGACGCAGACCGCCATCGCAGCGACCGCCGCGAGGAAACAGGCTGCGCGGCCGACCAGGGGGGAAGAGCGAAGCATGAGGAACCGCCTTTCAGGCACGCGTGGAAAACAGGTCGTATGTCTCGATGTCATTTCGTTGGCACGAATCCGGAGATCTCGGGCCGCAACTCACTTCGCTGCCATGCGGCGACGACGCACGTCGAGCCCGACTAAGCCGGCGAGTCCGATGCCGGCGAACGCGAAGGTGGACGGCTCAGGGACGAAGACGGCAGGAACCGTCATCGATCCGACGCTCACAATGAAGCCGGTATTGGGCGGAATCTGCAGGTAGGTGATCCCGACGGCTGCCGTCTGCGGCGTGGGATCGGAGAAGAACGTACCCGGCGTGAAGATGCCCGTGACGGCGAACGTTCGTGTGCCCAACGTGTTGACGTAGTCGACGATCGCGGTCGACGTGAACGACCCGAAGACGTTGCCGGCATCACTAATCGTGAGACTGTTGCCGACGCTTGGGTCGAAGACGGACGTGTCGATGATTGTCGCGGGCAGACCGATGAAATCTCCCGTAAGTGACCCTCCGGCAGTGGAAGTCGTCAGGGCCGTCGTCTGGAACGAAGTGGCCGAGTTGATGCTGAACGGAAACAAAAAGCTGGTACCAATGACGATCGTGCTGCCGTTCTGAAAACTGACGTTTCCAGTGACCGGCACGGCGCTCGCCGTCGAACCGCAGATCGCCAGCGCAGCGACCGAAGCCAGGACACACGCAACGCGACGGATCGCGGAGAACGAGCGAATCATGGAGGGCAACCTTTCAAGCGTGTGCCTGCGGGCGAACTGCTCGCGGGCGGACGAGGGGGGAAGGACCTGAGCGGCGACGAGGGACGACCCCGATCGACGGGGAAAACGGCACGAAACACGGCCATTCAGCCGGGATTCAGGACTCACCACACCAGTGATCACCGAGTCGGTGAGCGTCTCACCAAAATGGTGAGGCTGGCCGCTCGAGGCTCCCGAGCGCAGAGCCAACTCGGCGGAGGCCGAAAGCCCGTGCGGAACACGGCAGCGGAGGGTGATGGGGGTGTGGGAAAACACGAAAAAACCGCGGAAAAATGGATAAACGGCCACGGACCTGCAAATCCGTACGTGCGTCGGCCGCACATACGGAATCGCCGGTCGGGGCGGCGAACCGCCCCGCGTGAGGCAGGTAGTCAGTCCGACGGCCTCTCACGCTGGCATGAGGAAATGCACGTGGTGTGCCAATCGCCAAAAGCGGCGGCGATTGCGTTCAGAAACGCTTGTTTTTCAGGCTGGATCGCGGGTCGGCGGCTCGCCCACGGCACGGGAGAGGCTCACCACTTCGCGTGGTGCCAGGTTCGCCGGCCTCGCGATCCAGGAAAACGCAGCGCGACCCCTCGTCGCACCACCACTTGCGAGCGATCCGTGGATGGCGGAAATCCGCCCTCACTGCCAGCCCGTGACAGCAGCCGCGGGGCCGCACGGTCGTGACGCCTCACCTTGGAGGCGAGGCTCGCGACGCCTCGGAGGGGCGTCAAACGCCCCGAATACTCCCGACAGGGATCGAACCTGTAACCTTCAGCTCCGGAGGCTGCGGGTCGGGTGACACTTCGCCCGGGAAAACAAGGGACGAAGCGACGCCGCCCGCGGCCCGTTGCACCCCACGTTGCACCCAATCCGACGATCGGCTCGACGCGCTCGCCGCCGCCGTGCGGATCGTGGCGCGGCTTCAGGGGCTGACCGACGGCGAGCGCGCGGCCCTCGTCGAGCGGCTCGCCAGCGGCGACGCCGCCGGCCAGACGGGGTGACGTTCGCGACGCGCTGCCCGGCCCGACTGACCTCCACGCTCCCGGGCGCGTGCGCTCGGTACCGTGGCTATGGCGTCCCCGCGGCGATCGCGTTTCGCTCGCGATTCACCACGCGCGGCCCTCGATCACTCGATCGTGACCGACGCGACGCTCGTTTCACTCGGGGATTCACGAGCCCCCCAGGTACCCAAAATCGACGTTCTAAAAGCAAACCCAAGACCCCAACGCCCTCGCGCGCGGACGACTGGCGAGTTTTCGCCCATTTGTGGAAAACGCCATAAGACCCTCAACGCCCCGCGAGTCTTGGCAGGTTCGAGCCTCCCGGCTGACGATGGCGCTGTTCCATCCACCACACGAGGATCCTCGCCATGCCGACCGCCGCGAAGCCGACCGCCGCGAAGCCGGCACCGCGACCGGGCCGAGCGGAGACGTTGCTTCACGCAGGCTGCGGCGATGTCTCGGGTTTATCCCAAGGTCGGCCAGTGTCAGGCGGGCTGTCATCTCGGGTGACGGCCTATCCAGGGTGTCATCTCCGGTGACAGCCTTCCGGTTCTGACCGTTCCTCGCCAATACCCTTCCTCGCGGGCCACGTTGGGGCGCTTGCGGTCCAATGGCAGATCATCGTGATCTGCTACTGGATTCGCCTTGGCCGCGTTCTTGTTTCCCACCTTTCCCCCGGTCGCGGATCACTGTGATCCGCAACCGGCTTGCGGGCCATCTTCCCGGAGGGCTCGCGTGGCTGCTCCTTCGCCGCCTCCGCCATCTTCCGCCGGCCGTCCTCCGCGATCTTCGCCAGCCGCGTCACTCATTCGCGAGCGGCTCATATCGAACCGTCCCGAGCGGCGCCTCGAGTCTCTCGACGGCGACACCCGCGGAAAATCCGCGCGAGTGAAAACCGTGAGTTCGTGAGAGGGGCACACTCGGGGGACGGTCGGCATTTGTGACCGACCGAGCCCATGAGAGGCCCCTGACATGACACCAAGGCTCTATCCGCTGTCGCCGCGACAGCGTGAGATTCTCGATCTCATTCCGACGCTGACGCGCGAGCGCGGGATCCCGCCCTCGTTCGGCGAGATCGGCGAGCGGCTCGGGATCCATGTCTCGCGCGTTCGGCAGATCGCGATCTCGTTGCAACGCCGCGGGCTCGTCGTCCGCGAGCCGCGAGTCGCCCGGTCGCTCAGGCTCGCGAGCCCGACGGCCCCGGCCGCTGATCGTCCCACGGCCCGCACGAAGCGCGGCCGGTGAAACGCGACGGGCCGCAGGGATTGCGCCCCTGCGGCCCGCGTGATCGAAGCCCTAGTCCTGCCACGGAAAGGAATCCGAACGTGATGAACAAGTCTACCACGCGGCCTCCGAAACTCGAATGGCCGCTGCGCCCCGGGCAGCGTGATCTCCCGCCGCTGCCGCTCGCCATGCGGCCCGAGACGGCCGCGAAGGCCCTCGGGATCTCCGAGCGGTCGCTGTGGTCGCTGACGCAGGCAGGGATCATTCCCCACGCCAAGGTCGGCCGGATCGTGATGTATCCCACGGGGCCGATCCTGCGATGGTTGGAGCAGATCGCGACGAAGCCGATCCTCCAGGCGGCTGACGAGCCCGAGATCGGAGGTGACGCATGAGCGCCTTCGACCAATGCCAGCGGTTCCTATCGGCCATCTTCGAACCGGGAGACGTGATCGAGTTTCGACCACTCGCCCCTGCTCAGAAGAAGTGGGGGACGCTCTCCGATCTCCAGCAGATCGTGTCCTGGCTCACCCGGCTCAACGCGGCGGGGAAGCACTGCTATTTCGGGGGCAACCCTCGGAAGGCTGACGGCGGGAGCAAGATCGAGGACGTCGCTCTCGCACGCTGCCTATGGGCAGACTTCGACGGCGGCACGACCGGTGACGAGGCCGTGGCGAGGATCACGTCCGCGGGGCTCCCGAAGCCGACCGTGATCGTGGCCAGTGGTGGCGGTGTGCATGCATGGTGGCGGCTGTCGGAACCGATGGCCGACCTCGACGAGTGGACGCGGTGCATGCGAGCCCTGATCGCAGCCGTCGGCTCGGATAAGGCGGTTCACGACGCGCCGCGAATCATGCGGCTCCCCGGGTTCGTGAACCACAAGTACGAGAACAAGCCCGTGGCGGAGATCCTCGACGTCGATCCGTCGCGGGTGTATCCGCTCACGGCGATGCAGCCGCGGAGCATGTCGCGGACGTCGCGAGAGTTTCTCGACTGCGGCACGTTGCTCCCGGGCGGCGGACGTCGCGAGACGATCTTCACGGTGGCCTGCGATCTCCAGGCCCGCGGGTGGACCGAGTGGGAGGCCGAGAACGCGATCATGGCCCGGGCACAGTGTCTCGGCCTGACCGCGGAGGACGTGAACGACCTCCCGCGTCAGATCCGAAACGCTTTCGGGAAGGCTCGAACGCCGATCGGTTCGGCGGTGGCACAGTGGGTTGGCCCTGGTGAGCAGACCGTGACCCCCGAGCTCGTGGAGGAGTGGGAGCCCTTCCCGGTGGACGTCCTGCCCGAGCCCCTGAGATCGTTCGTGACCGAGACGACGGAGATCATGTCGGCCGACCCTGCTCTCGTGGCGATGCCGTTGCTCGCGGCCGTGGCGGGGGCCGTGGGCAACCGTCGGGCGATCGAGGTACGGCCCGGCTGGATTGAGCCGGCCGTCCTATGGTCGGCCGTGGTCGCGGAGTCGGGCAGCATGAAAAGCCCCTGCGCGGACAAGGCTCTCGCGTTCGTGCGTGAGCAGCAGCAGTTCGCGTTCGAAGCGCACCGCGACGCTATGCGGCAGTGGGAGATCGAGAAGCGGGAGCACGAGCGCGCGTCCAGGCGACGTGACGCCGACGCAGGTGATCCGCCTGACAAGCCCGTGGCCGAGCGGCTGATCGTGGACGACACCACGCTGGAGGCTCTCGGGCAAACCCTCGCCGACAACCCGGTGGGTGTGCTCCTGGCACGTGACGAGTTGAGTGGGTGGGTCGAGGGGTTCGACAAATACAACGGCGGCAAGGGTGGCGAAGTGACCCGCTGGTTGTCGCTCTACAACGCAGGGCCGCTGACGTTCGATCGGAAACTCTCGGGCACGACGTTCGTCTCCCGGGCCGCCGTCTCGATTACTGGCACGATTCAGCCGCGTGTACTCGCCCGAGTGGCCGGCTCCAGGCACGTAGACAACGGGCTCTTGCCACGGTTCCTGCTCGCGATGCCGCCGCGCCGCCCGAAGGTCTGGACGACCGGCGACGTCAACTTCGCGACCGTCGCCGCCATGAGGACCGTGTTCACGACGATCTCAGCAGCACGGCCCGCGGATGACGGAGGCCCGAAGGTGCTCACGATAGACGCCGACGCGACCGACGTGTTCAAGAACTTCTACCAGGAGCACGCCGCCGCACAGCTCGAGGCCGCGGGCGCGGTGGCCGCGATGATGAGCAAGGCCGAAGCATGGGCCGCGCGGCTCGCCCTCGTGCTCCACGTCGCACGCCAAGCCGGTGACGCCCCGACGCTCGGGGATCGGCTGACGGTCGCCTCGATCGAGGCCGGCATCACGCTGGCGCGATGGTTCGCCCGGGAGTGGCGTCGCGTGTTCGCGGTGCTCGAGTTCGGGGGCGACGTCGGCCCGGTCCCCGCGGACGCCGCCGCGCTGGCGTTCGCCCGGAGCCGTGGCGGCACCGTGACGGTTCGCGATATGGCGCGGCTCGGGCCGCCGGCCCTCCGGGCTCCAGGGGCCGCGGAGTTGGCCGTCCGTCGGCTCGTCGCTGCCCGCCGGGCCGAGTGGCTGACCTTGCAGACCGGGGGCCGACCGGCCGACGCTATCCGCGTGACCGGCTGAATCGACCCCTACCGTTGCGACGAAAGTCTCGCAAACCCGAGCGAAACCGACTTTCGTCGCATCCGTCGCACGAGGACGACCGACAACCCACAAGGCACACCCCCGGAGGATCGCATCATGGCAGGGCTCTTTTGGGACGACGGCGACAAGGCCCGGATCACGTTCCGACTGGACGGGAAGCGGCGCACGATCCGTCTCGGGAAGGTGGGCGAGTCCGTTGCCGAGAAGTGGCAGACCCGCGTCGGTGAGATCGTGGCCGGGCTCACGAGCGGGGCAGGGGTGCCGCCTGACGTGATCGCGTGGGCCGACGGGCTGCCCGACGAGGGGCGAGACAGGCTCGTGAGAGTGGGGCTCGCGCCGGCCCGGGTGATCGAGGAGACGTCCGTCCGCACGCTCCTCGAGTTGTGCGACACGTTCAAGGCCCGCGCCAGCGTGAAGCCGGGGACGGCTGCGGCCTATGGCCAGACGCTCGATTCCCTGACCGCCTACCTTGGGGCTGACCGCGACGTTTCCGAGATCACGACGGAGGACGCCGACGACTGGCGGAAGGCGATCACGACCGCCAAGGTCCACGAGGGGAAGCGTAAGAAGCGACGGACCACGACCGACGGCCGACTTGCTCAGGCGACCGTGGCGAAGCGGGTCCACGTCGCGAAGCAGGTGTTCGCGAAGGCCGTGGGGTGGGGCTGGATCGAGGAGAACCCGTTCAAGGGGCTCAGGGCTGGATCTCAGGCCAACCCGACCCGGGCGTTCTACGTGGACGTCCAGACGTCGGAAGCCGTCCTAGACGCTCTCCCCGGGCCGCAGTGGCGGGCTGCCGTGGGGCTGTGCCGATACGCGGGCCTGCGGTGTCCGAGCGAAGTCGGTGGCCTGACGTGGGCTGACGTGAACCTCGCGAGCGGCCGGCTGACGGTGCGGAGCCCCAAGACGGAACACCACGGGGCAGGGCACGCCGTCCGGTTTGTGCCGATCGTGCCACGGCTGCGGAAGATCCTGACGGAAGCGGAGGACGCCGCAGAACCCGGGCAGGTGCTCGTGGTGCCGATGGCGGCTCGTCGTGACGCGAACCTCCGCACGACGTTCGAGAAGGCGATCGAACGGGCAGGGGTGAAGCCGTGGCCGAGGCTTTTCCAGAACCTCCGCGCGTCCTGCGAAACGGACTGGGTGCAGTCGTTCCCTGCCCACGTCGTCGCGAAGTGGCTCGGGCACTCACCACGTATCGCGCAGGAGCACTACCTCCAGGTCCGCGACGCCCATTTCGACCTCGCGATCGAGGGGCCGGAGCGCGGCACCAAATGCGGCACCACGATGGCTCCAAACGGGGCACCGCAAGGGTTTGCGACGAGCCGCAAAGAGTCGCGTGAGAGGGGCGAAAACGACGTGATCCTCGGAGAAACCATTGTTTTCCCCGAGGATCACGCGAAAGCCCATTTCGAAACGATGGGCAGCACAGGATTCGAACCTGTGACCTCTACGGTGTGAACGTAGCGCTCTAACCAACTGAGCTAGCTGCCCGGTGCATCGATGATCGACGACCGACGTCGGGGAATTCCGCCCACGACGCCGTTACCATACCGTCCCTACGACCCGCCGGAAAGGATGCCGCGTCGCCGGCGGCCACCGTCGTCACTCGGCCGGCGGAGGGTCGAATCGAGGCCCCTCCACGAGCCGCGTGCCCGCGGGTTCGTCATCCGCGCGGCCGCTCCGTGAGGGGCGTGCGGGCACTCGGCCGTCGACGCTCGTCGCCGCCTCGAGTTCGCGCGAGAGCGTCTGCCACTGCCGCCGCAGGTCACCCACGGACTTGCCAAACGACCGCCCCACCTCGGGCAGCCGCTTGCCGTAGAGCATCACGGCGATCGCGCCAATGACCACGATCTCGAACGGTCCGAGCCCGAACATGCGCGACTCCGCGTGACACCTTCGGCCGAAAAACCATCTCCGCGCCCGCCCGCGGCGATTCGCGACGGCGACGATCAGGGGCGGGCGTCTGGGCGACCGGAGTCGCGTGGGCCGGTATCCTCGATGCCCTGAACGCCCCGCTTGAACTCCACGATCCCCTCTCCGAGCGACCGCATCACCTTCGGAAGCCGCGACCCGAAGAGCAGAAGCACCACGCCCGCCACGATCAGCAGTTCCATCGGGCCGAGGCCGAACATCGCGATCACGGGACTCATGGGGGCGGTGCACACGGGAAAATCTCCGGCAGGGGGTCGGAACCCACCGGCCGCTGTGGCCGCCGTTTCGTCCCTCTGATCGAGTCTACCCCCGGGGGTCGAGGGGTCAAACGATCAGCACACCGCGCCCCTTCACGCGGACGCTCGTTCACGGCCCGGCAACGGGCCCGGCCGACGCCATCCTCGGCTGCCGCTGATGCATCGGCAGATGGCGGTAGTAGACCTCGAGCGTCATCGTCGACAGGGCGGTCGCGTAGACACGTCCGCCATGGCCGCCCCAGACCGGATCGGGGTCCCAGCTTCCGTCCAGCGGACCTCCTTCGCGCCGCTGCATCCGGGGCAGCGTTGCCTGCAGGGCGGCGTTCCACCGCTCCCACTGAGGGCCTCCGGCGTGAAACGAGGCCAGGGTCGCGTAGTACCACGTGTAGGAGTTGTAGATGGACGTGGTGGGGGGCGAGGCCGCGATCATGGAGAGCGCCTCACCCGCGGCGGGATGCCCCGGCGACAGACCGAGCACCAGCCGGCAGAACAGTGCCTCGGCGGTCATCGCCACGCTCGGCCGCTCGCCATGGCGATACGAGGCCAGCCCTCCGGCGGCGCCGCTCGACACACCGGCGAGGAACCTGCGGGCCCGCTCCTCCGCCGCGTCGAAGCCGGTCAGCCCGGCGGCCCGCGCGCTGGCGAGCACCATCACCTGCCATCCGCACTGGCTCGTGTCGCCACGATCGCCGGCGGCATACCGCCAGCCTCCGGTGTGAGGGTGCTGCATCGCGAGCGTGTGGGCCACGGCGCGATCGAGCGGCGGCCGCAGGTCGGTGTCGCCCGTCATCGCGGCGCATTCGGCCAGCGCGATCGTGGCCATGCCGTGGCAGTACAGCGCCGCGAAGAACTCCGCATCGCCCGCGAGCGAGCCGTCCGACCGCTGGCGATCGAGGAGAAATCGCAGGCCGCGATGCACGCTGGCGGCGTGCGGCCCGTCCCGATGCGTGTTTCCCGCGCCGAGGAGCGCGAGGAGGGCGAGCCCGGTGACCCCGTGGTCGCTGCGGGCACCAGCGCCCTGACGATGGTGCCCCTGCACGGCCCGCTCGACACCGGCCCCGTGTCCGGCGGCGCTCCAGCGACCGTCGGCCGACTGTGCCGCCACCAGCCAGGCGACGCCGGCGTGGACCGCGCGTTCGGTCTCGTCGGATCCGCCACGGGCCGCGGCTGCGGCCGCGCGTCGCTCGCCCATGCGGTCGGCGTACGTCGCGGGTACGCGGTGCGTGGGGGCCGGCGCGGCCTCCGGCGGCGCCGGCGTTCTCGTCGCAACCGACGCGGGGCCGGCGGTGGCGGCGAGTTCGTCCTCCGGCACCTCGAGGAGCGGCACATGGTCGTCGGGCGGGGCGGCGGCCGACGCGTTCGCCGGCACGGTCACCTCCGCGACGGATTGAGGCGCGGGCTCCGCCGGCGCTTCGGGGGCGGGCGCCTCATCGCTGGGCTGGGCGACCTCCGAGGCATCGGCCATGGCGAACTCATCGGAGGCGTCGTCGGCGAGTGCCACCAGCATCGTCATCCGGCCCTCGTCGCGGGTGCCCCACGATGCCGCCGACCAGCCCCCCACGAACACGCACACGATCGCCAGGATCGCATGGAGCAGCACCGACAGGGCCACGCACTTCTCGAGCGTCCGCGACTCGAGCCACCGAGTGCGCACGACCACGGCCAGCGCGACGGCCACGCCGGCGGCGAACACGGCCCCGACGATCGCGGCGACACTCATCGCGGCCTCACCTTCGCCGTGCGTGGGCCCGCGGCTCCACCGCGATCGCCACGTGCGTCACCCCCGCGGTCCGGCAGGCCTCGTAAACCTCCGCCATGCGGCCATGCGTCACGGCCCGTTCGCCGCGGATCGTGACCCGCAGCTCGGGAACCGCGGCCCTGACCGATGTGAGCCGCTCCGCGAGCGACGCGACCTCGATCTCTTCGCCACGGAACCGCACCCGGCCAGACGCCTCGACCTCGAGCACCTCGGGCCGCCCGCCGTCCACCGCCGCCGCCCCCCCGGCCTGTGGCAGATCGAGATCGAACCGCCGCTCGTCGCCCGAGAACTTGGTGGCGCACATGAAGAAGATCGTGAGCACGAGGATCACGTCGATCATCGGCGCCACGTTGGGCGTGGGATCGTCCTCGGCATCGAGTCGCACGAGCGGCATGGTTCACCCCGCCGCGCGCTTCTTCGACTCGCCCAGCGCCCGCACCTCGGCAAGCGACTCCTGCGAGATCGCATCGATCACCTGCTGGCAGGTCTCGTCGAACCGCATCGCGAGACGGTCGATCCTCCCGGTGAAATACGAGTGGAGCACCATCGCCGGAATCGCCACGAGCAGCCCCGTGGCGGTCGTGATCAGCGCCTCGCCGAAGCCGCGGGCGAGCAGGTCGGGCCGCCCCATCGCCCCGGCCGTCGCCACGTCGTTGAACGACTGGATGAGGCCGAACACCGTGCCGAGGAGCCCGAGCAGCGGCGCAATCGTGGCCACGCCGTTGAACACCCGGCGATAGCGGCGCAGGTGGTTGAGCTCACGTTCGCAGGCGTCGATCGCGGCCTGCTCGATCTCCACGGCCGGCCGGCCCCAGCGGCGGACCGCGGCGGCGAACACCCGAGCCGCGGGGCTCCCGTTCTCCTCGCAGGCATCGAGGGCCGTGCCGCGGGAGATCGCCCCCGACTGCACCTGATCGACGAACCGGTCCACGAACAGCCTTGGCACCACACGGGCCGTCCGCAGGCTCACGGCCCGTTCGATGCCGAACACCGCAAGCAGGAACGAGCAGCCGAGCAGCGGGATCATGAGGATGCCGCCATCGCGGATCGTGGCGAGCAGGTTGCTCGTGGGGATCAGTCCCTCGCTCGGCGCGGCGTCGGGTGCCGTCTCGGTGGGCTCCGACGCGGCAGGGGCGGCCGCGACCCGCAGGGGCTCACGCGCCGGGTCGCTGGCACCGGCCCAGGCACGCGGGCTCTGGGCGCGGGCTGCGGTCGTGAGCGCCGCGACGACGAGCAGCGCAACCGCGAGGAGCGCGGGCCGGATGAGACGGTTCCTGATCGGCATCGTGCCGCTGCCTGCCGTGGCGGTGCGCGATCCCATTCCCTTGGGATCGCTCTTCGATCATCGACGGCTTCGGCACCCCGCGACGCGTCCTTTGGCGGCGCGGCCACCCACCGTCATAACCGGCACTGTCGGAAGGGCTGGTGCGGCGCGGCGGGGGGTGTGTCGGGCTGGGTGGTGGCAACGTCTTGCGCAGGTCGGGGTTGGCCATGCCCCGTCGCCGGACGTTCGCGGATGCCATCGTGGCATCCGCTCACTCGATGCCGACCGCGCTACGGCACCCTGCCTCTGCTTGTCGGCACACGCCGGCTCCCGGGGCACGGCCAACCCCTCCCGGAAACTCGCCGAGTGAGGCGACCCGGGGGCCGCGGAGGCTCCGCGCCGACACACCACAAGTTGCCGGCAGGAAGATCACGCCCACGTCTGCTGCGTCGCCCGTCGCGGTCCTCGATAACACGCCGTCGGTGACGCACACGTGCAGATGCACACGCCGGTTGGGAGCCGACCTGGTCGTGCGGCCCTCGACGGTTGGCGTGGAAGACTCGCTCCGCTGATGCGATAATCGGGTTATGACGTACGATCAACTGCCCGACGAGTGGAAGGAATGGATGAGCCTTTCTCCGCTGGAGCGATTCACGCGCGGTGAGCAAATGCTGGTCGAGTACATCGCCATGGGAGGCAGCCTTGACCCCGACCCCGATCCGACAAGTCCTTTCGACGTTCCAGAAGCGTGGCGTCCGGACGTT
>Ga0233425_10010104_pt1 | contig 11644 bp, 10 predicted proteins | sample Watercolumn_Towu_2_FD_181712 | JGI IMG/M metagenome (GOLD analysis project Ga0233425, IMG submission 181712) | Freshwater microbial communities from Lake Towuti, South Sulawesi, Indonesia - Watercolumn_Towuti2014_140_MG | ecosystem: Environmental > Aquatic > Freshwater > Lake | place...
CGCGTACCACCCAGGCTGACGATCCGCGTCGTGATCGGCGAGTCGGAAAGGGAGAGGCTTCCGCTCCGGCGGGCGGACCATCGCCGGATGCCGCTGGGGGCGGAGGGGGCGGTGTCAGGCACTAGGGGGGCGGTGTCAGGCACTAGGAGTTTACATATATGAAATAATAACTCCTAGTGCCTGACACCATGCCCCCTGATAAAACGCCGTCGCCCCAGGAGCCCTCGCCATGCCCCGCCTGCCCTTCTTCGCCCTCGTGTTCCTCGCGTGCGACCCAGCCGCCGACACCGGCGACACGGCGCCCCTGCCGGTCGTCCCCGATCTCCCCACCGCCGGCTGTGGCATGGCCGCCTACGCTTGGCTTCCGCTCGAGGGCATGGGCCAGATCGTGGACGACGACGAGGCCGAGGACCTGTCGCTCGGCGCGGCCGCCATCGACTTCGTGCTGGAGTCCTACGGGGTCACGCAGTTCTCGCCATTGCCCTACGACGTCCGTGCCTGGCGCCTGCGCTACACCACCCAGGACAAGGGCCAGCCGGCCGAGGCCACGATGGTGCTGACGCTGCCCGCCGTGGACGACGGCACCGTGTTCCCGCTGGTGGTCTTCCCCCACGGCACCTCCGGGTTCACGGACATGTGCGCCCCGTCGGCCGGCGGCCTGGAGGAGAACGCCCTGCCCATCGTGGTGGCGGCCATGGGCTACGCCGTCGCCGCGCCCGACTACCTCGGCATGGCCGGCTTCGGCGAACCGTCGGGCATGCTCCACCCCTACCTCGTGCCCGAGGCCACCGCGGTCGCCACCCTCGACTCCGCACGCGCCGCCGCCAACTTCGTCGCCGCGGAGCAACCCGGCGCCAGCGTCGATCTCGGTCGGACCGTGCTGTGGGGTGGCTCCGAGGGTGGCTTCGCCGCGGTCTGGTCCGAGCGGTACGCTGCCGAGTATCTTCCCGAGGCCAGCATCGCCGCGACTGTCGCCCTGGTGCCCCCCACGGATCTGACCGCCCTCGCGCAGGCCGCGCTGGCTGCGCCGATCGAAGCCAGTGCCGGCCTGGTGGGGGCCTGGGTGGGCCAGCACTCCTGGTATGCGGCCCCCGGCCACGATCTGTCCGAGGTCCTGCTCGACCCCATCGCGGAGGCCCTGCCCGGCGAGATGATGCAGTCCTGCTCGGACTTCCCCTCGATGGAGGGCCTCGATACCCTGGAAGCCGTGTTCCAACCAAGCGTCCTGCAGGCCGCTGCCGACAGCGCCCTCGGTGACCTCGACCCTTGGTCCTGCTACCTCGGCCTGGGCGATCTGCACGGCGCCCGTGTCCCCCGCGGCGTCGACCCGCCCGTGCTGGTGGTGGTCAGCGAAGCCGACGATCTGGTCGTGGCCGCTACCGTACGCGACTCGATCCCCGTGCTCTGTGGCGACGGCTACGACATCGACTACCTGGAGTGCGCCGGCGCCAGCCACACCGAAGGCGCCGTCAAGTCGCTACCCTACCAGTTCGAGTGGGTGCGGGATCGCCTCGCTGACATCGCGCAGGATCCTGCGGAGGTCTGTGCGGTCGATGTCCCCTTCGACTGCGACCAGTTCCTCGATATCGAAGACTAGCGGCGTCTATCCAGGATTTTCCGCCACCATCAGCCGGCCGCGCCCTCCCGCTTTGGCGCGGTAGAGCGCGCGATCGGCGCGGCGCACCAGGCCTTCGAGGCTCTCACCGGGCCAGTGCACCGCGATGCCCGCGCAGAAGCTCAGGGAGCCTGGCGGCGTGGAGGGGCCGACCGCCAGGCGTGCCACCGCCTCGCGCAGGCGGTTCACATACACCAGTACCTGCTCGAGATCCCGCGCGTGCAGGAAGACCAGGAACTCATCGCCGCCGTAGCGCACGGGGACGTCCGCCGAACGAGTCTGGGCACGGATGGTCTTGGCGACCGCCTGGAACACGCGGTCGGCCTCCTCGACCCCCAGCGCGCTGTTCAGCTCGCCGGCGTGATCGAGATCGAGCAGCACCACCGCGAAGCTGTCGGAGTTACCGCGCAACGTACGGTGCAGGAGCTGGCGTCCGAGCACGTCGAAGTAGCGGCGCGTGTAGAGGCTGGTGAGCGGATCCCGCACCACGAGCTGGTAGTAGCGGTCGTCCTGGCGGCGCAGGGTCTGGTGGATGACCTCGCGCTCGATGCTGGTGGCCAGGGGGCTGGAGAGCCGCGCCAGCAGGGCGTCGAGCTCGCGGCTGATGCTCACCGGCTTGGAGAGCGTGAAACGCGCCAACCCCTGCATCGTGCCGTCGGCCGCTGAGAACAAGGGCAGCCAGAGGTAGTGCATGCGCCCGCCGCCGTCTGAACTCGCGCCGGGCGCGTGCCCGGGCAACGGCTCGGTGTAGTAGCGGATCTGGAAGCTGCGCGGCCCGTGCAGTTCGTGCCAGCGTGCCCGCGTGCCGGCGACCAGGAACCCCGCTTCGGGTTCGGGCGGCTCCACGTTCTCCGCGACCCAGTTGCTGGCAGCCGACAGGCGCAGGGTGTGGACCCGGTTGCCTTGCACCAGGATCTCCACCTCCTGGGCCGGCAGCAGGGGAGCCAGCTTCTCGAGGAGCAGGTCGAGCTGTCGGCTCAGGTTGGGCTCGCGCTCAAGTTCGTGGACCAGGTCGCGCAGCAGGCGGTTGACTTGCTGCAGGGCGTCGTTGCTCGCGCCATCCCGCAGCGCCAGACCGCACTCGAGGTCCTCCAGCGCGCCGAGCATCGGGCGCACCAGGTGCTCGGGTACGACCGGGCCGTGGTGGGGCGCCAGGGATCGCAGTGGCAACTCGGCGACCTGCTCCAGGGCGTTCCGCAGGGCCTCCCGCGACGGCAGGTGGCGCTCATGGAACAGGAACAGGCCGTCGAGCATGGAGATGTCGTTGGCGATGAGGCCCGTGCCACCCTCGGTCACCCCGAACAGGCCCGAGGCGAACAGGGTGCCCGTGGCCGCGTCGAAGGTACAGAAAGCGCCAGGGCCGGGCGCAAACGGGGTGGGCACGAAGCGCAGCGCGCGGCCGCCGAGATCCAGGTTCCACTCGTGCTGGTCCACGAACCAGCGGGGCAGGGACAGGCCGCTGGCAGCCCAGGCTGGTTCGCACTGGCTGTGGGTCACCAGCGCCCCGTCGGACCGCCCGATGCGGCCTTGCAGGTACAGGAGGGCTGCCACCTCCGCTGGCTCCGGGTCGTGGCAGACCAGGAAGCGCACCTGGTCGATGGGCGTGATGCGCTCGATCTGGCGGACCAGCTCCTCGGGGCCCAGCCAGTTGCCCGGATCGAACAGGACGGACTGGTCACCGCGCTCCAGCAGGTAGGAATGGCACGGCAAGCTCGCCCCGGCGCCGGGGCGGCCGACCCACCAGATGCCGCCAATCAGCGGCACGACCTGATCGGCGGTCGCTCGGCGTGAGGGGCGCGCCACGGACTGGCCTCCTAGCGCTGCCGCCCCTGGACCTCGAAGGGCGCGGAGAGGTTGTCGTCCTCGTCCGCCACCTGGAAGCGAATGGTGTAGGAGGTGGCGTTGGCGCAGGAGACGCCGTCGTCGTTCTCCTTGAAGGAGCCGAAACAGGCCCCCTCGTCGTCGCAGACCAGGGCGTAGGTGGCCACCGGCACACCGGAGTCGTTGAGCACCGTGATGATGCTGTTGGCGGCGTCGAAGGCCTTGAGCGTGTCGGCGCCCTGGGGGTCGTCCGCCGTGCAGTTGACCTCCCATTGGTAGTACTGGTCACCGGTCTCGTGCAGGTAGCAATAGGCGTCGCCCGCCTCGATCCACGGCGCGTCCGGGTCCGCGTCGCCGTCGCTGTCGGCGTCGGAGTCGGTGTCGGCGTCGCCCTCGGGGTTGGTGTCGTCCGTGTTGGCGGTGTCGTCGTCCTTGCAGGCGAGCAGACCGGCGACCAGGCCGGACGCGAGCAGGTTGAGCAGGCAGGACTTGAGGGTCATGGTGCGTTCATCGGGGTGGCAGGGGGGCACGAGGCCCCAGTCAGTGTAGTGCGGGCGCCAGAGGTGGACAACGGCTGGCGGCGTCAGGGTGGACTCGGCGGACCTCCAGCTCCGGCCGGCGGGAAGCGGGAAAGGATCCAGGCCGCATCGATCTCCTCCAGGGGCAGCCAGCGCTCTCCGGCCAGGGTGTAGTCCCGCAGTGAGAGATCCATGGCGAGCCCGCGTTCGATGGGGAAATAGGCATTGTAGTCTCTTATTTCCTGATTGAACGCCGCCAGGTCCCAGGCGCGCGCGCAGGCCTCCCAGGTCGCGGGGGTGCCTTTGCGCCAGGCCTCCTCGAGGCTCGCCTCCAGCGCGGCGCGGTGACGCTCGATGCGGCGGGAGCGGCGCATCCAGGCCGGCGCACCCGCCATGGCCCGCACCCGGTCCTCCAGGGTCAGGGTGAAGTTGTGCGGCAGGAACTCGATGGGACCACGATGCAGGCCGGGGCTGTCGAGCGGGTCGGCCCCCGCGGAAGGCGGCTTGGCGGAACGGGGCCGGTCGTGCATGGCACCCTTCCTCACGGCGTGGGGTGAGCCACGTGCAACCTAGCCCACCAGGGCGCCGATGGCAGGGGCCCGGATGCAGACGAGATCGCCTCCGTGGTGCGGAATGCGGCGCGCCAGGCCCGCGGTGAGCAGGCCTTGATCCAGATCGGGCTCGGTCGGCAGCGGTTCGCCCGGCAGCAGCAGGTCCAGCCTGGCCGCCAGGCGGTGATCCGAGGCGATGATGTCCACCGCGCCACGGATCTCGTCGCCCAGCGCGCCCACGGTGCCGAGCAAGGCCTCCTCGTCGCGGGCCAGGTGGCGATCGTGGCGGGCGCTGCGGCCCACGGCCTCCACCAGCGCCGGCATTCCGCCCGTGAAACCCGCGACCGTCGACACCTGGCCCGCCAGACGCGGACCCACCATCCGTCCGAGCACTTCGGCGGTCTCCACGGGCCCGAAGTCCGCCAGCTCCACCAGGCGGCCCTCGAACTCCCGCAGCGCGGGGGCGTTGACCGTCCCCCCGAGCAGCAGCACGCAGCGGCGGTGGGCCGGATGGCGCGCCCCGTAGGCCTCCCAGGCCTCGAGCAGGTCTTCGGCCACCTCGACCGGCAGGTGCTCCGCACCGTGGGCCAGCAGCGCCACGTCGGCGCGGTTGCGCTCATCGGCGCGCTCCAGCAGATCCTCGACGACCTGCCGGAAACCGCGCCGCTCGGCTACCGTGGGGAGGGCGGTGACGCCACCCTGGGTCGCGGAGAGCTGGGCGAGGATCCGCAGCAGGAACTGCCAGCAGGCGACCGGATGCCGCCCCTGCAGGGGCCGAAGGTTGACCGTCCGACAGCCCATCCCGGGCTCGGAGACCGCCAGCTCGAGGGAGACGTCCTCCAGGAACGCCTGGGGGCACGACCAGCGCGGGGTCACCAGGGCGACCGGCTCCTGGCGACGCAGTGCGGTGCGGACCGCCCTGGCCGACCGCTCGCGGTGGGCCTGCTCGGCGAGCTGCTGGGCCGCGCTGTAGTGCGGCGCGTCGGCCCGGTGGCCGAGCTGGATGCGGCGGGCCAATCGGTTCATGGCTTCCTCGAGTGCGGCCGTCGGTGCGGAGGCGCACAGAGCGGTGTGCCCTCAGGCTAGTCCGGATACTATTGCCGTGTCAAGCCCATGTTGTAGAATCAATACAAAGACCGGACTTGATGCGGACAGGACTCGTCCGCCGGTGACCCAGGACCGTGGCGGCACGTCGGGGCCGAGATACGGACTGGCCATGCAGGACCTCATGGATCTCCCGCTGCCCTCGCCCGAGAGCTGTTCCCTGCGCGCGCAGGGGCGCTTGCTTCGGCTGGTGGCGCAGGGTGTCGCCTTTGCGGCCGATCTGGCGCCGCGACTGCGCCAGCCCGAGCCTGAGGTCGCCGCGCGCTTGGCGCTTGCGGCCTGGCTCGGCCTGCTGGTGCCGGCCCGCGGTGTGGGCGAAGGCTACCAGCTCTCCCGGCGTGGGTCGGAGTTCGTCTTCGGGGTCTCCCGTCGGCCTCAAGTCTTCGTGGAGGCCCTCTGGGATCACCCCAGGCTGGGCCCGTTGTTGGCCGAACTCGGCTTTGCCGGCTTCGATCTGGAAGCTCTGCGCGTCGCGCTGGCGGCGCGCCTGCCCTCCGTCTCGGGTGAACCCTTCGAGCGCGTCCTGCTCGGGTTGGCCGAACTGTGCGCCCCCGTTCGCCGCCGTCGCCCGCGGCGCCGGGATCGCCTGGGCGCCCAACAGCTCCGCCTCGGCTTCGCCCGCCCGCGCCCGCCGGTCACGGGCTACCGCTTCCGCACGTTGGGAACCGAACCGTCGGCCGACGACCCCGCCGCCTACCGAGCGGTACTGCAGGCGCTGATCGACGAGGGCGAACTCTCCGTCTCCCGCGTCGGTGGGGTGTTGGCCGAACTCGGAATCCCCGGCGTGCCGGCGGGGCCTTGCGTTGATCTGGCCGTACGCCGCGGCGACGCCCACCGCGCCGCGGATGAGGGTGTCGAGAACCTGGTGGTCACCGCCGCCGCCCTGGAACGCATCGATCTCTCCGACACCGTCGCCACCATCGCGCTGTCGGATCCCGACTACCGCGCCTACCTGGAGGTCCTGCAAGCGACCGCCCGCGGCGACATGGGCGCCGCCGCGCGCTACGGGCGCCTGCGGCTGCGCTTCGCCACATGGGATGCCCGGGTCTTCGGCGATGGGTTGATCCCCCGGGCGGTCGCCCAGGCTGCGGATGCCCTGCTGCGGGGGCGCGGGCTGGGAGCCATCCCCCTCGCGGTCCCGGGCCCCGAGCTCGCCGTCATCGCTCGGCCCGGCTCCTTCCTGGATCAGCTCGAGCATCGGAGCCTCGTGGTGGCCCTGCCGCCTTCGCTCGAGCTGCTCCTGGGGGGCCTGCCCGCGGTCGCGCGGGCGCTGGAGTCCGCGCGTGCCGGCCCGGGGCCCCTCTGCCTGCAGCCTCGCCTGCGGGTCCACGGCGGCTTGCTGCACCCGGGCGAGCCGTTGCCGTCCTCCCTGCCGGATCTGGTCAGCCTGCGCGTGCACGTCCTCGAGCGCCAGCCTTGGGTGGCCCTGCTGGTGGCGCTGCTTCTCGAGCAGCGCCTCGGCGGCTTCCGCGTGGGCTTGCGGCTGCGTGGGGAGCGCCTGCGGGTCACCTGGCGTCGCCGCGATCTGGGCGATTTCCTCTTGCGGGCCGACGATCTCATGCGTGAGCGCGGTTGGAGGGTCAGTCGCCGTCCGCGCGGCGGCCTGCCGGATGCAACCCTGGTCGACCTCGTCGAGACCCTGGGGATCGCCACCCGGGCGGGCGGCGCCCTGGTGCTGAACGAGACCTTCTTCGCGCGCCTGTTGCGTCAGCCCGAGGAGCGGCGCGTGCTCGACCTGTTGCGCCCCTTCGGCGCGTGGGCTGGCGCTCGCTTGGCCGAGTGGGCCGTCGCCGTCGAGCCCACCCCGCGCGAGCCCCACCCGTGAAACCCCTCTTCGCTGTCCAGGCCGCGCGTCCGCTCCTGCCGCTGTTCGTGACCGGCGAGCTCCTCCAAGGCAGGTCCCTGGGCTGGATCCTGGCCGACGGGTCACCGCGCGCGGCCCAGGTCCGCGGCCGCCTCTGGCGCCTGCCCTCGGGCGCGGTCGTTCTGGAGCCCAACGCCACGGCCGGCTGGGTGCATGGCGATCTCTTTGCCGGCGTGCGCCCCGAGCAGCTCACCCTGCTGCTCGATCTGGCCTGCGGTCACCCCGACGTGGTGCTGTCCCTCGTGCGGGTCAAGGCTCGCCTCGAAGCCCGCGCCGTCACCGCCCTGGCGCCGGCGGCCGAGGGGGCGGCGCTGGCCGCGGCCGGGGCCGTGCCCCTCAAAGTGGGGGACTGGCGGAGCGTGGCGCCGGGCTAGGCTCGGCGGGAGAAGGCTCCGGGGAGCGCGGGCTGGGAAACCGCGGTGGGCCACGTCCGGTCGGTCCGGCAACCTGACCGCATCCGCCAGGCGGTCGATTCGGGCTGACGAAACCCTACAGCTTCCTGTGCCTCCACCGCACCCTCGCGATGTCCAGGAGCATCCGGGCGGGATCGCGCCAGATGTCCACCGAGGAGCGTTCATCGTTGTGCCAGGTCACCGCGACCTCGGCCACGGGGTAGCCGAGCGCGTGGGCCAGGTAGAGCACCTCGGCGTCGAACGCGAAGCCGTCCACGGTCAGGCGGGAGAAGATGTCGCGGGCGGCATCGTGGCGGTAGAGCTTGAAGCCGCACTGGGTGTCGGCGTGGTGGCCCGGCGTGACCGTGCGGACCGCAAGGTTGAAGGCGCGGCCCATGGCCACCCGGTGCAGCGGCTGGCGCCGGGTGATGTTGGCGCCGGCGATGGAGCGGGAGCCGATCACCACGGGGGCGCGTTCGCCCGCCGCGAGCAGGCGGGCCGTCTCCTCGATGGGCGTGGAGAGATCTGCGTCGGAGCAGAGTATCCATTCCCCGCGGGCTTCCAGCACCCCACGGCGGGTGGCGGCGCCCTTGCCCTGGTTGCGCCCGAGGCGGAGCAGGCGCACCGCAGGCCAGCCCAGCGCGAGCCGCTCCACCAGGGCCGCGGTCCCGTCGCGGCTGCCATCGTCCACCACCAGCACCTCGGCCCGTGGCTGGTGGGCGTCCAGCCAGGCCCGCACCCGCGCGAGGCTCTCCTCGAGCCGACGCTCTTCATTGTAGGCGGGGATCACCAGGGTGAGCGGCGGGCGTTCGCTGGGCATGGCCGGGTCCGGGGGAGGTGAGCGTATCCCGGGGCGCGGGCGCCATGCCGGCGGCGGGGCTACCTTGCTCCCGTCGCGGAGACCAGTCCATGCTCCTCCCCAAGCGGCCAGGCATCTCCCTCAAGATCTCGGCGATGGTCTCGCTCATGATCGTGGGCGAGATGGTCCTGCTCGCCTGGCTGCTCGACACGCTCGGTGACCGATTCCACACCGCGCTGATCCTCTCCTTCGTGGTGGGTGCGTTGGCCGCCGGCCTGGTCCTGGCCGCCGCGCTGGACTGGCTCGTCACCCGCCCCCTGCTCAACCTGGTCACCCAGGTGCGAGCCCTGCCCGAACGCGGCTACGGCGTTCCGCTGGTGCCCTCCGGCATCGACGAACCGCGGGAGCTGGGCGAGGCCCTGGAGCACCTGCGCCAGCTCGTGGTCAGCCGCGAGGAGGACCTGCGGAGCCTCAACCAGGAGCTCGAGGCGCGCGTCGTGGCGCGCACCGAGGAGCTCAGGCGCGCGCAGGCGCAGCTCCTGCGTGCCGAGAAGCTGGCCAGCGTCGGCCAGCTCGCCGGGGGGGTGGCCCACGAGGTCAACAACCCCACGGGGGTCATCCTGGCCCGTGCCTCCTACCTCGTGTCTGTGGCCGACGATGAAGGCATGGATCCGGATGTCATCGAGGACCTCGAGGTCATCGTCCAGCAGGCCCAGCGCATCCGCACCATCACCGGCGATCTCCTCACCTTCGCCCGCCGCTCGAGCTCGGAGCGCGCGCCGCTCGACCTCGTCGAGGTCTGCGAGCTGGCCCGCAGCCTGCTCAAGCACACCGCGGCCCGCGCCCGGGTCGAGGTGGAGGTGATCGCCTGCGGCCCCGTGACGGTCGTCGCCCAGCGCGACGCCATGGAGCAGGTGGTCTTCAACCTGTTCAAGAACGCCGTGGAGGCGGTGCCCGCGGGGGGACGGGTCGAGGCGCGGTTGGTCGCCGAGCCCGACGCCGTCGTCCTGACCGTGGACGACGGTGGCCCCGGCGTGGCCCCCGAGCATCGCGAACGCGTCTTCGATCCGTTCTTCACCACCAAGCCGGTGGGGCAGGGGACCGGGCTGGGCCTCTCGGTGGTCTACGGGATCATCGAGGACCACCGAGGTAGCATCCTGCTCACCGACAGCCCGCTGGGTGGCGCGCGCTTCGTGGTGCGCCTGCCGCCTGCGGCTCAATCCGGCCCTCCGGAGGGCACCCCATGACCCAGGCCCAGATCCTCTGCGTCGACGACGAGCCCGATCTGCTCGACACCCTGCGCCGTATGCTGGCGCGCGCCGGTCATGAGGTCCTGCTGGCCCCCTCCGGGGAGGAAGCCCTGGTCGCGCTCTCGCGCCAACGCCCCGATCTCGTCATCACCGACCTGATGATGCCGGGAGTGGACGGTATGCAGGTGCTCACCCGCGCCGTGGAGCTCTACCCCGACGTCCCCGTGGTGCTGATCACTGCGTACGCCACCGTGCAGACCGCGGTCGAGGCCATCCGCCGCGGCGCCTACGACTACCTGCCCAAGCCCTTCACCCACCAGCAGCTCCTCGTCGTGGTGGACCGCGCCCTGAGCCAGGCGCGCCTGCGAGACGAGAACCGGCGCCTGCGCGCTCAGCTCGCCGGCGAGCAGGACAACCTGGGTATCGTCGGCACGTCCACCCCCATGCGACGCCTCGTCGAGATGGTGCGCCGGGTGGGCCCCACCGACCTCGGCGTGCTGATCACCGGTGAGAGCGGCACGGGCAAGGAGGTGGTCGCCCGCGCCGTACACCGTGCCTCCCAGCGTGCCACCGGCCCCTTCATTCCGGTGGACTGCGGCGCCATCCCCGCCAACCTGATGGAGTCGGAGCTGTTCGGCCACGAGCGCGGTGCCTTCACCGGCGCGGCCAGCACCCGCGGGGGCCTGGTGGAGGCCGCCGACGGCGGTACCTTCTTCCTGGACGAGGTCGGCGAGCTGGACCTTGGCGTCCAGGTCAAGCTGCTGCGCCTGCTGCAGGAGGGCGAGTATCGCCGGGTGGGCGGCGCCAAGATGCTGTCCGCCAACCTCAGGGTCCTGGCGGCCACCAACCGTGACCTCGAGGTTGACGTGCGGAACGGCCGCTTCCGGGAGGATCTCTACCATCGTCTCAACGTCGTGCGCCTCGCCATACCCCCCCTGCGGGAGCGCCCCGAGGACATCCCCATCCTGCTGGATCACTTCGTCGTCCGCTTCTGCCGACAAGCCGGCCGCGCCGAGCTGCGCTTCGCCACCGAGGTGGCCGACCGCCTGGTGGTGTACCCCTGGCCCGGCAACGTTCGCGAGCTGCTCAACTGCTGTCGCTACGTAGTCGGTCTGGCTGAAGGCCCGGTCGTCCAGATCGAGGATCTCCCGCACTTCTTGCGCCGTGACCTGCCCGAGGCCGGCGCGCGTGCCGCCACCCCCTCCGCCGGTGCCGCACCGGCCGCGGCTGGCCCGCGCGTGCGCCACGACCTGCCCTACAAGGCCGCCAAGCGCGCCTGGCTCGAGTACTTCGAGACCCACTACATCATCGATCTGCTCGAAGCCCATGGTGGCAACATCTCGCAGGCCGCCCGCACCGCTGGCATCGATCGCAAGAGCATCCAGCGCCTGATGAAACGCAACGACCTCTCCTCTGACGACCTGGACGACGAGGGCGACGACGACTTGTGAGGGAGAGGACGATTTCTGGTTACGTACCCGGCCCGATCGTCCCCGTGGAGTGCGTCATGGTCGAGATCACCACCACCCTCGGCAGCCTGGGGCCGCGGCGGCTGCACCTGCGTCGCGGGCGGCTCACCTGCGTCGCGGGCGAGGACAAGGGAGAATCCTGGCTGGTCGATGGCGATGTCGTGCGCATCGGCGCCAAGTCGGGCAACGACATCGTCCTGACCGACACCACCGTCTCCAGGCGGCATGCCGAGGTCGTGCGCGTCTCCGACGGTGTGCTGT
>Ga0233425_10010105_pt1 | contig 11643 bp, 11 predicted proteins | sample Watercolumn_Towu_2_FD_181712 | JGI IMG/M metagenome (GOLD analysis project Ga0233425, IMG submission 181712) | Freshwater microbial communities from Lake Towuti, South Sulawesi, Indonesia - Watercolumn_Towuti2014_140_MG | ecosystem: Environmental > Aquatic > Freshwater > Lake | place...
GTGCTTGACCACCTCGTCCACCGTGCCGACGGGCACGATGGCGAGCCCCTTCTTCACGTTGTCGGGGATCTCGGCCAGGTCCTTCTCGTTCTCGGTCGGGATCAGCACGGTCTTGACCTGCCCGCGCAAGGCCGCCAGCAGCTTCTCCTTCAGGCCGCCGATCGGCAGTACGCGCCCGCGCAGCGTGATCTCGCCGGTCATCGCCACGTCGCGGCGCACCGGGATGCCGGTCAACAGCGACACGATCGAGGTGACCATGGCCACGCCCGCCGACGGCCCGTCCTTGGGCGTGGCGCCCTCGGGCACGTGGACGTGGATGTCCTTCTTCTCGAAGATCGTGGGCTTGATGCCGAACGCGGCCGAGCGGCTTTTCACGTAGCTCTCGGCGGCCTGCACCGATTCCTTCATCACGTCGCCGAGCTTGCCGGTGGCGTTGACCCGGCCCTTGCCGGGCACCGTGACCGACTCGATCGACAAGAGCTCCCCGCCCACCTCGGTCCAGGCCAGCCCCGTGGTGACGCCCACCAGGTCCTGCGTCTCGACCTCGCCGAAGCGGAAGCGCGGCACGCCCGCGTACTTCTCGATGTTGCGGCGCGTGATGTGCACCTTGGCGCGCGCCTTCGACGTCAGGATCTCCTTGATCGCCTTGCGCGCCAGGTTGGCGATCTCGCGCTCGAGGTTGCGCACGCCCGCCTCGCGCGTATAGACGCGGATCAGCTCGCGCAGCGCGTCCTCCGAGATCGACCACTCGTCCTTCTTCAGGCCGTGCTCCTTCACCTGCTTGGGGATCAGGTGGCGCCGGGCGATCTCGACCTTCTCGTCCTCGGTGTAGCCCGGCAGGCGGATGATCTCCATGCGGTCCATCAGCGGCTGCGGCATGCGCAGCGTGTTGGCCGTGGTCACGAACATCACGTCCGACAGGTCGTAGTCCACTTCAAGGTAGTGGTCGTTGAACGTGGAGTTCTGCTCGGGGTCCAGCACCTCCAGCAGCGCCGAGGACGGGTCGCCGCGCCAGTCCGCGCCCAGCTTGTCCACCTCGTCGAGCAGGAACAGCGGGTTCGACGACTTCGCCTTCTTCATGCCCTGGACGATCTTGCCGGGCATCGAGCCGATATAGGTGCGGCGGTGGCCGCGGATCTCGGCCTCGTCGCGCACGCCGCCCAGCGACATGCGCACGAAGTTGCGGCCCGTGGCGCGCGCGATCGACTTGCCGAGCGAGGTCTTGCCCACGCCCGGGGGCCCCACCAGGCAAAGGATCGAGCCCTTGAGCTTGCGCATGCGCTGCTGCACGGCCAGGTACTCGAGGATGCGCTCCTTCACCTTCTCCAGGCCGTAGTGGTCGGCGTTCAGCACCTTCTCCGCGGCTTTGATGTCGCGCTTGATCTTGGTGCGTTTCTTCCACGGGATCGACAGCAGCCAGTCGAGATAGTTGCGCACCACCGTGGCCTCGGCCGACATCGGCGACATGGTGCGGAGCTTCTTGACCTCCGTCATCGCCTTGTCGCGCGCCTCCTTGCTGAGGCGCGTCTTGTTGATGCGGTCCTCAAGCTCGGCCACCTCGTCGCGGCCTTCCTCGTTCTCGCCCAGCTCCTTCTGGATCGCCTTGAGCTGTTCGTTGAGGTAGTACTCGCGCTGGGTCTTCTCCATCTGGCGCTTCACGCGGTTGCGGATGCGCTTCTCGACCTGCAGCACGCCGATCTCGGCCTCCATGAAGCCGTAGACGCGTTCGAGCCGCTCGTTGATGTTGTCGAGCTCGAGGATCTGCTGCTTGTCGGGAATCTTAAGCGACAGGTGCGAGGCGATGGTGTCGGCGAGCTTGCTCGAGTCCTCGATCTGGTTGATCGAGACCAGCACCTCGGGCGGGATTTTCTTGTTGAGCTTGATGTACTGCTCGAACTGCGTGACCACGGCGCGCGCGAGCGCCTCGACCTCCTGGGTCTGGCCGCCGCGCTCCTCGAGCGCCTCGGCATAGGCCTGGAAGAACTGCGGGTTCTCGGCGAAGCCGGTGATGCGCGCGCGCTTGCCACCCTCGACCAGCACCTTGACCGTGCCGTCGGGCAGCTTCAGGAGTTGCAGCACCGTGCCGATGGTGCCGACGCGGTAGATGTCCTCGGTGGTGGGGTCGTCCTGGGCGGCGTTCTTCTGCGTCGCCAGCAGGATCTGCTTGTCGAACTTCATCACGTCCTCGAGGGCGAGGACGGATTTCTCGCGCCCGACGAACAGGGGCACGATCATGTGCGGAAAGACGACGATATCCCGCAGGGGCAGGACGGGGAAAAGGTTGGCGCGCTGGGATTCGAGCATAGTGCCTCGCAAACTTCCGCTACCTACCCCCAAGCACGCATCATACCATCGCTGGACGGACATACACAGGGGATTAACCAATTGGTTAAGATGGCCCCTCAAGGGCCGATGTCAAGGGCGGGGCGCGATTCCCGATAGGCCCCGGATCAAGACCCGTTCCTCCGGCATTCCGGGCGAAGCGTCGCGGCAAGTTCAGGCTTGACGGCGCCGCCGCGCGATGACCTGGGTCAACCGGCCGGTCCAACGCTCATGACGCTCAAAGAGACGGCCTGGGCGGCTACGCCGTGTGCGGGACGCTGGGGCGGTCGGCGTAGATGTAGAGCGGCTTGGCGCGGCCCTCGACCACCTCGCGGTTGACCACCACTTCGGTCACGCCGTCGAGGCTGGGGAGTTCATACATGGGATCGAGAAGTATCGCTTCCATGATCGAGCGCAGGCCGCGCGCCCCGGTCTTGCGCAGAATCGCGCGCGCGGCGATCGCCTTCATGGCGTCCTCGTGGATTTGCAGGCGCACGTCTTCCATCTCGAACAGGCGCTGGAACTGCTTGACCAGCGCGTTCTTGGGCTTGGTGAGGATGTCGATCAGCGCGCCCTCGTCGAGGTCGTCGAGCGTCGCCACCACCGGCAGGCGCCCCACGAACTCGGGGATCAGGCCGAACTTGAGCAGGTCCTCGGGCTCGACCTCGCGCAGCACGTCGCCGGTCCTGCGGTCCTCAGGCGCGCGCACGTCGGCGCCGAAGCCGATCGAGGTGCCGCGGCCGCGCGCCGAGATGATACGTTCGAGGCCCGCGAACGCGCCGCCGCAGATGAACAGGATGTTGGTGGTGTCGACCTGGAGGAACTCCTGCTGCGGGTGCTTGCGGCCGCCCTGCGGCGGCACCGAGGCGATGGTGCCTTCCATGATCTTGAGCAGCGCCTGCTGCACGCCCTCGCCCGACACGTCGCGGGTGATCGACGGGTTGTCGGACTTGCGGGAGATCTTGTCGACCTCGTCGATGTAGACGATGCCGCGCTGCGCGCGCTCGACGTTGTAGTCGGCGGCCTGGAGCAGCTTCAGGATGATGTTCTCGACGTCCTCGCCGACATAGCCGGCCTCGGTCAGCGTGGTGGCGTCGGCCATGGTGAACGGCACGTCGAGGATGCGCGCGAGGGTCTGCGCCAAAAGCGTCTTGCCGCAGCCGGTGGGCCCGACCAGGAGGATGTTCGATTTCGCCAGCTCTACGTCGTTGCTCTTGGCGCCGTGCGCCAGGCGCTTGTAGTGGTTGTGGACCGCGACCGAGAGCACCTTCTTGGCGTGGTCCTGTCCGATCACGTAGTCGTCCAGCACCTGGCGGATGTCGCGCGGGCTGGGCACGCCGTCGCGGGTCTTCGAGATCGAGGATTTGTGGTCCTCGCGGATGATGTCCATGCACAGTTCGACGCATTCATCGCAGATGAACACGGTCGGGCCCGCGATCAGCTTGCGGACCTCGTGCTGGCTCTTCCCGCAGAACGAGCAGTAGAGCGTGTTTTTCGAGTCGCTCCCGCCCTTCGTGGTCATGGAGTGGCGCACCCGTTAACGGTCACTGGCGGCATGTTAGTGGCCGCCGGTCTTAACCACAACGCAAAAATCTTTAGAATCTATGAACTAAGCGGGGACGCGCTGGCGCCGACCGCGCGGAATGATTCGCTTCCCGCCGCCGCGTCGCCGCCCGCGCGCCGCCCCGCCGGGTTCTCAATCGGCGGCGAGGTGCGGCTTGGTTTCCTTCTCCGGCGGGTCGCGCCGGACCACCACCTGGTCGATGATGCCGAACGCCTTGGCCTCCTCGGCCGACAGGAACTTGTCGCGCTCCACCGCCTTCTCGATCGTGTCCAGCGACTGGCCGGTGTGCTCCACGTAGATGTCGTTCAAGCGCTTGCGAAGATTCAGGATTTCGCGCGCCTGGATCTCGATGTCCGTGGCCTGGCCCTGGGCGCCGCCCGAGGGCTGGTGGATCATGATGCGCGAGTTGGGCAGCGAATAGCGCTTGCCCTTGGCGCCGGCGGCGAGCAGGAGCGAGCCCATCGAGGCCGCCTGGCCGATGCACATGGTCGAAACCGCCGGGCGCACGTAGCGCATGGTGTCGTAGATCGCCAGGCCCGAGGTCACGATGCCGCCCGGCGAATTGATGTAGAAGGCGATGTCCTTGTTCGGGTTCTCCGCCTCGAGAAACAGCAGTTGCGCGGAAATCAGGCTGGCCACGGCGTCGTTGACCCCGCCGACCAGGAAGATGATTCGCTCCTTCAAGAGGCGGGAGTAGATGTCGTAGGCCCGCTCGCCCCTATTGGTCTGCTCGATCACCATGGGGACGAGGGTGTTGGCGTAGACTTCCAGCGGGTCGCGCTCGCGGGTCATGTCGGGCCTCATGGTTCGACAGGCTCACCATGAGGCCTCATCCTGAGCCTGTCGAAGGATGAGGCCCGTCCCGGCGGAACCGGAAGACGGTGCCTATTTAGGCCGCCGTGGCCGCCTTTACCAGTTCCTCGGGCGGCAGGCGCTTTTCCTTCACGTCCGCCATCTCGAGGATGAAGTCGATCACCTTGTCCTCGAACAGCGGGGCGCGCAGGCGGGCCTGGGCCTGGGCGTCGTTCTTCAGGAGCTCCATCACCTGCCGCTCCTGGCCGGGATAGCGCCGGGCTTCCTCGGCCGCGGCGCGGTTGAGCTCGTCCTGCCCGACCTGGAGATTGTTCTGCCGGCCGATCTCCGACAGCAGCAGCGCCAGGCGCACGCGCCGCTCGGCGATGCCGCGGTAGTCCTTGCGCAGGTCCTCGTCGCTCTTGCCCGCCTCGTCGGGGTCGAGCTCGTTCTTCTTCTTGGCGTCCTCGACCTGGGCCCAGATCGCCTCGAACTCGGCGTCCACCATGCCCGGGGGCACGGCGAAGCTGTGGGAATCCGCGAGCCGGTCGAGCAAGGCGCGCTTCAGTTTCAGCCGCGCGAGGCCGGCATAGTCGCGTTCGAGCTTGCCCTTCATGGCCTCGCGCAACTTGGCGAGGGAATCCATGCCCAGGGACTTGGCGAATTCGTCGTCCGGATTCACTTTAACGCGCTCGCGCAACTCCTTGATCGCGACCGTGAATTCGGCCGGCTTGCCGGCCAGGTCCTTGTTCGCATAGGCCTCCGGGAAGGTGATGGCGACGGTGCAGTCGTCGCCCGGCTTCCTGCCGATCAGCTGGTCCTCGAAGCCCTGGATGAAGGCGTTGCTGCCGAGCTCGAGGTGGTGGCCCTCGCCCTTGCCGCCCGCGAACTCCTTGCCGTCGACGCGGCCGGTGAAGTCGATCACCAAAACGTCGCCCTTCTTGGCGGGGCGCGCGTCCACCTTCTCGGACTTGCGCATCTCCTCGGCCATGCCCTGCAAGGCCTTGTCGATGTCGGCGTCGCCGATGTCCGCGACCAGTTTTTCCAGCGCGATGGACTTGAAATCGACCGGCTTGACCTCGGGCATCAATTCGACCGCGAGCTTGTATTCGAGGTCGGCGCCCTCGGCGAAGGCCGTGACCTCGATCTTGGGCTGCATCGCGGGCCGCAGGCCCCGTTCGGCCATGGCCTGGGCCGAGCTGTCGCTCAGCGCGCGCTCCAACACTTCGCCTATGACCGCTGAGCCGAAACGCTTTTTCAGGAGCGCCCTGGGCACGTGCCCGCGGCGGAAGCCGGGCAGCGCGACGGTGCCTGAAATCTCCTCAAGTCGCGACGTAACTTTCTCGTCTATATCCTTGGCCGGCAATACGATTTTGAACTCGCGCCGCAGCCCGTCCGTGCTCAGCTCCGTCACTTGCATAGCGTGCTTCCCGACTTGCCCGAAGGGATTGGATTCCCGCCGCGTGGTGCGGGCGGAGGGACTTGAACCCCCACGACTTTTGGTCACCAGAACCTAAATCTGGCGCGTCTGCCAGTTCCGCCACGCCCGCGCCAAACGCTCCCCGTCGGTCCCGTTTTTTCGCGGCCCGACCTTCTATACCAGGGCGGCGGAGGGGGCAAGGCGCGCGGGGCGCCCGGCGCGCTCAGTCGGCGGCGACGGCGCGGCGGTTTTCTTCAGTCCCGATATGGGCTTGCAGCAGGCTTCTGCCCTTGTCGCTCAGGGTCACGGCGCAGTCCATCGCGGGCTTGCCCGTGGCCTGCTCGCATTCGACCAGGCCGGCGCCGAGCGCGTCTTCCCAAATCGAAAGCCGCGGGCAGGTGCTGCGCCAGGCCTCCTGCACCGCGGCGTAGCTGCGCCGGTTGCGCGCGATCCATTCGAGAAACTGGATCTGGGCGAGTTCGTGGGCACGTTCGGCCGGATCGGACACGGTTTCCCACCTCCGCCGATCAGCCTACCACAAAGCCGCCGTTCCAGCCGTCGTCCGGGCCGTCCCGGAAGCCGCCGTCAGCGCCTTCCGCCCGAGGGACGGTGGGGCGGACGGAACGGGGGGCGCGGGGACGGCGCCGGACCGATCTGGCGCGGGGGGGAGGGCGGCGGGCCCACGCCTTCGGCGCGGCACACGGTCAAGACCTGCCAGCGCCCCTGGAGACGGATCAACTGGAACGCATTGACGCCGCGCACGGTCCTGGACCCGCCCGCGCCCGCGTTGGCGCGGTTCTCGAACTGGCTGAACACCTGCGCGAGGTCGCCCTGCACGCGCACCGCCGACTCGATTTCGCGCTCCTGCTGGCCGAGCAGTTCGCCGTGGGCGATGCGGCTGCGCAGCTTCGCGATGAACTCGGCGGGCGTCGTCGGCTTGGGCTCGCCGCCGGAGATTTCGATCGCCTGGCCCGCGTGCCAGAACAGGCCGCGCAGCCCGTCCCAGTTGGGCTGGGTGCCCTCGCGGAAGCTGAACGCGGCGTAGAACCCGGCGATGAAGCGCCGGATCGCCTCGGTGTCGGCGACTTGGTCGGCCATGCGGCTTAAGTCTTAGCGCGTCCGGCGCTGTAGTGGAATCGCGGAATGGAGGCGCGGCGGCCGGATCAGAACGGGATGTCGTCGTCGAGATCGCCGCCCTTGCGCGGCGGACGCGCGGACGCGCCGCCGCCCGCTCCCGCGCCGGCCGGCGCCGGGGCGGATTCGCCGGGCTCGTCGCCGGCCCCGCCGCCCCCGCCCCCGTCGCGGCTGTCGAGAATCTGCAATTCGCCGCGGAAGCGTTGCAGCACGACCTCGGTCGAATAGCGGTCCTGGCCGCTTTGGTCCTGCCACTTGCGGGTCTGGAGCGCGCCCTCGACGAACACCTTGCGGCCTTTGCGCAGGTATTTCTCGCAGACGTCCACCAGGCGGTCGTCGAAGATCACCACGCGGTGCCACTCGGTTTTTTCCTTGCGCTCGCCCGATTGCTTGTCGGTCCACGACTCGGACGTCGCGACCGAGAGGTTGCACACCCGCCCGCCCGACTGCATGGTGCGGATTTCCGGGTCGCGGCCGAGATTGCCGACCAGGATCACCTTGTTGACGCTGCCCGCCATGATGATTGTTTCCGTTCCTGCCTAGACGCTGAGGACGCACGCGCCCCACGGGAAACGCGAAGCCCGCGCGCGGCGCAGTGTACACCACCGCCGCCCCCGGGCCGAAATGGGGGGATGTGGATAAGAGTGAGAGGCCGGGGAGATGGCGCGTGGGCGGCGAGACGGACTATCAGGGCTCGTCAATATCGACATGGCGGCGCACGTCCCTGCTCACGTGCAGGACGCGGACAATCTCGACGCGTCTCTTGGCCGGCAAGTAAACCACCAGATGGCGCCCGTGGCGCAGGGAGCGCAGGCCGGGCGCGATGTCGTCGCGCGCCATGCCGAGGCCGGGATTGTCCGCCAAGTTGCCGAAGCAGCCGAAAAGGCCGTCGAGATAAAGGTCCCGCTGCGCGATGCCCCAGTTCTGCTCCGTGTACTGCGCGATCTCCCGGATGTCCTCCAGGGCACGAGCGCGCAGCCGGTAACCCGTCACTTGCGGATGCCGCGCTTGGCCGCCTCTGCATTAAGCTCCGCTTTGAACTTGTCGAGCGAGAAGTCCTCGACGATCGGGCTGCGAAGCCCTTCGTCCACCGCCGCGCGCAGGTCCTTGAGCTTGCGCTGATAGGCCTGGTCCTGCGCGGCCATCAGGCGCAGCGCCTCGCGCACGACCTCGCTCGCGTTGTTGTAGAGGCCCGACTTGACCTTGCGGCGGACCAGCTCTTCCAGCTTCGGCGTCAGGGACACGTGCATCGGCGGCTCCAGGATGGTGTTGGGAAGCAATATGGGGTTGGATACAGACTTTGTCAAAGTTTGTCAGGGTAAAAAATTTGGCCGGAAATCCCGGCACCACTCGACCAGCCTGTGGAATCTTACTCTGACCCCGATTCTGCCGATTCTGATTTCTTGTGCCGCCGGCGTTTCTAGGGATCTAAGCCAACCGAAAACTCAGTTGATTATCACCCCCAAAGCGATTGGGCCCGCCTTCCTCAAGCAATTGTGCACCAACTGTAATCGGTATTGCCGCTTCGGGAGGCCGCGCAGGCGGGCTTCCATCTAGCCTTATTCTATAGGCAGTGCTGTACCGTCGAAGCACCATTTCGATTCGCTTCGCAGTCCAAGGCTCCGAGGTCACGAAATCCGAGTCCTCGTACGACTTGTCACGGTAACAGTCGAGCACAACAATTTTTGCTCCTTGAAAGGGCTGCTCCTTGAGACATAACTGCGTGAGCGACAGTAACGCCCGAATTGCGTCCGTACTAAGTGGCGGTATCTTGCGAAAATATGCGTAGAGCAAGCAGATTTGCCCGCGTCTCTGCAAGATCTGGTGCGGCTCGATTTGGACCGATAACTCTGCATAGGAAAGGTTGGTCGGTAGCCTGCTTTCTGACGACCTATGCCATCCTTGCCGGGCAAGTTCTTCAATCTTGGACAAACAAGCTTCCATCGCTTTGGCATCTGAGTTTTGCAGCACTTCTTCATGTATGCCTTGGCAGACATCGAACAGGGAAATGTTTGAGTCAAACGCACATTCGAGCAGACGCCTGAGGAGGTTCCTCTTGGTCTGGCTCTTGTTGCTGACAAACCGCGGGCGAGCAAAATAGCTCTGCGCAGAACGAGCGATTTGCTTGTCGGATAGTGAAATACAACCAACTATTTCAGACCAGGAAACTTTGTTGGAAAGGTGTTCGCCCATCGACCGCCTGACCCACGAGCCAAACTGCGTATTGTTACTAGATTTTCGGGCTATTCGTCAAGCGACCCACAATATGTTGTATTGAATCCGTGGCGTACTCTCTTTGTTACAATTAATTCGTTTAATTTATGCGTGATGTTCTACTTTTTGGAGATGGAAACGGGTGGGGCCGCCGATTTGCCATTGTGGGAGCCTCGCGAAGCCGGGGTCGGCGTAGGATTCGGCACATTGCAGGGCTACTGAAGCGCAGCCGACACTAGGCAAAATCGATCCGTCATCAGACGGCCGACGTGGATGCCAGGAAATCGGGGTCGGAGTAGAATTCTCTTGATAGTGCACAACGCGGCGGCGCGCACGCTGGTGATGCGCGGGGCCGAGACCGGCCTAACTCGGCCGACGGCGCGCGGGCGCGCGCGGCTGCTAGGAGCGACGGATGATCGCCCGGGCGAACGCGGCAACGAGCTCGGCGGCGAACATGGCGGGGACCGCCAGGACGGCCGTGCCGGCGGCGTCGGCCACGAGACCCGCGCCCGGCGCGCCCAGGCTCGCGAGCGCCAGGGCCGGCGGAACCAGGATCAGCGCGGCGATAAGTGCGCCGGCGGTGGCGGTGAAGCGGATCGTCACGCCCGCGAGCCTAGCAAGCGGACCGAGGCAAATCCAGGTCGGGGGAGTTCACGATGGCGCGGTCCAGCGGCACCGTTGCGAGAAATCTTACTCTGACCCCGTTTCCATTTACTCTGACCCCGTTTTCAGAAATCTTACGTCGACGCTTGTCTTGGATTACCGCCAGCCCCTCCCCCTATCCCCCTCCCGCCTCGACCGATGTCTTGCGCCATCGGTCGGTGGGAGGGGGGACTCAAAATAAAGAGCCCCCCGCTCGGCGCGACGGTCGTTGTGCCTGAGGTGGGGGGATTCACTTGGGTTGGTGCGCCCCCAATTTAATTGGCGCGACCCGCGGCCCTCGCCGTCGCCGCCCCCTCACCTCGCTCCCAGCGGCCCCCAGGTCTGCCCGCGGTCGCGGGAGATTTGCAAGCCCACCGAGCGCAGCTCGGGATTGTAGGTCACGGCGTAGAACGGGCCGGCCGCGGTCGTGGCGAGGTGCAGCACGTAGTTGCGCCCGAACCCGGCCGAGACGGTCTGCCAGTCCAACGGCCCCGCGGTTTCGCTCGCCCGCACCAAGCCCACGCCCGCCATGAACGCGTAGAGCGCGCCGTCGTGTCCCGCGTGCACCGTGGTGACGGCCCCACGGTGGGGATGCGCCGGGCTCCACGCGCGGCCGCCGTCGCGGCTCACGAGCAGGCCGGTCTGCGTCGCGGCGTAGAGCGTGCCGGCGTCCTTGCCCGAGGCCGCGAGGGCGATCAGCCCCTCGGGTGCGGGGCCGACCACGCGCCAGCTGCGCCCGCCGTCGGCGCTACGCTGCAACGGCCCGTAGGCGCCGTAGATCGTGTTCGGGTCGGCCTTGCTCACGTCCATCTGGTGGAAGTCCACGGGCCCGCCCGCGCCGTCGGACAACTTGCTCCAGGTCCGCCCGCCGTCGCGCGACACCAGGAAGCCGAGATTGCCGCCCGCCGCGGGATGGCCGCTGGCGTAGAGCACGCCGGCGTCGCGGGGATGCGGCGTGAAGCCCATGAAGTCGTCGCCGGTGCGCGAGACCTGCGCGGCCTTGCCGTCGGGCGTCACGACGTAGAAGCCGTGGTGCGTGGCGAGATAGAGGCGCTGGGGATCGTTCGCGTCGGCCGCGATGCCGTGGAAATGCGTCTGGCGCGCGAGGGCGGCGACGGTGGTCTCCTGCGCCTGCGCCGTGGGTGCGGCGGGCGCGGCGCAAATCGCCGCTAGGGCGGCGGCGGCGAGCAGAGTTGGGCGTGCGTTCATGCGCGGCTCCTCCGGCAGACAAGGTAGCGCAAAACCGGGGGCGCGCGAGTCGCGTGAACCAAGGCCCCCTCCCCCTCCCCCTCCCCCTCCCGCCTCGCGCAATGTCCTTCGGACATCGCGCGGTGGGAGGGGGGACGAAAACAATAGTGGCGTCCGCTTTCAGCGACGAGAGAGATACTTTTTCAGTCCCCCCTCCCCTCAGTGGGAGGGGGATAGGGGGAGGGGATTCGTCTCGTTCGAGGTACCCCGGGACATGCAGATCGGCGTCGCGCCGCAATGCTCCAGGCGAAGAAACCACCAAGGCACCAAGACGCCAAGAGAATCAAAGGCGCGCCGAGGGCGCGCG
>Ga0233425_10010106_pt1 | contig 11642 bp, 11 predicted proteins | sample Watercolumn_Towu_2_FD_181712 | JGI IMG/M metagenome (GOLD analysis project Ga0233425, IMG submission 181712) | Freshwater microbial communities from Lake Towuti, South Sulawesi, Indonesia - Watercolumn_Towuti2014_140_MG | ecosystem: Environmental > Aquatic > Freshwater > Lake | place...
CCGGGATGGCGCAGGTGGGGGTGCGGGCGCTCGATCGGATGTGAACGACGCGGCCTGGGATGCGGGTTGGCTACCCGCCCCTCCGGCAGTATACTCCCGCTTGGGATCGGCCCCTCTCACGGAGGAATGTCCGAGTCCATGACCCATCTGTCGCACGACGAGACCCGCCTGCCCGACGGCACCCCCGGCCGCCTGGGGCGCTACCGGCTGGTGCGCCCCATCAGCACGGGGGGGATGGCACGGGTCTTCGAGGGGCGGCGCGAGAGCCTTGCGGGGGTCAGCCCCCGGGTCGCCATCAAGGTGATCCTGCCGGACTTCGCCACCGACGAGGGCTTCCAGCGCCTGTTCGTGAACGAGGCCCGCATCGGCTCGCAGCTCCAGCACCAGAACCTCGTGCAGATCCAGGATTTCGACCGCCAGGGTGAGCACTTCTACCTCGTGATGGAGTTCGTGGACGGGATCACCGTCCGTCGTGCCATCAGCCTGTGCCGCCGGCATGGGCTGCTGATCCCCGTTCCGGTGATCGCCGAGATCGGGCGTCAGGTCTGCGACGGTCTGCACTACGCGCACACCGCTGCCGGTGAAGACGGCCAGCCCCTGCACCTCATCCACCGCGACATCAAGCCTTCCAACCTCATGATCAACAGCCAGGGGCTCGTGAAGGTGCTCGATTTCGGCATCAGCCGGGCCCTCTTCAGCCGCGAGCGCGCGGGCACGGTCAAAGGCACCTGGGGCTACATGGCGCCCGAGCAGGCCGCGGGTCGGGAGGTGGGCCCGCCCGCCGACGTCTTCGGCCTGGCGGCCGTGCTGTACGAGATGGCGACGCTCTCAGCCCTGCTGCCCGAGACCGAGCCCGAGCAGATCAAGGAGCTGCTCGCCGCGGACCAGGCGGCCAAGCGTGCTGCGGCCCTGGCCGGCCCGGCGGGGGCCCTGGCGCCGCTGCTCGTGCGGGCGCTCCAGCGCGACCCCGCCGCGCGCTTCCCGTCGGCGCTGGCGTTGCAACGCGCGCTGGGCGGCCTCATGGGCAACCCGGTCATCGCCCGCGAGCAATTGGTCCACTTCTGGTCCGCCCTGGCGGAGCTGCAGGGCGATAACCCCGCCTCGGGGGCCTTCCGCAGCCAGGCCAGCTTGCTCGATCCCGCCTCCCGAGGCTCGGGCCAGGTCTCCTCCCTCGGGCACGAGCAGGGTAGTGCCCCCCCCTCCGGCGCAGCCGTCTCCCACGTCAGCCAGGTCAGCCAGGCCAGCCAGGGGGCGCCCATGAGCTTCCCCGCTGAGGCGGGCGGTCTCCCCGTGGCGATCGGGTATGGTCCGGCCGACCTCGATCTCGGGGAGCCGATCGAGGAGGAGGAGCCCACCCCGAGTCGGCGTGGCTGGCCCCTGATCGGGCTCCTGGCCACGCTGCTGGCGCTGGCCGTGCTGTTGTTCGCCGCCTCCCGCGTCCTCACCAGCCACCGCGGCGCCATCCCTCCGTCGCCCACGAACGCGCCACCGGATCTGTCCCTCGGCTCCGTGCTGGAGGCGGCGAGCCAGGTGCCGTCGGAGTCCCCGGTCCCCCGCGCGGGAGAGCCCCAACCCTCTCGACCCGGGCCCGCCCCCCAGGGGTCCGCCACCGGCACCCGCGTGTCCGGCGGGGCGGGGCTGCCCAGCGCCTCCCCCCGCGACCCGGTCACGGCCCCGGCGCCCACCCCCGCGCCTGCCGAGGTCACCCCTGCCGTCCCCGACGAGCAACCCTCGGCGGCGCCCCCGGCCGAGCAGGCCTCCCGTCGCGAGGGACCCGACGGCGCGGCCACGGGCATGATCACCTTGAGCTCCCGTCCCAGGGCCCAGGTCATCCTGGACGGGGAGTTCGTCGGCTGGTCCCCCGTGCTGCAGCACGCCGCCACCGCGGGGTCACACACCGTCACCCTCGTGGCCGAGGACGGGCAGCGGACCACGTTCCGCGTGAACGTCGTCGCCGGCGAAGAGGTCCGCAAGGTATGGCTGTTCGACAGCAAGACCTGGGCCGACTAGTGCCGTCGCGCGGGCGCTGTGCGTCCGCGCTGCTGCCCGCACCGGCAGCCTCGAAGGTGGTGGACGACCTCCGGGCGCGCGCAACAGCGGCGGCAGCCATCCTCGCCCTTGGGCTGGCGCTCCCGCGGGCGGCAGAAGCCGACGGTCGTGTGTTCGCGGTCACCGTGGCGGACGCGCTGCGGGATCCATCCGCCCGCCGCGATCTCGAGCCCTTCCTTGGCAGCCTTGGCTACCGGCAGGTGTCGTGGCTGGGAACCATGGAGATCGAGGAGCGGGTCACGCTGGTCTCCGTGGTGGATCTCAGAGCCGAGGATGCGTGCGGGGGCCTCGTCGGGCTCGCGGACTGGTCCTCGCGTCTGGAGGGCGCCCAGGAGGCCGTGCAGCTACTCGACGCCAAGGCGGCGCTGGCCGCGCTCACGGCGCTCGGCCTCGACGTGGCCTGCCTGCAGAACGTGCCGCGCCGGCAAGACCTCGTCCTGCTCGCGCTGAGCACGGCCGAGGCCCACGCCCTGGCCGCCGCCGACTCCAAGAACATCGGCCAACGCCTCTTTCACGAGAGCGAGCAGGCCGTGGCCCTGGCTATGGCGGCCTCCTTCGGGCCGGACCTGCCTCCCCCCGCCTGGCTCTCGCCGACGCTGCGGCAGGGTCTGCTGGACGCCCAGGCAGCCGGCGAGCAGCGTGGCGGCGTGCCGGTCTTCCTGGGAGGCAGCGCCCGGGGCCTGTGGCTCGACGGCCAGCACGTCCCCTCGGGGTTCAGGCGCCTCTCCCCCGGGCCGCACCTGCTGCAGGCCACCCAGGATCAGGAGGTGGTGGCTGCGCGCCTCCTCCAGGTCACCGACGACCGCCGCCTGCTGGTGGAGGTCACCCCCGGAGGGCCCACGCTGCAGCCCGACGACCTGCTGGAGGCGCTGCGCGCGCTGACCCCGGGCGCCGATCCGGATCCCCTGGCGGTGGACCTGTTGGGGCTGCTGGCCGAGGACGCGGACGACGCCGTCATCGTCGCCCTGGGGCCGCAGGGCCCGCTGGTCTGGGGCCGGGGCCGCGGCGGCCTCGCGCTGCGTGATCCGTCCGAGGGGGCGCCGCGCGGCGGATTGACCTTCGGGGATGTCGGCGAGGCGCCTGCGCCCGAGAAGCACCGCCGGCCTCCACCGGTCCCCTGGGCGCTGGGCATCGGGCCGGGGTTGCTGGTGGGGCGCTACGGCGATGGGGATCTGGAGGGCCTGGGGGGGCTCGCGGGTGGGGTCGGGTTCGATCTGCGGGTGAGCTTCGCCCACGCCTTCACGGTGGCCGCCGCGGTGCAGCCTGTGGCCCGCGCCGAGACCCTGCCGCCCGGCTACGACGATCATTGGCTGTGGCGCGCGCTGATCCCGCTGCGCCTGGGGCTGCGCTACGGCGCGCCCACCACGCGCCCCAGCTTCGAGGTCGGGCCAGACCTGGCCCTGCTGTATTTCGGGCGCTTCGAAGACGGTGTCGAGGCCGTGCCCATGGGGGTCGTGGCGCTCGGTGTCCACCTGCCCCTCGCCTCGTCCTTCGGCCTGCGCCTCGAGGGGTGGGGCGGGCTGGGTACTGAGGCCTGGGCCGCCGGCCTGCAGCTCGCGGCCATGGCGCACCCACCCGCGCCGCCTGAGGACTGAACACGGGGTCCCGCCGGGCTATGCTGCCGGCATGGCGACCTGGCTCCCCGACGACGTGGACGGCGACGGATACCCGACCCCGGCCGACTGCGATGACCACGACCCGGACGTCCACCCGGACGCGGTGGACATCCCCTACAACGGCATCGACGAGGACTGCGATGGTTTCGACCTGACCGACGTGGACCAGGATGGCTGGGACGCGGAGGAGGCCGGCGGTGAGGACTGCGCCGATGCCAACTCAGCGATCCACCCGGACGCCGAGGAGAGCTGCGCCGACGGCCGCGACAATGACTGTGACGGCGAGGTCGACGAGGGCTGCACGGAGCAGGACCTGACGGATCCGGGCGGCCTTTCGTGGACCTGCGCGCTTGCGCCCCAGGCCCCGCCGGGGGCGGCGCTGCTGCTGATGGTGGCCCTGCTCCTGCGAAGGCGAGGCTGACGTGCGGGTGGTTTTCGCCATGCTGGTCCTCGCTTCCGGGGGCTGCACCTTGGGGGGCGACGGCCCCGCCACCCCACGCAGCCCGGCCGCGGAGGGGGCTGCCCGCGCCGCCGTGCTGGCGGAGGCGGCGGCGAAGGTCCAGCGTGACGCGCTCGCGCTGCAGGCCATGAGCGACCCGGAACAGGTGGCTGCGGGGGCGGCGCCGCCTCACCCTGCCGACCTGGAGCGCGCGCTCGAGCAGGTGGAGGAGGACGTGGCCGCGAGCCGGGCGGCGCTCAGCGCGGTGGAGGCGGGGGCGAGGGCGACGGGGGATCCTTGATCAGCCCCGCCAGCACCTCCCGGTGTACCGCCCGGAGGTTCCCGTCGATCACGCGGAAATCGAGCCGCTCGATCCCGTCGGCCTCGGACCCGGCGAGCGTGTCCGGGCCGCTGGCGATGAGGCGCGCGGCGTGCCCGCGCCAGGGCGGGTCGGTGATGGCGAGCGCGGGCCCGGTGAGCGGGCCCAGGACGACGATCCCGCCGACCTCGGCCCAGGGCAGGGGAGGCGCCGCGTCGAAGGCGGGTCCGGCCGCGGCGCCGAGGTAGCAGAACAGGACCGGCTGCCCGAGATCGAGTCCGTCCACCGATTTGGCCAGGGAGATCAACTCGGCCGCCCGCAGGCTGCTCTGGCTGACCCCCAAACCCTCGGCCTCCGTCAGCAGCAGCAGCGCGGGCCCCGGATCGCCGCCAGCGCGCCCGCAGGCGATCCGTTCCGCGTCCGCACCCCGCGTGAAGTCACCCCCAAAGGCAGGCTTCAGCCCGACCTCGTCCAGGCGGTGCAGCAGCGCCTCCTCCGGGTCGACCAGGTTCCAGGCCCCAGGCGTGAGCAGATACAGATCGCGCTGCACGTCGTCCTGGCCGATGGCCGCCTCACCCCGCGGGGGCAGGGGAACACCGAGCTGCTCAGCGGGGCAGCCCACGAGGAGCAGCGCGGAGAGCGTGGAGCTAGCAATACCCATGCGCCCGGAACCAGCGCAGCGCCGCGGCGATGCTGTGCTCGATGGGGGTGACGGGCAGGCCCAGCTCACGGCGTGCCCGGGAGCCGTCGCGGTAGCGCTCGGCTTGCATGCTCAGCAGGACGCTCGGGTCGAGCCCGGCCTGGCGGCCCGGGAAGAGGCGCTGGATGGTGCCGGCCGCGCTGGACGCCGCGGAGGTGAGGGAGCGGGGGAGGGGCAGGCGCGGCGGGCGGCGGCCGACCTGGCGGGCGACGGCGGTCATCAGCGCCCGGTAGGAGAGGTTGTGCACGCCGAGCAGGTAGCGCTCGCCTGGCTGCCCCCGTTCCAGCGCGAGCACGTGCCCGAGGCCGCAGTCCTCGGCGTCGATGAAGCACTTTCCGCCACGCGGGTACATGGGGATGGGGTACTTGGCCATGGCGAGAAGCAGCGCACCCGAGGTGGGCTTGAGGTCCCAGGCCCCCAGTACGTAGTCGGGGTTGACGATGAGGGCGTGCAGGCCGCGCCGGGCGTAGTCCCGCACGACGCCCTCACCCGCGAGCTTGCTCTCGATGTAGGCCCGGTAGGGGGTCTCGCCGTGGCCGTAGACCGTGTCGAGATCGCCCAGCGGGGCCCGTTCGTCCGCCGGATTCGTGTACGGCCCCCAGGCCACGGTGGCGCTCGTCGAGCACAGCACGAGCCGTGGGGGCTCGCGCCGGGAAAGAGCAGCTTCACAAAGCCTTCGGGTGGCCTCGACGTGCAGCGCGTCCATGCGCGCCCGGCCGCCGGGCCCCACGTCGAACACCCCGGCCAGGTGCTGGACGGCGTCGCAACCCTCCATGGCGTGGGCGATGGCGTCGGGGTCGGCGAGATCGACCTCGAGCCGCTCCACGTCGAGGCCCGCCAGGGTGAGGGAAGGGGAGGTGGCGCGCACGGCGCAGCGCACCTGCCAGCCGCGGGCCAGGTGGGCGCGCACCACGTGGGCGCCGAGAAAACCCGTGCCGCCGGTGACCAGGACCCGCACCAGGCCTCCTCAGCGCGCGGTCAGCTCGCGCGCCACGATCATCCGCTGGATCTGCGAGGTGCCCTCGTAGATCTGGTAGATCTTGGCATCGCGCATCAGCTTCTCCACGGGGTACTCCGTGTTGAAGCCATACCCGCCGAAGATCTGCACGGCGTCGGTCGTGACCGCCATCGCGGTGTCCGCCGCGAAGGCCTTGGCCATGCTGGCGGCCATGGTGTTGCGCTCGCCGGCATCGGCCATGGCGGCGGCCTTCCAGACCAGGAGGCGCGCGGCCTCCACCTTCATGGCCATCTCCGCCAGCATGAACGCGATGGCCTGGTGGTCCTGGATTGGCCGGCCGAAGGTCTCGCGCTCGCCCGCGTAGCGCTGGGCGTGCTCCAGGGCGGCGCGCGCCACGCCCACCGCCCCCGCGGCCACGGGCGGGCGGGAGCGGTCGAAGGTGCGCATGGCCAGCAGCCAGCCCTGGCCCACCTCGCCCACGACGTTCTCCTCGGGGACCTCCACGTCCTCGAAGGTGAGGGCGCGGGTGTCCGAGCAGCGCTGCCCCATGTTCCACTCCTTCTTGCCGACCGAGACACCCTTCCAGCCACGCTCCACCACGAACGCCGTCATGCCGCCCCGAGCCTTGCGGGCGGCGTCGGTCACGGCCACCACGAAGAACCAGTCCGCCACCCCGGCGTTGGTGATCCACATCTTCTGGCCATTGAGAATCCAGCGGTCGCCCTTCTTCTCGGCCCGGGTGCGCAGGCCCTGGACATCGGAGCCGGCACCGGGCTCGGTCAGCGCGTAGGCCGCCAGCGAGTAGCGCTCCACCATGGGCGCTACGTAGCGCTCCAGGATCGAGTCCGAGGCACCCGCGATGACCGGGTGCAGCGCCAGCCCGTTGGCCTCCATCGCGGTGGCGATACCGCTGCAGCCCCAGGCCAGCTCCTCGGCGATGAGGCAGGCCTCCACGGTGCCGAGGCCGAGCCCGCCCCAGCGCTCCGGGACGTGCAGGTTCATCAACCCGAGCGCGTGCGCCTTCTGGAGCACGGCGTGGGGGAACTCGCCGGTCTGGTCGTGGTGGGCCGAGACGGGGCGGAGCTCCTGCTCGGCGAAGCTGTGGGCCATCTGGACGAAGGCGAGCTGTTCTTCGGTGGGATGGAAGGAGATCATGGCGCCGACCTGTGTTTCTGGGGGGGGAGCCTCACCGGAACGGCAGCATAACGGCTCGCGCGGGGGGGCTGCAGGCAATACTGAAGGCCGCCGCCCACGGCCGCGGCCGGCCGGAGCACCCCCAGGAGCCATCCATGAGCACCGACGCCGCCGAGATCGAGATCCTCTCCACCCCCAACCCCGACGCCCTGATGTTCCGCCTCGCGGAGCGCCTCGTGCCCCAGGGGAGCTACGAGTACGCCAGCCTCGAAGAGGCCGGCGGATCGGCCCTGGCCCGCACCCTGTTCGCGGTGGAGGGGGTGGCCGGCGTGCTGATCGCGCCCACCTTCGTGACCGTCACACGCCGGGAAGGCACGACCTGGCCCGCCCTGGTGGGAGCGGTCCGCGCTGCCCTGACCGCCTTCGTGGAGAGCGGCGAGCTGGCCGTGGACGACGTGCCGGACGCTGGGGCCGAGGGCGACGAGGTGGAGCGGCTCATCCAGCAGTTGATCGCCGAGTCCATCCTGCCCGCCCTGGAGAACGACGGCGGCTCCATCGAGTACGTGGGCTTCGTGGACGGCCTGGTGCACGTGCGCCTGCGCGGCGCCTGCGGCACTTGCCCACATGCCACCGCCACCCTGGCCTACGGCGTGCAGCGGTTCCTGATGCAGCACGTGCCCGCCGTCAAGGGCGTCGTGCGCGTCGACTAGACGGGAGCGCGATCAACCTTGCCCGGGTCTTTCCTGGAGGCGCTCGCCCAGCGGGTGATCCTGTTCGATGGCGCCATGGGCACCGAGCTCTACCGCCGTGGCGTCTTCATCAACCGCTCCTGGGACGAGGTCAACCTCGCCCAACCGGAGCTGGTCCGGGAGATCCACGAGGGCTACCTGCGCGCCGGGGCCGAGGTACTCACCACCAACACCTTCGGCGCCAACCTACCGCGGCTGGCGCCGCACGGGTTGGCCGACCGCCACGACGAGATCAACGCAGCGGCGGTGCGCATCGCCCGCGAGGTGGCCCAGGATCGGGCGTGGGTGGCTGGCTCGATCGGACCGCTGGGCGTGCGGATGGAGCCCTTCGGGCCCCTCACCCCGGGAGACACCTTCCAGATTTTCAAACGCCAGGCCCAGGTGCTGTGCGAGGCAGGGGTGGATCTGCTGGTCCTGGAGACCTTCGGACGCCTGCCTGAGCTGTGGCAGGCCTTCCGGGCAGCACGGGCCGTCTGCGACAGACCCGTCATCCCCTGCATGACCTTCCAACGGCGTGGACCGGGGCGCGAGCAGCCCGACCACGAGACCCCCGCCTGGGCGGCGCGGGCCATCGCCGCCTGGAAACCCGTGGCGCTCGGGACCAATTGCGGGAACGGTCCGCGGGACATGCTGGAGATCGTGGCGGAGATGGCGGAGGCTACGAGCATCCCCATCCTGGCCCAGCCCAACGCCGGGTTGCCCCAGCAGGTCGAGGGCCGCACCGTCTATCTGGCGGGTCCCGAGTACATGGCCGAGTATGCCCGGAGGATGGTGCAGAAGGGGGCGGCCATGGTAGGCGGCTGCTGCGGCACCACGCCCGCGGTCATCCGCGAGATGGCCACCTTCCTGCGCTCCATCGCGCCGATGCGCCAGCCCGAGACCGCGCCAATCCAGGCCGTGGCCCCGCCTGTGACCGGGGCGCTCACGCCCGTCCCGCTCCCGGCCCGTAGCGCGTTTGCCGAGAAGCTCGCCTCGGGACGCTTCTGCGTCAGCGTCGAGCTGGATCCGCCCCGCGGGGTGGACCCGGCTCGGGCGGTCGAGGGCGCGGCGTTGCTCAGGGAGGCCGGAATCGACGCGGTGAACATCGCGGATGGCCCGCGGGCGGTCCCGCGCATGGGGGCGGCCTACCTGGCCCACCTGGTGCTGGAGCGCCACGGGATCGAGCCCATCGTCCACGTCTGCTGCCGGGATCGGAACGTCCTCGGCCTGCAGATGGACCTGATCGGGGCGCATGCGCTGGGCGTCCGCAACCTGCTGGCCGTCACGGGCGATCCTCCCAAGCTCGGCTCCTACCCCGACGCCACCGCGGTCTTCGACCTCGACTCGGTGGGGCTGATCGCCTTCGTCGAGGCCTTGAACCGCGGGCTCGATTTCGCCGGAACGCCGGTGGGTGGGCAGACCGCCTTCCTGGTGGGCGCCGGGTGCAACCCCGGCCACGTGGATCTCGATCTCGAGGTGGAGCGCTTTGGCCGCAAGATCGAGGCCGGAGCCGCTTTCTTCTTCTCCCAGCCCGTGTTCGAGCCCGAGGTCCTGCAGCGTTTCCTGGACCGGGTGGGGGCTTTCCCACGCGTGCCCTTCCTGGTGGGCATCCTGCCCATCGTCAGCGCCAAGAACGCCGAGTTCCTCCACAACGAGGTGCCGGGGATGCAGATCCCGGCCGAAGTGCGCGCCCGGCTGGCCGCGGCGCCGAGCCGCGACGCCCAGCGCGAGATCGGGATCGAGGTGGCCCAGGAGACGCTGCGGGCCGTGCAGGGCGATCCGCGCATCCAGGGCGCCTACATCTTCCCGCCCTTCGGCTCCTACCGCGCGGTGGTCCGGGTGCTGGAGGCGCTGGAGCGGCCCTGAATATTCTGGATTGCGCACCCCGCCGGCCTGGTTTACGGGGCTACCCCGTCACACGCCCACCTCGATGATGGGCATCTTCCAAGGAGTCACCATGCGTTCCAGGTTCCTCGCTTCCGTCGCACTGCTCGGTCTGTTGGCCTTCTCCGGCACCGCGTTCGCGGGCAACAAGAGCAGCGAAGAGGGCGGCGCCGCCGAGCTCGTCATCCTCGACACCAAGGTGCCCGAGGTCGACAGCTTCTACGACAAGGTCGAAGCCCTGATCGGCCAGCTCCAGTCCGCCCGCACCGACATCGACCAGGCCAACGGCAAGCTCGCCGAAGTCCTCGGGCTCGCCACCGACGCCCCCGTGGCTACCGCCCTGGCCGATCTGCAGGCGAAGGCCGAGGGCAAGATCCAGCTCGTCCTGGAGGGCACCAAGCCCACCCTCAAGCCCTCGGACGCCGTGCCCGAGAACGTCCAGGCCGGCATCGACGCCGTCAACGGCATGGCCACCAAGCTCGTCCAGGCCGTCGAGACCCTGAAGCAGGTCACCTCCGAGGCCACCCCGCTGGCCACCCAGGCCGCCGACATGCCGGACGCCATCACCAGCTCCAGCCTGAACCTCAAGGACAAGGCCGTGGCCACCAAGAACGCGGCCGCCAACCTCAAGGTCACCAAGCAGATCCCGGTCGAGGCCGAGAACCTGACCACGTCCTGCAACGACACGCTCGAGCTCATCAAGACCACCTTCGGCGGGTAGTCTGCCCCACGAGGCCCAGGCCCTGCCCAGGCGCGCCCTGGGTGGGGCCTTCGTGCTCAGGATGCCGTGTTCGGCCGGGGCGGCAGACGGTCCACGAAACGCTGCACGCAGTCCCTGAGCTCATCGCGCGTGCGCCGGAAGCGGCCCTTCCAGCCGCCGAGCGGGTCGGAGATCTCGAGCTGGCCGCAGAGGCTGCCCAGCAACAGGACCCGCGCATCACACGACGGCTCCAGCTCCCGGCAGGCGCGGGCGTGCGCGATCTCCATCACCAGGACCCAGTCTGCCCAGCGGAGCAGCTCGGGGGTCAGGGGCTGGGAACGATGCGCGGAGAGGTCGAGGCCGATCTCGCCCATCACCTTGATCGCGTTCGGGTGCGCGGGGTGGCCCTGAAGCCCCATCACGCTCGCCGACTGCACCTCGGCCCGCAGCCCTCGCTCCGCGGTGTAGGCCCGGGCCTGGTGCTCGGCCATGGGGGAGCGACAGATGTTGCCGGTGCAGACGAACAGCAGGCGCAGCGGGCTGGGCTCTGGCATCGTGCCTCCGGGGGCACGCTAACACAGCGCGACCTTGATATCTGCGTGCCTTCCCCAGGAGGCGGCGCGCTTGCCGACGGTATCGCCTCTCGTGCTGGCCAGCGCCCTGCTGCTCTCGATCGGGACGGCCAGGGCCGGTGGGCGCCCCCCGGATCCACGCCAGGCGCAGGCGCGGCTGGCCGAGCTGACCGCGGCGGTGCGGGCAGGCGGACTGGACCTCGAGGCCCTGAGCCACTTCTTCACGCTCCCGCCCTCTCCGCTGGGCGACAGCCTCGCGGGACTGCGTGTCGACCGGGAGCGGCTCGCGGTGTTGCTCACGCCGGGCGGTGCACTGGCGCGGGTCCTGGCCGACGGACCCCGGATCGAGGCGGTGGTGCAGGGCCCCGACTACGTGCGGATCGTGCTGGCGACCACCCCCCTGCTGTCCTTCCTGTTCGTGCGGGAGGAGGGCCAGGTGCGCATCCTGCGCTGGGAGACCACCGCCTGCGGCGACTGCCGTGAGCCCACGCGCTTCGTCGAGGACACCCTCCTGCGCGCCCGTCAGGGCGGTCGTCCCCCTTT
>Ga0233425_10010107_pt1 | contig 11641 bp, 7 predicted proteins | sample Watercolumn_Towu_2_FD_181712 | JGI IMG/M metagenome (GOLD analysis project Ga0233425, IMG submission 181712) | Freshwater microbial communities from Lake Towuti, South Sulawesi, Indonesia - Watercolumn_Towuti2014_140_MG | ecosystem: Environmental > Aquatic > Freshwater > Lake | place: Indonesia...
GCTGGTATGTGAGCAGGTCCTTCGACTTCGTGAAGTCGAGTGTCTTGACCACTCCGTACCCGGCGTCGAACTGCACGAGCTTCGGGCGCGCGGGCAACGTGTAGGTGAGGGCGTGCTCACGCTCGGTGATCTTTGCCCGGAACTCGTGGCGTCGCGGGCTGCGCCCCTCGGTCGTAACGAACACGACATCGACGTTGACCCTGAAGGCCCTCGCAACCCGGTCACCCGACTGCGTCTGACGCACGTTCAGGGTGGCGGTCTTGTGGTCGCCGTCCCAGGAGTAGGTCACCTTGAACTCGGGGTGGCCCGGCCGGTACACCCACTGGTCGAAGAACCAGTCCATGCTGCGGCCCGTCGCCTCTTCGATGGCGCGTTCGAAGTCAGCCGTGACGACGTTCTTCCCCTTGCAAGTCGCCAGGTAGTGGCGGATCGCGCGGTAAAAGAGCTCATCGCCGAGCTCCCGCCGCAGCATGTGCAGCACGAGCCCGCCCTTTTCGTAGAGGTGATGGTCGAACAGGTCGCTCGGGGTGTGGAACGTGTTCTCGACGATCGCCCGCCGGTAGCTCTCGCCCATGTAGCCCCTTGCCATGCCGAGCACGTCCCAGAGGTATTCGTCGATGCCCCGGTGATGCTCCTGCCACACCGACTCGAAATAGGTCGCGAACCCCTCGTTGAGCCAGCCGTGCGACCAGTCGCGGCACGTCACTAGGTCTCCGAACCACTGGTGCACCGCCTCGTGCGACACGAGGAAGTCGCTCGAAAAGTCCATGTGCGCCCGCTGGTCGTGGAGGGTCAGGTCCGTCTGGGTCGTCGCCGACGTGTTCTCCATGCCCCCGAAGATGAAGTCCTGCACCGCGACCTGGGTGTACTTCGCCCACGGGTACGGCTCGGCGAAGAGTTCTTCGTACAGGGCGATCATGGCGGGGGTGTTGCCGAACGACCTCCTGCCGTCTTCCTCCCTGCCCCGCGCGACGAAGAAGTCGATGAGCGGCTTCGACTCCTTGAGGACCACGCGCGCGAAGTTAGAAGCGGCCAGCGTGATCAGGTAGACGGCGTGGGGCTTGTCCTGCACCCAGTGGAGCGTCTTCGTCCCCGCTCGCCGGTCTGCCGACTCACCGGCCAGGCGGCCGTTGGACACCGCCGACCAGTCCTTCGGCACGGTGACCGATATCTCGCTCGTAATACGGCCTCTCGGCTCATCGATGCACGGGAACCAGTGGTGGTTGTCGGTGTCCTGGCCCTGCGTCCAGATCTGAACCGGCTTGTCCGGGTAGCCGCTATCTGGCCCCGTGAAGTAGATGCCCCTGCGTGGCGTGGCCACATAATCGACCGCGACTACGAACGGCCTACCGGCGGCCAATGGCGTCGGCAGTTCGACGATCAGGTGCCTGTCGGTGACCGTGTACCTGGCGCTCGTGCCGCCCACCTTGACGGATCCGACTTCGGTGTCCTCGCAGTCCAGCTCGAGCTGCCTTACGGTGCCGGTGACCGCCTGCATCGTCAGTTCGGCAGTCCCGATCACCTGCTTCGCGTCGAGGTCGAATTTGACGGTGAGCTTGACGTGTTTCAGGTCGACAACGCGGTCCCGCGGAAAGTGCGGCTCGTCTCCCGGGAGGGCGAAAGGCGCGGCAGCCATCGACGACTCCTGCTGGGAATCCCCCCACAGGTGCCGGCTCTCGTCGCGGGGTCCAAGACAGCGGCGCATCTGCCTCTCCAAACCTGTGAATTCTACTGCCGGAGTATATTGACCGCCATGACGACAATCAGGCCGAGACCAGCTACGAGACCAGCTACGAAATCGGCTACGAGGCCGGCCGACCGAACGTCAACGAAGCCGCGTCTTGTCCGCGCCAGGGGCAAGCACCTGAGCTGGGAGACCACCGAGGGCGCCACGAAGGCGCCGCACCGGTCGATGATGCGGGCGATGGGGCTGACCGATAAGGACATCGACTCCCCGTTCGTCGGTGTCGCGTCCACCCACAACGAGGTGACGCCCTGCAACGCCGGCATCGCTCCCCTGGTCGAAGAGGTAAAACGGGGCGTGTTCGCCGCGGGTGGCACACCATTCACCTTCGGCACGATCACCGTGAGCGACGCCATCTCGATGGGCACTGTCGGCATGAAGGGGTCGCTCGCGAGCCGCGAGATCATCGCCGACTCCATCGAGTGCGTCTGCTTCGCTGAGCGCTTCGACGGCCTGGTCGCCGTCGCCGCCTGCGACAAGAGCCAGCCTGGCGCGCTCATGGCGATGGCGCGCCTCAACATCCCGTCGGTGTACGTCTATGGAGGGTCGATCCTCCCGGGTCACTGGCGCGGGGAAGACATCCAGATCCAGACGATGTTCGAGGCGGTGGGCAGGCATCAGGCCGGGCTCATCGACGACGCCGAGCTGCGGGAGTACGAACTGCGCGCCTGCCCTGGCCCGGGTGCCTGCGGCGGGATGTTCACGGCAAACACGATGTCGTCGATCGGCGAGGCCATCGGCATGAGCCTCCCGGGTTCTGCGTCCGAGCCGGCGGTCGACCAGCGAAAGCTGGCTTCGTCCCGGCGGGCGGGCGAGGCAGTGCTCAACCTCCTGCGCGAGGACATCCGCCCTGCCGACATCATGACGCGAAAGGCGTTTGAGAACGCGGTGACCGTGGTGGTTTCTTTGGGTGGGTCGACCAACACCGCACTCCACCTGCCGGCGATGGCGCGCGAGATGGGTGTCGCGCTCTCCCTGAAGCAGATCCACGAGATCTCCCAGCGGACACCGCTGCTGGCCGACCTCAAGCCAGGCGGCAGGTACGTAATGCGCGACCTGGACCGCGTCGGCGGCGTCCCGCTGCTCATGAAACGGCTCTTCCGGCTGGGCCTGCTGCACGGCGACTGCATGACCGTCACCGGCGGGACAGTGGAGCAGAACCTGGCGAAGTGGCCCGACAGCCCCGCCGAGAAGACCGTAGTGGCCCCCGCCGACAAACCGTTCTCGAAGACCGGCGGCCTGGTGGTCCTATTCGGCAACCTGGCGCCCGAGGGAGGCGTGCTGAAGGTGGCGGGCCACCAGTTCGGCAAGGGTTTCACCGGCCCGGCGAAGGTGTTCGATCAGGAAGAGGCGGTGATGGAGGCGTTGAAGCGACGGGCGATCAAGGCTGGCGATGCCGTCGTAATCCGCTATGAAGGCCCAAAGGGCGGGCCGGGCATGCGAGAGATGTTGGCCGTCACCGGCGCGATCGTTGGCCAGGGCCTCGGCGACAAGGTCTGCCTCATCACCGATGGCCGCTTCTCCGGCGCGACGCACGGCTTTACGATCGGGCACGTCGGCCCCGAGGCCGCGATCGGTGGCCCCATCGCAGCCCTGCGGGACGGCGACGTAATCGACGTCGACCTCAGCGGGTTCCAGCTGAACGTTCGCCTGACCACGGAGCAGATCGCGGACCGCCTGAAGTCTTGGAAGCCGCGGAAGCCGCCCTACACGACCGGGTTTCTCGGGAAATACATCAAGCTCGTGCAGCCTGCCGCTCAGGGCGCCGTTACCGCGTAGGGCAACATGAAGTCACGATCGCGGCCGACCATCGTCCAGAAACTCGACAGGGGCGAGCGGTTGCTCATGGACGGCGCCACCGGATCCGAGATCCAGAGACGCGGCGCCGACGTCCTGAAGGGCTCGACTGCCGACTGGCTCGGCGCGTGGTCAGCTACCGCAAATGTGGACGCGCCCGAGCTCGTGCGCCAGGTCCACGAGGACTACCTGCGCACCGGGGCTGACATCATCATCAGCAACTCGTTCTGGACCAACCGCATGCGACTGGAGCCGATCGGTCTCGGGCACCAGTGGGACGAGTACGCGCGCGCCGCGGGAGAGATCGCGGTGAGGGCACGGGACGACGTGAACCCGAGGGCGTATGTTGCGGCTGGAATGGCGCCGCCGTGCGTGCGAAAGCCCGACATCAAGGTGTCCGATGCCGAGCACATCGGCGACAAGGCGCTGTCCGACCTATTCGCCGAGCAGGCCCGCGTGCTGAAGTCGACAGGCGTCGATGCCATGCTTCCCGAGTATGTTGGCCACATTCGGGATTGCGTCGTGTCGGTCGAGGCGTCGGCAACCGCAGGGCTCCCGGTCTTCCTCGGGATCCGGCATGTGACCGAGGAAGGCACGATGCAATACGGCGAAAAGATCGAAGACCTCGCCCGAGCGCTGACGGGAAAGCCCGTAGCAGGAGTCCTCCTCATGTGCTCGCAGCCGAAGGCGGTCTCGGCCACGTTCCCGGCACTGCGGCGCGCCTTCGAGTGCCCCGTTGGGATGTACCCGAACGTCGGCTATGTCCCACTGGCCCCGCTCCGGGGCAAGACAGTCGCCGAGGGAATCAACACCCTGGGCGTGACGCCTGAGCACCTGGCGCAGGATGCCCGGGCGTGGGTCGCCGCGGGCGCTTCAATCGTCGGCGGCTGCTGCGGCACCGGACCAGACCACATCGCCGCCATGAGGCCGATCGTCAAAGGCTGAACGCCGAGGAGCGCCGGTCGCCGGCGGCTGATTGCAAGGGGGTCGAGGATGCCGAAGCCAAAAGTACTGGTGACCGGGGCAAGCGGCCTGATCGGCGGGTTGACCCTCAAGCACCTCGCCAACAAGTACGAGTTCAGCGCGGTCAACCGCCGACCGGTCAAGGGGGTTCCGTGCGTTCAGGCGGACATAGCCGACTTCGATGCGATACGGCCGGCCTTCAACGGCGTCGAAATGGTCCTCCATCTGGCCGCCTACACGAAGGACATCCAGAACTGGGAAGAGACCATGCGGGTGACCGTTCAGGGCACCTTGAACGTCTTCCGCGCTGCACAGGACGCGGGTGCCTGGCGAGTCGTGTTCATGAGCACCGGCAGCACGATGTGCGGGTGGGAGTGGTATGAGGGATCACCCTACGGGGCGCTGGCTCGAGGCGAGTACGACAAGGTGAAGGCGCCGCTGAAGGTGCTCGATTACCGCGATGCCCCGAGACCCGACAGCCCGTACGGTGTCGGCAAGCTGTTCGGAGAGGCCTGCGGGCGCTGGTTCTCCGACCACCACGGCTTGTCGGTCCTATGTATCCGGCTGGGGGCGGTGCTGGACACGAACCGGCCGAAGCTGATCCGTCACTTCCCCGGCTATCTGGACCAGATGGACGCGGTCCAGATGATAGACAGGTGCCTGTCGGCTCCCGCGTCGCTCAAGTACGACATCTTCGACGCGATTTCGGAGAACAGCACCCGGTGGCGGGACACCTCGCACGCGAAGCAGGTGCTCGGGTGGAAACCGACCGGGACGTCGGACAAGTTCGACCCTAACGAGTTCAGGAAGTCACCAGGACCCGGTCTGCCAATACGCCGGTGATTCGAAGAGGCAGATACGGCGGTCGTCTTCGACCGGCCATGCTGGCACACACGAGGAATACCTGGTTGACCTGGCAGCCCGACTCGAGGTGCCTCTGGATCACGCGGCGCGCGGCAGACTGATCCGTTTCCGGCTGGACTGCATACGGGGTTGGTTGTAGGTCATGCCCCAGGCGGTCGGCGGAAGTTCGGTCTAACCGTGGTCTAACCGACCGCTCTGCGAGCGCCGTCCAGTGCGCGAAAGCAGAAGCGCGCCGTCTCCCACGGCCCGTAGCTCGGCTGCCGTGACTGCTGGACGCTGACCTCGGAGTACACCGGCATCGACTCCAGCCTGTTACGGCGCAGGGCGCGCAGAAAGGCGGCCACGTCGATCTGCCCGTCCCCGGTCAGGCGGAACTGGACCTTGCCATCGACCTTGTAGCCGTCCTTGATGTGCACCATCACCGAGTGCGGCGCACACAGGTCGACGCTGTGGTTCATCTCGGCGCCCTCGACGACGAAGTGGCTGATGTCGAGGTCCAGCTTGAGGTTCGGGTGCCTGGCCTGGTCGACGAGCCATACGGCCTTCTCCGGTGTCTCGAAGTCGCTGCCAGCGTGGGCCTCCACGGCGATGGTGACCTCGTACTTCCTCGCAAAGTCGGCGAGCTTCAGGAAGGCGTCCCGGATCGCCGTCTTGCCGGTGTCCCACGCGGGCGCATGCCGCCCGGATGTGGTCGTCACCAGGATCGGCGTGTCGTCGTAGTGGAGGGCGCGCGCCATCTCGAACTTGGCCTGCGTCTTCTTCAGCATCTCCGCCCGCTCGGCCTCGGGCGCGCACACGTCGACGTTTCCGAACAGGATCGGCGAAGGAAACCCCAGAGACTTCGAGAGCGCCGCCAGCTTGCGTTGCTGGTCCGGCCCGAACCTGTGCGGCGCCGTCGGCCAGTCGTCCGAGAGGCAGATCTCGAGCGCGTCGTAGCCGATCTCCCTGATCTTCGGGAGGGCTTCGAACGGGTCCACCATCTGGAGCGCGTAGGTCGAGTAGCCGAGCCTGAAAGCCACGATGACCTCCACGGGATCGGAAAGATGGCGGAGTCTAGCAGGCAGGCCGAACATCCACACGGGGTTCGAGGTGGAGGACTTCGGCGCGGCGCTCACCGCCATGAGGGAGGCCGGCTACGAGATCATCAAGGGGCCGATCGAGCGTGCCGATGGCCTCAGAGCGGGGCTGGAGCGGGGCTAGAGCCCGTTGGCGGCGTTGACCTCCGCCTGATAGGCGTCGACCGTACCCTCCAGGATGTCGCTCATGCGGACGGTCTGACGCGACGCCCCGGACTCGAGGGTGGCGTAGGCGATCCCGAGAGCCTTCATGCCGACATCGGCGTCGACCTCGACGGGAGCACCGCCTGAGATCGCGCGGGAAAGCTCGGCGTATTCGATCGCGATCAGCTTGCGGTCGATCTCGTCGAACGGCATCTGGTAGGAGGCCATCCGGCGTTCGCCGCCCCAGAACGGCGCGGTGATGTCGTCGAGGCTCCAGTCGGGCACGAGCGACAGCAACTCTTCACCGGAGAGCGGCTCCGGCCGTCCCTCCAGCCTGATCGTCGGGCTCTGGCCGGTGCGACTCCGGGGCGGGATCATCGTTCCGGCGCTGCCGTGAATGGTGTCGACGCCCACGCCGTGGCCGTGAGAGGCGTTGGAAATCGCGTAGTGGCCGACCGCGCCGCTGGCGAAGCGGAGGACGGCGAAGGCCGAATCCTCCTGGTCGATCTGGACGGTGTCCTGGCCCGCAAACTCGTCCTCAACGCGATGCCCGTAGAACTTTGCGAGAGCCGGGCTCATGCCGGCCCGTTTGCGAGTCCGGGTGAACAGCCCCGTGACGGCGTGGACCGTTTCGACGTCGCCGAGGAAGTAGATCATCAGGTCGGCGTCGTGCACCCCCTGTTCGATGATCATCGACCCGGCGCTCGACTTCAGCGCTCGCCATCCGGTGTTGTGCATGAGGGCGGACCCGCCACCCAGCCCGATCCGGACCATGAAGTTCGGCTTTCCGATAGCGCCGGCGTCGAGCAGCGCCCTGGCGAAGCGGTTCATCGGATCGCGCCGGTAGTTCTCGGCGACCGACAGCACACGGCGGTGCTTGAGCGCAGCCTGGCGCATCACCTGGCAGGCGCGGATCGTCACGCCCATCGGCTTCTCGGTCATCACGTGAACGCCACGCTCGAAGGCCATCAGCGCAAAACGGTGGTGCATTCGCGTGTCGGTGACGATGTCCAGGGCGTCGAGGCCGGCCGCGCGCAGCATCCTTTCCAGGTCGGTGTAGACCTTTGGGCGGCCTGCGCCAGCCTTTTCGACCATGTCCGCGACCGAGCGGGCGGCGGGCTCATGGAGGTCGCAGATGGCTACAAGGTCGAACAACGGCAGGTGCTTGCGCAACTCGACGAAGCCGTGAGCGTGGCGCATCCCCATCCCGCCAGCGCCAACGATCCCGAGTTTCAGAGCCAACTTGTGTTCTCCCGGCTCAAAGCTCCGGCGCGGCGCCGGAGGCAGCGAAGGATAGCGCTCAGAGAATATGCGGCGCGGGCGCCGCAGGGAACCGGATGCGCTAAGACTTCCTGAAAGCCGCCGAACAGTGCCATGAGCTCGTCGTCTGGCAGCATGTCCGGATTGCCGCGGCCGAAGATGCGGGCGCTACTTGCCCCCGCAGACGTCGTAGGCGAGCGCCAGCATCGCCTTCGTCGAACTGACAAGGCTGAGGATCCCGGCCGACTCGTTCGTGCCGTGAGCGTTCGTCAGCGTGGGGTCGTCGGTGGGGTGCACCCCGGTGAAACCGTACGTCACGATCCCAATGTTCCGTGTGAATCGGGAGTCCGTGAACCCGTTGCTGACCATGGGCGCCCATCGGATGTCACTGCGTCCGATCGCGGCGGCCTGCGCCCGCTTGACGGCCTCGGCGAACTCGGTCTTGTAGGGCGACTGGTTCGGGACCGACATGTAGTCGATGTCGTATTCGACCCCTTCCATCCCCTTCAGCACGTCGTCGAGCTGCGTCCGAACGTATGCCTCGTGCTGGAACGGCAGCGAACGCACGTCGCACGTCAGCTCGATCATCTCAGGGACGCTGTTCGACTTGATGCCGCCCTTGATCATGGTCGGGGTCAGCGTCATGCGGGAGAGCGCCCGCAGGAGGGTCGCGAGTCGCCGGCTCTTCGGCTCGACGTCGGCGATGATCCGATCGATGTTGGACGGCGTCGGCTTGTCCTCGATGGCGAACTCCGACAGGTGGTCGAAGAGCGGAAGCGACGTGTCGAGCTCGGGCTTGTATGACTCGATCCGCTTGAGCGCCTCGGAAACCGAGTAGCTAGCGTTCTTTCCGGTCCAGGGCACCGATGCATGCGCGCTCTCGCCCTTGAAGCGGATGTGGATTTCCAGGCGGCCCTTCTCACCTGTACCCAGCAGATACACGACATTGCCGCCCATCTCGACCGCCGTGCCGCCACCCTCGTTGACCGCGAACTCGGACTGCAACGCCTCCGGGTGCTTGTCGGCGAGCCAGCCGAATCCCCAGCGGCCGCCGTGCTCTTCGTCGGCGCCGGACACCAGGCGCAACCCGTGCTCGAGCCGCACGCCGTTCCGCCGGAGGATCGCCACCGCGATTAGCTGTGCAGAGAGGAGCGCCTTGCAGTCGGACGCGCCACGCCCGTACACGCGGCCGCCCGACACCGTTGCGCTGAACGGCTCGTATCGCCACTTGGAGACGTTCTCGACCGGTACGACGTCGGTATGGGACATGAGCATCAGCCGCGTGCGGTCGCGCCGGCCGGGAAGAACGGCGATCAGGTTTCCGCGCTCGGGGTCCCGGCCGAGTATCTGCGATTCGATCCGCTCGCCAGCGAGCCAATCGCGGCAGAACTCCGCAACCGCAGTCTCGTTGCCGGTGGGCATGAACCCGGTGTTGACCGACGGTATCTTCACGAGCGACTGCTCGAGGTCGACGATCTCGTCGACGCTGCGGTCAACCTGCTCCAGGAGCGCCTGCAGTGAGGGCACTTGACCTCCTCAGCGGACGGCCGGGCGGCCGCGCCGCGGCCTCAGCGTGAAACGAATACGTTGCTCTTGTGATCGTCGAGCGGCGGCGCGGTGGTCGGCGGCTTCGAGCCGACTCCCGGGAGCACCCCTGCCTTGTTCGCCGCCTTCGTCCGTTCCCACTCGCGCTTGAGATCGGCGGTGTGCCCGCGGAAGTGCGGGACCACGTAACGGGCGAACAGCTCGAGCGAGTTCCGGATCTTCGTGTCCGGCATCCACTCGTGCGTCGTCTGCATCAGGCCGCCGATGCCGCCGGCCCGCTTGTTTATGGCTTCAATCTTCTCGATCACGTCGTCGGGGGTGCCGATGATCCAGCCGCGCATGTCAGCCACTGACCCGACCATGATCTCTTCTTCAGGCTGGCCCGGATGGGCCTCGAAGCCCATCTTCCCGTTGATCGTCATGAAGTACTCGTGAATGTCCCGGTGCGCGCCCGCCTGGATGTCGTCCCACGCCTTCTCCTTCGAGTCGGCAACGTGGACGTAGGTGGCGATGCGCCAGTTGTCCCGCGAAACCGCGGTCTTGTACTTCTTCGCCGCCTGCTCGACAAACGCCCACTGCTTCTCGAGCGGCAGCGATCCGGGTGGAGCGACACGGTTGCCTGCCGACAGTAGGACCATCTCGTAACGCGCGGCCAGGTCGAGCGCGTTCTGGCTGCCGCCGGTCGCGATCGCAAGAGGCAGGCGAGGCTGCTGGTACGACCGCAGCTGCAACGCCATGTCCTTGAGGTTCCAGAACCTGCCCTCGTAGCAGATCGGGTCGGGCGACTCGAGCAGCTTGACGATGATGTCGATCGACTCGTTCATCATCGGCCGCAGATCGGCGAACGGCAGGTTGAAGAGCTTGATGTCGGGCGGGAGGGCGCTCGGACCGACGCCCAGGGTGACGCGTCCGCGCGTAAGGTGGTCGAGGAACGCCAACCGTTCCGCAACGTGGAACGGATGATGGAACGGCAGGTTGATGACCGATGTGCCGAGGCGTATCCGGGTGGCGGTGGCCGAGGCCTTCGCCAGGAACATCTCGGGCGACGGGATGGTCTCCCACGCCGCCGAGTGGTGCTCTCCAACCCAGAACTCGTCGTAGCCAAGGTCCTCGGCGTAGTTGATCAGGCCGATGTCGCGGTCGAACGCGAGCGAGGGGTTCTCGGAGGGCAGGTGGAGCGGCATCATGAAGAAGGCGAACTTCACGTCAATTACCTCCAGGCGCCGCGGAACGTATCACCCGCCACCCGGCCGGTCAACGACAAGAGCCCTTGCACTTGGGAGCCGCGACGCCGACTGCCGGGGGACACCCGGTAGCGTGTGAATCGCCGATTCCGGGTCCGGTTTGCACGTGCGAGGCGCAGACGCCCGTTGCTAGCATCGCCCGGAATCGGAGGCCCCGGATCGATGACTCTGGAAGCGCCGCAGCCAGCTGCCGCGCCCAAGTCGCGCGCTAAGGCCCGACCCGCTTCGCGACGCTACCTGGCGATCGGGGGCTCGGTCGTCGTCACATTCGCGCTCCTGCTCGTGGCCAGCTTCGCCTACGACGAGCAGGCAGGCACCTACAGTCAGCCATACGTGACGGCCGTCCTCCTGCAACTCGTCTACGAGACGCCGTTCCAGCCGCTCTACCTGATCATCGTGCTGACCCCCTTGTACCTGGCGGCCGCACGGAACGCTTCCTGGGTTTCGCTGGCGTCGGGCGGGCTAATGCTCGTTGGGATGGTCCTCCCGTTTGCCAGGTTCCTCGCGATCAACGTGACGGCGACCGGGCCCGATCCCGCCGGATTCCACAACTCCCTGTTCCAGCTCGCAGGTCCAGGCCACCGGATGCCCCAGTTCGTGTCGATCGTGACTCTGCTCTTCATGGGCGGACTCGTTGCCTTGTTCTGGCGCCCGCGCGTGGGTGGCCTGATCGGACTGACCGGCGTCATCACGATGATCTTCGTGTGGCCCGCGGTGTACGACGAGCCGCCGACCCGTGGCGGCGAGCCAGAGGTGGTGTTCTTCGGGCGAGGATTGCTGTTCGGGTACTACGTGGCCTGGGTCGGCGCGGTGGTCGGCCTCCTCGGGCAATGGACGGCCCTCCTGCTGGAGCGCTACCGGCGCGGCGCGCCCGTGCTGTCCGGTCCGGCGGCGTCGGCCGTTTGCCTCGCGCTTGGAGTAGTGGTTGCGGCCGGGTGCGGCGGCAGCGGCAGGCCGCCGATCGCCTTCATCTCCGACCGCGACGGCAATCCAGAGGTGTATGT
>Ga0233425_10010108_pt1 | contig 11640 bp, 9 predicted proteins | sample Watercolumn_Towu_2_FD_181712 | JGI IMG/M metagenome (GOLD analysis project Ga0233425, IMG submission 181712) | Freshwater microbial communities from Lake Towuti, South Sulawesi, Indonesia - Watercolumn_Towuti2014_140_MG | ecosystem: Environmental > Aquatic > Freshwater > Lake | place: Indonesia...
GACGGCTCCGGCCGCGCGTCGTCGTAGGGCGATCTTCCCGCCCGAGCCCGTCAGCTCACCCGGTAGACGGTCAGGGAGAGAGGGAGGCCGCCTTCGTGGCGACCAGCACCACGGCGCTCGGCCGCGTGCGCGCGACCCGGGCCGGCCGTATCGCCGCGCCCATCGTCGTCTCGGCCCTGCTCGTCGGCGGCCTGAGCATCGCGAGCGCGCCGGCGTCGGCGGAGCCCACCAAGACCATCGAGCAGGTGCAGGCCGAGGTCGACGCCCTCGAGCACGACGCCGCCGATGCCGCCGAGGCGTGGAACGAGGCGCGGCTGCGCCAGACCACGATCGAGACCAAGATCGCCAAGCTCAAGAAGCGCATCGCCGCCGCGGAGAAGGCCTACGGCCAGGTCTCCAGCGCCGTCGACGCCATGGCGCGCGCGGCCTACGCCTCCGGCGGCATCGAGCCGAGCCTGCAGGCGCTGCTCGCCGACGACCCCGAGGCCTTCCTCGAGCAGAGCGCGGCGCTCGACCAGGTCGCCCGCGCCCAGGGCACCTCGCTGCGCCGCACCCAGAACGCCCGCCTGCGCCTCGCGCAGCTGCAGGCCGAGCTCGCCCAGCAGGAGTCGCAGGCCAAGGCCGCCGCGGCCGACGCCAAGAAGAGCAAGGACCTCGTGAGCTCCAAGCTCGCGCAGGCCCAGAAGATCCTCGCCGGCCTCAAGGCCGAGGAGCGCAAGCGCCTCGAGGCCCTGCAGGCCCGCCAGCGCCAGGCGTCGGCGGCTGCCGCCGCGCGTGCCGCTGCCGCGAACGAGGCCAGCCGCGACCGCTCCGACAACGGCAACGACGGCGGCAGCACGGGCGGCAGCAACGGCGGCGGGGTGTCCAACAACGCCTCGGGCCGCGCGCGCATCGCCGTGGCCTATGCCCTCGCCCAAGTCGGCGACCGCTACGTCGCGGCGGCCTCGGGTCCCAGCGCCTTCGACTGCTCGGGCCTCACGATGGCCGCGTGGCGGCAGGCCGGTGTCTCGCTGCCGCACCTGTCCTACGCGCAGTGGGACGTCACCCGTCGCGTCAGCCGCAGCGAGCTGCGGCCCGGCGACCTCGTGTTCTACTTCGGCGGCGGCGCGCACCACGTGTCGATGTACGTCGGCGGCGGCATGATGGTCAGCGCCTCCAACCCCCGCGACGGCGTCGAGCTCATCGCCGCCTGGGGCCCCTGGTACGGCGAGCGCTACTCCGGCGCCGGCCGCGTGGCCTGACGATCCGCACGCACACCTCCCGAGGCCGTGCCCGCTCGCGCGGGCACGGCCTCGTGCTGTTCACGGCTGCCCTCTCCGTGCTCGCCCTGGCCGGCTGCAGCGCTGCGCCGACGTCGTCGGGCACCGGGGGCACATCCGCACCCGCGCAGCCCTCGTCTGCCCAGCCCTCGGCGGCGCAGCTGCGCGAGCTGCTCGCCGCGCGCGCTGACGCGGTGCTCGCCGGCTCCGCGGCCGGCGTGGCCGCCACCGAGGCCCCGGGCGCCGCGACGGCGGTGGGCGGGGCGGCGACGTCGCTGCCGTGGGCGCAGTGGTCTTACCTCGAACCTGTGGTGGTCGGGTCGCGCGACGGGCTCGTCGCGGTACGCGCCACGCTGGGCTTCCGGCTCGACGGAGACGCCGCTGCGACGTCGGAGCAGGTGCAGCTGACGGTCCGCGACGACGGCGGGCGCTGGCGCGTGGTGTCCGAGCGCACCGACGGTGTCGGGGCGGCTGTCTGGGAGCTCGGCGACGTCGACTGGGCCGGCGGCGACGGCGTGTCGGTGGTGTCGGTGGGCGGCGCGGGCTCGGCACGGACGCTGCTGGCGGCGGCCGAGCAGGCGCAGCGCGCTGTGACGCGGTGGTGGCCGTCGTCCTCGACAGGCCAGCCGGTCGTGGTGGTGGTGCCGGGCAGCGACGAGCTCGCCCGCGGCCTCGGCCGCACACCGGCCTCCCTCGACGGGCTGGGCGCGGTCACGGTCACCGGCCCGGCGATCGACGGCCACGCGGCGTCGCGCGTCTGGCTGGCCCGCGACGTCGTCCGCGGCCTCGACCCCGGCGAGCTGCAGGTGCTGCTGCGCCACGAGCTGCTCCATGCGGCCAGCGGGTCGCCCGGCCGCGCCGGTGTGCCGCTGTGGCTGTCCGAGGGTGTCGCCGAGCAGGCGGGCTGGCAGGCCGTGCGGGTCGGGCCGCAGGTCTGGGCGCGCGACCTGCTCGCAGCCGTGCGCCGCGATGGAGCACCGGCCGGGCTGCCCGCCGACGCCGACTTCTCCGGCGCCGGGCTGCGGGCCGCCTATGCGGGGGCGCATCTGGCCGCCGAGGTGCTCGACGAGGGCTCCGGCCGGGGCGCGGCCCGTGACGTGCTGCGCCGCGTGCTCGACGGCGAGGATCTCGACTCGGCACTGCGCTCGGTCAGCGGCGCCGGTATCGAGCGGCTGGTGGAGCGATGGCGCGAGCGTGCCGGCTCGCTCGCCGCGGGCGCCGCGGGCACGATCGAGCCATGACACCCGCCGCGCTGCCGTGGCCGTTCGTGGCCGGCCTGCTCGCGGCGTCGCTGCTGCTCCTGCTGGCGCTGACGGCCCGGTGGGTGCCGCCGGTGCGCTGGCCCCGGACGTCGCCCGCCGACGTCGACCTCGACTTCGCACCCCACGAGCAGGCGCGCGAGCGCGCGTTCCGGCGCCGGGTGCGCCCGTGGGGCCTGGCCGGCACGGCGCTCGGCGTCGTCGTCCCGACCGTGCTGCTGCTCGCAGGCGCGGTGCGCTCGGCGGCCGACGTCGACGGGCCCTGGTGGGTGCAGGTGCTGGCGGTGACGACGCTCGTGCTGGTCGCGGGCCGGCTGCTCACGCTGCCGGGCGCGGTCGTGGTGCGCCGCCGCTCGCTCGAGGTGGGCCTCGCCGCCGGCAGCTGGGCTCGGTGGTGGCGCGACGTCGCGGTGGCCTCGCTGCTGGGCTGGGCGATCACGGGCGCCGCGATGCTGGGCTGGGTGGCCGTCGTGCGGGTGCTGCCCTCGGCGTGGTGGTGGGTCCTGGCGCTGGCGTCCGCGGCGCTGTTGGTGCTGTTGTCCTTCGTCCTCCCGGTGCTCGTGGAGCCGCTGTTCGCGCGGTTCGAGCCGCTGGCGGACGGTCCGCTGCGCGACCGTCTGCTCGGGCTGGCGGCGCACGCCGGGGTGCCCGTGCGCGACGTGCTCGTGGCGGACGCGTCGCGGCGCACGACCGCCCTCAACGCGTACGTGTCGGGCCTGGGGCCCACACGCCGCATCGTCGTGCACGACACGCTCGTCCAGCGCGGCGCCGACGACGAGACCGCCGCCGTGCTGGCCCACGAGCTCGGCCATGTCGTGCACCGCGACGTGGCCGTCGGCACCTTCCTCGGCGCGGTCGGTGCCGGCGCGGGCGTCCTGGCCGCGGCGCTGGCCCTGACGTGGGTGCCGCTGCTCGAGCTCGTCGGCGTGGCCGGGCCCGCCGACCCTGCCGCGGCCGGCCTCCTGCTCGCCGGCGGGGCGTGGATCGGGCTGCTCACCGCGCCGGTGCAGAACGCGGTGTCGAGGCGGGTCGAGAGGCGGGCCGACGTCTACGGCCTCGACCTGGCCCGGGATCCGGCCACAGTGGCGGCCATGCACCGCTCTTTGGCGGTGGTCAACCTCGCGCCGCTGCGCCCCGTGCCGCTGCTGCACTGGTGGTTCGGCACGCATCCGACGTCGCCCGAGCGCATCGCCTACGCGCGGCGGTGGGCGCGCGGCCAGGGGCTCCCCGAGATCGAGGGGCTGGCACCCCCGCGCTGACCTCAGCCCTCGTCGGTCCAGGCCGGCGTGGTCGGCGCGCGCAGGACGACGGTCTCGGCCTCGTCGTCGCGCGCGACCTCGACCCAGCCCTTCTGGGCCACGAGCACCTGCGAGAGCGGCTCGGTGGTCGAGAGCACGGCGACGTCCGGGGAGAGCTCGGCGAGCAGCTCCTCCCAGCCCGGTGCGACGTTGGGCAGGTCCTCGGTGTAGCGCTGGATCCACTCGGCGCCGTACCTGTCGGCGCGGCCGTCGACGCCGAGCTGCAGGTGGCCCGGGCCGCCGCCGTACCAGAGGATCGGGCCGGACAGGTTGTAGGTGTTGAGGACCCGTAGCGGCCCGGGGGCGTCGGCGAGGGTCGAGATCGCGTCGACGGGGATGCCGGGCTGCTCCGACTCGGGGGAGGTGAGCGCGAGGACGGGCGCGAGCACCGCCGCGACGATCCAGGCCCCGACGAGCACGCGGTGCATCGGCTGCGGTGCAGTGCCTTCGCGCGGGTCGGGCTCGCCCAGGGCACGGGCGAGGATGCCCGCGACGATGGGCGCCAGCATGAGCACGGTCGGCGCGATCGAGCGCCAGGCCTGGTAGCCGAAGGCGAGCAGGGTCAGGACGAGGACGACCTCGCCCCACGTCGGACGGGCGCGCCCGCGGGCCCAGGCGACGACGACGAGCAGGGCGGTCAGGGTCAGCGAGATGCCCTGCCAGTCCCAGACGATGACGTGCTTCCACTCCGCGATCGACACGGTGGCCGACGAGAAGCGCAGGAACGCGAAGGCGTTGTCGAGCCCGGCGGGGGAGATCGCGGCTGCGGGGAAGCACAGGGCGGCCAGGCCCACGGCGAGCCAGGCGGCGCGGTCGCGCAGTCCGTGGTCGATCGCGCGGGCGACGGCGGCGATCACCAGCGCCATCGGCAGGATCAGCCAGCCGCCGTGGAAGTTCGCCCACACCACGACGAGCGGCAGGGCCGCCCACCAGCGGGGGAGCCGGCCCTCGCGCCACAGCCGCAGCGCCCACCAGCCGACCAGCGGCGCGAGCACGTAGGTCAGCTGCTGGCTGCGCTCCTGCGACGCCATCGCGACGGCGACGCCGCCGAGCGCGAACGGCCACACGGCCGCCCGCGCCGGGCGCCCGCGCAGGGTCACCAGGCCGAGGACGGCCAGGGCGGCGAGCGCGGTGAGGGCCCGGTAGAGGATCAGGGCGTTGAAGCCGCCGAGCTCGTACAGCTTGGCGAAGAGAACCTCGGCCAGCCACTGAGTGGTGATCCAGGTGTCGGGCACCGGGGCGTACGACCAGCCGCGCGCGGCCTCGGCGACCGGCGTGCCGCCGAGGATCTCCTGGCCGATCAGCAGGTGCCAGTACAGATCGATGTCGGTGAGCGGCCGCAGTGCCACCTGCAGGGGGACGACGACCACGGTGACGGCGGCGAGCAGCAGCCACGGCGTCGGGCGCTCGCGGCGCGCGGGCGCCACGGCAGTGTCGGCCCCCTCCACGGCGGCGTCGACGGCGTCGGCGCCGGCCGGCTCGATCGCGGTCACCTGATCCTCCTCCCCGTCGCCCATCCCGGGATCATCGCGCGCGCCCGCCGGTCGGCGGCGCACCTGGCCCCGGACATGCCGCAGGGGCCGTCGGGCGACCGACGACCCCTGCGTGCAGCTGCCAGGTGCGTCAGCAGCCCTTGGTCGAGATGCAGTCGTTCGTCGACTTGAAGACCGTGCTGACCCGCTGGCCGAGCAGGAAGACGACGGCGACGATGAGAGCCGCGATTGCGGCGACGAGCAGGCCGTACTCGACGGCGGACGCGCCCTCGTCGTGACGGAGAGCGGTGCGAATGCGAGTGATCATCGGGAAAGCCCCTCCAGTAGGCGTGCCCCCCGTCCTGTCGGGGCGACGCCTGAAGTCTGGCAGCGGAGCGTGACGGAAAGATCCGTCGTCAAGGCCGACGAGCCTCAGACTTTCGGACGATTCGATGACGGAGAGTCACCCGACCGGCGTAAGGAAAGCCCTCAGATCCTCGTTCGGACCTGCCGCGGCAGGGTGTGCGGGGGGATCGAGGGCCCGATCACATGCCAGGGTCGTCGCGCTTGAGCAGCCCGAGCCGCAGGGCCGTCATGAGCGCCTGGGCGCGGTTGCCAGCGCCGAGCTTGTCGTAGAGCTTGCTGATGTGGGTCTTGGTGGTCGACTCGCTGATGTAGAGCTTCTTGCTGATCTGCGCCACGCCGAGGCCGTCGGCGAGCAGGTTGAGCACCTCGGTCTCGCGCGGCGAGAGCTGCGGGCCCGAGGGCGAGAGCTTGCGCTTCATCGCCTCGTTGAGGTCGGCCGCGGTGAACGCGCGCGGGGCGCTGGCGGCATGCCGGGCCGCGGCGACGACGTCCTCGACCGGGGAGTTCTTCGGCACGAAGGCCGAGGCGCCGGCGTCGAGGGCCTCGAAGAGCGTGTCGTCGCCCGCGTACATCGTGAGCACGACGATGCCGAGCTGGTCGTCGGTGGCCCGGATCTCGCGGCACGCCTGCAGCCCGTTGCCGTCGGGCAGGCGGACGTCGAGCAGCACGACGTCGGGCTGCGAGAGCGCGATCAGCCGTCGAGCGTCCGCGAGGGTGCCCGCCTCGCCGACCACGGTGAAGTCGCCGTCGCGCTCGAACGCGCGGCGCAGCCCCTGCCGGATCAGCTCATGGTCGTCCACGAGCAGCACGCTGATGCCCATTGCCGAGCCCCCTTGAGTCGGCCTCGATCATGCCACGCGGGGGTGGCGCTCAGGCGTCGCCGCGCGCCGGGAGCGGGTTCTGCGCCGCAGGACGGCGCGCCGTGCCCGCTCCGAGGGTCACCTCGACGACGGTCCCGCCGCCGACGCGCTGGCGCACGGTGAGGCTCGCCCCGAGGCGCGCGCTGCGCTCGCGCATGATCTCCATGCCGAAGGAGTCGGCGCGCGCCGTCCCGAGCCCGCGGCCGTCGTCAGCCACACGCAGGAACGCCCGCGGCGGGTCGACGCGGCAGGTGACCCACAGGTTGTTGGCGTGGGCGTGCCGGCGGGCGTTGGTGATCGCCTCCTGGGCCACCCGCAGCAGCTCGGTCTCGGCCTCGATCGGCAGGCGGTAGGGCGACTCGTCGAGCACGAGGTGGACGGTGAGGCTCGATCCCGTGCCGACGCTGCGCACGTAGCTGGTGAGCGCGGCACCGAGGCCCGCGGCCGGCTGGACGTCGCTGCGCAGGTCGAAGATCGACAGCCGCAGCTCGCTCACGATCCGCGTGAGCTCGCCGCGCAGGCTCTCCAGGTCGTCGCGCACCTCGGGGTCGGTGGAGCGCGCGCGCAGGTCGTCGACGGCGAAGCCGAGGGCTGCGACCTCCTGCGCCACGCCGTCGTGGATCTCGCGGGCCAGGCGGCGGCGCTCCTCGACCGTGGCCAGCGCCCGCACCTCGCTGAAGAGCTGGCCGGTGTCGATGCGCAGCGCTGCAGAGTCGACGAGCTCCTGCGCCCGGGCCACCTCGCGGCGGCCCCAGGGCCCGCCCTCGCGCTCGAACCCGACGAGGCCGACGCGGCGGTCGCCGAGGCGCAGGGCGAGGACGGCCGAGTGCCCTGTGGCCGGATCGGTGAAGGTCCCGCTCTGCTGCACCGGCCGGCCGGTGGCCCAGACCTTGCTCCAGATCCCCTCGTCGATGTCGGGGTCCCACTCGATGTGGTCGGCGCCGATGTAGGCCAGCGGCATGAGCACGCCGCTGCCGGCCGACCCGTAGAGCGCTGCCCGGTCGAACTCCACGACCTTGGCGATGTCGCCCAGCACCTGCTGCGCGAGCGCCACCTCGTCGAGGCCCGTGGGCAGCGCGCGGGCGACGTCGCGCAGGCGGGTGAGCAGCTGGTGGGCGGTGACGTAGGTGGCCGTGGCCTCGCGCTGGCGCACGGTGACGCGGCGGACCCACGCGCCCACCAGACCGGTGGCCAGGCCGAGGCCGGTCCAGGTGATGATGTCGCGGGTGCTGGTGCCGGTGAGGCCGCCGCTCGCGGCGCGCAGGCCCACGATGCCGGCGAACTGCACGAACGCCGCACCGAGCGCCGACACGATCCCGAGCAGCAGGCCCGCTGCCAGCGGGGGCACGACCAGGTAGGGCATGAGCGACACGGCGAGCGTCGGGCCCAGGCCGATGATGCAGGCTGCGGCCGCCGCCTCCGCGAGCGGGCGCCAGCGCCGCGCCGCGGCCCAGGGGAGCGGCACGCTCGCGAGCAGGGCGACCATGGCCAGCAGCGCCAGCTGCGTCGAGGGGAACGACGCCGCGCCCTCGGGCTGCAGATCGAGGAACGCCGACACGCCGCACAGCACCAGCACGCCCACGCGCACGACCACGAGGATCGGCTCGGGCGGCTCGTAGACCCAGCGCGTGCTGGGGTCGCTGGTGACGGCGCTCATCGGGATGACGGTGGCACATCGGCGTCGTGGACGCGCGCACCGGGTGGTGCACCGGGCCGCCCGTGTCGATGCCCGCCGTTGCGCCGTGGGTTCCCGGCGTGACCCCGATCGGGCGAGCCCTGCCGGCCTGCCGCCGCGGAGGGCGGCGGTCTGCCAGCATGACGCCATGACCGACCAGACCTCCCTCGGGGGCCGCCTCGACCGGCTCTCCGACGTCCTCGCCGAGACCGACGAGCGCCTGCGCCTCGGGCACTCGGCGACCCACCGCCCGTGGCCGACCGGGTTCGTCCCGCTCGACACCTACCTGTCGGGAGGGCTGCGGCCCGGCGAGCTCACGCTGCTCGGCGGCCCGCAGGGCCTGGGCAAGACGACGATGGCGCTGCAGATCGCGCGCCAGGTGGCGGCCAAGGGGCACCCGGTCGTCTACGTCTCGTACGAGCACGACTCGGTGAGCCTGCTCGAGCGCGTCGTCGCCGCCGAGGCGGGCGAGCTCGCCGGCCAGGACGGCGTGCCGCTGCGCGGAGTCCGCTCGGCGCTCGAGGGGGAGGGCGAGGCGGGGTCGCTGTCGGACCGGCTGTCGTCCGCGCCCGGCGGCGCCGAGGCGATCGCGTCGGTGTCGGTCGATCTCGACCGGTTCCACATCCTGCGCGCGCACGTCGACACCACGGTCGACGACATCACGTCCGCGGTGCGCGAGGTGATCGCGACCCACGGCGGCCAGCCGCTCGTCGTCGTCGACTACGTGCAGAAGGTCGCGGCGCCCGAGGCCGGCCAGGACGAGGAGCGCCGCATGGCCGTCGTCGCGGGCGCCCTCAAGGACCTGGCCCTGACCGGCGCCCTGCCGGTGCTGGCGATCTCGGCCAGCGACGCGGCCGGCATCGCGGACGGCACCCGCCTGCGCACGCAGAACCTGCGCGGTGCCTCGGCGCTGGCCTACGAGGCCGACTGCGTCCTGGTGCTCAACGAGAAGTACGACGTCGTGGCCCGCCACCACCTGGTGTACGGCGCGGCCAACGCCGACCGGTACCACCACTTCGTGGTGCTCTCGATCGAGAAGAACCGCGGCGGCCTCGCCCGGGTCGACATGGAGTTCCGCAAGCGCTTCGAGCAGGCCCGCTACGAGCGCGCCGGCGAGCTGGTGCGCGAGCAGTTGGTCGACTCGCGGCTCTGGACGTCGTAGCCGCCGACGCACGGCGAAGGGGCGGGACCGATGCGGTCCCGCCCCTTGTTCGTCGCTGCTTCTAGACGTTCGAGAACGCGTTGACGATCTGGATGACGGCCGGGCCGAGGATCGCGATGAACAGCACCGGGAGGATGCAGAAGATCAGCGGGAAGAGGATCTTCACCGGTACCTTCTGGGCTGCCTCCTCCGCGCGCTGCGAGCGGCGGATGCGCATCTCGCGCGCCTGCACGCGCAGTACGTTCGCCACCGGGATGCCGAAGGCGTCGGCCTGCACCATCGAGCTCACGAACCCCTTGAGCTCCGAGACGTCGGTGCGCTCGCCCAGGGCGCGCATGGCGTCCGAGCGCGACGTGCCGAGCTGCATCTCCTGCAGCACGCGGAAGAACTCGTCGGCCAGCGGGCCCGTGGTGTTGCGCGCGACCTGCGAGAGGGCAGCGTCGAAGCCGAGGCCGGCCTCCACCGAGATGACCAGCAGGTCGAGGGCGTCGGGCAGCTCGCGCAGGATCTGCTCGGACCGGTTGTAGGCGGTCTGGTACAGCACGATGTTCGGCAAGAAGAAGCCGAGCACGGCCAGGCCGACGCCGAGGATGATCGCCCACAGCACGCTGCCGAGCAGCAGCGGGATGATCACGCCGGCGGCGACGCCGATGAGCAGCCCCAGCATCTTGAACGCGAGCACGCGGTCCGGGGTCCAGCCGACCGGGTTACCGGCGAGGTCGAGCTTGTGCCGGATGCGGTCGCTCTGGTCGGACGCGGTGAAGCGGCGGCCCATGCGGGTGAGGCGGTCGAAGAACGGCCGCGTGACCCGCTCGTTGAACGGGCGGTCGAGGTCGCGCCGCATGCTGTCGGGGGCGGCGTTGATGGCCTCGACCGCGGCGAGCGAGCGCTGCACGCCGCCGTCGGCCGAGGAGCCGCTGATCATCGAGATGATCACGCCGGCGATGCCGAGGAAGATCGCGGCGAGGCCGGCCCACAGGACGAGCGATCCCATGTCAGACCTCCACCTTGACGACCTTGCGCAGCCAGAAGGCTCCGACGATCAGCAGGACCAGGCCCACGACGCACATGACGAGCCCGAGCGGCGTCGTGATGAGGGTGCTGAGGTACTCGGGCCGCGCGATCGTCAGGTAGACGATGAACAGCACCGGCAGCAGCCCGAGGATCACCGCGGACAGCCGGCCCTCGGCGGAGAGGACCTCCACCTGGCGGCGCAGCCGCTCGCGCTCGCGCATGGTCGCCGCCACGCTGTTGAGCACCTCGGACAGGTTGCCGCCGACCTCGCGCTGGATGCGGATCGCCATGACGACCCACGCGAAGTCCACCGAGTTCATCCGGCGTGCGATGGTGTCGAGCGCGTCCTCCATCGGCACGCCGAGGCGGGCCTCGACGATCGCCTTGTTGAGCTCCACCGCCATCGGCCCCGACGACTCGCGGGTGACCGTGTCGACGGCCTGCGGCAGCGAGTAGCCCGCCGCGAGCGAGCCGGCCAGCAGCTGCAGGGTGTCCGGCAGGGCGGCCTGGAAGGCGGCCTTGCGGCGCTCCTCCTTGATCCGCAGGTAGAAGAACGGGATCAGGAAGCCGATGAGCAGGCCGATGAGCGTGGCCAGCCAGCCGAAGCCCGACAGCAGCATGAACAGCAGGCCGAGCACGATGGTCGACCCGATGTGGATGAGCAGCCACTCCGGCGGCTTGAGCGGGACGCCCGCAGCCTCGAGGCGCGTGCCGAGCACGTTGTCGATGTCGCGCTTCTGCGTGACCCTGCCGGCCAGCTCCACGGCCGAGCGCGCGACGGCGCCCTGCCCCAGCGCGCCGGAGGTCTGCACCTGCGGCTCGGGCTCGCGCGAGGTGAGGGAGTAGCGCGACAGGCGCCGGCGCACGCGGCCCTGGGTGCGCGAGTCCTCGTCGCCGCCGAGGAAGGCGACGGCGAGCAGCACGAACAGCCCGATGCCGAGCGCGACGAGCGCCGCCGGGAGCAGCCAGCCCTGGCCGAAGATGCCCGCGTCGACCGTGCTGGCCTGCGGCGCGTACTGCTCGGTCGGGTCGGGCGTCGGTGCGGACCCGGCGGGGATCAGCGCGACGATCGAGTCGTCGACGGTCTCGGTGCCCGCGCTCGCGCTGACCGCCAGCGGCTGCGAGCCGGTGACGCCCTGGGGGATCGGAACCGTGACGACGACGGCGTTGTTCTCGGCGTCGGCGGCGGCGGTGAACGCGTCGACGATCTCCGCGGTGCCGGTGGCATCGACGACCACGCCGTTGCCGGCCTTGACCAGGGCGTCGAGCTGGGCC
>Ga0233425_10010109_pt1 | contig 11634 bp, 9 predicted proteins | sample Watercolumn_Towu_2_FD_181712 | JGI IMG/M metagenome (GOLD analysis project Ga0233425, IMG submission 181712) | Freshwater microbial communities from Lake Towuti, South Sulawesi, Indonesia - Watercolumn_Towuti2014_140_MG | ecosystem: Environmental > Aquatic > Freshwater > Lake | place: Indonesia...
TCAACGTTCAAGTCCGGAGAGTCTGAAGTTGAGTGTTGAACGTTGAATGTTGAACGTTGAGCGTTCATGGATAACACGTTACGGCAGAATTGGCGCATGGGTTTGACGCCCACGGCCTTCCGCGCCCAGTACGGCGCGCGCGGGGGAGCCTCGTGGCCGGCCGCGCACGCACACGGCCGCTACCCGGTCGCGCCGGCGCGAGCCGGAATTGGCGTCGGGGGTCGGGGTTCCGTGCCTTAACGCCCGCTGCGCCGCTACGCCCCCAGCCGTGGGATCACGCGGCACAGCAGGTCCGTCATCTTGCGCGCGTTGGCCTGAAAGACATCGAGCACCGCTTCCCAACTCACCGGCGGCTCGTCCTCCTTCCAGCAGTCGTAATCCGTGCTCATCGCCACGGCCGCGTACGGCACGCCGGCCTCGTTGGCCAGCGCCGCCTCGGTGGCAACGCTCATGTTGATCACGTCCGCGCCCCACGCGCGGAACATGCGCGATTCGGCGCGCGTGGAGAAACGCGGCCCCTCGATCGTCACCACCGTCCCGCGCTCGTGGTGGCGGATGCCGAGCTCGCGGCAGCCGGCGATCAGCGCGGCGCGCAGCGCCGGCGCGAATGGGTCGGCCATCGGGGCGTGCGCCGGACGGTGCGGCGCGAACGCCTCGTGGTACGTCATGCGGCGCTGCCGCGTGAAGTCGATGAACTGGTCCAGGATCACGAAATCGCCGCGGCCGATCTCCGCGCGGAGCGACCCGACCGCCGTGGTGGCGAGGATGCGGGTGCATCCGGCCGACCGGAGCGCGTGCACGTTGGCGCGGTAGTTGACCTGCGACGGCGGCACGGTGTGCTCGCGGCCGTGCCGCGCCAGCAGCACCACCGGCACGCCGTCGATCGTGCCCGCGCGCAGCGGCGCGGAGGTCGCGCCGTACGGCGTCGCCACCTCCCGGTCCGTCGCATCCTGCAGAATGTCCGGGTTGTCCAGTCCGCTGCCGCCGATGACGCCGATGGTGTTCATCCCCTGCCCCCATGCTCCGGAAAGAGCGCCGCGATCGCGGCGCGGTCGGCGCGGCAGACGCCGCGCTCGGTGATCAGGCCCGTCACCAGCCGCGCGGGCGTCACGTCGAATCCATAGTTGCGCGCGCGCACCTCCGGCGGGCAGATCAGCACTTCCGCCGGCCGGCCCGCCGCGTCCAGCCCGCGCACGCGCCGCACCTCATCCGGGTCGCGCTCCTCGATCGGGATCTCGGCCACGCCGTCGGCCAGCGTCCAGTCGATGCTCGCCGACGGCAGCGCCACGTAGAACGGCACGCTGTTGTCCGCCGCGGCCAGCGCCTTCAGGTAGGTCCCGATCTTGTTGGCCACGTCGCCGCCGGCCGTCGTGCGGTCCGTGCCGACGAGGACGACGTCCACGAGCCCGTGCTGCATGAGGTGGCCGCCGGCATTGTCCACCACGAGGTCGCACGGCACGCCCTGCTGCGCCAGTTCCCACGCCGTCAGCGCGGCGCCCTGGTTGCGCGGCCGCGTCTCGTCCACCCAGACATGCACGGGAATCCCGGCCGCCTGCGCGGCGTAGATCGGCGCCGTGGCCGTGCCGTGGTCCACGAATGCCAGCCAGCCGGCGTTGCAGTGGGTCAGCACCTGCACCGGGCGACCGGCCGGCTTGTGCGCGGCGATCGCTCGCAGCAGCGCCAGGCCGTGCCGGCCGATCGCGCCGCAGGCGGCTGCGTCCTCGTCGGCGATGGTCTCGGCCGTGCGCAGGGCGCAGGCGCGCTTCGCCGACGGCGAGGGCTCCCCGGCCATGGCCGCGAGCTGGCGGTCGACCGCCCATGCCAGGTTCACGGCCGTGGGCCGCGTGGCCTTGAGCGCCGCGCCGGCACGGGCAACGTCCGCGTCGAACGTGGCGTCAGCCGCCTCGCACGCCGCCAGCCACATGCCGTAGCCGGCCGTGGCGCCGATGCAGCCGGCGCCGCGCACGGCCATGTCGCGGATCGCGGCGGCCGCCTGCGTCGCCGTCGCCAGGTCGGCGATGACAAACCGATGCGGCAGCTCGCGCTGGTCAATGATCCGCACGGTGCGCGGCCGGCCGGGTTCGATCCAGACGGTGCGGAAGGGCTGGCCGTTGACGTTCATGGCGCGCCCGGATGATCGGCGATTCCGCCGCCAGCGTCCATCCCAAACCGGGCACCGCCAACGGTCTCAGACGTCCAGCGCCGACAGGGCCGGGCGCAGGCGCCGGTACACGGCGAGCCCCTCGCCGTACCAGGCCTGCCGCCCCGGCTCGGGTGCAAAGACGCGCCGCGGCCAAATCGATCCAGGCATTCGGGCATGCCTTGCCAGGAAAGCCACCACCCCGAAGCCTCCACCGGCCGGAATTCCGGCAACCTTCCGGAATTACTTCTGCGCGATCGCGGCCGGCGGCTGTGCCGCCGGCCGCGGCGTGTCGCGGAACAGGAAGAACACCGCGCCCAGCAGGCACAGGCAGGCCCAGAGGTAGTTCCAGGACCAGGCCTGGCGCATGTAGAAGATCGCGAACGGCACGAACACGGAAAGCGTGATCACCTCCTGGATGATCTTGAGCTGCGCGAGCGACAGCGCGGCGAAGCCGATGCGGTTGGCCGGCACCTGGAAGAGGTACTCGAAGAAGGCGATGCCCCAGCTCGCCAGCGCGGCAATCACCCACGGCCGGTGCCCGAGGTTGCGCAGGTGCGCGTACCAGGCGAAGGTCATGAAGACGTTGGAGACGATCAGCAGCCCGACGGCGCGCAGAACGGCGGCGCTCATGCTTGTTGCTCCTCCGGCACCCGGCCGACGAACCGCAGCAGCCCATCCGGGATCGTCAGCCAACCGGCTTGCCGCCGGGCCGGAAAAAACGCGCCTGCAAGATAGGTCCGGCGACGGTGATTGTCCATGACGAAAGCGGGCGCGCAGCGCTGCAGCCATGACTGCGCCGCCCGGAAACCGGGAGCTGTTTCGGCCATTGACGACGCAGGGGCGGCCGCTTATCGTGGACGAACGAAAGGCGGGGCCTCACGATGGCGGCAAAGCGCGGGAAGACGGCGGAACCGGCCGGCGGCGACACCGGTTGGTTTGTACGGGATCGCTTCGGGCTCTTCATCCACTGGGGCCTCTACGCCCTGCCCGCGCGCCACGAATGGGTGCGGCACAACGAGAGAATTCCGAACGAAACCTATGACCGCAAGTACTTCACGCGGTTCGACCCCGACCTCTATGATCCGGCCCTCTGGGCGCGCACCGCGGCCCAGGCCGGCATGAAGTACTTCGTGATCACCACCAAACACCACGAGGGTTTCTGCCTCTGGGACTCCAAACTCACCGACTACACCGCGGTTCACGGGCCCGCCGGCCGCGACCTGCTGCGGCCGATGGTCGAGGCCTTCCGCGGCGAGGGGCTGCGCGTCGGGTTTTACCATTCGCTGATCGACTGGCACCACCCGCATTACGTTCTCGATCCCCACATCGGGCCCTACCGCGACCATCCCGAGCGCGAGAAGATGAACGCCGGCCGCGACCAGGCGAAGTACGCCGCCTACCTGCACGGCCAGGTGCGCGAACTCCTGACGAACTATGGCCGGGTGGACGTGATGTGGTTCGACTTCAGCTATCCGAAACCGGACGGCAGCGGCAAGGGCCGCGCTGACTGGAAGAGCGAAGACCTGCTGCGCCTCGTGCGCAAGCTCCAGCCGGGAGTTATCCTGGACGACCGCCTCGACCTGCCGGCCGGCTGGGACGTCAAGACGCCCGAACAGTTCCAGCCGCGCGAGTGGGTGACCGTTGACGGCCAGCGCGTGGTCTGGGAGGCCTGCCAGACCTTCAGCGGCTCGTGGGGCTACCACCGCGACGAAGCGAGCTGGCGTGACACCGACGAGCTGATCCGCACGCTGATCGACTGCGTCAGCAAGGGGGGCAACCTGCTGCTCAACGTCGGCCCCACCGGCCGCGGCGAGTTCGACGAGCGCGCCGTCTCGCGCCTGCAAGGCATCGGCGAATGGATGCGGCGCCACGGCCGCTCCATCTACGGCTGCACGCAGGCGCCGGACGAGTTCAAGACGCCGGAGCACTGCCGGCTCACCTGGAACCCGGAGAAGAAGCGTCTCTACGTCCACATCTTCGCGTGGCCGTACAAGCATCTCCACCTCGACGGCCAGGCGTATGCCGAGCGCGTGGAATACGCGCAACTGCTCAACGACGCCAGCGAGGTCGGGCTCGGCCTGGACGCCTGGCACGCCTCGCAGGCCGGCAAGAGCGCCGGGTCCGTGACCCTCAACCTCCCGCAGCAGAAACCCAGCGCGGCGGTGCCGGTGGTGGAGCTGTATCTGAAGGCGTAGCGTTTTGCGGCGACGCACCGTCGCCGCCGTTGTCCACGACTCCCCGTGAAGCCCCGCACAGTCATGCAGCGGGCACTGGCGGAGCAGGCGGCCGCCATCCGCGCCAGCACGCCCGGCGTCCGGCGCGGCGACGCCGAGGCGCTGCACGCGTGGCGGGTGGCGGTGCGGCGCCTGCGTACGCTGCTGTGCGCGCTGCCCGCCGGGCGCCTGCGCCGCACGGACGCCGCCACGCTCCAGCAGGGCTGGCGCGCCTGGGCGGCGCGGCTCGGACCGGCGCGGGACGCCGACGTCTGGCGGGCGGCGCTGGCGGAGCCGCGCCTGCGCGCGACGCTCAGCGCCACGCCCGCGGGCCGCCGATTTCTGGCCGCGCAAGAACGCCGGCACCGGGCGGCCAAGCAGCAACAGGCACGCGTCCCGGCCGATCCCTCCTACACGCGCCTCCTGGCCCGCACGCAGAGGCTGCTGGCGGCGGGCCTTCCGGCCGACCTGGCCGCGCTCGGCGCGCGCCGCCTGGAGAAGAGCGTGCGCCGCGCGTTTCGCCGCCTGCTGGCCGAGGCCCGCCGCCGCGGCCGCCGGCTGACCCGCGCGGAGCGCCTGGAGGAAACTCACGCGCTCCGCCGCGCCGTGCGCCGCGCGCGCTACCTGGCCGAGCTCTGCTGCGCCCTGCTGCCGCGCGGCGCGTGCCGCCTGCGCCACGAACTCGCCGCCGTACAGGAGACGCTGGGCGACGTGCACGACGCCGACGTCCAGCTCGAACGGCTGCGCGCACTGCCGCCGGCCGCCGCACGCCGCGCCCGCCATCTGATCCTCGGCCGCCGCCGCCGCGCGTGGACGCGCTACCAGGCCGCATGGGCCGTGCTGCTCTTCGATCTGCGGACGGCGAAGTGACGGTGACGCGTCACAGAAACTGCGCGGCGATGGCGGCCAGGTCGCTGCGCTCGCTCGTGCGCAGCGTGACGTGGCCGTGGATCGGCAGCTCCTTCAGCCGCTCGGCCGCATAGGTCAGGCCGTTGCTGGAGGAGTCCAGGTAGGGATTGTCGATCTGGTAGGCGTCGCCGGTGAGGATCACCTTCGTGCCCTCGCCGGCGCGGCTGACCACGGTCTTGACCTCGTGCGGCGTCAGGTTCTGCGCCTCGTCCACGATCATGAACTGCCGCGAGATCGAGCGGCCGCGGATGTAGGTGAGGGCCTCGAGTTCCAGCACGTCGTTGTCGATCAACTGCTGGATGCGGTCCTGCGGCGAGACCTTGTGCCCCTTCTTCTGCATCGGCGCCGGCACGGCCGTCAGCGGCTGGCGCAGCAGGTAGGCGAGGTTGTCGAAGATCGGCTCCATCCAGTGCGACAGCTTCTCCTCCTTGGCGCCGGGCAGGTAGCCGATGTCCTTGCCGAGCGGGATGATCGGCCGCGACACCAGGATGCGGTCGTAGGCGTGCTCGTGCAGCACCAGGTGCAGGCCGGCCGCCAGCGCCAGCAGCGTCTTGCCAGTGCCGGCCTGGCCGACGAGCGTGACGAGGCTGACGCGCCGGTCCATCAGCAGCTCGAGCGCCATGCGCTGCTCGCGGTTGCGCGCCTGGACGTTGAAGATGTTCTCGACGCGGCGGTCGATCTCGACGACCCGGCCGTCCGGCCGCACGCGCGCCAGCGCCCGCACGGCCGCGTCCTCCTGCGCCGCCAGATCGAAGAACATGTTCGGGTAGCCCTGCAGACGGGCCGTGTCCAGCGCCTCGCCGGCGAAGAGGCGGTCGATCATCTCGCGCGGCACGACCGCCTCCGCGTAGCCGGTGAAGAGCTCGTCAATGTTGACCTTCTCGCGCTCGAAGTCCTGCGACTCGATGCCGAGGGCGTCCGCCTTCACGCGCGCGTTGATGTCCTTGCTGACGAAGATCACGCGTTCGCCGGCCTGGAGCAGGGCGTAGGCCAGGCGGATGATGGCGTTGTCGGCCGTGTCCTCCTCGAGGCCGGCCTTGTCCACCGGCGGCGTCACCAGCACGCGCAGCGTGCCGCCCTCGGCCACCGGCACGCCGCGCGCCAGCGATCCGCCCGAGCGCAGCTTGTCGATGCGCCGGATCACCTGCCGCGCGTTGCGGCCGAGCTCGGTGGACTGGGTCTTGAAGGTGTCCAGCTCCTCCAGCACGGCCATGGGCAGCACGACGTGGTTGTCGGCGAAGACCTCCAGCGACAGGGCGCTGTGCAGCAGCACGTTGGTGTCCAGCACGAAGGTCTTCTTGGCGGAGGCGGCGCCGGGCCTCTGCGGCGCCGGCGCGTCCGCAACGACGGCGGGCACGGGGCGCGAGGAACGCGGACGGCGGGAACGGCCGGGCTCGGGACGGGCTGGCGGATTGTCGGGAACCATGTGGACGATCTCCGGGGAACCAGGGGTCAGGGACTCCCGTCCCTGCGAATTCCCGTGCAGTATGCCGCTGCGCGGACGGCGAAACAAGACCGGGATTCGGCCCGCGGCGCATGATGACACTATTTCCCCGTCCCCAGAGGTCGCCCCAGAGGTCGCGCCCTTCCACTGGCGTTGTGCAGGCGAAACGCATGCGGCAGCAGCCTGCCGACGGTGGTGCGGATCACGGCGCGGCCGCGGAGCGCCGCGCACAGGACCGGCATGCTGTCGGCGCAGAACTCGGCCAGCATCTGCCGGCACGCACCGCAGGGCGTGGCGGGTGTGCGGCTGCCGGCGCAGACGGCGAGGGCGCGGAACCGGCGGCAGCCGGCGTTGACCGCCTGCGCGAGCGCCGCGCGCTCCGCGCAGAGCGTCAGGCCGTAGGAGGCGTTCTCGACGTTGGCGCCGGCGAAGATGCGGCCGTCCTCCGCCAGCACCGCCGCGCCCACGGGGAAGCGGGAATAGGGACAGTAGGCGCTCTTCGCCGCAGCGCGCGCGGCGGAGAGGATTGCGGAGTGCGGAGTGCAGAATGCGGAATGCGGAGATCCGAACCCTGAATCCTGCTGTCCCCCGCCCGACACGGGGCACCCGACACCCGACACCGGCAATGCCTTCTTCACGTCGCCACCTCCTCGATCACCAGCGGCGAACGGGGCGCGGGGGCGTCGCCGATCCGGACGGCGGCGGCGGCTTCGGCGGCCAGTCCGGCGCAGAGCGCCGCGTCGCGGGCGTGCAGCCGCATCAGCGGCTGGCCCCGTTCGACGCTCTCGCCGGCCTGCACGAGGCCGGAGACGCCGGCCGCGGGATCCACCGCGTCATCCGTGCGCGTGCGGCCGGCGCCGAGTTGGAGCACGACGCGGCCGATCCGCTCCGCGTCCACGAAGACCACGCGGCCGGCGCCGGGCGCGGCCACGGCCAGCGTGGCGCCGGGTTGCGGCAGGTGGCGGCCGGGCGCGTCGGCCACGGCCGGGTCGCCGCCCTGCGCCGCGATCATGCGCCGAAAGACGTCCAGGGCCCGGCCGTCATCCAGGTGCCGGGCGAGTTCGCGCTCGGCCGTCGTGGGATCGGCATGCAGGCCGGCCAGGACGGTCATGCGCGCCGTGAGCGCGAGCGTCAGGGCGCGCACGTCGGCCGGGCCGCGGCCGTGCAGCACCTCGGCGGCCTCGGCGACCTCGACGGCGTTGCCGGCCGTGCGGCCGAGGGGCTGCTCCATGTCGGTGACCAGCGCGGTCATGCGGCGGCCCAGCGTGCGGCCGGCGGCGAGCAGGCTGGCGGCCAGCGCCCGGGCGTCGGCGCGGGTGCGCATGAAGGCGCCGCCGCCGCACTTGACGTCGAACACCAGCGTTTCCGCGCCCTCGGCCAGCTTCTTGGAGAGGATGCTGGCGGTGATCAGCGGAATGCTCGGCACGGTGGCGGTGACGTCGCGCAGGGCGTAGAGCTGGCGGTCGGCCGGCGCCAGGCGGTCGGTCTGGCCGACGATGCAGCAGCCCACCTCGGACACGACGCGGCGGAACGCGTCGGTCGCGAGGCGGGTGTTGAAACCGGGGATGGCCTCCAGCTTGTCGAGCGTGCCGCCGGTGAGGCCGAGGCCGCGGCCGGAGATCATGGGCACGGCGAGGCCGGCGGCGGCGGCAAGCGGGGCGAGAATCAGCGAAACCTTGTCGCCAATGCCGCCGGTGGAGTGCTTGTCGGCCGTGGGCCGCGGCCAGCCGGAGAAGTCGAGCACGTCGCCCGAGCGCATCATGGCGTCGGTGAGCGCGGCGGTCTCGGCGGGGGTCAGGCCGCGGAAGAAGACGGCCATGGCGAAGGCCGCCATCTGGTAGTCGGGGATGCGGCCGGCGGTGTAGGCGTTGACGAAATCCCGCAACTCGGCCGGCGACAGTTCGTGGCCGTCCCGTTTGCGCTCGATCAACCACTGCGGAAGCACGTCGGCATGGTACGGCGGCGGGGCGGCAAGCGCAACGCGGAATCCGGGGCGGTTACCTGCGGCCGGCCATGCGCATGACGGGCACGCCGACGGGGACGCGTTGGCGCGCCTCGTAGTTGCGTTCGCCGTAACGGCGCGCCTGGTCGTAGTAGCAGATCTCGACGTACTCGCCGCTGACGACGGGCAGGGCGTTGCTGGCGATGCCCGCGATCTCGTCCGGCACCGTTTCGATCGTATCGACGCTGCCCTCGAAGACGCCCGTGTTGACGTCCGTCTCCTGCAGCCAGCCGGCGAGCGACTGACCGTGCTCGGTCTCGAAGCGCACCTTGATCTGGTTGCGCGAGCGCGGATCGGTGTTCATGTCCGGGTCGGTCAGGCGCACGCCCAGCGGCTCGCCCGGGATGATCGCGGCCAGCGGCTGCGCCGTGCGCGGCTTGATCGCCGCGATCGTGGCGTCCGACCCCAGCAGCACCAGATCGCCCCAGATGCTGGGCGTCATGGACTCCTCCTTGCCCAGCAGGCAGGTCCAGCGGAAGTAGCATTCCAGGCCGTTGTTCGTGCTGAAGTCGAAGGCGATGATCCGGCCGGGCGTGAAGTCCGGGTGGCGGAAGCAGGCGAGCGGCATGTAGATCTCGACGGTGTAGCCGCGGGGATTCGCCGTGCGCCTGACCGCCATCTTCGGCGCGTCGTGCGCCTGGGGCTGGTCGCGGATCAGGACGTGCTTGTAGCCGGGCATGACGATTTCGCCGCCGATGACGCCCGGGCCCTCGGCCGAGCCGAGCGGCCAGAACCAGACCTGCTGCTGGTCCTCGCTGCGGTTGTCCGTGCGCCGGTTGCTGAAGTCGAACCACAACTCCAGGCAGTCGTTTTCCCAGAAGGATTTGGCGCCCCGGCTGATGCTGTCCTCGTCGTCCACCATGCGGTAGGCGAAGTAGAAGCCGGTGTAGTCCCACTGCACCATGAGGTACTGGTTGTCCTCCCACTGGGCCGGCACCTCCTTCTTCCAGTGCGTCTTCTTCAGCGTGCCGCGGAGCGCGAACGGCTTCACGCCGGCCCACTCGGACAGGTCGCCGTCGATGACCGGCGGGTTGGTGGCAAACGGCGCGCCGCCATAGGCGAAGGTCTTGAAGTCCGCCGCCGCCAGCTTGCGTTCGGCCGCGGCCACGGCGTTGCTGGCCGGGGCGCCGCGCAGGCTGCGGCGCGTGCCGACGACGATCAGCGCCGGCCGGTTGGAAGCGCACTCGGTCGACGCCGTGGCCACCGGGTTGGTGAGCGACGGCGCGACGAGGAGGGCCTCGCGCACCTCGCGGCCCTGGATGACGCTCTCCAGATTCTTGCGGTACTCGTCCATGTTCTCGAACGTGCCGCGGCGGCGGCCGAGGGAGGCGCCGTTGGCCTTCAGGGCGCGCCCCATCTGCGCCAGGCCCTGGCTCATGCCGGCCAGGTAGCTCTCGCGGCCGCCGGTGCTCAGGGAGCGCAGCGCGCCGCCGCGCGCGCCCAGCAGGTGCTCGCGCAGGTCGCGGTCCGCGCCGCCGTCGCCGAAGGAGGCGGCGTCCGGAAGGCGCAGGCCGGTGCTGGCGCCGCGGCTGAGCGCGTTCTTCGCGCCGGCGGCGAGTCCCTGCGACAGCGTGCCGTCGAGCGCGCCGGCGTCGCCGCCGTCGGCCGGACCGTCGCCGTCCGCGCCGGCGGCGCCGGCGGCGCCCGGCTTCTTGCGACGTTGGCGCTTCCCGTTCCCGGTGCGGTCGCCGTTGTCCCCGGCATCGCCCGCCTCGTCGCCGGCGTCCTCCACGTCCGTGCCGTCGGCGCGGCCCTCGTCCGCCAGCCGCCGGCGCAGCCGGGTCTTGTCAATGCCGTACGCCGCCGCGGTCTGCGAGAGCATGCCGGCGAAGGCGGCGTCGAGCAGGTTGGACTCGCTGCCGGCGAGCAGCAACTGGGCGGCGTCCTGCCCCACGCGCCGCACGAACGCGGGATCCGAGCCGAGTCCGCGTTTCTCCATGACCTTCTCGACCAGGCGTTCGGTGCGGTCGCGGAACTCGGTGGCGACCTTCTCGCGCAGCGTCTGCCGCACGAAGGCACGCGTCCGGTCGCGCAGGGCCGGGTCGGCGGCGAGCTTGGCGTCCACGGCCTGGCTGAAGTCGGCCTCGAAGCTTCGGAGCGCCGTGCCCAGTTCCTTCTGCTCGTCGGCGATGCGGCGGCTGACGCCGGCCAGCCGGTTCGTGGCGACATCCAGGTCGTTTCGAGCGGCAGCCATCTCCTGGCGGCCGGGCCGGTCCCGGGCGCCGGGCGCCTGGGAGTCGGCCGGCCGCGGCGCCAGCGCGTCGGTGGCGCGCGCGACCTCGGCGGCGCCGACGCTGCGCAGGGCCTGGCCCGCGGCTTCAATGGCCTGCGCGTCGGAGTCGCGGGCGCCGCGGCCGGCAGCGCCGGCGGCCTGCTGCAGATGCTTTCCGGCGAGGTCGAGCGCCTTGGCGACGGCGCCGTCCAGTCCGCGGTGCGCGGCCTCGGCGGCCCGGGTTTCGTCAACGGTCGGTTTGCCGGCCAGGGCCGCCAGCTCGCCGCGCGCGCGGGCGAGGCTGGCGGCGAGGTCGTCCAACGCGTCGCGCGTCTGGCCGGCGGCCGGCTGGGCGAGCTTGGCGTTGTCGGCGGCCAGCGCGTCGCCGGTGCGCTTGATCGGTCCGGTGAGCGCGGCGCCGGTGGCGCGCGCGGCCTCCTGCAGCGCGTCGGCCGCCGGCTTCTCGGCCTTGTCGGTCATGCCGGTGCCGGCGGCGCGCAGTTCGCGGTCCGCACCCTCGACGGCGGCGCGGACCCCGGCCTGCGCCTGCGCGGCGGCGGCGCGCGCCGCGCGGACGGTGCCATCAGCGGCGGCGCCGTTGGTGGCCGAGGCGGCGCGGCCGGCGTCGCCGGCTTCCTCCTGCTCGGCCGCGCGGCTGGCGCCGGCGACGGCGGCGTGCGCGCGCGCCAGGGCGGCAGCGACGGCGCGACG
>Ga0233425_10010111_pt1 | contig 11632 bp, 15 predicted proteins | sample Watercolumn_Towu_2_FD_181712 | JGI IMG/M metagenome (GOLD analysis project Ga0233425, IMG submission 181712) | Freshwater microbial communities from Lake Towuti, South Sulawesi, Indonesia - Watercolumn_Towuti2014_140_MG | ecosystem: Environmental > Aquatic > Freshwater > Lake | place...
TGGATCGCCGAACGAGCCGAGGCCGTCATCCAGCTCCGATGCATCGAGGTCAACGGCGACTGGGAGCGGTTCATCGAGCTCGTGCACGACCGAGTGCGCCAGCAGCAGCTCGACGAGGTCACCCCGGTGCGCATCCAGCAGTCGAAACCCAAGGATTTACCCGAGTCCTCCTATTCTTCGCAAACCTATTCTTCGCAAACCTCTTTGATTATATCGAGTGCTATCTTCTTTATTGTTTCAAATCCCATTTTTTCAAGATCAAAATGTGCATATACGACTAATTTTGGATCAGCATGCAATGGAAACTCGCCGGTGATGGAATCCCAGATGGAGAAACCTGTTTGCTGAACAACACCACGAAAGTCCCAGGCAATTACAAGGAAACGCTCGTGGTATTCGGCATTGGGATCATTGATCCAGAAACCTCTCTTTTGTAATTGGCCTCCATTACCAATCCAACAAGGTGGATTATAATTCTCTACTGAATAGTCCATCTCATCAAACATCTTTACTCTCCTTGAATTGCATCGAAAAAAGAACTAGCAACTAATAGCGCTCCAGATGCCACGTCAGAGTGAACCCGGAATTCCTTGTAGTCTCATCGACTGGGCAGACCAGAGTCTGAGTGTCTTCGTTGAAAACAGCGTCGTCAATGTCCTGGTAGGAGCACCAACCGATGAACTCGTAGTCCGTGACATCTTCATCGTAGACGAGGAACCCGAGGTAGGTTTGGATGTCGTCAGCACGCTGGTTGGTCGCCGTGGCTCCCCCGTCATAGTCCACGGTGAACACATCGTCGGCTCCCGCTGTACGCTGCTCGCTCGCTTCATCGCTTCCCACGCGAATCCCAACGACTGGGTCAGGCGCACCACCACCGATGTCCCAAGCGGCTCCATTGTACGCGGTTGACTCGACCTCAAGATGCTCAAGGACCACGTTCCAGCGCGACGCAGGATCGACGCGACAAGACCCGGAAGAGCACACGAATGCCGGGTCGCACACGAGGCACTCGTGGCCCCCGGAGCCGCATGCGGCCGGGGAGTCGCCGCTCACGCACGCGTCACCGTCACAGCAGCCCCCGCAGTTCGATGGGCCACAGGACGTCGAGCAGCTCCCGCAGTCACCCGGGCAGCTTTCGCAGGTCTCGCCGCCTTCGCAAGATCCGTCGCCGCAGAAGTCGCAGCTCCCGCAGTCAGCAGGGCAGCTCCCACACGACTCCCCGAGCGAGGTGGCGCATGTCCCGTCCCCGCACCCAGCGCATGAGCCACAGTCTGCTGGGCACGTCGTGCAGCTCTCGCCGCTGCTCGGGGTGCAGTTCCCGTCCCCGCATACAGGATTTGGATCGGAGCCGACACAGCCAACGGTCAACGAAGCTATGGCAAACGCCACGAGGTTAACTCTTGTCATGGGGCACCTCCCAGGATGCGAAGCTGATCTGGGAGCCAGTATACAGTGGCCGAGGTGCGTCCGAATATCCCCCAAACGGGGGACAACAGAAGTTCACACCCCGGCCCCGCCGACGATGTCAACCTCCCCGACCTGGCACACGCACGCACACCTCGACAGGTTCAGCCCGACCTGCTCCCATACCGCCGCCGACTCCTTGCATAGCGCCACGTTGACGTCCGGCGCGTGCTTCCCGGTCTCGCCCAGGGCGAACGAGAAGATCTCCACCCACTCCTCCTCGGTGAAGCTGTACTTGCCCACCTTCCTCTTCCCGCCGAAGACCTGCGGCTCGAACATGGGCGCCATGCCCGCCAGGAACGGCTCCAGGGCGTCCCCTGTCGTCAGGAGCGACTTGCGAGCCCTGAAGAAGCCGGGCTCGAACCGGAGCGTTCCCAGGGTGATACGCTCTGGCTCCAGCACCTCGAAGATGCGCCCGATGGTCTCTGCGTACTCCTCGCGCCAGCCCTCGACGGGGACGATGGGGTCGAGGCGCACCCGGACAGGGTAGCCGGCGGCCTGGACGCGCTGCGCGGCCTGGAGCCGACGCTCGAAGCTCGGCGCGCCAATCTCGAACTGTCGCGGCACGCTTGGTGCGTTCATACTCCAGGCGACTGTGGGGGGCCGTCCCTGTAACCGTGGGCACCCGTTGCGCTCCCCCCAGCCCCCCGGCCGTGAGGCAGCTTCCCCCGATTGCTAGCCCGTGTAGAATCTTGTCACCTTTGCTGGGAGAAGCCGATGGTTCTCTTGGGGGTGTGCTGATGCGTGAAGGTAACCTCCTCGACGTCCAGAACCTTGCTCTTGATGGAAAGCGAGGGGCCTTGATAGGGGGCGCCGTGGTGACCAGGCATGACGTCTCCACCACTGAGGAACCACCATTCCTGCACGTCGAGGGGCCATCAGAATCTGTATTTGCGGTCCCCGATCCCTCATGCCTCCACCTGGGAGCACTGTCGGGATTCGCTTCGATCCAAGTCCGCAGCACCAAGAGAGTCCGTTTCGCCGCCGTCGGCGGTTTCCCGGACGGTACCAACCATTGTGTGTTGTACTCGACCGACGCCCTTCCTCCTTCACCCTGGAACGAGTCTTGGCACCACTACCTGATCCACCAGCAGCACGCCAACGGCGCCTGGTACACGTTTCCGCTGAACTTGGTGAAGGACTTCGCACGGTGGTCGGGGACCGAGGAAGAAGTTCCCAGGCTTCTACACTTCGCTTTCTGGCCCGAGATGGATGTCGCTGAGGTACGCGTCGGCGGTTCCTATGAAGTTGTCACTGCAGGTCTCCCGACCATCGCATGGTGGCACTGGTCCGACCCTCCTCCAACACCCGAGGGTGCAGCCGACCTGATCCCGACATGCGATGTGTCCGGACGACGCTCAGGCACCGAAGATGCTTTGACCCGCGAAGGCTCACTGGCCGGAGGCGAGGACGGGCATCCGGGCTTGAGTCGGCCCAGCGGAACTGATGCGATATCCCGTGCGGAACAGATTCGCTCCTCGGTCAGCATAGGCATTCTCACGGCGCTGCCGCATGAATACGCTGCAGTCGAACTCATGTTGGAGAACCCTGTGGAGTGGAGCGCGCCCGGTGAGGGCGCTGGCAGGCGCTCCCTCCTCGACGAGATTCCGAGCGACCACGGCGGCACGCACGCAGTAGCAGTGGTTCTCCTGCCGGATATGGGGAACAACTCCGCGGCCATCGCCGCCACCCAGCTCCTGGGACACTTCCCGAACGTGCGGCACCTCATCGTGTGCGGGATCGCGGGAGGTGTCCCACGGCCAGGTGAGACCGAGCACGATGTCCGTCTTGGGGATATTGTTGTGTCGAACCACAACGGGGTGGTTCAGTACGACCTCGTAAAGGAAAAACTGAACGCGAGGGTAGAGCATCGTCATCGTCCTCGGCCGCCTGGAGCCGAGCTGCTGGAGGCCGTGCAGTACCTCCGAGCTGAGGAGAATCTCTCTCGGCGGCCCTGGGAAGCCCATCTGAGCGTAGGTGCGAAGATGAGGAACGGGCAGCGGCCCCCTGACAACCAAGATGCGCAGGGGCAGCCTATCGAGTACCAGCCCGACCCCCAGCGGCGGCCTGGCCTGCCGCGCGTCTTCCACGGCACCATCGCAGCGGCGAATACACTCCTCAAGAATCCGGAGCACCGTGACTACCTGGGAAGACAATTTGACGTGAAGGCGGTTGAAATGGAGTCGTCCGGCATCGCCGATGCAGCCTGGTTAAGCGGCCGGGCCGGCTACCTCGTTATACGAGGTATTTGTGACTTCTGCGACGCGAATAAAGGAGACGTCTGGCAGGGCGCGGCTGCGGTCGCTGCCGCCGCATACACTCGGGCGCTTATCACATCGATGCACACCCAAAGTGTGGAGGTGCGAACGTTCACGGACGTCGGACGCGTGGGGAGTAGTGCCGATGTAGATACTATCCATTGCTCGGGGCTCGTTGGTATCGGGCTTGGGATCGTTCTGGATGGCTCACTGAACAGCCTCTCCGACGAGAGCTGGACGATCTCCATCCAAGGTTTCAAGCTGGGCAGTGAGAGAGACCTTGCCGCGTTTATCGAGCGGTTCAGCACCTTGCCGCCGGTAGAGCGCTACATCGTCAGTGAGTACCTGGGAGTCGCTCGACCTTTCGCCGCTCCACCTACGTTGCTCGGTAACGAGGTCGAAGTGCCGCTCGGCATGCGCCGCGAGAAGGAAAACGTACAAAGGCTCGGCATGAGTCTCAAGATGGAGAACGGCGATTTAGCGCTGGGTCCGGACGGCGATTTTGCTTGGATCAGCGGCATCGAGGCTACCGCCCAACGGATCGAGAGGAGCCTCGGCGTGCTGCTCGGGGAGATTAGAGGCCGCCCTACCTATGGCTCTCGATGCGCACACTTCTTCCACGAGGGAACGACGCCAGCCCTCTTGGAGAAATTGATCGTGCTGGAGATTGCTCGCCTGGCAGCAGTGCGCGACGACGAAGGTCCTGCGCTGCCTTTTATTGAGGCAGTGCGCCGAGTCCGAGTTCCTTCGCGCAACCTGTCTGACAAGCGTCTGGAAGCCTCTGTCGATCTTGATCTAGCCGGCCATGGCCCGTGGACCGGTGTTCTTCGGATTTTCGTGGGTGATGGCACGGAGGTTCCCCGACACGGCGGTGTACACGATCATGGGCCGTCACTACCCAGCTCACCTGTTCGGCGGACGCCTGATACCGATGCGGCATGGGCTGATGTCCTTCGACTGAGGGACGTGGGAACGGTATATCTCAAGGTTGACTCGGACCCGGTCGCAGCCGTCCAACCGCTGCTGGAGGCCCTCGATCTCGCAGAGGAACATTGTCTCGATGAGCTTGGTCACCGCACCCAGATGAACCAGATCCGCCTCAAGGCGTGGATTGCCTCCGCAGAGGCGGCCATCAGGGGGATGTCCGTGAAGTTCCTCTCGAAGGCCACGTCCATTGTTCCCGATGACCCGACGCTGAAGGCGCTCGTAGACGACTCCGACTACTACGACGAGGGGTGGATTCGATTTGGGCAGTTCGTCCACGCGGCGGCTGAGTACTGCCTTGGCGGCGCACCGGGAGATGCAGCGCTTTTCGAGAAGGCCCGTCAGCTTCATGTAATAGCCACGAGCCCGCACTACATGGAAAAGGAGGAGCTACGGGAGCGCGCTGATCAATACTGGCGTTGGAAGGTGGAGTTCGATCACTGGACGAAGCACGCCGAGGATGCGCACTGGCCTGCGGTGCTCCGCGTCAATGACCCGACCGGGAGGCAGTCCACGATGGTAATAGGGGTGAACGGCCACGTGCGCAGGGCGATCCCCATCCTTTCCAGGGGCCTCGACATGAACCGGCTCGCGGCCATCTACATGGACATCGCCCGAGAAGAGGTTCGCAAGCGTCCCCTTCCCGATGTTTGGATCGTATCGAGCACGGACTCAGCGGCCCTGAACAAGCTGAAGGCGCTCGCCCCGACATGACCATGAGTCCTCCAGCTCTGGCGCGGCTGCGCCGCGCTTATGACCTGGTATGGATATCTCTGGTTCGACTCCAGATTCGAGGCATCTTGCTGACCAACCTTTTTAATCTTCATGATCCCCTATCCCCGCGGCCTGGGTCGCCGCGTACTTCAGGGAGCGGCGACCCTGGGCGCGGGGTGGAACCACACTACCGTTCCGTTCCGTTGACGTTGAGAGCTTCTTCGGAAGAGCTGAACAGATTGATATCGCTGTGGTTCATGGATCGGGGAGGGGAAGTTGCAAGGGGACCAATCCCGGGTTTGCAGGGGGTGCCATCCTGGAGTTGCAGGGGGTGCCATTCGAGGTGGTGCGCGAGGTCGCCGAGCAACACGGTGTCCACCGCTCGACCCTCCACTGGAACCTCGGTCGGGGGACATGACGTGGCATGGGAGGGTCTGCGACTGCCTTGCCGGGCGGGGGCCGGTGGGTGTTCCGGATTCGGCCAGAAAAGTCGGCCAAAGGGACACGGCCATGCACCCGGGAGTAGCCGAGGTGCCAAAAGCCTTGCGCAGGATCAGGGCAGATAGTAGGGTATTGAACTGCATGACAAGCATAGCAGAAACCATCGACGACATCGGCTTCGCCCAGAGAGAGGCGAGCGCCCACGATCTCGTGGCTTTATCACCGAAGATGCTGTATGTCCGGGAAGCGTACCACGTTCACTTGATTGCACAAGCACTGGACGTCGCGCAGCTCTCCCCCGTACTTGAGGTAGACTATCAACGTTCTTATCACACGCAGAACCAAGGGAGTGGCCCTCATACGCGGCCACGAGTGGACATCTGGTGCCCCCAGTCTCTATTTCCCCCAGATCGAGAGACATATGTTGAAGTCAAACTAGCTGGACTGTGGGGGGACGACAAACCACGGATTGGAACTAGGCCGGCTGGATCTGTGGTGACATGGTGGGCCGACGACATTTATCGACTCATGACGTGCGCTGACATGGCCCACTGCGCATTCGTATTATGTATATTCGGGACCGCTTCACCGATCAACTTGGCGTCCCCAGGGGGTGGACCTCCCAAACGTCAGGAGAATGACGCAGACGACTTGTACATCCAACTCTGCACCGCTGGATGTGTGCCCAACGCGAGAGGAACTGTCGAGCGGTTCCTTGAGTTGTGCGTGAAACACCTTGGGGCGTTGGTGACTTGTCTCAATCCTGAGAAGGCCCAAAGCGATGTGTGGTTTCGCCCTGTGGTCGTCGAATGGCTGCAGGATGGTCCGGCCAAGAGTGATTGGCTCGTGTTGTAGTATAACGCAACCCATTCACGAACGGCGGAAGGCCATCCCGAATCGGCCAGGCTCAGGTGCTTTGTCGAGTTCGTGCACGACCGAGTGCGCCAGCAGCAGTTCGACGAGGTCACCCCGGTGCGCATCCAGCAGTCGAAACCCAAGGACTTACCTGATGTCCTGGAGCCGCCGGGATGGAAGGAGGTCGCGTGAGACGAGACGATCTGCACCCTAATCTTCATCCTCCTGATCCACATCGTCGTTACGACAAGATTCAGCAAACGTCATCATTGTACACTGTTCATCGTAGTCACTAATCCATTGCTGAGCCGTCTTGACTAGTTTGTCTACTTCTTTATTACGAGCATCCCAGTCAACTTCTTCTCCATTAACATCCACTCCACCCTCTTCCTCAGGATACAAACCACAGGGCGTATACCTAGCAACTATTTTATCGTCCTCATCAACGATATCAAACCAAAGAATATCATCTCCACCACTTTCCGCGATTTTTCTTATCGTTTTTACTCGGGATTCATGTTCTACTTCATCATGAACATGCGCAGGAATTCCCTTCGGACACGGGGTTCCACTATCATCGCCTCCGATTTCAGATGGAATATAACCCCAGTTTATTATAGCTCGGTATTTCTTTTTCTCGTTTGGCATGTAGTTTCCCTTTTTCAGATCAGATATTAGGAAAAAAAGAAACGGTAGTCAATAAAAAAAACACTTCGGGTAGTTGCCGTCGCTCGCGCAGGGACCGCCACACTGGTTGCGATCCGCGAGATGGGACATTATACGTCCGATACGCAGAACGAACGCACGATCTCGCGCGCTAGATTGTGCTGCGCCTCAGCCATGCTGTCTACCATACGGGTATTTCGTCTTCTGCTCTGGCTCCAATTTCGACATCTCCCCCGATTGTAGCATTCACCGCCAAAGTAAGTACGCCACCAGAGCATGCCGAAGTGCAATCGGTCGTAGCCCGAATCACGCCATCTCTTCTTTGCGTGTACTCTGATGGTTCAAGTCGTGCGTCGAATTCTAGCTGATAAAGGTTCATCCCATTATATCCAGTGATCTCGGGGCAATCTCCCATTCCCCAGAAGTTGACCATACTACCCTCTGAACCCGAGATGTAGTTGACAACCACTGAATCAAATTCATCCACTACCTTGAATTGCATCGAATTTATCTGGACAACTTCCTTTGAGATGTTTGTTATTTTTGCATTGAACGGCCATTTGACGGAACAACCGAATCCACATTCCTCATACGGGCTGCTTACTGATAACTGTACGTCTACTGAAGTCCCTTCGGAATCGACGGAACCACAAGAAACGCACACAACAAATAGTAGTAGAAACAGATAACGAATCATTTTCACAACCCTCCACTTCTAAGTCGTTTCAGGATATCCATGTGCACCGCGCGGATAAGAGCTGATCCATATTAAGACTACTTCGGCCGCCCCTTGTGTCAGTCGGTGTACTCCATAATTCCCCATCGTCACCGTTCGCCCGACTTCCGATCGCCCCTCTACAGCCATGGGGCGGCCCCCCTATCTACTCTCAAAAACTATTACTCGTTTTGTCACTTTATATTTCAGAATTTGTTCGCGCAATGGTACGCCTCGCTTCAATTGATTGATAGGCAATATGGGGGCGTTGTAAAGTCCTAGAACATCGAGAAGTCTTGCACAGTCCCAGAGTTCCATCTCAAGTCTGTCGCCAGTTGCATTAAATTTCTTATAAGCGTCAAGAGCCGCTTTTGTAAAAGATGAACTTGTAACTAGATAACTTTTGTCTACCCCATGCAAATATTGACTCCCTATTAGCTGTCTGACTAATTCAACTCCTACTTTTTTTTCTTTAGCATATTTTTTGACCTCAATGATGGCTTGTTTATTTCCATCTGAATTCAAAATGATGATATCAACACCATCATCGCAGGTTTTCTGAGTCAATTCAGTACGATAACCTAAGTTTTTAAACATATCCTCAACTAATTCTTCAAATCTCCGCCAGCCTATAGTATAAACGTCTGAAAAGTTATGTTTTAAGTAAGTTCCTAGTTCTGACAACGTAATGTTGTCTTCATCGTTAATGTGATATTCTTTTAGTACTGCAATTTCTAACGTTCTTTCATAATTAATATGTACCTGATGACTATATTTTCCTCGGTTTAATAAGTACCATCCACAAACTGTGCACTGAGTCAAGTCTTGATTTTCAGTAACATTAGGGTACCCGATGGACCCGCTAGAAAAAAAGAAAGTTTTCGATTCATTGTCAGCAATGAGTGGGCTTTCACACCACTCGCATAAAGAGCGAGGTTGCTCTCCCAACTCCAAACCCGCCTTTATATCACATGACGGACCACCGAAACTCTTCTGTGTGGTACACCATTTAAAAAGGCCATGTCTGATGTCATCCATAGCTAGTACCCGCTGATTATCCGTATAAAGTCTACTTCGACCACCGTCCCATGTAAGTCGGTGTGCTCCATGATCCCCTGACGACCCCGATCGCCCGCCTTCCGAACGACCCTGTACAGCCATGTGGCGGCTCGCATGAACCCGTGAATCGGGCTCGCCGGCGTATCGACTCGGAGGATGGGGTGGACGTGTCCATTCGCGGAGAGATTAACACGGTGAGGGAGGTCACGGATCAGCGAAAATCGTCTCATCGTCCGGGCCGAGCGGTGGTGATCTCGCTGGGCGAGAAGCATGGATGACGTACACGCGGCCGAGCACGACTTCAGCGCGTGGAACGCGACGTGCGAGGAGAGACCGTCGCTCGATGTCGGTGGCGTCCGTCACCACCCACGACCGTACCACGTCGCTGGTCGACCGCAGAGACGCCGGGAGGTCCGAACGGCTCAGGTCGCCCTGGTCAGGCCGACGGGCTTCAGCGGGCCAGTGAGCTACGCGCCTACCCGAACCACGGCCGCAGCTCCGGCATCCCACCGAGCAACTCGGTGATATCCGGACCGACGTCGTTCCAGTGGTGGCGCGCGTCCTCGGCATCCTGCCAGAGCAGTTCCGCCAACTCCTGCTCGCCGCGGGACCACGCGACCTGCGCTGCGAGGGCCATGCGATGACCCCAGGCGGGTCCATGATCGAAGAGGTGTCCCACATCAGCGAGGAAGTCCGGAAGGTTCACATCGCAGTAGCCGGTGACGACATGCGCGGCCTCATGCACGAGTGTGGCGACGAGATCGGCACGGCTCCGGGCAACGGCGTGGTCGTCCACGACGATCCACTGGTGCCTGGGGCAGACGAGGCCATCGAGCTTCCCGTACTCGTCATCGAAGAGGTGCGCGGCGACGAACGCCGTGAACTTCCGGCGGCCGACGACGCTGTGCCACTCCTGGAAGTAGACCTCGATGACATCGTTCAACTCGACCACGACGGCAGGGTGGTACAGGACGGGGCAACGGGAGGTCTCTGCGGCGCGGCGGGCAAGACGCTTGATGGTGCGTGGCGTCATCGGCTCAGTTCCTCCTGCGCTCGGCCTACATGAACTCCCTGATGTACGAGTAGCCCGTGGCGATCTCCTCCAGCTCGTGGCCGTGGTCCTGCCAGAGAGCCTGAGCGTCAGCTAGGTCGGCAATGATCTGGCGGGCCACCCATCCCTCGGGCAGGCTGTACGCCGTGACCGCTGCGTGGAACATCCGGTTTTGCCACTCTCGACCGTGGTCGAGCAGGTAGACCAGATCGTGGCGCAGGCCGAGACTCTCGGGGACGTCGGGGCCGCTGACGATGTGTGCCGCCTCGTGGACCAGCAACGCTCGCCTCTGGTGCCGGCTCTTCTTGATGACGGAGGCTCGGACGACGATGAGCGGGTGGTTGGTGCAGGCGGCACCTTCTACCCGGTCGAGACCAATCCTGGGTCGGCGGGCGACGTAGATGTGATCGGGCTCGCCGACGACCTCGGGCCACTCTGGGAAATACAGATGCAGTACATCCTGCCACTCGGCCTCGACCATCGGGTCGCGCCAGACCATGTCAGTCACAAGCTCGGCAGCAGCCCGGTCGAGGTCATGCCGGGTGCGGCCGGGACGCTGTCGGTTGCGGCGGGTGCGGGACATTCTCGTGGACATTGGTAGCGCTCCTCCAATCTGTCAGTTGATGCTCCTGTCGCCCAGGTCGTCGCCCGCGTCTGGCCGCACCCGGATGTCAGGGTCGCAGGTGCAGACGCGACCTCGAAGGAAGGGGCACCTGGGGCCGTGGTGGATGTCCACGTGCACGAGGTCGCCGGGGCGGAGCTTGCCCTCGGCAACGAGCTTCATGAGCTTCTTCATGTAGGCGTGGTCGAGATAGCTCATGGTGACCTCCTGATGCTGGTCAGCCGGGCTTCCTCTTGCGCGTGAGCCCCCTCCCCTTCCTCCCGCTCTCCCGCAAGGTCCCCCAGCGGCCAGGTCGCCAGAAGGTCCAGCAGACATGCCTTGGCACCGGCGATACGCCCGTCATCGAGCGCCACAAGGGCATCCACGAGGACCCGCCTCGCCGCCTTGGTACACTTGGTACAGTCAGACTGCGCTGAACAGCGCTCGACCGATGTGGGCTTCACGTCGCCTTGAGCAGAAGTTCCCGAAATGACTGGAAGCGCTTCGTTCGACATCGCTGAACCGACGTCAACAGAGGTCGGGTTGACCGCGTTCGAGTCCCGGTCCCGGCACCAATGACCCCATCGAATTCCGAGTCGTAATCGTGCTCGACCCGAAGAGCGGAAGACGCAACCTCATGCCTCGAATGGACCAGGCGAAGCGCTGAGCCGGTCGGGCCACTCACTCCGCAGCGACGTTTCGAGGCTGCACATCACCGTCCCAGGATCGCTCACTGACCCGCTGAGCCAACTTTTTCGCACTTCCCGCTGATCAGGACACGACATACAGCTTCCCTTCGACGAGGGGGAGCCGTGCTGCCTGAC
>Ga0233425_10010112_pt1 | contig 11632 bp, 9 predicted proteins | sample Watercolumn_Towu_2_FD_181712 | JGI IMG/M metagenome (GOLD analysis project Ga0233425, IMG submission 181712) | Freshwater microbial communities from Lake Towuti, South Sulawesi, Indonesia - Watercolumn_Towuti2014_140_MG | ecosystem: Environmental > Aquatic > Freshwater > Lake | place: Indonesia...
ATGCGGTGCTCTGTGCGCGTGACCATGCGTCGGGATGCCTCTACAACGGCCTTACTGACTGTGGTGCAGGGGGCTTCTCGAGCGCGGTGGGCGAGATGGGATCGAGGATTGGCGCGGATGTGCACCTTGATCGTGCGCCGACTAAGTACGACGGGCTTTCGCCGACGGAAGTGTGGATCAGCGAAGCACAAGAGCGCATGGTGCTGGCGGTGCCCGAGGCGAATCTTGCGGCGCTGCGCGGAATCTGCGCTGACCATGGTGTCGAACTCTGTGACCTCGGGGTCTTTGGAACCCCAGATCGACACATCGTGCTCCGTTGGCATGGCACAGAGGTCGGTCGCCTCGACACGGAGTTCCTCCATGAGGGGATTCCGACTCCGGTGCGTGAAGCGGTTTGGGATTCGAAGTGGGCGCTCGACAATGCAGGAAGTGCCCCTGCGCGGTGCAGCGCGGCTAGTGCGCGGCGCACACCGATGACGATCGGCGAAGGGCTGCGTGCTTTGCTCGCCCATCCCAACATTTCCTCGAAGGCCTGGATCGTTCGGCAGTACGACCATGAGGTCCAGGGAGCGAGCGTCGTCAAGCCGCTTGTTGGAGTGGGCGACGGAGGACCCGGCGACGCCGCGGTCATCGCTCCGGTTGCGGGAAGCGCCCGCGGGCTCGCGCTTGCGTGCGGGCTCGCCACGGGGCTCGCACGCGACCCGTATGTGATGGGGCTTGCGGCGATCGATGAGTGCGTGCGCAACCTCGTTTGCGTCGGCGCAGATCCTGCGCGCATCGCGATCCTCGACAACTTCTGCTGGCCTTCGTGTAAGGACGGTCGGAACCTTGGCGCGCTCGTGCGAGCGGCCTGGGCGTGCTATGACGGCGCGAAGGCGTATCGGACACCATTCATCTCCGGGAAGGACAGTCTGAACAATCAGTTCGTCACCGATGATGGGCGAACGATTCAGATTCCCCCGACGCTCTTGATCAGCGGGTTCGGGATCGTTGCCGATACCGCACGCTGCTGCACGATGGATCTGAAGGCGGCGGGGAATGCGCTCCTTCTCGTCGGCGGCGCGAGCGGGCGATTGGGCGGATCGCACTGGGCGATGGTGGCGAGCATCGAGGACGGAGCTCTGCCGATGCCGCAGGTTGATCTTGGGAAGGGTCCGCGCGCAGCGCGTGCGGTCGCGGGTGTAGTGCAGAGCGGGCTCGTCCGAAGCGCACATGATGCGAGCGAGGGCGGGTTGCTCGTCGCGATCGCCGAGATGGCCTTCTCCGGGGGGGTGGGAGCGCGAGTGGAGTTGTCCGCTCTTCGAGCAGAGGACGGGTCGGTCGATCCGACTTCGCTCGCATTCTGTGAAGATCCATCGAGGTACATCCTTGAGGTGGAGCCATCGCGCGTTGATGCGTGCGAAGCAATGTTGCAGCAAGCGGGGGTTGCGTTCGTTCGAGTCGGCTCAACGCATGCTGAGCAGAGTCTGGTAGTGACAAGTGCCGGGCGTGAGATCGCGATCGAGTCTCTCGCCGCGCTGCGAGAGTCGTGGGCTTCAGGCGACGCCGGGTGGTAATGTGCGAGCGAGGCAACGACTGAAATGAGTTCGCTCCGACCCAAGGCACTGATCATCACAGCGCCGGGGATCAACTGCGATCTTGAGCTCGGTCACGCCTTCGCGATGGCGGGCGCAGAGCCAACGAGCGAACTCCTCGCGACGCTGTCGCGCGATCCCGCCCGGGTGCGCGGGTACGACCTCATCGGGCTTCCCGGCGGCTTCAGTTTCGGTGACGACATCGCGGCGGGGCGCATCATGGGGGCGATGATCGCGAAGTCTCTTTACGGACCGCTCAAGGACGCGGTGCAGCGTGGAGTACCAATGATCTGCCCTTGCAACGGCTTCCAGATCGCGGTGCAGTCGGGGCTGCTCCCGGGTCCCAATGGCACCGACGAGGCGTGGCCGGAACAGCCAGCTTCGGCGACGGTCGCGCTCGCGGACAACGCGTCGGGTCGGTTCGCCGATCGCTGGACTCGAATGGAGATTCCGCGCGAGACGATTTGCATTTGGACCCGCGGGCTCGCCTGTGACGCGCCGGACGATTTGCTGCCGAGCGCGCATGGCGAAGGGAGATTTGTCGCACCGACTTCGGTGCTCGATCGCTTGGATGCCGCGGGGCAGGTTGCGATGCGCTACGCGGATTCGGAGAACTTCAACGGTTCAGCGCGCGCAATCGCGGGGATTTGCGATGCGTCGGGACTCGTGTTCGGACTCATGCCTCACCCCGAGCGATACACGCGATGGACGCAACATCCGCGCTGGACGAGACTCGCCCCCGACTCGATGCGCCATGAGCCTCTCGGCCTGCGCGTCTTCCGCAACGCTGTCCGCTGGGTGCGCGAGGATCGCCGCGGCGCGAGCTTCGAAGTCACCGCGACGCTCGCGCCAACATGAGCGCGAGCAATTGCTGAGGCGAGAGCTCTTCCGGGCGCATTGTTGGTTCAACGCCCTTAGGCCACGCGCCCTCGCGACCGAGCGTCGTGCCGATTTGTTTGCGGCGCTTCGAAAAGAGCGTGTGCAGGAACGCGCCCAGCCCATCGGGGTCGAAGGCGGGAGCGTCCGAGCGCCGCTCGAGCGCAACGAGCGCGCTCGTTACTTCCGGTTCAGGCCAGAAGCAGGATGGGGGGAGCGTGCCGATGATCTCGGCAGAAGTCAGTAAGGAGGCATAGACGGCTAGCGGACCGTAGTCGCGCGAGCCGGGCTTCGCGACGATGCGATCGGCTACCTCAGCTTGGATCGTCACAAACTGTCCGATGCAGTCGGGACGCGTTGTAAGGAGGAGGATCATCAGCGGTGTCGCGGCTTGGTAGGGGAGGTTGGCGACGAGACGGAAGGAGGCCCCCGCGAATGTGTCGTGCAGTGCGCCAACGAGGTCAGGCGAGAGCGAGTGCTTTCCATCGAGGCAGTCCCCTTGCACCACGCGCAGGCGCTCCTTTGCGACGGGCATCACTCGCTCGGTGAGGATCGCCACCATCTCGGGGTCGAGCTCGCACGCGACGACATGAGCGCCGAGTTCGAGCAATGCTTCAGTGAGCGTGCCAGTTCCCGGACCGACTTCAAGGACGCGATCGCCAGATCGCACACCAGCGCGCACGAGAAGTCGGCGGATCTGATTCTGATCGTGGAGGAAGTTCTGCCCGAGCCGATGGCGAGGACGAAGGCCTCGCGCGTCAAGAAGAGCGCGAATCTCCCTCAGAGTCTGCACGAATCAGAACCAGGGCCTTCGACTTGCGATGTACGCGCGGTGGAACTGATCGTCGGGTTTCGACAGGTAGATGATTCCCTCGATGAGCCCGACGATCCAAACCAGATAGGCGGGCGCGCCAGCCGAGAAACAGCAGATGAGCGATCCACCGACGGACACAGCGAACATCACGAACCCAGGTGCGAGGTATCCGAGCACAAACTTGTGAACACCTAGTGGACCCAGCAGGATCGCGAGCACGCCCACCATGATCTTCTTGGTGCGGGCGGCCTCGAGAGTTGCGGCATCGAGCGGCGCGAGTTCGTTGGAGTCGGGCATCTGTGTCATCTGCGAAAAATGCTAGCGAGCCGTCGCCTCTGCCCGAACTTCGCGCAACACGGAAACCTTGATCTCTCCGGGAAATGTCATTTCCTTCTCCACGCGCTTGGCAATCGCCGCCGCAATCATGTGCGTTGTGGCATCGTCGATCTTGCCCGCATCAACGATCACGCGGACTTCGCGGCCAGCCTGAACGGCGTACGCCTCGACGACGCTCGGTTGCTCGCGCGCGATCGCCTCTAACTGCTCTAGCCGCTTGATGTACGCCTCCATTGACTCGCGCCGCGCACCCGGGCGCGCGCCAGATAGCGCATCCGCCGCCATGACGATGGGCGTGTAGGGCGTGGTCGTGGGGATGTCGGCGTGATGACCGCCGATCGCATTGAGTACCGCCTCCGCCTTCTCTCCATGCCGCGCCGCGAACTCCATGCCGATCGCCGGGTGACCACCCTCGATCTCATGGTCCATCGCCTTGCCGATGTCGTGCAGGAATCCCGCGCGGCGCGCGATCGTGCCGTCCAAGCCGAGTTGATCGGCGATCATCTGGCTCAAGAAGGCAACCTCGAGCGAGTGCTTCAGCACATTCTGGCCGAAGCTCGTTCGATAAGAGAGTTTGCCCATCGCCTCAATCAACTTGGGGTGCAGATTGCGGATGTCCGCCTCCAGCGCGGCTTCCGTGCCGGCGCGGATGATGCGCTGGTTTGTCTCCTTTCGGACCTGTTCGACGACCTCCTCGACGCGCGAAGGGTGAATGCGCCCATCGGTGAGCAAACGCTGCAGCGTCTCGGCGGCGATCGCCTGCCGAACGCGATCAAAGCAGGAAACGCTGATGATTCCGGGGGTGTCGTCGATGAGGATGTCGACGCCCGTCAACTTCTCGATCGTCTTGATGTTCCGGCCCTCGCGGCCGATGATTCGACCCTTCATGTCGTCGTTGGCAATGCGCACGGCCTTGATTGTCGACTCGCTGACAACATCCGCCGCGTAGCGCTGGATCGCCATCAGCGTGATCTCACGGGAGCGCTCTTCCGCGCGACCCTCGGCTTCGGCAACGATCCGCTGCTCCAGCGCCGCGGCATCCTTCGCGCTGTCTGCGCGAACCTCGTCGAGGAAGATGGCGCGCGCTTCGTCGCGCGAGATCCCTGCGATCGACTCGAGGCGCGCAGACGCCTGCGCTCGGGCCGCGGCTACTCCCGCGCGCTCGCTCTCTATCGCGGAGAGTCTCTCCTGCGCAATCGCCTCAAGTCCACGGATGCGATCTTCGCCCTTCGCGAGTTGGTCCAGTTTTTTCTCTAGCGTCGCTTGTAGTCGTTCGCTTCTAGCCTGACTCTCGCCAACGCTGGCAAGCGCGGCCGTGACTTCACGATCCACCTCGGTGCGGCGCGCAGACGCCTCGCGCTCCGCCCGAAGCACAAGGTCCTTCGCCTTGGCGTTGGCCGCGCTCTCCGCTGCCCGAGTTAGCGCATCCGCCTCCTCTCTGGCGCGGCGAAGAGTCGCGCCAGTGGCAAGCCGGATCACAACGACACCGACTACAACTCCAACCACAAGCGCCGCCGCGATGAGCAGCGTCTCGAAGAAGGTCAGATCAACAAGTGCGGTCGAGGTCGGCATATCGGATCTATCGGGCGTGAAGCCCGCCGGGAAAGTTCCCGGGTCTCCGGCGGTCGGGCTCCGAGCCTTCGCGCCGGTCAAGGATGCCGCCGGTCCATCGGCGGCGAGACCATGCTAGAGACTTGGGCTAGCGACCTAGGGGAGAGGCGTCCGGTAGCCGCACAGTTACGATCCATCGAGATGGCAGCGCTCTTCGACCGACTGCTTCGCGTGCTGCCGCTCAACCCGATCGTGGTTCGCATCGTGCAGGGGGGGAGTCGGCGCCCCCGGCACCTGCTGATTCGCTCGGGATATCTCGCGATTCTGGTGCTCATCCTGCTCACGGCCCTCTTGGGGTCGGGAGCGACGCTGCGCGACCTCGCGCAGCGCGGAGCCTCCGCATTCGCAATCATCAGCTACGGCCAGGTCTTCCTGATCTGCGTACTCGCTCCAGTGTTCATGGGGGGCGCGATCGCGCATGAATCGAATCCCAACACTTGGGATGTCACGCTGACGACGCCACTGAGTTCGTTGCAGATAGTGCTCGGCAACCTGTTCGGGAGACTCGCGTTTGTCCTTGCGCTGCTCGCCGGCGCGCTGCCCCTGTTCGCCGTCACGCAACTCTTCGGAGGCGTGCCCGGCTCTGCGATTCTCGAGAGCTACGCGATCGCCGCGGCAAGCGCGCTGCTCATGGGATCGATCGCGATCACCCTGAGCGCGACGCGCTCCGCGGGCAGCCGATCTGTCTTCGTCTTCTACTCCTCGATCGTGCTCTACCTGTTTGCGACTTATGCAATCGACCGCGCCCTGCGCGCACCGATCGCGGTCGGAAGCGTCACAGACTCGACGACGGTCGTGACGTCGCTGAATCCGTTCCTAACGCTCGAAGCGCTGATCTCGCCCAACGGTTACGCGCCGAGGGAGTTCGCCGGTACCGGGCACCTTGGGGTTGTGCGCGCATGGATGGGTGCGCCGATCGCGACGCAACTCACCCTTTTCACGGGGACAGCCATCGCGGCACTTCTTTACGCAACTCTTCGGGTGCGCTGGCTTGGCGCCGCGCTCGTCGGGACGCCTGATCGTGGTGCAGTGGCGCACGCGCGCCTTCCACGCCATGTCGGTCACAATCCTGTCGCTTGGCGCGAAGTGCACTTGCGCGGCCAGACGCCCACGCGCCGCGCCGCACGATGGATCTTCGTCGCTGCAGCGCTCGCCGTCGGATTCGGGATCCTGCTTCTTGCGCGGTCAGGCGCACTGACACTTAGCCAAGCGCGACTCGCGCTCGCAGCGCTGCTCGGCGCGGAGGTGCTCGTTGTGACCCTCTCGGCACTCAACATGAGCGCCTCGGCAGTGAGTCGGGAACGAGAAGACAAGTCGCTCGACGTCTTGCTCACCACGCCGATTCAGCCGGGGGCATACATCTCCGGCAAACTGCGCGGACTCATCGGCTACCTCGCTCCGCTCATCGCTGTGCCGTGCGCGACCCTTGCGCTCGCAGCACTGTTTGCGGTCACAAACGGCCTCGGTTCGGGAAGCAGTTGGAGCGTGCAGGAGATGGTCGGAACTTCCAGTGTGATGGTTCCATTCGCGCTGCCCGAAGCGGCCTTCCTCCTGCCTATCGTTCTCACCGCTTTTGTGTCGCTTTGCGTGATGATCGGACTCGACTGGTCGGTGCGATCAAAGGGGACAATCGGGTCGGTCGTCTCGGCGACAGCGGTCGTGCTCGTGCTCGCCCTCCCGCTCGGACTATGTGGTGTCGCCAGTTCGGGAGTCCCGCATGTCGGGGCGGTGGTGAGCGCAGCGATTCCACTCAATCTCGCGCTCCTTGCCGTCGAACCATCGATGATCGAGGGGAGCCTCGAGTCGCCGCAGGGGCGCGTACTCGCGCTCATCATCGGCAGCGTTGGCGCCGGGCTGCTCTACGGGGCTGTCGTTTACGGGCTTCACGCGAGCGTCAAGGCCAACTTCATGACGCGCGTTCGCAGACTCGCTGGCACTTCCTGACCGAACGCCAGTACCTCCGGTCCGAGCATGGGACTGCTGGAGCGCGCGTCGGCGCGGCGTTGATCACGCCGCTAGGATTGGGAACCCGCCAATCCGCACAGCAATCGGGAGTCACCAATGAGCGCGCACGATCCATTCAACGCCCGATCTTCATTCGCAACTCCAAGCGGCGAGAAGTCGCTCTACCGCCTCGATGCGCTGCGCAGCGTGGGTCCAATCGAGCGATTGCCGTGCTCCATTCGCGTGCTGCTTGAGAGCGTGCTACGCAATCAGGATGGGCGCGTTTACACGCCCGAGCATGTCAAGGCGATCGCAAACTACGACCCCACGAAGCCGAGCGAGGACGAGATCCCGTTCATGCCCGGACGGGTCGTGTTGCAGGACTTCACGGGTGTGCCTTGCGTCGTCGACTTCGCAGCGATGCGCGGAGCGATGCGGCGGCTGGGCGGTGATCCAAAGCGTGTGAATCCGCTAGTTCCCTGCGATTTGGTCATCGATCACTCAGTGCAGGTGGACGCATTCGGCAGTTCCGTCGCGCTCACCATCAACAACGAGCGTGAGTTCGAGCGCAATCGCGAGCGCTACGAGTTCCTGAAGTGGGGTCAGGGGGCGCTCTCGAACTTCCGGGTCGTGCCACCGGGCACGGGCATTGTGCATCAAGTGAATCTCGAGCATCTTGCCAAGGTGGTGTGGGAGAGCAACGGCGTGCTCTACCCGGACAGCCTGGTCGGGACCGACAGCCACACCACCATGATCAACGGACTCGGCGTGCTCGGCTGGGGAGTCGGCGGCATCGAAGCCGAAGCGGTCATGCTCGGACAACCGATCTACATGCTCATTCCTGAGGTGGTAGGCGTTCGCCTTACCGGGCGACTACCCGAGGGGGTCACCGCAACAGACCTCGTTCTTCGTGTCACGGAGATGCTCCGCGCGCACGGGGTGGTCAACAAGTTCGTCGAGTTCTTCGGTGAAGGCTTGGCGGCGCTGCCGCTCGCTAACCGCGCGACGATCGCCAACATGGCTCCTGAGTACGGCGCGACCTGTGGGTTCTTTCCCATCGATGAGCAAACCCTCGCGTACATGCGGCTCTCGGGGCGTAGTGAGTCGCTCGTTCGCACGGTCGAGCAGTACGCGAAACTGCAGGGCCTCTGGCGCGACGATGCTCGCCAGGTTTCATTCTCGTCCGTGCTTGAGCTTGATCAATCGACAATCACGCCGAGTCTCGCTGGTCCGTCGCGACCGCAGGACCGCGTCGAACTGCGCGCGATGCAGCCAACCTGGCGCGCAGCTCTCCCCAAGTTGAAGGCCGGGGCTAAGGGCGCGCCAGCCGCGACGGCGACGATGGTCTCCGATGAGGGCGTAGCCGTCATGGGTGACTCTGGCGAGTTTGTGTTGAAGAACGGCGCTGTCGTAATCGCCGCCATCACGAGCTGCACAAACACCAGTAACCCGAGCGTGATGCTCGGCGCGGGACTCCTCGCGAAGAAGGCGCACGCGTTAGGACTCACCCGCAAACCGTGGGTCAAGACTTCACTAGCACCCGGATCGAAGGTGGTCACGGAGTATCTGCGTGCGTCCGGGACGCTTTCTGCACTCGAAGCGCTCGGATTCGATGTGGTCGGCTACGGGTGCACGACTTGCATCGGCAATAGCGGTCCGCTCCCCGAAGCCGTCGAACGAGGAATCAAGAGCGGCGATTTGGTGGTGGCTAGCGTGCTCTCAGGTAATCGCAACTTCGAGGCGCGCGTACACCCGGATGTCAAAGCGAACTACCTCGCGAGTCCCGCGCTTGTCGTCGCGTACGCGATAGCTGGCACGGTCGACATCGATCTCTCCGCGCAGCCACTGGGAACATCCTCGGCCGGCGCGCCGGTGTTCCTCAAGGACATCTGGCCATCGCAGGAGGAAGTCGACACGGCGGTCGCCTGTCATGTGACGAATGACCAGTTCCGCAGGCAATACGCCGATGTCTTCGCGGGCTCCGCGGAGTGGCAGGCGATTCCGGCTGGATCGGGCGACATGTATCAGTGGGATTCCAAGTCGACTTACATCCAGGAGCCGCCGTTTTTCACAGCGATGGCGCTCGCAGAGCCGACGGACACGGCTCCGATTCGCGGCGCGCGATGCCTCGCGAAACTTGGCGACAGTGTGACGACCGATCACATATCACCGGCGGGATCTATCAAGACCGATGGCCCTGCGGGCAAGTACCTGCAGGCGCACGGCGTTCCCATCTCGATGTTCAATAGTTACGGCAGCCGCCGTGGCAACGACCGCGTGATGACGCGCGGGACTTTCGCAAACACTCGGATTCGCAACGAACTCGCGCCGGGAACCGTAGGCGGTGTGACGATGGATTTCACGGACGGCACCGTGAAGCCAATCTTCGACGCGGCGGAGAAGTACCGCGCCGCAGGAACTCCGCTCGTTGTGCTCGCCGGCAAGGACTATGGAATGGGCTCGTCGCGCGACTGGGCTGCCAAGGGTGTCTACCTCCTTGGAGTGAAGGCGGTGATCGCCGAGAGCTACGAGCGCATTCACAGATCCAATCTTGTTGGGATGGGAGTGCTTCCGTTGACCTACGCAGCGGGGCAGAGTGCAAAGTCCCTTGGGCTCACCGGCGATGAGTCGTTCGACATTGCGATTCCTACGCAGATTCGCCCGCGACAGATGATCGGCGTGCGTGCGACGAAGAGCGACGGTGCCGTCGTCAGTTTCGACGCGCTCTGCCGCATCGACACACCCGTCGAAGTGGACTACTACCGCAACGGCGGGATCCTCCACACAGTGCTGCGCCGAATGGCAGCAAAGCGCTGAAAAACAGACACGATTCCTGAACCGCTGCGGCCACGACTTACCGTCGACGCGTGCGGAGAGTCATCAAGGACATCGCACGGACTTGCCGTGTTGTCGCGCGCGATCTTCTAGGAAACGCGCGCGCGCTTCCAACCGATGTTCTCCACACAGACGCGGTGGGAGTGTGGTGCCTGCGTTGCGGCGCAACGACGGCCATTGACAGCACGATCTGGCATTCGCGCGGTGAAGTGCTGTGGAACTGCGCATCATGCCTAGGCGTGCGCCAACTGCGCGCGGCAACTGTGCGACTCGGACCTCACGAGGGCGCGCTGCGAGACGCGGTCCTCGCGCTCAAGCACGAAGGCGATCGCGCGATGGGACGATCGCTCGGTCGCGCGCTCGCCAAGCAGTGCGAAGCATGTGGAGTCACACGAGTCGATCGCGAATCACTCTTGGTTACTGCGGTACCGATGCCATTCGGACGCCGATGCGAGCGTGGCGTTGATCATGCCGCGGTGATCGGTCGGAGCGTCGCGCGGGCACTCGGCATTCGATTCGAGCAACTCTGCACACAGCGCGACGGGCCGACCCAGGCGAGCCTCACAGCAGCTGCCCGTCGCCGTCGGTCTGGACGATTCGAACTGCGCGCGGGCCTATCGCTTCCCACGGAGCGGTTGACAGTGCTGCTCGTGGACGATGTCCTGACAACTGGGGCCACGATGGAGTCGGTCGCGCGACTCTTGGGTGGCGCAGCTCACCACATTCGCGTCATCGGGGTCGTCGCGACCGTCGCCAATCCGTAACTCCATGCCTGGACTGGGGCTTCCGACCGCCTGAGGGGGCGCCAGGCACGGTTCGATGTTGATGAACTGTCAACTGTGACGCATGGGTTGACAGGCACGGGGAATTGACTAGACTTCTCGACCCGGCTCAGCCGAGCTGGCCTGAATCGTCCTGATTTCAGGGCGTTTCTTGATGTTCTTTGACAATAGAGCAGTTGGATCGCCGCGAGGATGTGTCCTCAGCCGTCTGCCTTCACAGGGCATCCGGCTGCGGAAAAGATTCTCCCGCCACAGCGGGAGATCCTGAACATCCTCTGTGATGTCCATGTGAAATGGTCAATCCGAAAGGCCTTCCTGCCGAGTCCCTCGGGATTCGGCATGGCAAGGATGTTTAGAAAATCCGGCCGCGCCAGCGCGCGCCGGCATCGGTTCGGACCGATGAAGTCGACCGACCCGTCATTCGTGACGGGTCGCCAGGCAACCTTCATTCGAAGCTTTGGACGCAAGTCCAATAATAATCAATTGAAGAGTTTGATCCTGGCTCAGATTGAACGCTGGCGGCATAGCTAAAACATGCAAGTCGAGCGAAGCAGCAGCAATGCTGACTGAGCGGCGCAAGGGTGAGGAATACATTCCTATGTACCCCGAGGTCGAGGATAGCCAGGAGAAATCCTGGGTAATACTCGATGTGGTCGCAAGATCAAAGGTTTACCGCCTCGGGAGCGGGGAATGTCCTATCAGGTAGTTGGTGGGGTAATGGCTCACCAAGCCCAAGACGGGTAGCAGGTGTGAGAGCACGGCCTGCCACATCGAAACTGAGACACTGTTCGGACTCCTACGGGAGGCTGCAGTAACGAATCTTCCGCAATGCGCGAAAGCGTGACGGGGTAATGCCGCGT
>Ga0233425_10010113_pt1 | contig 11629 bp, 12 predicted proteins | sample Watercolumn_Towu_2_FD_181712 | JGI IMG/M metagenome (GOLD analysis project Ga0233425, IMG submission 181712) | Freshwater microbial communities from Lake Towuti, South Sulawesi, Indonesia - Watercolumn_Towuti2014_140_MG | ecosystem: Environmental > Aquatic > Freshwater > Lake | place...
CGCCGCGTCGAGCGCGCCGAGGAAGGCACTGGCGAAGCTCGAGGTCGTCGGCCCCTCTTCTTCTTCGGGGCGCGCGCCCACCAAGAGCGAGATCCCGCTCTCCTTCGGCTCGAGCGCGGCATGGGCGGCGTCGAGCAGCGTGGCCGAGAGCGTGGGGTCGTCGGGGTCGGCAGCGTGCTTCGCGTCCAGGATCAGCAGCACGTCGTCCGACTGCGCCGTCAGCGTCGCTCGAAGCTCCGCGAGCGGGAGGGTCGCTCCACCGGCGAGCTCGAGCGCCGGGCCGTCGTCCGTGAGCCCGAGATCCGAAGACACGAAGAGCAGCGTCGGCCCCCGGCCGCCGCACTCGCGCAGCAGGCTGGCCAGGCGCTCACCGAGACGCCCGCGCGCCTCGAGCACCTCCACCCGGTAGCCGGCGTCGGGCTCGGCGAGACGCTCGGCGAGACGGTCGGCGAGGAGCGACACGCGGCGCGCCGTCGCGGAGGCCTTGGCGACGGACGGGACGACGATCAGGGCGAGGCGCATTGAGGGGGACGAGGCGGGGCCGACACAAATATCGCGGCTCCGCGGCGTTTGCTCGGAAAAACCGCATTGATGGGCTATGGCCTCGGGCATGCCTCGGCTGGCGCGGACGGTCGTCGTGCTCGGGCTCGCGAGCCTGCTCACGGATCTGTCCAGCGACATGATCTACCCGCTCCTGCCGGCCTTCCTCGCCATCACGCTGGGCGCTGGCGCGGTGGGCCTGGGTGCCATGGAGGGCGCGGCCGAGACGACCGCGGCGCTGCTCAAGGTCGGCAGCGGCAAGCTCGCCGACCGCTTCCGGGTCAGAAAGCCGCTGGTCGTCCTCGGCTACTCCATCTCCGGGCTGGTCCGCCCCCTGATCGGCCTGGCGCAGAGCTGGCCGGTCGTCGTCGCGCTGCGCCTCGGCGATCGAGTGGGCAAGGGCGTCCGCACCGCGCCGCGCGACGCGCTGATCGCGGACCAGACGCCGCCGGAGCTGCGCGGTCGGGCCTATGGCCTCCACCGCGCGATGGACAACGCCGGCGCCGTGCTCGGGCCGCTCGTCGCGGCGGGGCTCCTGGGCCTCGGCCTCTCGACGCGCCAAGTATTCCTGGCTGCGGCGGTCCCCGGCGTGCTCGTCGTGGCGGTGCTCGCGCTCGGCGTGCGCGAGTCGAGGCGCGAGCTCGAGACGACGCAGGCGAAGCGCGACGTGGCGAGCGACGAGCTCGGCGCCCCGTTCCGCAACGTGCTCCTCGCCGTGGCGGTGTTCACGCTCGGCAACTCGAGCGACATGTTCCTGCTCTTCTACCTGGGCCACGCGGGCCTCGACGCGCGCGCCGTGGCGCTGGTCTGGGCGGGCCACAACGTGGTGCGAACGCTGGCCGTGCTCGCCGGCGGACCCATCGCGGATCGCTTCGACAAGCGGCGCCTCCTGCTGCTCGGCTGGTTTTTGTATGCGCTGACCTACGCCGCGCTCTGGTGGGCGAGCTCGGCCACCGCCATCGCTGCGCTGATCGTGCTCTACGGCCTGCACTACGGACTCGTCGAGCCGACGGAGCGCGCTCTGGTCGCCGAGCTCGCGCCGAGCACGCGGCGCGGCGCGGCCTTCGGCTGGTTCCACGGGGTGATCGGGCTCGCGGCGCTGCCCGCGAGCGCCCTGGCGGGCGTCGTGTGGTGGAAGGTCGCGCCGCGCGCGACCTTCGCGCTGGGCGCCGGCCTTGCGCTCGTCGCCTTCCTGCTCCTCGCCGTGCTCGTCCCGAGGCGCACACCTCAGCCCAGCTGAACCGAGCGCCGGCTCAGGCTGCCGAATTCGAAGCCCTGCACCGGGAACGACACCGGGGCGACGCCGTGCGATGCCGCGCCGGCCACCACCAGGAGCGGCTGTAGGTGCTCCTCCGTCGGGTGGTTCTCGCGCAGCGCCGGCGCCTGCTTCGCGTAGTCGACCAGCGCGTCGAAGTCGTGGCGCACGAGCACGTCCGCGATCCAGGAATCGAAGTCCGAGGCCCACGCCGGTGTGCCGCCCGCGCCGCGCCAGTCGAGGCGCCGCAAGTTGTGGGTGAGGTTCCCGCTACCGAAGATCAGCACGCCCTCGTCGCGGAGCGGCGCGAGCTTCTGCCCGAGAGCGAAGAGCTCCTTCGCACCCAGCGCCGTGGGCATCGAGATCTGGAGCACCGGCACGTCCGCGTTCGGGAACAGGTGGACGAGCGGCACCCAGACGCCGTGGTCGAGGGCTCGCGTCGGCTCGCGTCGCACGCCGGGGCCGAGCAGCGCCTCGAGGCGCGAAGCCAGCGCCGGCGCGCCCGGCGACGGGTAGCGCACCTGGTAGAGCGGATCGGGGAAGCCGGAGAAGTCGTACATCAACGCGCGCGCCTCGGTGGTGCCGATGCTCACGGGTGCGCCCTCCCAATGCGCGCTGACCACCAGGATGGCGTTCGGCTTGCCCAGCGTCTCGCCCCAGCGCCGGAAGTCGCTGCCGCGCTCGGGATCGAGCGCGAGCGTCGGCGCACCGTGCGCCAAGAAGCCGACGGGCACGCGGCCCGCGAGCGAGGCAGCGGGGGATGGGGTCTCTCGGCTGGGCATGCTCTCCTCTTCGCTCGGTCTCTTCGCGGCGAGGCCGGCCGCGCCGAGCCCGAGCGCCGCCAGGGCGAGGCCGCCGCCGAAGCGGCGACGCGAGAGCGCGGGCGGGCGCGAGGGCATCGAGAGCAGAGCATAGTGCACGGCGGGCCGCCGTCACGCAGGGCGGACCCGCAGGCAGAAGGAAGCGACGCCCGCGCTACTTGAGCGTCACGACCTCTTCCGCCGCGGTGGGGTGGATGGCCACGGTGCGATCGAAGTCCGCCTTGGTCGCGCCCATGCGGACCGCCACCGCAAACCCCTGGATGAGCTCGTCCGCACCGATGCCGATGACGTGCACGCCGACGACCTTCTGCTCGCTGCCCACGACCACGAGCTTGACCACGCTCGCGGTCTTCGTGGGCGTGACGGCGTGATAGAGGTTGGTGAAGCGCGAGGCGTAGATTTTCACCGCATCGCCCCAGCGCTCGCGGGCCTCGTCCTCGGTGAGGCCCACGGTCCCGATGGGTGGATGGCTGAACACCACGCTCGGGATGTCGTCGTATTCGAGGCGAGCGTCGGGCTGTCCCCCGAACAGGCGATCCGCGAGGCGCCGACCCGCAGCGATGGCCACGGGGGTCAGCGGCCACTTCCCGGTCACGTCGCCCACGGCGTAGCTGCCCTTCTGCGTGGTGTTCTGCCACTCGTCCACGCGCACGTGACCCGCGTCGTCCACGGCGACACCGATCGCGTCGAGCCCGAGCCCCTCCGTGCTCGGGTCGCGCCCGACGGCCCAGATCAGCGCGTCGAGCCCAGACAGCGCCTCCCCCGTCGACCCGCACAGCGCGAGCGTACCGTCGGCCGTGCGCTCCACGCGCGCGAGGTGGATGCAGGACAGGACGTTGATGCCCTGCGCCGCCATCTCGTGCATCAAGGTCTGGCGCAGCGTGACGTCGAAGCGCCGGAGCAGCTCCTGGTGGCGCAAGAGCAGCGTGACCTCGGAGCCCAGGCTGTGGAGCACGCCCGCGATCTCCGCGGCGATGTAGCCCGCGCCGACGATGGCCACGCGCCGCGGCCGCTCGCTGAGCGCGAAGAAGCCGTCGGAGGTGATGCCGAGCTCTGCTCCCGGGACGGGGGGAACACGCGGCCGTCCCCCCGTCGCGATCAAGACGTGCTCCGCCGCGTGCCGCTCGCCGCCGACCTCGACCTCGCCCGGCGCGACGAAGCGCGCGTGACCCGTGATGCGCGTGACGCCAGAGCGCTCCAGGTTCCGCGCGTAGATGCCGTTCAGGCGCTCGACGTAGGCGTCGCGGCCCGCCTTGAGCTTGCCCCAGTCGAAGCCCGCGACGTCGACGTCGAAGCCGTAGCCTTCGGCGTCCGCCAAGCACCCGGCGATGACCGCGGCGTTCCACATGATCTTTTTCGGTACACAGCCGACGTTGACGCAGGTGCCGCCGAGGCGACCGGCCTCGACCAGCGCGACGCGCGCGCCGTGCTCCGCGGCGCGCCGCGCCGAAGCGATGCCGCCGCTGCCACCGCCGATGACCAAGTAGTCCCAGATGTTCATCGCGTCGGAGCGTACCCCGGTCCGCGACGGATGAGTGTATGCTGCCGCCCGTGTCCGAACGCATCCGCCTGGGCGTCGCGCTCTCCGAGCTCGGCCGCCGGAGCCGGCGCCGCGGCGCGCACGGCGACGGCCCGACACGCGCCGAGCTGGATCTGTTCTGCGAAGAGCTCGCGCGCGCGACGGACCTCGACATCGTGGCCTACGCGGCGCCGCGCTACGATCGGCTGCTGCACCGCTTGAAGGCCGGCGAGGTCGATCTCGCGTGGCTCTCGCCGGTGGTCGCGCTCGCGGCGCTGCGCGCCGAGGTGAGCCCGGTGGCGGTGCCGGAGCGGAGCGAGAGCGCCTGGTACTGGTCAGCCCTCTTCGTGCGCGCCGACTCCCCCTTGCACTCGGTCTCGAACCTGCACCGTGCGCGCGCCGTGTGGGTGGACGAAGAGAGCGCGTCCGGGTACCTGGTGATGCGCGCCGCCCTCCATGCCGAGGGCTTCGACGTGGACTCGGGCTTCGCCCAGCAGTCCTTCGCGCGTACCCACGACGCGGTGGTGCGGGAGGTGCTCGAGGATCCGAACGCGGTCGGCGCGACCTACCTGCACCTCGACGCGAGCGGCGCCGTCTCGAACGCGGGTTGGGGCGAGGCGAAGGTCGAGGTGCTCAAGCGCGCCGGTCCCATCCCTTCCGATGTGCTCGCCGCGTCGTCGGCCCTGTCCGCCACCCAGGTCGCGGTCGTGCGTCGCGCGCTCTGCGACTCCCCGTCCCCCGCTCTGCTCGAGGCCGGCCAGTCCCTGTTCCACGCGCGCCGCTTCCTGCCCGCGGACTCGGCGCAGCTCGCTCACCTGCGCGCGCTCGAGCGCTACCTGATCCGCACCACCCCGTTCGCGACGCGCTGAGGCGCGAGCGTCGAGGTCCTCGACTTAGCGCTTGCAATCCCCCGGAAACGGTCTACCTTCCGCGAGCCCTCGGCCGGTCCCAACCGAAGCCGAGGCGGTTCGGGGCGTAGCGCAGCCTGGATAGCGCACCAGACTGGGGGTCTGGGGGTCCCGGGTTCAAATCCCGGCGCCCCGACCATTTGTGCGAGAAGAACGTGTGATGGCGAGGGGTTGGCGAACGTGCTCGTGGGCGAGGTCGTCAAGCGTGAGGTGCTGGAAGGCGACAAGGCGACCGCGGCGAAAAGACTTGTGGCTCGCGCGGCAAGCCGCGCGCTGCGCAAGGGCGCAACGGAAAAGACGAACCAGCTTCGGCGGATGGGTAAGCGGCCGCCCTATTCGAGCCAATCCTCGACCTGCAACCCCTCGATGGCGCCGTCCTTGAGCGCTGCGTCGTTGGTGACCAGCACCGCGCCGTGCTCGATGGCCGTGCATGCGATGACCAGATCGAAGTCGGCCTTGGGGCGACCACGGGCCGCGAGCTGGGCTCGGCTTGCCGCGTACCGTTCGATGATGGCCTCGGTCACCGGAACCACCGGAAACAGCGTGCGCAGCGTGACCACCGCCGCCAGGTTCTCGGCGCGCCGCGCTGAGCGGTGTGCGCCGTAGAGCAGCTCGCCCAGTACGAGCAGCGGCATGCCGACGTCCCCGACCGCCAGCTCGTCGATTCGTGTGTGAACGCGCGGCTCGTTCTTGAGCACCGCGACCACTGCGTTCGTGTCGAGCAGGAACCTCACAGCTCGGGCACGTCCCCAGCGCCGCCCTCCTGCCGGGCGTGGGCGAAGAACGCGAGCAGCTCTTCCAGCGACTCGTCACCGTGCCAGGTCACCCCGCGCAGAGCCTCGCCGAGGGTCCGCGGCGGCTCGGCCGGCGCCGCCGCGACGGCGCGCAGCTCCACCGTCAGGTCATCGACGGTGGCCCGAACAGCGCGCGACGGATCGCGGCGCAGCGCGGCCAGGGCCTCTTCGAGTGAGCGGGGATCGGCTGCCACGGTTCAAGTGTAGCGTGCCCGGGTCCGTTTCCAATCTGTTACCAGTCCCCGCGTCGTTTCACGTCTCTTCGCGTCCGGTCGTGGGGCGCCGAGATCTCCCCTCGCCGCAGGAAATCGCGTGTCGCGCGGATCGGCTGCGGTTTGAGAGCGGCGTCAAATCCCGGCGCCCCGACCATTTTTTCTTCGTCACCCCCCGAACAGCTCCGAGTGCACCTCATCCAAGATCTCCTGCGTCTCCGCGCGGGGGATCTCGAACACGCTGGCGACGGCCTCGATGGCCGCGGCCTCGGCGTGGGCGACGTGATCGTCCACGAAGGCCACGCCCGCCGCGAGGCGGAACGCGAACGCGCGCGAGTCCGCCGAGCGGATGCGCTGCGCGCAAGCGTCCAGGCGCGCGCGCCAGCCGTCTCGTGAGAGCTTCTCGTTGAAGCGGTCGAGCAGCGCCTGGAGGTCGAGCCCCTTGACCCCGTGCATGTCGACGACGGCCTGGAAGCTCGCCGCCAGCTGCTCGAGCTCCTCGCGCTGCACGACGCCGTCCACGGCAGCCATCAGGAACATGGTCTCGAGGATCGCCTCGAACTCCGCGGCCTGGGCCTTGGCCTGATCGTCGAGGAGCTCGCCGGGGCGGAAGCTGCGAGCCAGGGCGTGCGCCGCCTCGCCGGCGGTGACCCCAGTTGCGATCTTGCGGAGACGGGCTTCGAGCGCCATGGCCGCGAGCGTACCACGTTGTCCAAGAATCGGCGGCTCCGTCCCTCCGCCGCCTCGCACTCGCTTCGCTCGCTGAAGAGCTGTCCAACTGTGGACAGCTCTTCAGTCGAAGCCCAAGTGGGCGCGGAAGGCTCGCTCGACCAGGTCCAGGGCGAGGTCGAGGTCGCCGGGCTCGAGGGCGCCGCCGTGGCCCGCCGCCGCGCGGGAGAGCCGTGCCCGCGCGGGCCCCGGGACCCGCAGGCGCGCGCCGCCGCACTCGCGGCAGACGAGGCCGCCGCGCGCGACGTCGATCAGGGCCGGACGATCGGGCGGGCAGGGTTTCCCGCAGGAAACGCAGCGCTCGAGGTCGATCCCCCAGCCGAACGCCACGAGCAGCGCGAGCCCGGCGCTCGCAAGCTCCATGCGCGGTTCGACCCTCGCGGCGTCGAGCCGCTCGAGCAACGCGTCGAGCGCGCTCCAGACCTCGGGCTCCGGCGTGCGTGGGGGCGAAGCACGACGCACCCAACCGAGCGCGCGTCCCGCCGCCTCCAGTCGGTCCAGGGTCGAGAGCAAACGCATTCTCGGGATCTCGATCTTAGCCTCCGCCAGCACGAAGAGCTCGGAGCTCGGGCGCTCGTCCAAACGGACTCGCAGGGTGTGCATCGGCTCGAGGGCACCGCCGAAGCGCTTCTGGCTTCGCCGCGCGCTGCGCGCCAGCGCGCTCAAGAGCCCTCGTCGCTCGGTGAACAGCGTGAGCACCAGGTCGCTCTCGCCGTAGTCGACGCGGCGGACGAGGAGAGCGCGTGTGTCCAGCGACTTCTGGGCGCTGCGGACGCGCGCGGCGGCCACGTCAGGCGTGGAGCGACGACGCCGGCAGGCGGCTCAGCTCCTGCGGCATGTCGTCGCCGCGCGGCTTGAGCACGATGCTGAGCGCCAGCGTGAACAGGATGAGCAGGAGCACGAAGGCCAGCGCCACGCCGTAGCGCTTGCTGCGCGCGGGCTTCACCGCCGGGTTTGCGCTCGACAGCGGCAGCGGCGTGACCCACGCGACCCGCCGGCTCGCCGTGTAACGCGCCAGCACGTCCTCCGCCGGTAGCCCGACCGCGCGGGAATAGGACTTGAGGAAGCCGCGGACGAAGACCTCACCGGGCAGCTCGTCGAAGCGATCGGACTCGATGCGCTCGACGCTGGACATCGGCACGCGCGTTGCGCGGCTGATCTCCTCGGCGCTCATCCGCTTTTCCAAGCGGTGCCGGCGCAGGAGCTGTCCCACGGTCTCCATGACGAGGGCCAGAGCCTACTTGAGATTCGCCAAGATGGAGCTGCATTCTTTGCCCGCCGCGGAGGTGGGGAGAAGCTCCTTGCATTTGCTCAGGTCTGGCTCGGCCTCGGCGCCGCGCCCGAGCCTGACCAGCACGCGACCCCGGCCGAGGTACGCGTCCTGCAGACCCTTGCACGCAGGGGCGTCGGTCGCGAGCGCGCGGCCGTACGCCTCGAGCGCTTCGGTGTACTGCTTCTTCTTCTCGTGGGCGGTGCCGAGGCGGAAATTGCCGACGCAGAACAAGGGCTGCGCGGCCACGCTGCGAGAGAGCGCGTCGATGGCCGCGTCGAGCTTGCCCTTCTCCAGGTAGGCCCAGCCCAGATTTCCCCAAGCATTCTCTGGGGTCTGATACAGCATGTCCTCCGACAGGGGCTTCAGCACCGCGATCGCGTCGTCGTACTTCTTGGCGTGGATCAGCACGACACCGAGGGTGTTCTTCGCCTCTCGGAAGTCCTCTTTGGCCTTGAGCGCCGCCCGCGCGTACTTCTCCGCCTCGCCCAGCCGGCACTCGTCGGTGCCGGTGCTGCACATCGCAAGGTAGATCAGCGCGACCAGGTGCGCGGCCTCGTGGTTTTCGTCGTTCAGCTCGAGGGCCTTCAGCGCGTGATCCAGAGCTTGGCGCGGGTTCTTCTGACGGAGAAATGCGTCCCGGGCGATGTCGTACTCGGACTCGCTCATGCGCTCCGGGTCTCCCCCGCCCGGGGTATTCGAGCCCTTGCCCGTGCACGCGCCCAGAACGAGCGCGACCCCCACTACCAGCGCGTGCGAGACCTTCATCCGGCGCCGGCGATAGCGCACGACTCGGAGTGCGTCAACGCGACCTGAAACCTAGGTGCCTGAGATCGCAGCGCTCTTCCGCGGCGCCTCGTCTTCGCCGAGGATCTGGTCCCGCACCCCGAGCAAGCCGTAGAGCTCGCGCAGGGCCTCGAGATCCGGCAGCTCCACGTTCTCGTCCACGATCTGGACGTAGCCGCGGTCGCGCAGCTGCTGGACGATGCGCTTGACCGAATCCACGTCGAGCCCGACCCGCGCAGACAGCTCCAGCGGGGAGACCGCGATCTCCACGGGCCCCACCGCGGGCCCCGCCGCGATGGCCTGCTGGGCCAGCTTGATCAACGAAACCACCACCTTGGAGTGCGAGTCCCGCAGCATCAGGATCTCGATCTGGTCCTCGGCGTCTCGAAGCCGGCGAATGAGCTGCTGCAGGACCCGGCTGCCCACCGCTGCATTGCTGGACAGGACCTGCTGAAACGTCGTGTGGTCGAGGGCCAGCGCCAAGCCGTCCGAGAGCGCGACCGCGGTGGAGCTGTGTGTCGCGCCCCGGACCAGGGCCGACTCGCCGAACAGGTCGCCCGGCCGGAGCACCCGCAGGCTGCGCTCGACGGCGCCGATCTGCTTGATGAGCCGAACTCGCCCCTGCTGGAGCAGGTAGGCCTCGACGGCGGGGGAACCGTCCCTGAAGAGGACGTCTCCGGACGAGAACGGGCGACCAAAACGCGCGAGCAGCTTCTCCTGCTGTTCCTCGAGGGTCGCCACGCCGGCAGTCTGCCAGCGGCGCATCCGCGTGGGAAGGTCAGTCTCTGAGCGGCGAAGGCGGCAGCTCTTGGGGGGTCGCGCCCGCGTCCCGCACGTAGAGCGGCTCGCGGAGCCCTTGCTCCGGGGAACGCTGGGCCGCGAGGTGCGCGACTCCGATCGCGTCCGGGAGATCCGTCCCCTCGGAGCGAAACACCGGTCCGGCGCCGAGATCCGAGGCGATCTCCCCGAGGAACACCGCGCCCGGGAAGCGCGCCGCGAGCGTGGCAAGCGCCGACGACCGGGGCAGCGCCTCGGCCCGCGAGAGCGCACCGCCCGCGCGGTCGAACGCCTGCGCGAAGACCTCGTCGCGGCGCGCATCCAGGAGCGCCACTCGGGGCTCGCCGACCTCGGGCGGGCAGGCCGCGGCCAAGGCCTCGAGCGACCCCACTCCCGTCCAGGGAATGCCGAGCCCCAGGGCGATGCCCTGCGCGAAGGCGATGCCGACCCGGAGCCCAGTGAAGCTGCCCGGGCCCATGCCCACCCCGATGCGCCCGACGCTCTGCCGGGTCCACCCGGCCTCTGCCATCACGCGATCGATGAGCGGGCGCAGCTGCTCGGCGTGCGCGTTCAGCTCCGAGTGGGTCGCGCGCGCGATCACCGCGCCGTCTTCCCAGAGCGCGACGGAGCCGCGACGGGACGAGGTCTCGATGGCGAGCAGGCGCACGCGAGACGCTTACCAGAGCGAGCGCGGTCGCGCTATGAGGTCGCGACAGACATGACGACGAGCGCGTTCGATGCCTTCGCGAAGAGCTTCCTCGGACTCGGCCAGCGCGATCGAGTTCACGAGCAGAACGAGCCCGCGCGCCGGGTCTACCTCGACACCACGGCGACGGCGTTGATGCCCGCCGTGGTGTGGCGAGGGCTCGAGCGCTACCTCGAGACGGCCTGCGCCAACAGCCACACCGAAGCGCACCGCGCCGGCCGCGACACCACGCGCGCCATCGAGGACAGCCGCGACGCCGTCGGCAGGCTGGTCGGCTACGACCCCGGGCGCGACGTCGTGCTCTTCACCGCCAACGGCGCGACCGGCGCCATCAACTTCCTCGCGCGCGCGCTGTTCCCCTCCGAGCTCCGCTCCGTGCTCAAGCGCTTCCCGAACGGCGCACCGGGCGAGCTCCTCGGCGCGCTCGGCGGGAGCCTGGGCGAGACGGGGCGCGCGGCGCTGGAAGAGATGGTGACGCGCCCGCTCGTGGTGGTGACCATGATGGAACACCACTCGAACCTGATCCCCTGGATGGAGGCCGTCGGGCACCACAACCTGCGCGCCGTGCGGGTCGACCCGCTGAGCGGCGCGCTCGATCTCGCGGACCTCGCCCGCATCCTGGAACGTGAGGGCTCGCGCGTACGGCTGGTGGCGGTGACGGGTGTGTCGAACGTGACCGGCATCGTGAACCCGGTGCACGAGCTCGCGCGCATGGCGCACGCGGTGGGCGCGCAGATCCTGGTCGACGGCGCGCAGTGGGTGCCGCACGCGCGGGTCGAGATGCACCCGCCCGACGCTGCCTCGAGCCTCGACTACCTGGTGCTCTCCGGCCACAAGCTCTACGCGCCGGGGAGCCGCGGCGCGCTGGTGGGCGATCTCGTGACTCTGAGCGGGCGGCGCTGCGTGACCGACGTAGGCGGCGGCATGGTCGAGTACGTGACCATGCAGGACTTCGAGCTCAAGGACGACATCACCGCGCGCGAGGAGGCGGGCACGCCCAACATCCCGGGCTCCATCGCCATGGGCCTGGTCGGCGAGGCGCTGCTCCGCATCGGCATGGACGAGGTCGCGGAGCGCGAGCACCGCATGACCGAGAAGCTGCTCGCGCGCCTCGGGCGCGTGCCGGGCATCCGCATCTACGGCAGCACGGACGTCGCGCGCGTGCCCCGTGCGGGCGTCGTGTCCTTCAACCTCCAGGGCTTTCACCACGGCCTGGTAGCGGCGTACCTGAACGACTTCCACGCCATCGCCGTCCGCGACGGCTGCTTCTGCGCGCACCCCTACGTGAAGGCCCTGCTCAAGGTCGACAACC
>Ga0233425_10010114_pt1 | contig 11627 bp, 8 predicted proteins | sample Watercolumn_Towu_2_FD_181712 | JGI IMG/M metagenome (GOLD analysis project Ga0233425, IMG submission 181712) | Freshwater microbial communities from Lake Towuti, South Sulawesi, Indonesia - Watercolumn_Towuti2014_140_MG | ecosystem: Environmental > Aquatic > Freshwater > Lake | place: Indonesia...
AATTTTTTTCAGGCAATAACTTTCCATTCTCGCATCTCTTGCATGTTGTTTCTTCATACCTGTCAAAATCATAACCATTAATCTTAACACCTAAACCCCAAACTCTTGGATCTTCATCAAAAGCAACAACATTTCCATTTGAACATTTTTTGCATAAAATTGCTCCTGATGAGGTTGGCGGCAAAGAAGTATCAAATCTCTTATCGAAATCATCTAAGGTTAAACTCCCATCAACACATTTTGTACAATTATAATTTGCATCTTTTCCATCTTCTCCATCTTCAGGTATAAGTTTTGCTTGTTCTCCTCCTGATTTCCCCCATTTATAACCTCCATCTCTCCATTCACATGTTTGGCAATCTGGTTTCGGTTCACTCCACCCGCTTAATATTCTCAAACTATCGCTTGTTGCTTTTGAATTAAAATCATAGCAACAATCAGCATATTCTCCTGTATCTGGGAGAACAGAACTGCAGTCACATTCAGGTGAATCAGAAAGAGTGGGCAATGGATCTTTCAAATCTTTTTCAGTAGAAGTTAATTGTTCATTTTTATTATAATACAACCCAACCAAATCAAGAGGATCTTTTGTATCTATATCAGGAGAACCAGAATATGCAGGATTGCAAAAGAAGCAATCTCCGCTTCCAGAGGGGTTATTCTCAATGAATTCAACTGACTTTGTGACAGGATTGCACCGATAGCAATTATGCATACTCTCTGGATTAAAATCTCCAAAAACAACATTCCCTTTGGAATAATTACACATACTGCATAATTCATCTTTATTAGCCGGTATCGGATACATATTTTGCCCAGGATAAATATTTACTCCATCATCAGCTGTATCTTCGATTCCATCTCTGCCATTTGGCCTGTCATCACAATCATCTCCATTAGTTGCCAATTCACAAAATGTTGACGGATTATGAGTAATGCCCGGACAGTATTTCTGCTTAGTTAAAGCATTTCCATTTCCATCTCCATCACAATCATCATACTTAAAAACCTTCTCCTCGCATTTTCCATCACAGCATACACATTCATCTGTCCCGATGCTATCTGTGCATTTATTTATTGTAAAACCAGTAATGGAATCTATATATTCAAAGAGTTTACTGCAATCTTTCATATCGCAATTAGAATCTTCACAATCCACTTTTTGATTGCAATCATTATCGCGATTATCGTCACATACTGTTTCTAAGGGGGGTGAAGGATGAATAGAAGGAGCAAGTACGTCATTAGGATCGTCATTGCAATCTTCAGGATCTGACTTTGAATTTTTATAATATCCTATTGAACCGCCCGTACATATTTTCATTGGACCTCCAAAAGTCCAGCTATCTTTATCCATATCAGGATATAATGGTTCAACAAATTTAAATACACATGAAGCACACCTCCGCAGAATATCTTCCTCTGAACAAGAAGGTGTTGAACCTGATGCAACAGGACATCCATCAGAAGGGTCATCTGGCCCATCATTGCAATCCTCGATTAAGCTCTTTTTAGTAGTATGATATCTTGGGATTGTGCCATCTGTACAAACCCTATGTTTTACAGCCCCTGCAGGGTTATATCCATCTTCATCATTATCATCATAAACATCCATCCACTTCCATAATGTATCATTAGTATCATCACAATCTTCTGCAAAACTTGTCCCACAAAGAGAATTGGAAATAGGAGAAGCAAGAATATATTTATCATCTCCATCACAATCATATAATGCGGACCAAGGAGTTCCCCATTCTAAATTAGTAGGATCATTATTAAAATCATGACAAGACCAAGAAATATAAATCGAGGCTCCACTTGGAAATATTGATTTTCCATCTTTGTCTTTGCAGGTAGGAAGTGCATAAAATGCATTATATGGTCCTTGGCAAGTTTGAGTTCCTTCTGCAAAAGGACAATTTTTTCCACCAAGTTCATACCAAGGCATAATAGGGGATAATTTCACTTCTTTCTTCTCAAACCAGGTCCACGGATTCCACCATACTGCAGAAACCAGACTAATAGAAATAATAAAGATAAACAGAAAAACAAATCCTCTTCTCATATCATATTTACATATAAATAGTATATAAAGATTTCTTCAATCAAGCTTTAGCCAAATCTTCTGAAAACATCAGCCAAAAAACAGATTTCAATTAACAATTCTTTTAAAATTATATATTATCTCGCAGCATCTGCTTGTTTTTCCAGATCATTCTTCTTCTGCAAAGCATAGCTGTCGCTTGCATTATCTGCAGCAAGAATTATCTCTTTTGCAAGAGCTTCAGAAATTCTTGCTTTTTTATTAAATGCCTTGTCATAAGACCCATGAACAAAAAATCTTAAAACCAAATTCAATCTTCTTAATGGAGAAATATCAACTGCCTGCGGATAACGCGCCCCACCATATTCTATTGCAGTAACTCCATCTCTTGGAGCAGAATTTTCTATTGCTTTTATAAAAACAGCAACAGGATTTTCTTTTTTTTGCTTTTCAATAATCTTAAATGCTTCTATAACTGCTTCAGTATTTTTTGAAAATTTTCCAGTAACCCATCTGCTCATAATTCTATGTTTCTTTCCTCTTGAACCCGGGACCTGCAATAGATTAACTAATCTTTCTATAACATTAACTTTTGTTTTGCAGAAATCTTCCCTTGATCTTCCATGGCTTTTAACTAATAATTTCGGCTCTAAATTTATCACTCTTTTTAATCCAAGATCCTTAACTTCTACTGAAGAAGTATCCCACAAACCAAAAAGTTTGAATGCCATATTTATCTCCTTCCTTTCTCAATCTTGCCTTTCCAAAGCAATCTTAATGGCTGGTCATTTACTTTAATAACTTGAAATCTTACTCCTGATAAATCTCCTTTTGTTTTTCCCTGTTTGCCCCCAATTCTTTCTATTATCACCTCATCATGTTCCTCAATAAACTTTTGGGCTAGATTTCCCGGTATAAATGCTCCAACAGGTTTTCCTGTCTTAATTAATTGGACTCTGCAGCATTTTCTCATTGCAGAATTTGGCTGTTTAGCTTCTAATTGAAATTTTGACAAAACCAATCCTTTTGCCTGGCTTGATCTCCCCAAGGGATCATATTTCAAAGTCAGGCCTAACTTTTTCTTCTTCCAAGGCAGTTTGCTTACCTGAAATTTTTTTCTTTTGTTTCTTAATTTTCTTGCATTCATTAATCCCATATTATACCCTATAAAAGAAGGTTTTTAAATTTAATCTCATAAGATTTTAAGTTTTTCTATTCCAAAAAACTTTTTAAGAATACTCTCCAGCTCTTCTTCTCTTGTTCTATTTCTTCCTATAATCCCTGCTTTATTCTGCTTATTTGCAGTCAAATTAACTCCATCGGCAGTTATCTCACATTTAACAAACTCATATGGCTCAATTATACTTGATATAAATTTTCCAATATTTTCTTCAAAAGCAATAATCTTTATTTTCTTATTTAATATCTCGCTCATCCTTCTTGCATTCTCTGCATCCCTGCCTATTGCCCTGGAAACAACATTTGCCGGAACAACAAAAAAGATAATATTATTATAAACAAAACATTTGTTTGTAGATACCTGCGAAATTCTTTCAAATAAATTAATATACCTCATTAATTGCATATCTATAATATTGCTCATTTTATAAAAAAAACTTCACACTCAAAATCAAGGTTTAACTCTTTTGCCAATTCTTCTTTTCCTTTTGTTTTAGAAAAGTCTATTCCAAATTCATTCAGCTTATTAATTGTCTCTTCTCTTGCATCATTAGCCGCAAAAATTTTATGTTTTTTTGCTTTGCTTTTCTTTATATTCTTTAATGTTTCTTTTAAACCAAAACAAATATTTCCTTTTTCAATTGCTTCTGAAATTTCTTTTAAGCTCATTTTTTCTTCTGTTCTGACAATGGCCCTGTTACTTTTACCAGCAGACCGGGCAATCCTGTGCCTACAGGAACAGGCTGATTTAATATAATATTCTCTATAACGCTTGCAAGCTTGTCTTTTTTGCCTGTCTTGGTAGCTGAAACAAAATGTTTAATCGGCTCTTCAAACGTTGCCCTTGCTAAGACAGAAGACTTATCTGAAATAATCCCCATCCTGGTTATTCCCTTTACAGAGCCAGAAGCAGTCATTGTATCTGCAACAAACATAAGATGCCTTTTATCTATATCCAAACCCTGTGAAGTAATAACTTTCTGTATTTCTCTTATTATTGTTGCTCTAGTAGCCTCTATTCCTAAAATTGTGCAAGTTTCATGCAAATCATTTGAAATTGTTTTATCTTTATCAACCCCTTTAAAATCAAGAACATCTTTTAGATTTGACCCTGCAGTCAGAATTACATAATCTCTATCTCTCTTAACAACAAGTATTTGTTTTATATCCTTAATTCCAGTCAAGAGAACTTCTTTTACCTTTTCTTTTATCTTATAAATTTCCCTGAAGTTATTATCTTTTAAATCAATAAAAAATCCACCTTCTCTTTTCTTTGCTTTAAATCCTTTCTCAGCCAAAACATCTGTAACTTTTTCAATTCCGATATGTGCCAATTTTAATCCTTCAGAGTCAATTTTGATTTCTAATCTTTTATCGCTGAAATTAATCCCTATTTCAGATATAACTTCTTTTAATCTTATTTCTCTTAATTTTTCAGCAATAAGCTTTGAATCTTTATCATTATTATGCTCTTTGTCAAGATATATCTCCATTGTCGGTGTGCTTGGCTTTTTTCTTGCATCCAATATTTCAATTAATCTTGGCAAACCCTGCGTAATCTGCATTTCCGCAACTCCTGCTGCATGAAATACATTCAATGCCATCTGTGTAGAAGGCTCTCCAAATGACTGAGCTGTAACAATACCTATTGCTTCTCCAGATGAAATCTTCTGATTCTTATGAAGCCCGCATACATCCAAACCATCTCCTCCATATAAAAATTGGACTATATTTCCAGATGCATCTCTTACTGTTCCATCATATTCTATTCTTAAATCCTGCAAGGCATTAGCAAGCCGTCTATATAAATAACCTGATTTAGGCGTCCTTAAAGCAGTATCCATCAGAGCATCTCTCCCAGTTACAGCTCCAAAGAAAAATTCTTCAGGTCTAAGACCTTTAATAAAAGAATTATAAATAAATCCTCTTGCTTTTGGACTTAAATCCTTTTTTCTAAATGAAGATAATGTTCTATCTGTGTAGCCAAAATTAATTCTTTTGCCACCAAGAGCCTGCTGTCCGACTGCACAGGCAATCTGCGTAATATTAAGCATATTTCCTCCTGCTCCAGAAGTAATCATTTTATTAACTGGATTTGTCTTAGGAAATTCTTCTTTAACTGATTTTCCTATATTTGTTCTGACTTCATTTAACACCTGAAGTATTTTTATTTCTCTTGTTTCTTCTAAGGACTTGCCAGGAAGAGGCTCTAATGTTTTATTGTCATAAGAAATAATAATCTCCTCTGTTTTATTCTCAGCTTCTCTGATTATTTTATCTGTAATCTGCTTGACATGTTCAGATACATCCAAATCATCCACAGAGATTGTAAACCCATTTCTAGATAAAAATGTTGTTCCTAAAGAAAAAACTTCCTTTAATATATCTGTTGCTTCTTTTCTTCCAACTTCTTTGTCTATTCTTTTTATTAATGCGCCTTCTTCTACCCCAAAAGTCTTCGAATCAACAATTCCCAATTTTATATTTTGCATTTCTTTTGGCATAACGCTCAAGAAGATATCTTTCCCCGAGTTTGTTTTTGATAAAGAAACTTTATGCAATATTCCTGCTTCATACAAAAGCTGCATTGCATCTTCTTTTGATAATTCAGACTCCCCTAAAATGTAGTTGCCTGTAATTGCATCTGCAATGCACCCAAGCATATTAGAGTTATTCTTTGGAGACATTAAATTAGATTCTACATTCAATAAAACTTCTGCTTCTGCTCTTGCTTCTTCTGTCTGGGGCCCATGAATATTCATTTCATCTCCGTCATAATCTGCGTTGTATGGGAAGGCAACAGCTGGATGAAACCTGAATGTCCTATAAGGCAAAACCCTTACAAGATGAGCCATCAATGAAACCCGATGGAGTGAAGGATGTCTGTTAAATAAAACAATATCTCCATCCTTCAAATGCCTTTCAACAATATATCCTGGCTGTATTTCCTCAGAAATTTCATTTCTTAATTCTTCTGTAATTCTTTTTCTTTTTCCATCAGGCCTTATAACATAATTTGCCCCCGGATATTCTTTGGATAATATTAATTTCTTCAGCATAACAATATTTAATGTTGTAACTCTTTCTGCAACAGTAATTATTTTTGCAACTTCAAATGGAATTCCAACTTCATTTATTTTCAAACTTGGATCAGGAGATATGACTGTTCTTGCTGAAAAATTTACTCTCTTTCCCGCAAGATTCTTTCTAATTCTTCCTTCTTTTCCTTTTATTCTTTCTGTTATTGTTTTTAATGGCTGCCCGCTTCTATGCCTTGCAGGAGGAATTTTAGCAATCGAGTTGTCAAAAAATGTTGTAATATGATATTGCAGCAAATCCCATAAATCTTCAATAATTACTTCTGGTGCTCCTGCATTCAGATTTTCCCACAATCTTTGGTTTGCCCTTATTATATCTGAAAGTTTGTGAGTTAAATCATCTTCAGATCTCTCCCCTGTTTCCAAAGTTATTGATGGTCTTACTGTGACTGGAGGAACCAATAAAACAGTTAAAATACCCCATTCTGGCCTCATTGTCTTTGCATTAATCCCCAATAATTTCAAATCTTCATCCCTGACCTTTACTAATCTTTCTCTTAGTTCTGAAGGAAAAACTCTTCTTTTTCCAATTTTAAAGTTTGAAGGTTTTTCTAATTTTATTTTTTCCTGGACAAGACCGCAATAGGGGCATTTCTTTGCATCTTTTGCTTTCTTTAATCTTGAAGGTATATCTTTCTTGAAATCATCTTCACTTAATAAAATTCTCCCGCAAGCTTCACATGAAGATCTCAAAACAGTTTCAATTACACCAATATATTTTATATGCAAAACAGGTCTAGCCAATTCTATCATTCCAGAATGTCCAAGACATTCTTTTAATCTTCCTCCGCATGTTCTGCATCTCACTCCAGGATCAATTGCACCTAAACGCAAATCCATTAACCCCCCATCAACAGGGTAACCATCAACATCATATAATTCAGGTGTAACTATTTTAGCAACAGCCATCTTTTTTATTTGTTCAGGACTTGCAAGCACAAATTGCAATGCTTTTACTTGTTTCTTAATTGGTTTGGTCATAATCTTGGCGCCTCCACCCAATCATCACTTACCCTATCTTCATAACCAAGAGTCAATTTATTTACAGAATCTTCTAGTATAGAAGCTTTAGAATCTGCAAAAAACCCAGAAACTAAACAACCCGTGTATTCTCCAGAACAAACATAATCAAAAATATCTTTATCTCTTGCCTGCACACAATCAAAAAAAGCCATAGGGCAGATTGTTCCCTTCCATCCATTATAAACCCTAATTTTACTCATATTTATTCTTTAATTCAAATTTAGTTAAAACATGCATACCTTGTAATTCTTCTAATAATAATTTGAATGCATACGAAACCTCTATTGGCTCTACAAGGTTTGAATTGCATAAACTGCATGACAGCTTATTATGAATTTTATCATCAATAACAATTGCCCCGCATTGAGTGCATATATGAATAATTACCTTGTCAGAATCATATCTTTCTTTTAATAATAAACTGGCTCCATGTGCAACTAATGCTTCTTGCTCCATTTCTCCCAATCTTAACGCGCCTCCCCTTGCTCTTCCTTCTATAGGTTGTCTTGTCAATAATGCAATCTTTCCAGAAGCACGAGCATGCATCTTATCTGCAACCATATATTTTAATTTTAAGTAATACATATTTCCAATATAAATTTTCATAGCCATCTTTTTTCCACTAATACCATTATACAAAATTTCTTTTCCATCATATCTAAACCCGAGAGACTTTAATTGATTTTCCAATGAGGCCAGCTTTGTGCCCGAAAAAGCAGACGCATCAACAATCCGGCCGGATAATGAAGCAACTTTTCCTGCAAGTAATTCAAGCAAATAACCTACAGTCATTCTTGAAGGAATACCATGGGGGTTAAAGATTAAATCAGGTTTAACTCCCCTTGCTGAAAATGGAATATCATCTTCTGCTGCAATAAACCCAATAGTTCCTTTCTGCCCATGGGGTGTTGAAAATTTATCTCCTAATTCCGGTATTCTTAAATCTCTTATTCTTATCTGGACAATTTTATTTCCTTCTGAATCCTGTGTAATAAAGACCCCGTCGACAGTTCCTTTTTCTTCCTGCCTGACTGCACTGCTGTTTTCTTTTCTTGTTTGTATTGAAATTTCCCTTGCCTCAGATAAGAATTTTGGAGGAGAAACTTTTCCAATTAAAACATCATTTTCTCCCATATCTGCTTCCGGATAAACAATACCATCATCTTCGAGATATTTATATGACTCTTCTGTTCTATATCCAGAAACATCTTTTGATGGAATGCATATCTCATCTTTTAAACCGCCAGCATAATTTAATTCAACAGAATCATATGGCCTAAAATATGTGCTTCTCCCAAATCCCCTATCAACAGAAGCCTGATTTAATACAATTGCATCTTCCATATTATACCCTTCATAAGGCATAATAGCCACAATAATATTCTGGCCTGCAGGATATATATTAAGAGTATCATAAACAAAACTCCTAACTAAAGGCTTTTGCGGATAATGCAGAATAGAAACATCTGTATCAATTCTAACTGGAAAATTTGCAGCATAAATTCCTAAGGATTGTTTTTGTGTTTTCGAACCCCTCATAAGCCTAGCTGACTGATCATGATTCCCATATGGTACAAGAGAAGTAACAATACCTAAACAGTCAATTGGGTCTATTTCCAAATGAGTATGTTCTGGAGTTAATTCACTTTCATATATTGAAACAAGGCAATCATCCTCTTCTGCAGCATCAATATATTCTATTATTCCCTGTTTAAGAAGGTCGTCCCATTTTATCTGGCCTTGTTGAATCAATTCTAAGTGTTCTTGTTTTAATCTTGGAACCCCATTATCAACAATTATAAGAGGTCTTAAAACTCTTCCGATTTCTGTAGAAATAGATATGCTGTTTATCTTCTTTTCAAATCTAACGCTTAATTCAATAGGCAAAACTCCTTCTCTTCTTTTTTCTTTTACAAATAAGCTAAACTCTTCTGCCTTATTGACAATTCCTATAAATCTTCCATTATAAAAAACATCCACTCCTTCTTTTCCTTCTTTATCCACCCCATTTTTCTCAAAGAATACAATTATTTTTTCATCTTCCATTTCAGCTCGGGTTGAGATTCTAGCAAGCATAGCAAGATTTTTTCTTAACCCAATTTCAGTTCCCTCTGGAGTTTCTATTGGACAAAATCTTCCATAATGTGTAGGATGCACTGTTCTAGCTGCAAAGTTTTCCTGTTCACCAGAAAGAGTCGAAGCAACTCTCTGCAATTGTGATAAAATGGCCAAGTAATTTGTCTTATCCATATTCTGTGTAACTCCGCTTCTTTCTCCTATCCAAGCACCAGTAGCAATTGCAGATTCAACTCTATGAGAAAATAAAGTAGACTTTGCAATGGTCTTTATTGAATAAAACTTTTTTCTCTTCATAGTTTTTTGCAGTGAATGCTGTATCTCTCTTAATAAGATATTTAAATTAACTCTAAACAAATCTGCCAAAAGATCTCCTGATAACCTAACTCTTTTATTTGAATAATGATCTTTATCTGTTATCGATTTGTCCGAGTCTTCTTTTGCAATATAAAACTGCTTGATTAATTTGCATAAAGTTCTTGCTTTTTCTAATCTTGAATCTTTCTTCAAACCAATATGAGGCAATAAATAAGAATCAATTCTTTGTTTTACTCTATCGAGCATTTCTTTCTTTGTTCCCTGCAAGGCGGTTCTTTCTGCGACAAACATAAGTGCATCTTCTGCATTTGAAATATTTGTAAATTCATACAAATTTACTATCAAGCTATCCGTTTGCTTTCCAATTAAACTTGATGTTTCTGCATCGCTGATTAAACCAAGAGCCTTTAATAAAACAAATAAAGGAATCTTTTTGAATCTGGAAAAAGATATCTCTAACATTCCCTCTGGATCTTCTGTAATTGAAATTGGAATTTTGTATGCTCCTCTTTGAGAGAATAATCTCAACATTAACTTTCCCCTAGACTTATCAATAAAAACCTGATTTGAAGCAAGATCTTCAGCCATCACCATAACTCTTTCATTGCCATTTATTATAAAATAACCTCCCATATCTTTTGGGTCAATGTACATTTTTGTTAATTCTTCCTCTGATTTCCCCCAAAGATTACATGCTTTGCTTTTTACAATTACAGGAACTCTTCCCAGTTCAACCTCTGCTGTTTCAGCTTGACCCTCATATTTTATAGAGATTTCAATCTTTAATGGAGCAGAATAAGTTAAATTTCTTAGTCTGGCTTCTGATGGGGTTATTAACTTTGTGCTTCCATCTGCTTCAACAATACTTGGTTTTCCAATGATTATTTTTCCCAATTTAATCTCAAAATCTTCAACAGCAAGAGAATCTGACAGCTCGTCAACAATCTCCTGCACCCTTTTCTCAATAAAATTATTAAATGATCTTATATTTGATTCAACAAGAGAATGATTTTTTAGAAATTCCTTGATTAATATGTGCTGGCTCATTTTACAACCACCCTAAAATATTCCATAATATTATTATTTTCATCTTTTCTTTCTATTTTTATTATATCTCCTATTGCAAAATTTCCTTCAGCCAAAGAAGGATCGCCTAATGAAATTTTGGGAAGCTGCGATAAAGAAATATTCAGCCTAGCAAGTGTCTTCACTTTTTCATCTTTGCTGAGTTTTGAACGTTTTGGCTGAAGATCGTGCATATTTTTGTCTTATCGAGATTAACTCGTAAAATAAACCCCCGGGGGTAGCAATAGCTAGTTTTATATAATAAACTTATAAAAAATTGGTTTTTAAATGTTGCTGTTTTTAGCATATTTTAAAAATTAGAGAAAATGACCCCAAAACAACAGGTTATATGCAATAGCATTATGGCCCCGAGGGGATTTGAACCCCCGACACCTGGCTTTCTCCAAAATCACTTTTGTAAAAGGCCAGTACTCTAACCGGGCTGAGCTACGGGGCCATAGCTTAACTATTTCTCTATTATTTTTATATCTATTGCAAGATATGGCCGAGAAGAGGCCATGCTGTTGAACGAACAAAGCGAGTTTTTGCTCGTTTACTTAACTATCTCAATAGATAAAATCAATTTAAAAATCTTGGGTTTTATAAAATAATTACTATATAACCAAACCATGGCTTCCGCAAATTTCAGAAATTTTATTTCTTAAAAAATCTTCCTGCAAGGAACCATCAACCCTGCTAAAAACTTTTCCATTCCTTAAAATTAAAATAGTTGGAACACTTACTATATTATGTTTTTGAGCAAGCTCTTCGAACTCATCAATATTAACTCTGCCAAAACACAATTCAGGATATTTTTCGCAAAA
>Ga0233425_10010115_pt1 | contig 11627 bp, 13 predicted proteins | sample Watercolumn_Towu_2_FD_181712 | JGI IMG/M metagenome (GOLD analysis project Ga0233425, IMG submission 181712) | Freshwater microbial communities from Lake Towuti, South Sulawesi, Indonesia - Watercolumn_Towuti2014_140_MG | ecosystem: Environmental > Aquatic > Freshwater > Lake | place...
CGGCACTGGTGGCGGCGGCCAGGAGGTGCGTGTACCCGGAGGCCAGATCGCGAATCATGGGCGCCAGGTTCTCCGGGAGCTGCGCGGCGCAGCTGTCGCCGTCGCACTGGAGGACGCGGCGGATGCCCGCCACCCGCGCCGCGGCGGCGGCGACCGCCGCACACCCGGAACCGGCGATCAGGACGTCGATCCCGGAGCCGATCCGGGTGGCGGCCGTGATCGCGTTCAGGGTCGCCGGGCGCAACCGCGCGTTGTCGTGATCGGCAATGACGAGGATGGCCATCGCGGTCCGCCCGTTCAGATCACCCGCGCCTCGTCGCGCAGGCGGGCGACGAGTTCCGCCGCATCGGCGACCATCACGCCCTTGCCGCGCGCGGCCGGTTCGCCGACCTTGAGCAGCCGGAGCCGTGGCGCCGCATCGACCCCGAGGTCGGCCGGCGTCAGTACCTCGATCGGCTTCTTCCTGGCCTTCATGATCTCCGGCAGCTTGGCGTAGCGCGGTTCGTTCAGACGCAGGTCGGTGGTGATGACCGCCGGCAGTTTCAGGCGAACGGTCTGGGTGCCGCCGTCGATCTCGCGCCTGACGGTCACCGCGCCGCCGCCCAGCCGGACCTCGCAGGCGAAGGTGCCCTGTCCCCAGCCGAGCATGCCGGCCAGCATCTGCCCGGTCTGGTTCGAGTCGTCGTCGATGGCCTGCTTGCCGAGGATGACGAGGCCGGGGCGCAGCCTGCCGGCGATGGCGCCGAGCAGCCCGGCAACGGCGAGCGGTTGCAGTTCGCCGTCGGTGGCGACGTGGATCCCGCGATCGGCGCCCATGGCCAGCGCCGTGCGTATCGTCTCCTGGCATGCCATCGCGCCCATCGACACGACCACCACCTCGCTCGCCTGTCCCGCTTCGCGGATGCGCAGCGCCTCTTCCACCGCTATCTCGTCGAACGGATTCATCGCCATCTTCAGGTTGGCGAGCTCGACGTCGCTGCCGTCCGCTTTCGGCCGCACCCGCACCTTGTAATCGACCGCCCGCTTGACGGCCACCAGGATGATCATCTCGCCTAGAACTCCGTCTCGCCGCCGGCGTAGGCCTTGATCGGCACGCCCGACAGGGGTTCGCCGCCGTCGCGGCCGACGCGGTAGGTTTCCTGGAAATAGAGCGAGTGCGTGCGCGCCTCGTTCATGAAGTGCGGGTGCATGGAACAGACCATGTTCTCGGGCAGGATGAAGTCGTAGCCCTCGCCGATGCGCGGCATCTCGATCATGGTCATGCCGATGGAGTGGCCGCAGACATGGCCGGAGCGGTAACCCCGATCGAAGATCGGTTTCATGCAGCGCGCCGCGACTTCGGCGGCGCTGTTGCCGGCCTTCATGTGCACCTTCGCCAGCTCGTGGAACTCCTGGTAGGCGGTCATCATGTCGCCGGTGATCGCGTCCATCCCGCCCGCCATCAGCGGCCGCGAGAACTCGACCCAGTGGCCGCCCTCGGCGGCGATCTCGAGTCCGTAGAGGACGCCGTCGCTGCGTTGCAGGGGGCGGCGGGTGGGGAAGACCATCTGCGGCTGCAACGACCCGTTCGGACCCCGCTGGATCATGTCCATGGTGCTGCGCGCGCAGCCGTGACTGGCGAAGACGTTCTCGGCGACGCCCATCAGTTCGGCCTCGGTCTTGCCGGGCGCATAGGCGCGGATGACGGCGAGCACGCCCTCCTTGTTGATGGCCATGGAATGGCGGACCGAGCGCAGCTCCTCCTCGCTCTTCTGCGCCCGCGCGTAATCGAACGGGATCTCGAAGTTCACGATCTCGAAGCCGCGCGCCGCCAGCGCCGAATAATCGCGGACGTTGATGATGTACTCCAAGCCGTAGATGCCGAGCTTGCGCACGCCCCTGGCGGCCAGATGGTCGGCCATCCATTCGCCGCAGTGCGCCGGGAATTCCCGATCGCGGACGAAGGTGGCGCCGTGGTCACCGACCCAGGTCGCCTCGCGCGGGAACACGCAGACCGGATCGCCGTCGGTGGTGATCAACACGTAGGCGTAGCGGTGCAGGATGTGGAATCCGCACAGGTAGCGGACCGCGCCCTCGAAGCCGGTGTATTCGCTGCCGGCGACGATCAGGGCATCGAGGCCGCCCCTGGCCATGGCCGCGCGGGTGTTCGCGTGGCGCCGTTCAATCTCCGCCGCGCTCGGCCGGAAGCGGTTGCCGGTGTCGGTCACTATGGCTCCTTTCGCGTCGCTCAATGCTTCGGGATCTTCAGGGCCCAGGAGAATTCCAGGCCCTTGACCATCGCCGTGCAGGCCTCGTTCATGGGACAGGGAATGCCGAGCTCGCGCCCGAGCCTGGCGATACCGCCGTTCAGGGCATCGATCTCGGTCTGCCGCTGGGCCAGCACGTCTTGGAGCATGCTCGGCGGGTGGTAGTAGGCCTTTTCGCGGCCATAGTCGATGAGCGCCTCCGGATCGCTGTCGAGCCGTATGCCCAGGGCATTGGCAACGGCGACGCCCTCCTTCACCAGCATCGACATCACCGCCCGGACACCGGCCTGATCACAGGCGACGCCGTGCGGCAGGCGGGTCAGCGCCCCCATGGCATTGGACGCCGAGTTGAAGATCAGCTTGGTCCACTGCGCGCCCCTGGCATCCGCCATCGCCAGGCAATCCATGCCGCTGCGGTTCAAGGCGTCGGCCAGGCGGTTCACCTCGTCCATGGTTGCCGGCTTCGGCGCAAACGGTCCGATCCAGGTCTTGCCGCCGGCATCGTGATTGACGACCCCGGGCGCGGTGATGTGGCCGGCCGGGAAGATGGTCCCCTGGATGACCCGGGGCGCGTACTCGGCCACGATCTCCTCGTTGCCGATTCCGTTCTGCACCGAGCAGACCGCGCCGTTGGCGAAGACGCCGGCGACGGCCTGCATCGCCGGGCGGGTGTGCATCGCCTTGGTCGCGATGATGCCCAGTTCGCATTCCGGGATCCGGGTAGCGTCGCTGCACGCCCGCACCGGCGCGACGAAGTCGCTCAGGCCCGTCAGCCGCAGGCCGTTGGCGTTGATCGCGTCGACATGCGCCTGGTTGAGTTCGTAGGCCCAGACTTCGATATCCTGAAGCCGGGCCAGATGGGCGGCGTACAGGCTGCCAATGGCGCCGCAACCGACGATGCAGATTCTCATGATGGCTCCCGGTGACCGTGACCGCTCTTGCCGTTCCAGCTCGCCTCGCGCGCCTTGACCAGCCGATACAGGGTTTCGTGATAAGGCGCCCGCAGGCCCGCCTTGTGCGCCTCGCGGACGATGGCGCCGGTGATCCAGTCGACCTCGGTGAGCCGGCGGTTGCGGACGTCGTCGAGCATCGACGGCACGTGCGCATAATCATCGCCGCCGGTGGCGCCCTGGCTGACGGCGCGGACGTTCATCGCCCACGGGTCGTCGGCCAGTTGCACGCCGCGCGCCGCCGCGATCCGCCGCGCCTCGTCCATCATGTCGTGGACCAGATGGCCGAGGTCCTCCAGCCGCGCCCGTTGCGCGAAGGCGCCGACGTGCGCCAGATCAGTCATCGCGGCGATGCTGTTGACCGCCGAGTTGAAGATCAGCTTCGACCACTGGTGCGGCAGCAGATCCTCGTAGGCCTCCGCCTTCAGACCCGAGCGGTTGACCAGCGCCTCGACCCGACGCACCGCGGCGAAGGTTGCCCGGCCGCCGGCCCACGGTCCCATCCAGGTGGCGGTGTCCAGTTCGTACTCGACGTGGGTGTCGGAATGACGGGTGCCGCTCATGAAGGTCACGCCGGAGATGATCGGCCAGTCGCCGTGGCGCTGGACGATCTCCTCGCAACCGAGCCCGTTCTGGACCATCAGCACGTGGGCGCGCGGGAAATGCCCGGCGAAGCTGCGCGCGCTCTCCTCCACGGCCAGGACCTTGGTGGCGATGATGACGAGATCGATGTCGCCGGCCTTCTCCAGATCGGCGGCACAAGTGGAGGCCAGCACCCGGACCTGACGCTCGGACTTGCCGCTCACCCGCAAACCGTGCGCGTTGAGGGCGTGGGCGTGGTCTTCGCGCCGGGTCAGGACGGTGGTGTCGATGATGCCGCCCAGGTGCCCGGCGAACAGGCTGCCGATGGTTCCGGCGCCCACCACACAGACCCGTTCCAGTCTGTCCATGGTCGGGCGCTACGCGCAGTGACGGGCCACGATGGCGCGGAATTCCGCGTCGGTGACCAGCCGGCCGGCGCGGGTGCCGAGTTCCTTGACCTCGGCCAGCACCGCGTCACGCCGCTCGGCCGGAATGTCGAGGCCCAGTTCGCGGCCCTTCAGTTCGATGTTGGCCAGGCCGCTCTTCTTGCCGAGCACGATCCGGCGTTCGGCCCCGACCATCGCCGCCGAATACGGCTCGATGGCCTCCGGCATGTGGAACTGGGCGGCGACGGCGCCGCTCTCGCGGGTGTACAGGTATTCGCCGACCACCGGCTTCCAGCCGTCCACCGTGTAGCCGCCGGCCGCCTGCACCAGTTTCGACACCGCGCGCGCCATGCCGAGATCGATCTCCACCGGGACGTTGTAGAGGCAGCGCAGCGCCAGCGCCACCTCGCAGAGGTCGGCATTGCCGGCCCGCTCGCCCATGCCGTTGATGGTGCCCTGTATCCAGTCGGCGCCGCCGCGCACGGCGGCGATGGCCGAGGCCGTGGCCAGACCGAAATCGTTGTGGCCGTGCCAGTGGACGGGCACGGTCCCGATCCAGGACTTGACCTCGCGGATCAGCCACTCGACCGCCTCCGGTGCGCAGGCACCGATGGTATCGACCACCGACACCTCGTCGGCGCCGGCCTCGATCGCCGCCGCATAGACGTCGCGGAGGAACACGAGGTCGCTGCGGGTGCTGTCGACGGCGAAGAAGTTGACCTTGTCGATGCCGTTGCCCTTGGCGTGGCGCACCGCCCAGGCCACGCGCTCCAGCACCTTCTGCCGCGTGAAGCCGTAGGCCTGCATCTTCAGTTCGCTGGTCGAGATCTCGATCAGCAGCAAGCGCGTGCCGAGTTCGACGTGGGCATCGATGTCGCCCTGGACGCAGCGGGCGAATCCCCAGATCTCCGCGGCCAGGCCGGCGTCGAGTATGCGGCGGACGGCGCGTGTGTCGTCGTCCGAAACTCGCGGGAAGCCCGATTCGATGCGGCCGATCCCCATGGCCGACAGCTTGCACGCGATCTCGAACTTCTCTTCCGGCGTGAAGCAGACGCCGACCGACTGCTCGCCGTCGCGCAGCGTCGTGTCGTAGAAGCGCACCGGCCGCGAGCGATCGAAGCCCGCCTGGATGTCGTCACGCGCGTTGATCGCGCTGGTCCAGATCTGATCCGCCGCTGCCGTCGTCATATGCGTGTTCCCGCGCTGGAGCGCCCGCCCATACGGTAACGAATGTTAGCAGCAACCGGCAGCCGCCGTCTTGACTGCCGGAGCGCTATCGGTTGACTGGGGATGTTGCTGGCCGCGGGCCCGTTCAGGCGATGGCGATCGGCCGCACCAGCGATGCCTCGCCGCCCCTGATCTTGAGCGGCAGCACGATGACGGTGGAGACCGCCTGCCGGTCGCGGGCCAGGGACTCCAGCATCAGGCTTTTCATCACGTAGATGCCGTTCTCGACCAGCAGGATGCGATGACTGGCGAAGGGAGCGGGGATGCCGATGGAGAGGTTGTCGGTGCCGACCAGGCGCGGCCGGCGTTCGGCGAGCCATGCCGCGGCCGCGTCGTTGAGCCCCGCCCACTTGTGCAGGTAGGTATCGCGATCGGTCTCGAAGAATCGCCCGTAACCGGTGCGGATCAGCACGCAGTCACCGGAGGTAATGGTCACCCCCGCGTGCGCGGCGGCGGCGGCGAGGTCTTCCGGCGTGATCGGATAACGCTCGGGCAGGAGGTCCATCCCCTTGCTGGCCGGCACGTCGAGCAGCACGGCGCGGAGGATGAGCGGTGGCACCTTTTCCAGGCTGTGCAGCGGCTCCGGCAGGTCCTTGAAACCCGTGTCCCGCTGGTACGGGCGCACGTCTATGCCCTGGACCTTGTTGTCCTGCGACATGTGTATCGGCAGGTCGAAGTGCGTCCCGGCGTGATGGGAACTGATCATGATGCTGATGGCGTCCGAGAACCCCGGCTCGATGCCCATCTCGTCGAAGGTCTTGCGCACGTACTCGTGGTAGCGGTACAGGTAGGACTGGAACGGCGGGTCGAAGGGGTGCACCGGCATGCCGTTCCAGTAGGGCTGGCCCAGGTCATAAACCCGGCCCCCGGCGATCAGGTCGTGCAGCGACGGCGCGGTCATGGCTGGTATGCTCCGCGACCTTGGCGGACTTCACGCCCGCGGTCGCGATTGGAGACTGGGGCCGGGATGGAACCGGCGTACACGGCCTTGCGGGTCATGTTCAAACGGCAGACACTCAACGGGTCACGGCGAGGCATCGGGAATATCGCATTGTTTCCGGCTCATTATAGAGCAATATGTCATCGCAACGGATTGACGCACAGGAACTTGTGCGTGTGCGGTCATCGGACTGACCCTGAAAACCCTGATCCCGTGAGGTGCACCATGCGCTGGATTACACGCGAACGCCCGAAGATCGACCGCATCGCCTGCCCGTGGCTGGTGGCGCGATTCATCGACAAGGATGCGGAATTTCTCTACGTCCCGGCCGGCGATGTGCTGCGCCTGGCAAAGGAAACCGGTGCGATACCTTACGACATTCCCGGCGTGGAACTCTCCCATGTCGGTGAGCTGTGCAGCTTCGATGCGTTTCTGGACAAGTATCGACTGGATGATCCGGCACTCAGGCAGCTTGCCGTCATCGTGCGCGGTGCGGACACCTCGCGACTCGACCTCACACCGCAGTCGGCCGGGCTCTATGCGCTATCGCTGGGCCTGTCACAGACCTTCGCCGACGATCACGAGATGCTCGGGCATGGCATGGTGATGTACGACGCGCTTTATGCGTGGTGCCGGCACGGTCAGGGTGAAACCCACAACTGGCCACCGCAAATGTAGCGGCGCAAGCGCACGGTATTTCGCGGATGAATCAAAGCATCCTGTTTGCCGTCCTGGCCGCCCTGCTGTTCGGGGCCAGCACTCCTTTCGCCAAGCTGCTGGTGAACGAGGCATCGCCCATGGTGCTGGGCGGAATGCTCTATCTGGGCAGCGGGCTGGGCCTTGGCCTGGCGCGACTGATCCGCGATCGCGGCTGGACATTCCCCGGAATCGCCACCACGGAATGGCCCTGGCTGCTCGGCGCCATCTTCTTCGGCGGGATGCTCGGCCCTGTTGCCTTGATGTTCGGATTGACCCGCTCCAGCGGCGCCGCGGCGTCCCTGCTCCTCAATCTGGAGGCTGTCCTGACCGCCCTGATTGCATGGATCGTGTTTCGGGAAAACGCTGATCGTCGGGTCGTGCTGGGCATGACCGCCATCGTCGCCGGAGGCGTTGTGTTGTCCTGGCCGACAGGAGAAACGGGTTCTGCAAACGGCATCGGCCCGGCAGCCATCACCCTGGCATGCCTGTGCTGGGCGATTGACAACAATCTGACCCGCAAGGTATCTGCCGCCGATTCCCTGTTTATCGCGGGAAGCAAGGGACTCATCGCCGGAACCGTCAACTGCCTGTTGGCGTGGATCTCGGGCAGCGCTTTCCCGCCGCCGGCAACCGTGGGGGCGATCATGGCGCTGGGACTGCTGGGTTATGGCGTCAGCCTCGTGATGTTCGTGCTGGCCTTGCGTGGATTGGGAACGGCCCGAACGGGGGCCTATTTTTCGACAGCGCCTTTCATCGGCGCATTGATCGCGCTGGCCTTGTTGCGCGAGCCCGTTACGCCGGCTTTCTGGCTGGCGAGCGTGCTGATGGGGATGGGCGTATGGCTGCACCTGACGGAGCGGCACGAACACCCGCACACGCACGAACCGCTGGAACACAGGCATTCCCATCGCCATGACGAACATCACCAGCATGACCACGATTTCGAATGGGACGGGCGCGAGCCTCACTCGCATACGCACGCGCATGCCGCCGTGACCCACACGCACCCGCACTTTCCCGACATTCACCATCGGCACGCGCACTGATACGCCCCGCAACTGCGGACCTTGTTGCAGCGGACACGGGTTGCCTGGTAAGCCTCTTGCCGCGGAAGTCGTAGTGTCCGGGCCGCTCAATGCGCGGATTGATGCGACGTACGTTATTGCGTACCATGCAGCTCGCTTACCCGGAGAACGAACATGGCCACCCTTACCGCGAGCGAAGCGCGCGCCAACCTCTATCGCCTCATTGACCAGGCTGCCGAGTCCCATCAGCCGATTCATATCGCCGGCAAGCGGACAAGCGCCGTTCTTCTATCCACCGAGGACTGGGAAGCAATCCAGGAAACGCTATACCTGCTCTCGATCCCCGGCATGCGCGAATCCATCAAGGAGGGCATGGCCGAGCCCGTTGGCAGGAACGCCAAGGCGCTTAAATGGTGAACTGGCAGATCGTCTATTCGAAGCATGCACAGAAGGATGCCAGGAAACTCGCGGCCGCGGGCTTGAAGAGCAAGGCGCTCGAACTGTTGGCTGTTCTCGCGACCGATCCGTTTCAGAATCCGCCGCCATACGAGAAGCTCGTGGGCGATTTGGCCGGCGCGTATTCACGACGCATCAATATTCAGCATCGTTTGGTGTATGAAGTCTTCGCAAAAGAGCGCGTGGTTCGTGTGCTTCGCATGTGGACACACTACGGGTAAGGGTGGCTCAACTCATCGTTGCCGGGGGACGCGCGCAGGGGTGACAAGGATGCGCATCAGCCGGACTGGTATTCACCCACGGGCTCTTCCTGATCGGCAATCAGGATGTCGCGGATGACACTGAACGCCAGATCCGGATTTTCGGCGGCGACCTTGCCGATCCGCGACCAGTACCAGAAGAGCGGCTGCGAAAATTCCGGTTGCGCCTTGAGCTTCAGCATCGCCTGGCGCAATGCCTCCGCCCGACCCTGCTTGCCGTCGGCGTAGCCGGCGAACCGACCCATTACAGAAGGCACGGTCATTAATGCGGCCTTTTCTAATACATATTATTGCGATTTATAGTATATTTTATGATTAATATCATTGCATTATAATGATCCATAAGTGGCCATTATAACGGACATTTCCGTGGCGGATCGGGGCGAAACCGTCTCCGGCATGGAACCGATGCTGCTCCGCGAAGACTCGCGCCACCGGGCAGGCCTGACCGACCTGGCGCTGGAACTGGCGCAACGGAGTACGGGTTTTCGTCGGTCCCTGCCGGAAAGTCTGATCGCATCACTGGCCGACCTGATCCGGTCGATGAACTGCTACTACAGCAATCTCATCGAGGGCCACGACACGCACCCGGTCGAGATCGAGCGGGCCCTGCGCGGCGATTACAGCAGCGACGCCCGGAAGCGGGACCTCCAACTCGAGGCGAAGGCGCACATCGAGGTGCAGCAGTGGATCGACGCCGGCGGCCTCAAGGGCCGTTCGGTCACCGTCGATGCCATCCGGGAGATTCACCGGCGGTTCTGCAGTCACCTGCCCGAAGAACTCCTCCTGGTTGAAGACCCGGCCACCCAGGAGCGCATCAAAGTCGTGCCCGGTGAGTTCCGCCACCGCGACGTGCAGGTCGGCCGCCACGTCGCCGTCAGCCCGCCCGCGGTCCCTCGTTTCCTGGAGCGGTTCGAGCAGGTCTACGCCGCCCTGGGCAAGACCGAGACCATACTCGCGACCGCGGCCGCCCACCATCGGCTCGTGTGGCTGCACCCGTTCATGGACGGTAACGGGCGCGTGGCGCGCCTCATGTCCCACGCGACCATGCTGGACGCGCTGGACACCGGGGCTATCTGGTCCGTGGCCCGAGGCCTCGCGCGCAACGTACAGGCCTACAAGGGTCACTTGGCCGCTTGTGACGAAGCGAGGCGCCATGACCTGGATGGTCGCGGTCCGTTGAGCGAGGAGAGCCTCGGGGAGTTCACGCGCTTTTTCCTGACCACATGCCTCGACCAGGTGGCGTTCATGGAAAGGCTGGTGCAGCCGAGGGAGCTTCGCGCCCGCATTCTGCTATGGGCCGAGGAAGAAATCCGGCTCGATCGCCTGCCACCCAGGGCGGGCACCATCCTGGAGGCCGTTCTGTATCGGGGAGAATTGTCTCGCGGCGATGCAGCCGCCGTGGTCGGCACCGGCGATCGGCAGGCCCGGCGCGTGGTCTCCGCCCTGCTCAACCGGGGCGTACTGACCTCGGCCAGTACGCGGGCGCCGCTGCGGCTCCGGTTTCCCGCCACCCTGGCACCCCGCTGGATGCCCGGGCTGTTCCCGGAGCAGGCGTGAGTCGCGCATGAGCTCTCGCCTGTCGAAAGCCCAGATGCAAGTACATTGCTCCAGTACGCAGGCCGCTCTTCGATGGACAGCGCGCTTGCGAACCATGTCCAGCGGGGCGCCGAAGCAACGCATTGAAAGGATTGGAGGCTGGGGTCGGAATCGAACCGGCGTACACGGCTTTGCAGGCCGCTGCATGACCACTCTGCCACCCAGCCGGTGGAACCCTCCGAACCCGAAATGAAAAACCCCGAAGGGGATTCGGGGTTCGGGTTTTTCGAGCTGCAAATCTGGAGCGGGAAACGAGACTCGAACTCGCGACCCCAACCTTGGCAAGGTTGTGCTCTACCAACTGAGCTATTCCCGCATTTCGGCGCCTATTCTTCACAGGCGGCGTCAGGGTGTCAAGCAAGCGCCGGCGGGCACTGCCGCGTCATTCCCCGCTCCCGCTGAGCCGCGGCCACGCCGCCAGCAGATAGACGCACATCGACCAGAGCGTCAGGACGGCGGCGACGTAGAGCAGGACGAACCCGATGTCGTAGACCGGCAGGCCGGCGATCGGTTCGCGCAGCAGCATGAGGATCAGCGCCAGCATCTGCGAAATGGTCTTGACCTTGCCGAGCCCCGATACCGCCACCTTCCGGCGGGCACCGATCTCCGCCATCCACTCGCGCAGCGCCGAGATGGCGATCTCGCGGCCGATGATCACCGCGCACGGCAGCGCCAGCCAGACGGTCGGGTCCCGCTGCAGCAGCAGCACCAGCACCACCGCCACCATGAGCTTGTCGGCGACCGGGTCGAGGAACGCGCCCAGGGCCGAGGTCTGCGCCAGCCGCCGCGCCAGGTAGCCGTCCAACCAGTCGGTGATGGCGGCCAGGGTGAAGACGACGGCCGCCGCCAGATGCGCGGCGTCGTAGGGCAGGTAAAAAACGATCACGAACACCGGGATCAGCGCGATCCGCAGCAAGGTCAGGGTATTCGGTACGTTCATCGGCGCACGCTGCCCCGGGGTCAGGTCCGGTGGAAATGCTCGTAGATTCTATGCGCGAGTTCGCGGCTGATGCCAGGCACGCGGCAGAGATCGTCTACCCCGGCCCCGGTCACGCCCTGCAGGCCGCCAAAATGCCGGATCAGGGCGCGCCGCCGGACCGCGCCGATGCCGTCGATATCTTCCAGCGCCGATCGCGACCGGGCGCGGGACCGGCGCTGCCGGTGGCCGGTGATCGCGAAGCGGTGCGCCTCGTCCCGGATCCGCTGGATGAGATGCAGGACCGGCGAGTCGGTCGGCAGCCGCAACGGCGAGTCGCG
>Ga0233425_10010116_pt1 | contig 11627 bp, 13 predicted proteins | sample Watercolumn_Towu_2_FD_181712 | JGI IMG/M metagenome (GOLD analysis project Ga0233425, IMG submission 181712) | Freshwater microbial communities from Lake Towuti, South Sulawesi, Indonesia - Watercolumn_Towuti2014_140_MG | ecosystem: Environmental > Aquatic > Freshwater > Lake | place...
CAATAGATTGAGAGGCATTTTTACATGACCTCATGGAAGTGTATTGTCTGTTTAAAAATACATGAGTTATGAACAATTTTAAAAATCAGCTACAGCGAGAATGCCTCCCTACTGATAAATGTTGAAAAAGAAAAACATATTAGCAATACTGCTTAAACATAGGTTGCATTTGGAAAAGAGACCATTGTTCAGTATATTTAGAGTGGTTCTATACTGCGTGGCGTCTTGTTGTATGGCATCTCCCTCGACAAATGCAGAAGAGAATACTACTATACAGCCAAATTTATCCGCCCGTTTTCATCCCAACACAACAGAATTTAATGTTTTTGCAAATATTATTGCCTGGAGTGCTCAAGAAGCAGGGGCAGATTGCTGGGCAGAAGTAATTACTAGAAATGCCAGTTCAATCTCCGATGACATTCAACAAGTAAATTTTAACTGGAACGTCGGTTTTAGAATCGGCATGGGATATGGCATGAGCCATGATCAGTGGGATACTCAAGTATACTACACGTGGTTTCATACTCGAGGCAAAGATCACGCTTCACAGCAAGGAGCAGAGGTACATTCTGCCTTTTTAGGTAACTTTTATGTTGAAAATTCTAAAGGAGCAGGACTTTCTGGCCCTTATTACGAATCAGCAAGTATAAATTGGACTATTCATTTCAACATGTTCGATTGGGAATTAGGTCGTAATTTTTGGACTACTAAATCGTTAGCTCTTCGCCCTTTTATAGGATTAAAAGGAGGATGGATTCATCAATTCATTAATTCTCAGTGGAACCATCCCATATCTCCGCTAACTACTCCTTTTAATGTGGGTATTGAAAATATCAAGAATAATTTTTGGGGTATAGGCCCAGAGGTGGGCATAAATACTAAATGGGTTTTACATAATGAACATAATGACGTTTTCAGTATTTTTGGCGATCTTTCTGGAGCTATTATGTGGGGCCATTGGTCTTTTAGCGATGGTTATCAAAATGATATTCAACAGCAAGTAATCGTTGATCTTCAACCCGTAAATAGTGGTGCTTACATGGTAAAAGCCTTTGCTGGTTTAGAATGGGAAATAACCCACAAAACTAATTTCCAATTCTCCACAAAATTAGGCTATGAAATGCAATTTTGGCTGGATCAGTTACAATTTTACTCTTTCACCGGAGGAAGACAGGACAACCTATTGACATTACAAGGAGGCACAATTGCATTCTGCTTTGCTTTCTAAAAGAGGTATAATTTTCTATCTAACATTTTTTGTGCTAGCAATTTCAAAACTATGTGCAACACAAGAAGATCTCGAGCATTTGCAAAATAACCCAATACAAACAGAAAAACCTTGGATTATTTCTGCAGATTTTCTCTTTTGGCTAGCATCAGAAGAAATTGCCTCTATTTGGGCCGATGTCATCACGGTTGGTGATAACACTAGTAGTTGGGGTGTTCCAAGCTTTGACTTTAAATGGAATTATGGCTTTAGGCTAGGCATGGGATATAATTTGCCGTACGATCAATGGGATACTATTCTTTGTTGGACATGGTTTCGTACTGAGACTACGAACTCTCTTTTTGCATCATCACTAAGCCTTCTGCAACCAGAATTTTTTGCCGCTTTTTTAAGTGGCGACTATCCCAATAGCATGACTTGTAAATGGAGCCTTCTTCTTAACATGTTTGATTGGGAATTAGGTCGTAACTTTTGGACAAGTAAAAGGCTATCTCTAAGACCTTTTTTAGGAATAAAAGGTGGATGGATTAACCAATCAATTGACACAGACTATAATAATTTTATCATTAATGAGCAAATTACGCAAAATTCCGGCACAGAGCACGTAAAAAATAATTTTTGGGGAATAGGCCCTTTAGGCGGCATCAATTCCAAATGGAAAATTTATGGTTTTGACTCTAATTTTTTTGATCTGTTTGGTGATTTTTCTGCTGCTGCAATGTGGGGGACATGGATCCGCGGTGACAACTATAAAAATACGCTTGCCAAAACCTCTTCTATCAACTTAAATAATTCCTCCCTTGGAGAACTGATGTTTCGTGGTTTCATGGGCATGGGATGGGATATAAAATCTAAAAGATTACATTTTGCTGCCAAAATAGGCTATGAGATGCAACTTTGGTTAGACCAACTTCGTCTGGCTACTTTTCAACTTCAGTGTTTACATAACGACTTAACTCTGCAGGGATTAACATTTAATTGTCGATTCGACTTTTAAAGGAGAAGAAGTACATGAGAATCATTAAAGACCGTATCCGTGCCGTCTTACTAGGTACATTCTCCTGTTTGACTATCATGAGTTCTCTTTGTGCTAATGAAGTAGTAATCACACCCTCTACAACACTAGAACAGCACCCGATGACTATAGATATCTTCACTGAACTACTTTACTGGTATACCAGCGAGGCTGTAGATTGGGCCTTTACTCTGTCACAAGATCAGAATTCTGAAACATCCAGTTTTAAAACCTTTGTATTCGACTGGGCCCCTGGTTTTCGCGTTGGTCTTGGACGTAACATGCATGACAATTGGAAAACGCATATTGGTTATTCTTGGTTTCGATCTAAAGCGCAAGCTCACACACAAGGAGATGTTACACCAGCTTTTTTCGCTGCCAGACTTTCCGCTTTAGAACCTTTTGCAGCGGGCGAAGCTAGTTTAAATTTACACTACAACATATTTGATTGGGAATTGGTTCGTACTTTTTTAATAAGTCAATATTTATATTTGGAACCATCAATCGGACTAAAGGGTGGATGGATAAAACAGATTATTCACTCTCGTTGGACACTGTACATCCTTGATGTTTTACCTTTTTATGCGATTGAAGATTTACACCAAACTTTTCAAGGTGGTGGTCCCAAAGGCGCGCTGGGAGCGAAATGGCTCTTTGATAGTACACAAAAATATGCTTTCAGTTTAATTGGACAATTTGAGGTTGGATATTTATGGGGTCATTGGTCAATTCGAGATGAATTCATTGATGATTTGGACACAATCATTACTGTTAAAACATCAGAGCGCAATTATGGAGCACTTATGCTTCATAGCTTCTTAGGATTTGGTTGGGACTACAATTTTAACTCCGATAAAACTCATGTCGGAATAAAATTAGGATATGAGATAGAGGACTGGGTCAATCAATGTCAAATATTTACCGATTCTTCCGGCTCACAAAATAACGATCTAATCTTGCAAGGTTTTACTTTGGGTGTAAGATTCGACTTTTAATACCGCTCACATCTTGTATTAACACCGGCTAAGTGGCGATATCATAAATGGTTTTGCACACGGCAACTGGCCATGAATCATGAGATGTGTCCCATCATAAACATAAGGTTCAGGTGTAGCCAAATGTGTAAATTTATCAGGAGAAAAATAAAAATATATTTCCTCAATTTGTTCAGAAAAATGGTCCATAATCACATCAAGCGGTGGGACCTTTTTTGTTATTACATCCAGTAAATGCAAAGTTTTTCCTTCCAGATAATAAGCAATAAGGCCATCTAAGGTAGAGCTATAATCAAGAGAAAAATGTGCGGTCGATAGCAAATTAAAAACTGCAATCTCTCCTCTATCCTCAATCCAAAAGATATTGGACACGGGTTCTCTTTCACGAAAACACCGCAAAATGAGATTATTATCGTCAGAAGCGATCACAGGTTTTAATGCATATTTCCCCTTTACGTGTTTATAAGGCATCAAAAATCTATACTCTTGGATGGGTTTAAAAGATAATTGCTGATAAAACTGCAAAAGATCTGAAAAAAGAATTACAAAATCTGATTTTTTTCCGCCCATTTTAATGCTTCCTTGATCAATGTAGATGCAAAACCTTTTTTACGATGGGCTGCTTTAGTACAAATTGCATGCAGTACTCCTAAAATATATCTCTTCCCTTCTATGAAAACAAGACGTTTCAGAAAAGCTACATGAGAAAGAGCGATGCCTTTTTCTTCTTTTATAAATAACCGTCCGTATCCTCCCCATGAAAATCCCAAGTGTTCATAACGATCTATTTTATTTTTTAATCCTGGGAAGGATTCTTCGAAAAGCTCAAAACAAGATGACTTATTAATTTTCTGAAGAATTCTGCTCATTGAATTTTACAAATCCACAAATGTTGACTCTGCAGTAAAAGCTTTCATCGTCCAAACTGTGGCCTTACCTTTTAATCTAAAAACGCCTAAATGTTGATAGTCCTCATCCTGTTTATAAAACGGAGCTAAAAAAGTTTTCTCTTTCACAATTTCCTTTTTTAATTTTAAATCATCAACAAACTCTATTTTTCCTCTAACTCTTATCTGTACACCTTTTGCAAAATAACAAACCTCCACCTCTGGATTTTTTGATATTTGCTTAAAAACAGATTTTTGCTTACCGGTATAAAATATCAAACCATTTTCATCGGAACGGAAAGTATCCATAAAACGCACTCTAGCTGATCGTTCATCAACCGTTCCCAAACAACCCATAGGATTTTCAGCAATAAATTCTAAAATTTCATTTTTGTTCATAAAAAAACCTTTACAAAGACATTATCTCATTTTGAGAAATTTTCACATAAAAATCTTACACTTGTGAATCCAAAATGAAAAAACGCAAGATGATGTTCTCATCATTTTCTTTTCTTGGCACCCAAGAACAATAGAGCAGAAGACGTATTCAAAAATTGCTACTCAGGGAAATAATAAGCAATTTTACTTGATATCCGATTCAATACACACTATTGAAACTTCGTGGCGATCATCTGCATAAATTACCCAGTCTGCATGTTGTTTCGTTGGATACACAAATCTAACGAAATCCTCAAAGATAAGTGCCATGTGATTTTCAAATTGTTCCAATGTGCGGGAAACTGTCTTCTTTTTTTCTCTTTCCCACTTCCATTGGCAAATATTTTCAACAGTGGTTTCCATGTAAATACCTAAATCAGCATACGATCTTAGGTTCATAAGTGAATTATTCGAAAGCGTATACATACCTTCAAAAAGGATCAGATCAACACCATCCAAATTTAATATTTTCTCGCTTCGTTATTTCGTTAATTGGTTGATTTTCGGCACTTTTATTTGTTTTGTTCCTTGTCTAATCTCTTGAAGAACTCGATGAAGTTTTTTCCAATCAATGCGCATAATATCGAGTTCATTTTTTAAAGATTTTCTTTCTTCAGCAGCCTTTACGAAATCATCAATACCGATAATTGCACGCTGAATATTTTTTTGAGATAGTTCTTGCAATAACATTGTAGCAAAGGTTGATTTACCAACTCCTGGACAACCGGCAATAGAAATGATTGGTAGATTTTTATCATGCTCAAGAATTCGCTCGATATTTTCTATTATTTTTGCTGGGACAGCGCATTCTATTATTTTAAAAACACAGAAGACGAAAACAAAAACAAGAAATATTCGTTTCATATAATCATTAAAATTTTGCCATAGATAGTAATGCATTTCCGTTTTTACAATCAATCCATTTTGCAATACTCGACGGAATTATAATGGTAGATGTTGACTATCTAACTTTAATTTTATTCAACCCTCCGACATTGATAGCATTACTAACAATGCGCAGCCATTGAATGGCAATCTTCTTCCTCTGGCAAGACAACAGAGATATTTCACATTTTCACCGCCCATGCATACTCATTTGATTACAAAGAAATAATACTTGTTCCATTTGTAAAAAATATTATAAAAATCGAAAAAAAATTGTATTTTAAGAATTATGAGGAACTTTAGTATATAACGCTTATGTCTCCAAGAATCTCTTTTTCGAATTGCCACAAATGCAGCCTTACGAGTTCCACTTGTTAGGTGTTTAAAAAAAAATTATTACTTTTGAGTTAAAATATTGCAAATAATCTAATCTATTGCTATAATATTATTGATAAAATTTAGTGTTTTATGTCATATATACCGCCACAACTTCCTTTAAGTTCTCTCCATCTCCTGACTGGGATTACTAATCAAGCACTTTTTGAAAATATAAAAAAAGGGAGTCGAGATTCTTTAAGATCGTTACAAGAAAGAGCCGCTCAAGGTGATATCGATGCTCAAAATGTTCTTGGTGATTGTTATACAACAGGCATAGGGGTAGACAAGGATCTGCGTGAAGCAATTAGATTGTACCGCTTAGCAGCAGATAAAAATAATGCGCAAGCCTTATATAAACTTGGTTATTGTTACCAAAAAGGCATAGGAGTAGACAAGGATCTGCGTGAAGCAGTCAGATTTTACCGTCTAGCAGCGGACAATGGTTGCATAGAAGCATTATTTAATCTTGGTCGTTGTTATGAAAAAGGCATAGGAGTAGACAAGGATCTATGTGAAGCAATTAGATTTTACCGCTTAGCAGCAGACAATGGTTGCGCGCAAGCATTATGTAGTCTTGGTCGTTGTTATGAAACAGGTATAGGAGTAGACAAGGATCTATGTGAAGCAGTTAGATGTTATCGCTTAGCAGCAGATGACGGCCATGCAACAGCTTTATGTAATCTTGGTCGTTGTTATCAAAAAGGCATAGGAGTAGCCACGGATCTGCGTGAAGCAGTTAGATTTTATTACTTAGCAGCAGAAAAAGGTTATGTGCAAGCTTCATTTAATCTTGGTTGTTGTTATGAAAAAGGCATAGGAGTAGCCCAGGATCTATGTGAAGCAGTTAGATGTTACCGCTTAGCAGCAGACAATGGTTGCGCAGAAGCATTATGCAATCTCGGTCTTTGTTATGAAAAAGGCATAGGAGTAGCCCAGGATCTATGTGAAGCAGTTAAATGTTATCGCTTAGCAGCAGACAAAGGTTGTGCAGAAGCATTATGCAATCTTGGTCTTTGTTATGAAGAAGGCATAGGGGTAGACCAGAATCCGCATGAAGCAGCTAAATTGTACCGCTTAGCAGCAGACAATGGTTGTGCACAAGCTTTATGTCATCTTGGCAGCCTTCATGGACGAGGTATATTGGGAACACACAACTACGATGAAGCGTTTAAATTATTTTACTTAGCAGCAGACAATGGTTGTGTGCAAGCTCATACGCATCTTGTAATTTGTTACGTAAATGGTTTGGGAACCAAACAAGATTATGATAAAGCAGAAGAACTATGTAAGACCGATATAAAACTCGGCAGTGAAATAGCAAAAAATATGTTACAAAGAATTGTATTTTTTAAATCTATGCATCCTATACCAGACGCTGCTATGTTGGAGTCCTGTCAACATCAGTGTGGCATATGTTTGAATGGCAACGCTGATAATGATCCTTTAATGGTATTACATAAAGTTGAAATACAATCTGCTTCCTCCGGCACGACAATATTATTTCACATTTTCCATCGCGACTGCATACTCACTTGGCTACACAGAAATAATACTTGTCCCATTTGTAGAAATGTATTATCAGAGTCGGAAAAAAAATTATATTTTAACGGTAAAGATTGAGCTTCTATCCCAAACATCTTTTTGATGTGCCTTTAAACTGCCAAGAAATTCCATTGGAAAAAGTAAGAGCTATCTGTTTTTTTCAAAGACCCATTAGATCAAACTTTTGTATTTGCTATTAAGATGACGCAAGCTAACGCTCCACGAGAAGCAGGTCATTTTACTCTTTGATTTGGATCTATCAACCATTCTGCTATTTAGAAAAAAATTAAGGTTGTTTCGTCATTTCTGAAGCATAATGGTTTTCATCTCTATTAATGGATAAATCGGAAAAAATTTATAAAATCATATTGAAAACATATCCGACAATAACGATTCCTGCTCCCACAATGGACGCATAAATTAATATTAACTTCCAACGCATAATTCTTTTTAAAATAATAAATTCTGGAAGAGAAAGACCTGTAACAGCCATCATAAAAGCTAAAGCTGTCCCCATAGTAAGTCCTTTTTCTACTAATGAACTTATAAGAGGAATTACTCCTGCAGCATTTGAATAAAGAGGTATGCCAATAAGAACGGCTACAGGAACAGCATACCATTTTCCTAATCCTACATGTTTTGCCATAAAATCATCAGGGACATACCCGTGGATCCAAGCACCTATTCCAACACCGATAATTACATAGAGCCATATTTTTTTTAAGATAGAGAAAGCATAATTTTTAGAATTGATTATTTTACTATTAAAATTAATTTGTTTTTTACAACTACACGTTGTTTCTTCAGATGAGAAATTTTTAATCAAAATATCACTCAAAATAAATTTATCAACTTTCATTTTATCTAAAACAATTCCAGAAAGAATACTGATGAAAACTCCACTTAAAACATATATCAACGCAATCTTGATTCCAAAAAGACTAAAGAGCATAACTAACGCGACTTCATTTATCATTGGAGAGGCGACAAGAAAAGTAAACGTAATTCCAATAGGAATATTCGCCTCTAAAAGCATTAAAAATAAAGGAATGGCGCTACAGGAACAAAAAGGAGTAATAATTCCAAAACAAGCAGCGACAAAATATCCTAAATACTTCCGTTTATGTGACAATAATTTTTGAATACGTGCTTTAGAAATATACGACCTGATAAGAGCCACGATAAAAATTAAAACAAATAAAAGAATAAGAATTTTCAAAACGTCATAGATAAAAAACTCTACAGAATTCCCAAGATAAGAAGATGATTGTAGGGGAAACAACTGGTAAGTTATCCATTTTGCAAACATTTTTAAGGGATAAAAAAGTTTTTCCATAAATACCTATCTTTTATTCTTTCCACAATTGTGTATCAGTTGTGTGTTTTTCTTTAAACCAAAATTGCTTATCAAACAATTCTACTTCGTCCTTTTTAACTTGGAATACTGGATCATATAAAACTTTCCCACTATGCCACTCAGACTACCTTTCTCAAGTTCTAAGGACATAAACGGTTCTAAATTTTCTCCTTCAATTGTTGCAATTTTGTATTCTTTTGCATTTTTGAATCCAAAATGTTTATAATAATCTGGATTGCCAAAAATTATAACTCCTTTATAATCGAGCGTTTTTGCTTTTTCCAAAGAATACTTTAAAAGCAATTTCCCAATTCCCCTTTTTTGGTATTTTGGTAAGACACAAAATGGTCCCATGCATAAGACCTCGAATTCTTCACCTTTACTATTTATTATGTTGACTCTTGAATAAACAACATTACCGATAATCTTATTGCCATCGCAAACGACAAAATCTAGCTCTTTAACAAAAGCTGGAACATTTCTTAATTTGTGCAAAATCAGATGCTCATAACATCCGGGACTATTTGAACCTCCCTCGCATTAATACGAAGGATTCCTAGTTCATAGCTCCGAGCAGCCCCGGCAGCTCCCTAGGCTTTAGACCGACGCACCGACGGTCTGATTTTTTTAAGCACTTTCTAGCAGTGGTAGAGGCGCTTGTATTTATACCGCTTAAGCGGCAGAGGCTTTGTACACACCTAGTGGTTGTGCCACCAACGTCAAAACGACGTGAAAAAAACAAGGTTGTCATGGCTATGGAATTTAATGCAATAAGCGCCATTGTATCCCGTACATAAATGAACGGGTTTTAATGGCGTCATTTGGATAAATCTCAAAATGCTTCCCTTATTACGTTTTCTGATTCTTTGTAATCTTTTGACTCTTCTAATCTGACACTTATATTTCCCATATCTTCACTTTATCAAAAAAACTCTTCATTGAGAAGCGGCTTTTGTGATAATTAATAGTGAAGCATAATTCTAAGTTTTTTCATAAATTGATGAAGCATTTTTCATGACAATCAATTTTATTGCTTTTTAAGTGCTATCACAGCATCAAATGCTGGCTTTGAGTGACCATTGCGATCAAATAAAAGAGGATAACTTGTTCTTCCCTTTAGTGGTATGTTATTTAACCAGGAATTTCGATCAGAGACTCCCCAAAATGTTATCCGATCAATTGACGCATGATATTTTAAATATATATTAAACAGTGCGGTATACCGATTAGTCAACGCTTGATCGATCGAAGCTGGTAGACCTTCCCAATAGGGATTTAAACTCGCATAAATCTCAGAATTTAAATCGATATTTTTATATTGCCAAGCAGACGGTAGTACATCAACATCTAGTTCTGTGATATTTACTTTAAGACCTAATTCTACAAAAGTGGTAATAGTATCTTCGATCTGCTGAGTTGTGGGCCACTCAAGAGTGTTATGTGCTTGTAAACCAACCGCTGTAATTGGAATACCATTTTCCTGAAGTTTGCGGAGTAAAGCAATAGCTCCAGCTCGTTTCGATGCGCATTCAAGGCCATAATCATTGTAGTACAATTGAGCATCCGGATCTGCTTCATGCGCAAATTGAAATGCTTTTAGCACATAATCTTCACCAATTATTTTCATCCAAGGCGATTCACGCATTGTTCCATCGTTATTCAGTGCTTCATTTACTACATCCCAGCCATGAATTCTTCCTTTATATCGTCCTACTATAGTATGGATATGTTCACGCATCCGTTCAATTAATGCATCACGATCAATTGTATTTCCTTTGGCATCTTCAAAAACCCACATAGGGGTTTGCTGATGCCAAATCAAAGTATGTCCAATGATAAACATTTTATTTTTTTCACCAAATTTGACAAATTGATCCGGTGCTTCAAAAGTATATTCATTAGGCAAAGGATGTATGGATTCCCATTTTAAAATGTTTTCGGAAGTTATGCTATTAAACTGAATCTTTATAATATCGACATCCAGAATATCATTTTCATAGAATTGATCTTCATTAAGTGCTGTACCAATCAAAAAGTCATTCTTAAAAACTTCTTTTAGAGTTGGAATGGTGTTTGCCATGCCGATGGGAATACTACCAATCAACATGCAAAATACGGCAGTTAAAACACGCATATCAATCTCCGAAAGACCCAAATTTTATCAGATCTTTTTGGGGAACAAAAACACAATCATGTTTTGTAATCTGTATTTGAACCTCCCTCGCATTAATACGAAGGATTCCTAGTTATAGCTCCGAGCAGCCCCGGCAGTTCCCTAGGCTTTAGACCGACGCACCGACGGTCTGATTTTTTTAAGCACCTTCTAGCAGTGGTAGAGGCGCTTGTATTTATACCGCTTAAGCGGCAGAGGCTTTGTACACACCTAGTGGTTGTGCCACCAACGTCAAAACGACGTGAAAAAAACAAGGTTATCACGGCTATGGAATTTAATGCAATAGGCGCCATTGTATCCCGTACATAAATGAACGGGTTTTAATGGCGTCATTTGGATAAAGAGCTAAAGATCCCTTCATCACTTAACTTCTAACGCTACAGCGGATAATGCTTCAGTTTCTTCAACAATTTTTTTGAAAAGATCCGCGTACTCTTCAGGAAAACTGTTATGCTGAAGAATTATTTTAAGAAAAAACAAAATATCATCTTTTTTGGAAAGTCTAATAGAAAGTTCATCACTTGCGCGAATGGCTTTAAAGCCACATTTTTCTAGATATCTCCAGAATCGCACTAAATAAAGATTAGAAACAGATTGTCCAGAAGAATAGACTTCTTGCGTAACCTATCATAATCCCATCTCCTTATTACAAATTCCAGCTATCAAGTTAAACCTCAGTCCAAATCTTTTTCTCCGATTTCTGTACTTGTCACTTACAATTCTAAATCG
>Ga0233425_10010117_pt1 | contig 11624 bp, 9 predicted proteins | sample Watercolumn_Towu_2_FD_181712 | JGI IMG/M metagenome (GOLD analysis project Ga0233425, IMG submission 181712) | Freshwater microbial communities from Lake Towuti, South Sulawesi, Indonesia - Watercolumn_Towuti2014_140_MG | ecosystem: Environmental > Aquatic > Freshwater > Lake | place: Indonesia...
ATACAGGTAGAGATAAATTCTCAGATTCTATAATGTAAGAATCTAAGAGCATCGGCCTTCCTATTCTTTAAAACTCAGCCAAGCCCTTCAAAGTAAATGTCAAGAAATAGGTTAGATTATCCGGGGTGCTGGTGTAGGTAAACTTTAATCCCCAGCATTGTTGACTATAGATCAATCCGGCCGTGGTTTCATAATTTTTATTCTGGTCTAGCGAAAATTTATTTAAAAAACTGATCGTCCAAGCCGGGGCGATTTTCCACATGACGTTTGAGTTGATTTGACGAATTTGATCATTCGAAGTGGATAAATATTCCACATAAGCCCGATTTCCTTTGGTGTCCGTCCAGTTTAAATTGTGGGTATGGGTCTCCACCTGCCCGGAATACGGGGACCAACTGCCACTGGAGCGCCAATTAAAGAAACGCGCCGGACGGATATCCATATCCCCGATGACATTGGAAAAAGGCCGTCTTTCTTGAGAAGAAGAAATATCTTTTGTGGCCTCATTTATATCGTACGTTTGAGAAAGCTGCAGACGAAGGAAATCCAGATAACCGTACAGATCATCCCGACTTCTGTCTTCCTGATATTCCCTGGAGCCCATGAGTAATTTATCTCGATCCGACTCCGACCGTGCTTTTGGGATCAAGGATTTGGCCGTAAAGGTATTTATTAACAGATAGGTTACGGTATTGGTCTTATTGATCGGTGAAACAAAACTGGGCAAGGTATCCTGCTTGATATCGGGAATATAGTTATAAAGAACCTGGGGGCGGAGATTATGTTTGACTTTTTGAATCTCTGCCCCGGAAAAATCAAAAATCTTTTGAAAATCCGTAGAGGTGTCCAACCGGAAATTGGGTACGGTTCGGTTCCCCAAAGAATCCACATTACCCGTCTGCTTATTATCGACCTGGTATAGGGTCTCGGTGAGGCCCACGGAGCCTTCCAGATTCAAGGAATTTCTAACCTTAACCGGGTAATAGAAATTGGGATTCAACTCTAAGACCTGGCCCCGATCCAGGTTTTTACGGTAGTAATTATTATACGAGGAACCCCACTGAAAAAACAAATTTTCAGAAAAGGATTTAGAGAGGAGCTGTTTGGTCATATCATAGCGGGCATAGGGGAGTTGATTCAGGTTGTTTTGTAATGAATCGTTTTCTTGAAAATAGTTGAATCCTCCGGTTAGGTTGGACGACCCGAAGTTTTTAGCAAGTAATAATGCATTTTTCCGGTTCAGAACGGTTTCATCTTCCAGGTCCCGATTAAAATCACTAATAAAGGTTTTACGATTCCTGTCCAAGCCATTGGGTGAGGTCTTGAATTCTTTTAAAAAATCACGGTCACTGACCCAATCCAGGTCTGCCTTTAAATCTATTTGACCCGGAAGTTGATGATCGATTTTGGAACGAAACCAATAGCGATTCGAATAGGGACTGTTGATATTGCCTTTGTTAAACTCTTCCTGACTGGAGCCGTCATTAAAAAGGTAATCCACCTTCAGTGCCCCTTTGGATTGCGGGGAAAGGGCATAACGGAATTCCGCACCTTGCATTAACCCCCTTTTGCTCATAAAATACTCATTAAAAGTGGCATCGGCGTTATCAGAAATCACCCAATATAAAGGGAGGTTTAAAGAAAACCCATCACGGGTGGACTGAGAAAACTCCGGCATAAGGAATCCGGTCTGCCGGGAAACTTTGGCCGGGAAAAGCAAGTAGGGCGAGTAGATAACCGGTATCTTTTTGACCTGTAGGGCGGGGTTCCAGGCCTGGCCATAGCCGTCCACCGTTACAACGATCTCCTTGGCCGATATGGCCCAGGGGACATTATCACCATCGCAGGAAGTGACCGTCCCTCTGAGGACCCGATAGGTTTCCGGCCCGGTTTTATAAATCTCCTCCCCCCTAATGTGAAAATTGTTTTTCTTTAAATAAAGGCGGCCTTTTTTTAATTCTCCGGTATACTTTTTTAAATCAACCGTTAATTCCTCACCCCGTAATTCATCTCCTTTGGCGAAGAGTTCGACCTTTCCCCGGGCGTAAGCGATCATGGTCGAACGATCGACTTGGGCGAAATCACATTTTAGAATATTTCCATCCTTTTTGATCTCAACTTTTCCGATGGCGGTATAGGTATCGGTATCCTGGTCATAACTCATCTCCAGGGCCTCAATGTTCCAAGGCTCTTTGGTCACCTCGAATTTCCCGAGGATTTGGCCTTCCGCTTTTGGAGATAAAAGGGGCATCCCAATGGAAACCACAAAAAAAATAATGACCCCCGCCCTCCAGAACCGTTGCAGCATAAAAACCCCTGTTCCCATTATCAGTTTGCGGAAAAACTCAGTTTTTACAGGTTGCTCAAAAAGGTTCAGATACAAGGCGCCCGAAACCAGGGCCCCATCCCAAAGGGATGGGACTAAGCATTCCCCGGATGCGAAGAAGTTTCGAGGAATGAGTCGTACAAAATTAGTACGTCGCAATGACTAGGAATGAGGGCAACGCCGCAGATGAGCCTTTTTCAGCAACCTGCAAATTTACTCTTGGCCAGTGTTCATAACATAACTTTTGGAGTATTACAATTCAAACTCTTCTCTGTTTGAATCCGCAGGAAACAATATATGAATGGTCCCATAATAATCTCAATTTGACTTTAAGGGAAATAGCCCTTTTTCTAAGATATTTAAGGAGATGCTTAAAAAGCCCCGCCGGCTCCGGACTAAAATAAAACGATTAATATCTCTTGGATTGTCGGGGGGGCTATGATATAGTTCCGAACCAAAATCATTTCCCTGAAGCTAATGATCCAATAAAGGGTTTAGAGAACCCTCTATCCGCAATAAGGCATGGACCGTACTAATGGATATTCGTCTGAAACCTTTCCTGAAGAAGAACGATGACCTTTATTCCCATTCGCAGATCTTTTAAGCCGAAACGCTGTTTGCTAGGGCTGGTTCTGCTTATCCTCATGACGACAACGGTCCGGGCCGGTCAGGAGGGAGAACCGCCCGCCGAGGAATCTCAATTCGGTTTTGCCCGGCATCTGTACCAACAGGGAGATTCTCATCGGGCCGTCACCGAATTAAAACGATATCTCTTCCTTTTCCCCTCAGGGGCCAAGGCGGACGAAGCGGATTATCTTTTGGGCGAGGTCTATTTTCAACTCAAATCTTTTTACGAAGCCATCGCACACTGGGAAGGGCTTTTGAAACGGAAACCCCAGACGCCTTTTAAGGAAGAAGTCCAATTCAAAATCGGGAAAGCGCTGTGGGAACTGGGGAGGGAGGATGAGGCCCTTTCCCGCTGGGAAAAACTGGCCCTGGATAGCTCTTCCCCTTCGCTCAAAAGAAGCGCAGCACGGGCCGTTCTTTGGGGCTTGATCAAGCAAAAACACTATGACACGGCCAGGCGGAAATTAAAGCAGTTTGCCCTGCCGGCCTCGGAACAAGAGATCCATGAGACCTATATTCTAAAGGCTGAGCAGCTTGCTTTGAAATCCCCCACCACTGCCGGAGTCTTGGCAGCCCTCCTTCCAGGGGCAGGCCACTTATACCTGGATCGCCCTCAAGACGCCTTGATCGCCTTTGGGGTCAACGGACTATTTGCCTGGGGCGCCATTTCCTCATTTCAACAGGGAAACAGCGGGTTGGGAGTACTCCTTTCGGTGATAGAACTGGCCTGGTACTCCGGGAATATCTATAGTGCCGTCAATACGGCCCATAAAAATAACCGGAAACAGGAAAGCGACTTACTGAATAATTACGGAATCCGCTTCGGTCTTTTTTCTTCCACCCCCTCTTCTCAAGGCCTGTATATGGCTTTTCATCATGCCTTTTAGAGACGAGAGTTTTCTTAAACCGCCAGCCCCTTGGTCGGACCTCCCAGCACCCGGGAAAATGCCCTTCCCCCGCTGTGGAGCAACACAACCAGCTTCAATCCTGGGCATGATGGGTCTCCTGATCCTGATCACCCTCTTATTCCTGCCAATAACCGGTCGGGCGATGGAGCCTGCCGGCCAACCTCCTCTTCCGGAAAACTTTTCAATGTTTTCTTTGGGAATCGGGGTCTATCAGAAATATCTTTCCCCTGTTTTGGATTCCAATTGTTATATGGAGCCCAGCTGTTCGGTCTACGCCAAACAGGCCTTAACTGAATACGGATCCGGGCTGGGTCTTCTGTTAACCGTAGACCGTCTCCTGCGTGAAGCCAATGAAGAACGGACTTCTCCGCTGATCCGCAAAGGAAATAACCTGAAGTTATATGATCCTCCGCAGTCGAATATCTGGTGGAAATAAAGGCAGGTATACGGTTTAAGGTTAAGATATTAGGGTTGTGACGACAGTGGAAAGATTTTTATTCCCTGAATTTTTAATCTTTTACTTTAGACCTCAAACCTTACGCCTAATTTAAGGCAGGCCATTTCTTCTTCAAATCATCAGCCAGGTGGCTATAAGGGCCTTGGGCCTTGGCAATAAATTTTCGATAATACTCCACCGCCTTATCCTCAACCCCTTCCTGTTCCCAAAGCAGACCCAAATTATAAAGGGCCTCCAGGCTTTCGGTATCATATCCTAAGGCCCTTTGAAGTGATTTTTTGGCCGCCTCGATCCGACCTAACCGCTTATAGGCCACGGCCAGGTTAATATAGGCGGGAACAAATCCGCCATCCAACTCCAAAACCTTGCTGAACTGTTGAGCCGCCTCCTCCAATTTCCCAAGGGTAAGATAGAGCAGGCCCAGGTTGTTATGGCCCTTAAGATAACGGGGATTCAGGACCAAGGCCTTTTGATAGAATTCGAGGCTTTTGGTGTATTGTTTTTGATTTTGGTAGATCAGCCCTAAATTATTATAGGTCTCCCAATGATTGGGCCGCTCCGCTAATATCTCTTGATATCCTTGAATAGCCTGGGCATAGAGCCCCTTTTGCTGATTCTTTACCGCCTCATTAAATAAACGCACCATGGACTGACCCTCGGCCCCCTCCGTTGAGGTCTGGGCCGCCGAAGGCTCCGGGACGTCTTGGGGCGGCTTGGTCTTGACCGCCAGTTTTGGTGGGAGGGACGGTCTGGGAGAGATTTTAACGGTTGGCCGGGGACTTAAAGCGCCAAAAGGAGGGCCCTTAAAAAACTTCTCCGATTTTTTAGCCAGTTCCCTTTCCTTGGCCTCCGGGGAATCAGACGCCGGAAGAGGAGGAGTTCTGGTAGCTTCTTTGGGCGGGCTTAAAGGCGGAGGAGTCCCTTTCTTCTCCCCTTCCCCCGGGTCCGGTGTTTTTTTTATAATTTGAGGTATCGAAACAGAAGGGGCGGAAGGTGGTTTCGACGGTGTTCCACCAGGAAGAAGAACATAAACCAGGACCCCCGCCAAACCTAGGCCTGCACAGATTAGGATACCGTATTGGATGGGCTTCGATGATGATTTATTCTTCCTTTTGCCGTCTTTTTCCGGCATTAATATTTCCGGCTCTTTCCCGCCGCTTGCTTTCTTCAAAGCCTCCCGTATCAGGCTCATAACATCTATCTCCGAGACAACGCCTTGATAAGAGTCTTTTCCTGGGGAATGGCGGTTACCAGGGCAAAAGGGAATAAGCCGCTCTCCCTTAACCGGTTCGCCAAACTTAGGGCCTCTTCCTTGTTTTCAAATTGGCCGATCAGGATTCTATACCAGGGCCCGGTTTCAGGAAGATGGACTTCCATTTCATAGGCCTCGAGCCCCTCTTGGCGAATTTTTTCGACCATTTGCTCAGCCGTTTTTTTCTTCTTAAAAGAAGAGATGTGTACCGAATAAGCTAGGGAAGCAGCATTAATAGACTTGAAGGTTTCAGTGGCGACAAGATTCGCATCCTGGACGCTTTGTTTCTTGGGAGGCAATCCGTGGAGTAACAGGGTTCCTACAAATAAGAGCAGCGCACCGCCGCCGGCCAAAGCCAGCCTGCGTAACCATTCTCCCCTGAAGAAGGATAAAGAGGGCTTCCCTCCCCGCAGACTTTCCAAAGCTTTTCGCACCTGGGTGGCGGTCACTCTCATCTTCTGCTCAAGATAAAGCACCAGCAGGGTCCGGTCACAGAGCAGATTGATTAGCCTGGGAATCCCCCGGGAAACCTTAAAAAGAAATCGGTAGGCATGGGGAGAAAATTGAAGATCCCCCCGGAACCCGGCGATCGTTAAGCGGTGGGCGATGTAACTCTTCATCTCCCTGAGGGATAAAGAATCCAGCCGGTAATTGACTGAGATGCGTTGTTTGAGCTGCCGCAGATTCGGGCTGTTCAACTTCGTCCATAACTCCAACTGTCCCACTAAAACGATTTGCAGGAGTTTTTCCTGAAACGTTTCCAGATTGGAAAGAGACCGCAGCTCTTCCAAAAGATCCGGAGACAGATTCTGAGCTTCATCGATGAAGACAACCGCCTTGCCGCCTTGCAGATTGATGTCCAAGAGAAAGGCATTTAATTGATCGATCAGAACTTTTTTGGAACCCTCCCCAGGAGACAGGCCGAAGTCCTCCAGAATGGCCCGCAGAAGGTCATCGATCCCCAGAAGCGGATTGAGGACGATGGAGGTCCGGATATTGGGGTCATCCAACCGCTCCAACAAGGACCGAATGACGGTGGTCTTTCCGGTGCCCACATCCCCGCTGATGACCATAAACCCTTCGCCCTGGGTTATGCCGTAATAGAGATGATCCAGGGCCTCGGCATGCTTTTCACTCAGATACAAAAAGCGCGGATCCGGGGTGATCCGGAAGGGTTTTTCTTTTAGTCCGAAATACCGTTCATACATAGGCTTATTTCACCAGGTCATGACGCGTCGGACTTGGCGTGGATCGAAGGTTTTCAACGGTTTCTCCGCTCTGTCGGGTAAAATCGACTATCTTCTTATGATTGTAGACCGTCGGGGTAATCAAAATAATAATTTCCGTTTTAATTTTATCTTTTCGGGTCTGCCGAAAGGCCTGCCCGCCAACGGGGATATTCATCAGACAGGGCATTCCGGTCAGGGTTTCCTTTTCTTTGGACTGCATCAGCCCGGCGATCAGGATGGTTTGCCCTTCCTTGACCCTGACGATGGTCTGGGTTTCCCGGACGGAGATTACCGGGGCCTCTTGTTGTGTTCCAGGATAAATGATGGTATTAGTCTTCTCCGTCACACTGGGATGGATATCCATAATGATCGTCCCATCGGCATCGATTTGGGGGGTTACATCAAGGATCACCCCGATGGTGATATATTTCGGGGTAGCCGTGGTAATAGGTGGAGTCCCGGCTGCGGTGGTAACATCAAAATAGACATCCTCGGTGGCTGCCTTGATAATGGCCTTTTGATTATTCAAGGTGGAAACCTTCGGGCTGGAGATAACGTCGATTTTCCCCTGGACGGCCAGGGCGTCAAGCAATAGAGTTGTATCTATATTATTGCCGACTCCGATCTGTACATTATTCAGCGCCGCATAACCGGGCACAATACCTACCGGGGTATTTTGGGTGTTGGTCGCGGTAAGAGTTTGATTAATTGACCCACTAATGTTGGCAACACTGAAAGCCTGCTTCCAATTGATGCCTAACTGAAAATTATTGTTCAATTGAACTTCGATCACCTTGGCTTCGATATACACTTGTCGCTGAACGGTCTCTTCGACTTTCTGGATGAATCGTTCCACCTCTCGGAGCACTTTTGGGTAATCGGTCACCACCAGGGAGGCAGACATTTTATTGATTAATATTTTCCCTTCCGGGGAGAGAATATTCTTGATCTCATCCCTGATATCTTTCCAGAGATCGGCCGAATCCTCAGTCTTGACCTGACTGACTAAAGACCCACCTCCCGTCGTGGTCGAGGTCACACCGGTCCCTGTACTGGTCGTCGCCCCTCCGGAAGATCCTCCGATTCCCCGGACAGAGGCGGTCCCGGATCGAATGGTTGTTAAGTAATTCAGGACAAAGGTCCGGGTCACCATTTTCGGTTTGGAGATTCGGATGATATTCCCCTCTTGGAAATAATCCAGCTCCAGCGGTTTAAGAAGGGCGTCGAGGGCGGCATTCAAGGTCACCTTTTTCAAATCCGCGGTCACTTTTCCCTCAATTTTCGGATCGACGATAACATTTACGCCGTTATCTTTGGAAAAGGCGAAAAGGACCTCCTTGAGATCCGCATCCCGGACGGTCAAAGAATAGAGTTTTTCTTTGGCTATCTGGCCCCCTTCTAAGGATTTGACCTCCTCCATCACCGGCATGGTCAATTCCTTGTCTCCAGGGTCCGCCCCAAAGACAAACTCCGTCCCAAAAGTCGAACAGATTATGAAAAGAACCAACAGACCAAATGGTCTGAAAAGGCCCGACCAGCCAATGATGGCCGTCCGGGAATTTTTCCCTTTTCCTCTTACTATCTTTCTCATATCCGCTCGCCGACCTTGCAGCCGCTATGAAAGGCGTCTGTTTAAATTGTTCCTTTATTTCTTAGCATCCGTTTGCGTTAGCAAAGCCTTTCCTCTGGCCTCCATTTTCAGGATCACCTTTTCTTTTCCCCGCTTCAAGGACACTCGGTTTTCTTCAATCTCGACGACCCTATATCCGTTTATTTCCTCACCCTTCCGGAGTAAAATCCCGTTAATGGCCGCCACCTTGGTTTGCCCGCTGACCAGGATGGTGGTCACCTTAAAGGACGGGGAAGAATCTTTATCGGCCTGCCCGGAAGCGGCTCCGTCCTGTTTCGACGTTCCCTTCAGCACCCCGACCGGAAAGGTGAAAGGATTTCTTCCTTCAGCGGCTCCCAGGGTATGGCCGCTTAGCAGAAAAAACACACCGCCAAGGAGCAAGCTAAGAAACCGGTTGAGTTTCTTTGACATTGACCTTGCCTGGTTCTTTCCTGGGTAATGGCCCGGACAGATAGAGGGACTGTTGGGTACTCACCTGGAGTTTGCCAACCGCCCCTTCTTTCAGGCTAATATCCACCTTCTCCATCTCCTGGAAAATCGGTAATAATTGAAGGCCGTCCAAATACGATCCGATCGTCCCATAGGCGGCCAAAAGCTCAACATCCATGGTTATTCTTTGGAAAGACCCGGCAGGGGCCTTTGCTTTATCCCCCCCTGAGCTATCCGAAGGGGAATAGTTTATGGTTAATTGCATTAAATCAATCTGTTTCCTTTGACTTTCTTTCCCGATCTGCTCCAATAATAGGTCTATCTGCTTGACATCAAAAATCTTTCCGGCGAACAATTCCTTGGCTCTTCGTTTTTCTTCCACCCTTTTCCTAACGGTCTGAAGTCCCATCATCGAGGTCGTCAGGGCGGTCAGTTTTTCATTCGACTCCTGGACCTGGCCCTTCAGGGCCGCCAACTCTTTTTCCTTCGGCCGGGTAATGAAGGTATCAAAGACCATAGCCAGGCCGACCAGAAGGGCCACCCCCAAGAATACCTTTTCCCGGGTTTTTAAGACCAAGGCCGGCAACTTCTCTCCAGTCCTTGAAGGCGGTCAAGGGCCGCCCCCTCTCCAGCCCCACCTTCAATATTGGTGTTCATTCCAATGTCTATCATGATCCGCCCCGTTTTAAACCGGGTTGCGTTGAAAACGCCCCTCCAACCCCTCCGGAGCGATCCCCAGTTTGGCTAAAACGGTAAACTCCGCCGCCGCCTTATTAAATTCTTTGTTTTTTAAGGTCATTTGGACCTTGGCCTCTTTAAAATAATTGGTGCGGTTCAATTTACCGGTGAAGACTGAGAGGGTTTCAATGATCTCCTGGTCTGAACCGAAGATGACCCCCTGGATGGTTATGTTATAATCACCCTTGGTATCCTTGGTCTCTTCCTTGGCCCCGATCGCGGGAAGGGTGATATTCTTCCCGAGGGCGGGGATCGGGGTTGATTTGGACGGGGCCGCTTTCGTCTCCGGCTGCAAGCCCATTTCGGACGTTCTGGAAAAATGGAATCGGGTCAGGGTCATATTAACGGGTACCTGCCGGCTTAATTCGGCAAACATTTCCTCGAATGGTAATCGTTTCAGATCGATTTTCGGAAGGCCCTCCAGGGCCTTGTTAAGACCTATTTCTTCCTTCTCCAAACGGGCCAGATCCTCACCCGGTCTTCCCAATTTCCCCATCTGAATCTTTTTTTGAGCCAGTTCCTTTTGCAGCCGGGCGATCTCCCCGGTTAACTTCCAGTAAGGAATCCCAAACCCCAGGCAGATCCCAAGGGCCACCCCACCCGCCAGGATCGGTTTTAGATATTTTCGGGCCGATCCTTTTTTTTCCTGAGGCAGCAAATAGGTCGGGCTTAGATTAATAAAGGGACGGCTCTGGGTGATCAAACTCAAGACCGGCGTTAAAAAAGGCAGGTTCTTATCGAAAAGATCTTTATTGATCTTTTTTCTCAGGGTCAGCTTGGAGGGGGCCTGCAGGGCTTGAACCGGTATTTCCAGATTATTTTCCAGGGCCGCCGAAAGGCCGGTCAGGAGGCTTCCTCCTCCGGTGAGCAAAATCCTTTTAATTTCATATTCCTTAAATTCGGTCTTATAATAATTAACAGATCGCTCACATTCTAAAAGAATCCGGTCCATCACCGGGCCGAGGCGTTTTTGGATCTCCTCTTGCGGAATCCTTTCTACGGCTTGGTCGTCTTGCCACTTTTCCAACAATCCGCTTTTTATCTTGATTTTTTCCGCCAGCGGTTCATCAACCTCCAGGCTTTGTCCTGCGAGATCATAGGTCCCTACCAAGGCCTGGGTAAAGGCTTCTCCGGCCACGGAAAATTCCCGCGAGAATTTGAGGTTCCCATCTTTCAAGAGAATGATCCGGGTATTTTTGTGGCCTATTTCGATTAGAACTTCTGTTCCCGACCAAGGGGGGGCCTGGGTAATCCGGTAGGCCTGCATCAAATCAAAAGGAGGAATGGAGAGGACGGTCGGCCTTAACCCGGCTTGTTTTAATAAGGCCGTTTGTTCTTCCACCACTTGACGGGTGGCGGCAGCGGAAATAACTTCCGCTTCAGGGATCCCCTCCTGATTATTGAAAACCTGAAGCTTATGAAAATCAATAATCGCCTCTTCCAAAGAAAAAGGGAATTCCGCTTTGGCCCCCCAGCGGATCGCTTCCCGCATTTCATCTTCAGGCAAGTCCCGGACTGTTAAATGCCGGGCTACCGTCCAAGGGCCGGTGACCTCGGAGACGACCTCCGAGGTTCGGATGCCTAATGTCTTTAAAGAATTCTGGATAAAAGCAGAAATTTCGTCTCGGGACCAAGACTGGCTAACCCCCTCCGGCTTTGGCCAGCGAAAAATCTCATAATTGCTCAGGGTGGTTTTCTCACCGGCCCGATGAGCCTGGGCGATCTTCAGCGAGTACGTCCCGATATCAATTCCCAGAACTGTTTTAGTTAGTTGAAAAGAATACACTTTCCACCCTTAGGTAACTTATTTATTGATTATTTCCCTGCGCATAATTTATTGTCATTAAATAACAAGTAAAAAAATTAACAGACATTAACCAGCATTATTTTTTTACGGGAAAAAAATCAAAAAGTCAAGAAAATACTCAAGATCTAGTTCATTTTTTTTATCCAGTACCAGATGTTGGAAAAGATGAAGGCGGCTATGAACAGGTCTGGCTTGGATTGACCGAAGGGAACTCTTGTATT
>Ga0233425_10010118_pt1 | contig 11624 bp, 9 predicted proteins | sample Watercolumn_Towu_2_FD_181712 | JGI IMG/M metagenome (GOLD analysis project Ga0233425, IMG submission 181712) | Freshwater microbial communities from Lake Towuti, South Sulawesi, Indonesia - Watercolumn_Towuti2014_140_MG | ecosystem: Environmental > Aquatic > Freshwater > Lake | place: Indonesia...
GCACGGCAACCACGACGACCATGCCGAACACAACGCCCACAACGACCCGACGCACACGGTCGGAACAGAGTGGAACTTGGCGCTCCACGACGCTGGAGGCCAGCAGGTGATTGTCAAAGACGGCGTGGGCGTCAGCCACAATCCGGCCCAAACCGACTGGTCCCACGCTGCCCACGGGTCGCACTCCGCTCACGCGGCCCACTCCGACAGCGACAATCGCCCGCGGTACTTCGTGCTGGCGTTTATGCAGAGGGTGGAGTAGCACTCGGTCCTTCCGTTTGGATGCACAACAGCGTTGGCTTTGCCCTTCCATCAGTGTCAACCCAGACGGTGGCGAAAGGCCAGCCAGCCCAGCAAGGCGATCCCGATCAGCACCCCGGCACTTGGTTCGGGTACAGCGTTCCCGCCCGCAATGCTGCCAACCGCCACTGACGTCTCGCGGACCGTCACTGAGCCTCCAGCGCCGATAACCAGCGCATTCTGAACGATCGAATCGGCCGTGAAACTCGCGCCGTCCTCGACCTGTGTGGTGCCAGCACCTGTGACTACGCCTGCTTCCTGTGGCCCGGTAGCGAAGACCTCCAGCAGGCCGTCGTTAAGTACCGGAGTGGCTGCGGCCAGCGCACTGCTCCCCGTGCCGGCCAATTCCAGCTTGGCACCGGAAGCAACTATGACGCCGCTGGTGCTCGCAATTGAACCCGTCACTCGCAGCGTGCCGGCAGTAGCCAACGTCGCACCGGTGTAGCTATTGCCGGTGTTGGACAGCACAACCCGGCCCGAACCGGTCTTGGTGATGGATTTCGGGCCAGCGATTACTCCGGAGAATGTCACCGCACGGCTATTGGTGGTCGTAGAGGTCAGGTTGATGCCCGTGTACTCTCCGGAAACGCCCAGTGTATTCATGGTAATCTTGCCGCTGAACGTGACATCTTCGTCGCTGCAGCCGCCGATGGTACCGTTGAAACCTGACCAGGGGATCTCCGCCCAAGGAATGGTCATACCCACGTCGATATCCTTGGCAATCGTCCGCGGTCCTTCGGCGAGTATGGCCGGCGCCTGGGAGCTATTTGCTCCGAGTACTAGCGGGCGGCTGCCCGCCGCTGCATCGTCATGCGCCAGCACTAGGTTACCTTTGCGCACAACCCACATGGGTGCATTGTCGCCGCTGGGGGCGGCCAACTTTAGCGTTCCCGCTCCGCCAAGGTACCACCAACTTTCCAGGTAGACCGGAGCAGAACCGGACGCGCTCACGGCGGCGTTTACGGTCAAAGTGTTGCCGGTAGCCACCATGAAGCGCGAATAACTCGATGAGCTGACCGCGATAGGACAATTGACGGTGTTCGCACCGAGTCCCGGCGAATCGAAGTCAATCAGAAAGGAGCCGGCCGCCGGCGACTCGATCCGTAAGGTACCGGAGCCGCCGATCGTCCAGCCCGCACCCGTCAGTTTCAGTTGTCGCACGGTCGTATCGGAATCGAGCGTGGGGTTGAGTAGCGAGCCCTTGATTCCAAGGACGGCGACATCGCGGTTGATGTTCGGCACGTTTCCCGGGGACCAGTTGGTGACGTTGTTCCAGGAAGTGTTGGCCGTGCCGTTCCAGGACGCTGTGGGGGTCGTGCCGGCGGCCGCGTAGTAGCTCTTCATCATCTCTTCGGCCAACTTGTCTTGCGGCGTGTAGCGGAGGGTATCGCCGGGATGGGCGGCTACTTCCCAGTTCCACCAGTATGCGCCTTGGAACCACGGCTTGACGCCCCATAACTGCGAGAGCAGCGCCTCGTAGCAGTTGGCCTGCTCCGCTTGGTTGACGACGCCACTATTGGCGTCGCTGTAGGGCGCCTTGTTGCTGCCGCTCTGGCTGCAATAGCCGACTTCGGTGAACAAGACCGGCTTCTGCTGATTGGTGGGCAAGCTGCTCCGCCAGGCCTCGATCTGCGCCGCCCGGCCGGACCAGGCGGAAATCAGTTGCCCCAGGGGCGGATTGTCCTGTGCGGTCAGCGGATAGTAGGCGTCAATACCGATGTAATCCAAGGCGTCCCACCACGCGATTGACTCGCCCACGGCCGGATTGCCCCAGTTGGCCGCATAGCTCAATTGTCCGGCATAGCGGGACTTGACTCCGGCGATCGTAGTGCGCCAGTTGGTCTCCTGGGCGGCGGTGCCGCCCAACTCCGTGCCCACGATCAGCAAGGGCACCGACTTATTCTGGGCAATGTCGGCGAAGTGGTTGATAAAAGCTCCGTAACCCTGGGTGCCGCTGAACCAGGGTTCCCCGCCGACGATCTGCCCGCGCCAGTGCGAAGAGTCGTTCCGCAAATCGACTAGCGGTTTGAGCACCGGCGTAAGCCCCCGCGCCTGGACGGCATCTAGGGCCGCGCGCACCGTGTCGTCGTGCGCGCTGTAGCGGCTGTAGTCCGGCGCGATGACGGTAGAGTTGATGTTGTCCTGGAACCACCAGACGTTGACGCAGACGTGCGTGCCGCCGTCAGCCTTGAACTTGTCCAGCGAGTCGCCCAATCCAGTCAGATTGTCGTTCCAAAGAGTCAGGGCCGTGCCGCGCTGCAACGTATCGCCGCGCGCAAACGTAACCAAGACACACAGTAGGAACGTCGGCTTTAGAATACTCATCGCGGTAGACCTCCCAAGCGGAATAGCAATCGCAATCCTAAACGTCGTTCACTTGTAGTCAACACATGCTACGGCCGGCAGGAGCATCCGGCGAGGGCCATGGCACCGTCGTGATGTTTCAGGGTGTTCTCCAGGTGCGCTTCTGATCCAGGGATTACCGTGGTGGTGCAGCCCACAACGTATTTGCACCCTGGATGCTATCGACAAAGCGGCGGATCTCTTGGAGTTTCGCCGCCTCTTGCGCGAACGTGTAGCAGTGATTATTCTCTTCTGGGTCTTTGGGATCGGTTTCCGGCGTGAGATTCCACATCAGCGCGCCAGCACCACCGGCCGCCGCCGTCTTACGTAGATAGAGCGTCACGTCGCCCTTACCAGGGAATTCCTCTAGCATCCACGGTTTGCCTTTGCCGAGTTTGGCCAGATTGGAATCCAACTGGCCCATCCACGGATAGTAGTGTGGTGCGCGATAATCCAGTTCCAAGTCCGAAACCAAGCCCAAATGCGCGCAAGAGACCCCCACCGTGATCGGCTTATCTGGGCAGTGCCGGCGAATGCGCTCGGTGCAAGTCGCTACGAACTCGCGGAAGGCGCGTCCTGACACCGGGCTCGATGCTTTGGTGTCCAGATCCTTCACATCCTCCCAGGCACCGCCGTCGGCCGCGCCCACGATCCACTCCGGTTCGTTGATGATGTCATAACCGAATGTAGCCGGATGGCGACCAAACTCCTTTAGAAATGGCTCAAGGAAGTCCGCAGCGAAGTTCGCCCGGGCCCGGGGATCCTCGATCACCGCCCAGCGGCCTCGGATCCCAACTCCATCCTCTTCCTTGGCCTTACCTGCAATAAGATAGTCCACCAGCACCCACTCGATCTTGACCTTGGAACGAGAGGCAAGGGTTAGAAGCGTTCTGACGTCGTTGCGGAACACGTCGTCGTAACCGATGACTCGCTTACCCGCCGGATCGAACATCGTGCGGCCATCGTCCAGCAAACCAACCCGCACTAACGTGATGCCGGCCTGGTGGAACTTCTGAAGACTGGCGGCCACGTAGCCTGGATGCCGGGAAACGCCGTTGCCATTCGGGAACCACTTCGTGCGACCGAAGTCCGCGTAGCCTAGAATCCGCCAATTCCCCCCGACAATGAACGTTTTCTTGCCATCGACATAGAACCCGTCCGGTCGAGCAACGAACTTGCTCTCGGCTTTGATAAGCGGCCACGGCTCGCCGACGGGCAACTGCACCGGTGCCGCGACGGACAACGGCGGTGAGACCCTGATACTGTTGATGTAGATTTGGCCGCGGAAACCGCGGATCGCGCGGTCGTTCAGCGCGAATTTGATGCCTATCGTGCGAGTCTTCGTGGGATCAAAACCTGGCGCGACGTGGCCGCCCGAAGGTGCTCTGGTGGAGGGCGCGAGCGCTACCATTGCTTGGCCGCTGGTGAAGCAGTTCCTCCAAGTACCGTATTCCCCGCGGAACATCTGATCTTGGCAGAACACTTGGCAGCCGTTTGCGGCATGGCGAGGGCCAACGAACGCCGGTGGAACGTCGGCAACCACGGTGACCGTTCTCCCGGAGAAATTGACGGGCACACCGGCTTCCAGCCCAGGCAGGTACTTAAGGTCGAGGACAATTTCCCCTTTGCTGCAATCGTCCGTCTTGAACAGGCAATCCAAGACGAGGCGCTTCACCTTAGTATCGTACTGCACCGAAAGGACTCCGCGACTGTCGGGGAAGTCCTGGGCGCGCCAGTCAATGTTCGGTCCCACCAGTTCCGTGGCTTGTGGGCTCCCGGTGCGTTGCTCGGCGGCCCGCGGCGTCGGCGGCTGTTGGCATTGTGCAGGTAACACAGCGCCCCATACCGCAGCGAACGCTCCCAGAACGCACAACCAGTTCCCATTCATACGCCATCTCATCGGATCACCTCCAACGCAAGGAATGTTCGTGTCACCTCCGTGTGTCCAGATGGTCCTCCGTGCGGGAAGAGATGCCTCAGGTCGTAGGCGGCTTATCGGCGCCGGACATCGGTTGATCAGTTGCTCGGCTTGCGGGTGTTGAAGCCGCAAAGGGCTCGTCCCAAATCAGACCGAAGATGGTCAGGGGGACGAACTCATCGCGGTCTTTGTGCGGGCGGTCGGCGAGAACCTTCTCGAAACGCTCGCTCTCTCGTAGTCCGTGGGCCGCGAAAGCCGGTTCGTGCCGGGCGAAATGCGTCGCGGGAAAATCGGGCGTCTCGTTGCGGACCGCCTCTGCAAGTTGCTTCAGGGCTTCGTCCTGCTCACCCAGTCGGGCGGCAATGATGGCTAGCGTAAAGTGTAATCGTGTCGAGCGCGGATACGTTGCGAGTTTGGCCTCGGCGATGCGTCGGCCATCAAGCAGCGATTGGCGGGCCTTGCCTGCCTGTCCCTGCAATTCCAGGAGCAACGCTTTCTGCACCGCGAGCTTCCCATAACCTTCAGCGCCGGCAAGTTGCGTGGCCAACTCGGTCGTCTCAAGGCCCTCCTCGATCAGGGCGGCGCGGTCCTTTTCAGCGGCCACTCTGGCCCGTTCATACAGGCAGTAGGCGAGCAAATTGGCGGCTTGAGCTCGTTCCGCGTTGCCAAACGACTTCTCGGAGTCGAGCATCGTGCGCAAACGTTGACAGGCGTCAGACCAGTCCTTCTGCATTTTCGCTACGTTGGCCAATGCCATGTGGAGTTCGGGAGTATCCAGACCCAAGGCTTTCGCGCGCAGGAAGAGCCGTTCGGCGAGCTTGTAGTTGTCGAGTAAGAAGAACTCGCATCCTGCCCGCCAGGCGATCAGCTTGGCCCATTCGGAAGGCGCGATCTCCTCCGCTTGCAGGATGGCTGGAGACCAGCCCGCCGTCACGGCCTGAACTTGGGCCGAACGTCCGAACATACGTGCGACGGACGCTTGGCGCAGCGTATTCTCATCAATCGTGAGCTTGGCGAGCGTGTCCGAGTTGTAGCGTACCTGCTCCACCGTGGCCTGCAAATGCTGTACTGCCAACTGCGTGCCCTTCACTTCCTGTTGGACCGACGCGGTCTGATTTCCCAAGTCGCGCTGCACGGCCGCTAATTGGACTTCCAGATTCGCCCGCCGCTCGGCCTCCAGAAGGGACTCGAGATTCTCCAGCCGATCAACGACCTTCACGTGTTGCCGGTATCCGGCGCCGAGCACAATAGCGACCAACACGCATGCAGCCGCGGTTAGGGCCGCCAAGAGCCCCATCGGGGGTCTGGTGGACGGCAGCGTCCTTCTGCCTCGCGCCGCCAATTCCATTTTGAGGCGAGAGACGAAGTACTCCGGGAACGTCTTCTCCGTCGCCTTCCCGGACACTTTGCGATAAGCGCGCTTCAGACTACTGACCTTGGCGTGGCACTCCTCGCAAACGCTTATGTGCTCGGCCACAAGCTGTCGTCTGTTCGTCGAAAGTGTCGGGTCGTCCGCGGCAAACTGGATCAGGTGCGCCGGCGGCGGGCAGTCTTGGCTGTTGTCTTTCGAGTTTGAAAGGTCTGTTGGCATTCGTGGCAGCTCTCCACGGGCGAGAGCCCGTCGTTAAGGGGGGCCTGTTACTGCACGCGACAAATCCGGTGCAGTAGCTTGTCGCCAAAATACTCAATCGCCCGCTGTTTCTTCTTGCGCGCCGTGCTTACGGTTACGCCAAGGTCGCGGGCGATGTTCTTGAAACTCTCGCCGTTTGACCACATCACTAGGATCTCGCGATTGGTCGGGTCCAGGTCGTTCAGTGCCTCTTCAATAGTAGGAGGATCGATTGACCGCCAACTTGTGCATGCGGCCCCTTGCAGTATGGATACGCCACCAAGCTTAGATGCGAGCTCTGCGGCACGCCTTACAGAGCGGAAGTATTTGAACATGCGCCGAAACACAATTGCCATCCAGAATTTCCACGCGCTGCGCGTTGGGTCGTAGGGCTTACCGCCTCGTTTCCGGGGCGGGGGGTAGAGCAGCAATATAATGGCCTCGTGTAGGATATCGTCGATCGCATTCCGGTCCCGCACGCGCTTACGCAGGGCGCCGTGAGCACGCTCCAGGAATCGGTGTCCGACCTCGCATTCTGCGGGATCCTTCTCGGGGCGTTGTCGTTCGGGCCCCCCCACTCCAAGGGCGTCCTGGTCTGCCGCGATCTCCGTCGTAGCCGCACGGTTGGTCTCGCTGCAAGGCTTGCTGGGGTGCCGCTGAGCGTAGAAAAGCCACTCCACCTGCGGTTCCCAGTTGTGCAGCCGCCTAGTGACGATCATCATGTGTGTTTCTTCGCGGGCCATAGAAGTACTCCAACCGCCTAGGCCAACGTGCCGTCGCCTCTGAAGACAATTTGCCCGGGAGGGCAAAGGCGTGACACAAAAATACTAAATCCGGATCGGGCACTCGCGCCTGCTTGGATATTGGGCGCGATCAACCCCCGCTAATAGCGGATATGCACAGTCACTTTTGGTCGTCCGAGGCTAACCACCACCCGGCCGTCGCCCCCGCCTCGCGCGAAGCTCGATCCGTCTGCCTACCGACGGTACACCCGTGCCTGGTGCTAGCCGATTTCTACCTCATCCTCCATCCCCAACTCCCGCAGCGCCACCTTGGTCTCTTCGATCTTCTGGCTGGAAATGCCGCCTTCGGGCGTCACTTCCACGGTGGCAGTCAGCTTCAGGCCCTTGTTGCTGGCGAACTTCGGCAGCACCTTAGTGTAAAAGTTCATCCACTTCTGGGCCGGCACGCTTCCGGTCCATGCCAACTTGGCCACTGTGTCGCTGGGCGGAATTACCGGTGGCGTGACAGTGCCAACGTCGCCGGTCTTTCCCATTTTGCCGACGGGTGTCTCAGGCGTGGACGGCTTGCCGACCAGCTTCACCGAAGCGCCCATCGGCATCACCACGAGAACCTCGACGGGTTCCGGGAGGAGCGGCCCGCGGACGATCGCCTGCGGCTTGAGTTCATGCACAAGCATGGCGTGTCCTCTGGCGGGCATGATATCGGCAGGACAGCGACGGCGTCAGCAGGCCGCGTCAGGTTACCAATGTTCCCGATTGTACTGGTCTCCCCGCACGGTACCAGCAAATAAGACGGCAAGCGCCGGTTCTTGTCCCACCTCGTGCCAACCAATGCAAACTAGTCTACGCTGCTCACGGCCATACCTCAAGGGGGCCTAGGTAACTGGCTGGCTGCGGGTTTTGGGGAGAGATTCACGGGGGTGAGGGGTCGCACTGCCAGTGTAGTCGCGCACGCCCCCGTCTACTTCGATTGGCTTGTGAAGTAGCCCTGGAATGTACGCATGGCGTTGTCGGTCTTTCCAAGCCCATGCGCCCATGCCACGCCATCCTTGAGTTCTCCATGTCTTTCCATGCGACCTTGGGGCAATTCGAGTGGATTCGGCAAATCGTCGGTCACGGAACTCAGGACGGGTGTAACACAGATGGGGCGAGCGCACGGTGCCGACACCGGGGTTTCACTAGGAGGAAGGACCATGTTGCCGCAGAGCACAGCAGTAGCGCCGGACGCAAGCCGGGCGACGGGTGGACAAGAGGCAGACGCGCCGCCCGGCCAGCACGATCCCGGCGGCTACGCCGCCGAGATCCGCGAATGCGCACCCGAGTCGTGGGCAAACACCGTGCGGTGCGCGGCGGGGCTCGCACCAGGGCCATCTCGACCATACCAAGTGGAGATACACCTCGCCTCCGAGAAGGCCCACGGCTGCCCACAGAACTGTATCGACTGCGTGGGCCAATTCCTTCGTGGGCCGGGCGCGACGCCACCGCAGACTTACCACCGCCTTCTTGACGACTTGGCGGCGATGGGCGTTCCGTCGGTCAATTACTCGGGCATCTACACGGATCCGCTCCAAGACGAGAAACTGGCCATTGCCCTGCTGAAGCGAGGCAGTCGGCGGTGGGGCGTCCGGCTGCACACTCTCGGTTGGGGGCTCACCAACCCTTTACGCGACGCCATCATCGAGGCCGCCTTGGCCGGCCCGGACGATTACTCCTACGTGACTTTCTCCAAGGCGACGACAGATCCAAGAACGTACGCCCGTATGTGCCGACCGCGGTTCGTTTCATCAGAGGGAGCCCTGCGACAGGAAGAGGCCAACTTGCTAGCCTTCTTCCGTCTCGCTGCAGCCAACGGCTTCCCACTGGGGGTAACCGTAAACTGTCGCATCACACAAATCAACGGTTCACCACAGCTTATCGCCGAGTTGCTGCGGTGGTTCAATGACACGCCTTCCGGCGTGCGGTTGCGGTTTACGATCGACTATCTGCCTACCCGAAGCCCAGCCGAATACGTACGGCAGTTTCAAGACCGGCTGTACGTAGACTCAACCCAAGCTCGTCGGGCGATTGCGGAGGCGATTGAACTGAGCGGGTTTAGCGCATTGGAGAGAATCGCCTTGCGCTCTGTTGAACCGGATTCCCGCTATGACGGGCCGACTTGCCACAATCGCCGTCTGTTCGCCGCGATCTCCGCCTCGGGCAAGGTTCATCCCTGTCAAGGTATCGCTTCGCCTGCTTTTGACGCACTTGCATACGGTGACTTGCGGCATGAGCGGTTTCCCGTGATTTGGGAGCGAATGAGCGGGGTGAACTATTGGCAACAGCCAGATCCGATTGATATGGGCTGTCCGCACTGCGCGGCCGCCTGTGAGAAGCACATCAATACGACCATCGCAATAGAGGCAGCCAAGCTAGCGCAGTCACTCGCAACGCGAGGGGCTGGGACGCTGGTGTGAACACCCCGCGCCGTGCGACCTGTCGTCGTAGCCTCGACACGAAGATCGTGATTACGAGACGACGGAGATTTGCTAAGCATCAAGGAAGCAAGGACTTCTGGTTAGGAGACGCAAGTTCGTGGTGATCTCGCGCGTTGGGCCCCCGCGCTGCCCGACCGGCAATTACCAGCCCCTACGAGGCGGCAAGAACCGACGTATTCACCTGGTACCACCCTGCGATTGGGACGACTCTTACCGCGGAAGTTCCCGTCGCAACAAGCAACAGCACGCGGTGAAAGAGAGAAGACGATGACTAAGGGAACGTACCTAGCGGTCGGTTTAGTTGTCGCGGCGGCCGGCTTCCTGAGCGGCTGTGACCGGTTGACTGGCCACGACACGGTGCGAGAGCGGAATACGCCGCAAAGCGGCGGGTTCCGTTGCGACGCACCAAGCTGTCCTGGCCACGCACTGCAAGGCCAACGTTGCTGCACACACCGGTGTCAGAAGCCGGGATGCCCTGGACATTCCTCCACACAAGACAGTTGCCCGTATTACTGTGGGCGCGCGCTGTGCCCTGGGCATCGCTCCCCAGACGAACAGTGCTGGGCGGGCACATAGGTGGCCGTCCGCCGAGCAAAGAGCGGCGAGATATACGTTAGGCATCGTCAACCCACGCAATCGCAGGCAACTATTATGATAGCGCACACACAGAAAACGCATCACGGCTACGTGATGTTCCAGAACGTCGGTACTTCAGATTTCTATGCCTTGTATCTCGTCGGTTTCACCGACAAGGTCGGCGATCCCAACAGCATCGGTATGTTCGGCTCGGGCTTCAAGTTGGCTGTGGCGGCCGCCCTGCGTCTCGGGATCGACTTGATCCTCTACTTGGGCCGCGACAAGGTGACTTTCCGGACCACCAAGCGGCAAGTCAAGGGGGCACAGATCGAGCAGCTGGTCTTCATCTATGAGAACCCCGAAGGCGGAGTCAAGGAAATCGACACGAACCTCACTTTGGGTTACGGGGCCAAAGACTGGAAGCAACCGTGGGTCGTCTTCCGCGAGGTTCTTGCCAATTGCCGCGACGCCGATCCCCGCGGCTACGAAGTTGTCGCCGGCGTCGAGCCCCGCGGCCGCGAAGGCTTCACGCGCGTATTCGTCGGGGCCACCGACGAGATTCTGGACATCTATCGCAACATCGACTCCTTCTTCAAGGAACCGCGAGCTGCGATGTTCGTGTGCGACGAGGGGCGAATCTATCCCAAGGGCGCCCCAGACGGCTATACACGATTCTATTGTAAGGGCATGTACGTCCTAATGACCCACGATACGGGTCTCTACGATCTGGATTTGCACCAGATGCCGATCAACGAGTCGCGCGACGCGAGCACAGAGCACCTGTTCAGCCACGTCCTGCGTCTTTATGACTGCTGCCTTCCGGAGATCAAGACCGAGATCATGCGTTTCGCAGTGGAGAAAGGCCAAGAAGGGGTGCAAACGCTAGAGAACAGCCTGTATTGGTCACAGAGCCGTCGTCCCGACGCCTGGGTGGACGCGTTCCGGCGGGCGTTTCCGGATCACGTGTTGTGCTCGTTCAGTGACGTCGAGTACCAGAGCATGGTCCGCATGGGCCGCAAGGCGATTCGTGCGACCCGTGAACTCTACCGCCTCTTGAGTGCCCATGGCGTGCAAACCGCCGAGAAGGTGCTACGGGCGGAGGAGGAAGCTCAGCGACAGCTCTTCGTGCCGGAGGGGCTATTACAGGCAGAGTACGACCGTGCTTTTGCCATGGTTGCCGGTCGCCTGCCGGAGGTAAATCGCCTCAACATCACTTTTGTGCGACTGCCGCCGCACGAGCGGAATGTAGCCTTTGTTACCTGCAGCCGTGCACGGGGTGAATACCAGTTCTCAGAGACAGTGCTGAAAAGCGGTGTTAAGGCCATCGCGATGGCCCTTGTCGATGCGCTCGCCCAAACCAAGAGCCTTTCCGGCAAGTGTGACTTGGATTACGAACAGAAGCTCGTGGAGATGGTTGTAGACTGCGTTGACGAATGACCGGCAACCGGAAGGGGCAGACCAGTGATCCGCAAAACGGTACTGTACGTCGAACGAGATTACTTGAGCATTGGCGATACGCAGTCGTACGCCAAGTCGGTAGTGCTTCAATAGCTCTGTAAAATGCCGGATTGCTTCGGGGGGCACTTGGTCTCCGCGGTACTCACTGGGTCTCCATCGTAAGGTATTTCCGTCCGGACATCCAGCCTTCGTCGACTTCCATC
>Ga0233425_10010119_pt1 | contig 11623 bp, 12 predicted proteins | sample Watercolumn_Towu_2_FD_181712 | JGI IMG/M metagenome (GOLD analysis project Ga0233425, IMG submission 181712) | Freshwater microbial communities from Lake Towuti, South Sulawesi, Indonesia - Watercolumn_Towuti2014_140_MG | ecosystem: Environmental > Aquatic > Freshwater > Lake | place...
CGCTCTCGGTCGTCGCCTGAGCCATGTGAAGGCCGTGCGGCCCACTGACTGCTGCGCCCAGCGCGTCCGGTCCCCGCGCTGTTGCTCTTGGCCGTCGCGTCAGTCACAGCAGCGTCCTCTGGGGGCTTGGGGCTGTGTCCGTCGCGCCCGGTGCCCGCGCTGTTGCTCTTGGCCGTCGCGTCGGCCTGTGGTGGCCCTTCCGGGTCGCTCGCCGCTGTTGCCTGCGCGTCCGGTCCCCGCGCTGTTGCTCTCGGCCGTCGCGTCAGTCTGTGGGCGGCTCCTCTGGGGGCTCGGGGTGGTGGTCAGTGGCCGGGGGCTTGGCGGGCTGCTGCTTCGACCTGCGCCCAGTGGGCGGCGCGAGCCTCGGGGTCGATGGGGGTGGGGCGGCCGGCTGTTGTTCCGGTGGTGCCGTCGAGGTGCTCTCGGAGGATGTCGGCGTGGCCGGCGTGGCGGGCGGTGTCGACGAGGACGTGGACGGCGACGCCGGCGAGCGTGACGTCGGGCCTCGGCCACCAGGGCACGTGGCCGGGGGCGTCGAGCGGGAGCTCGCGCAGGGTGGCGTCGGCGTGCGCCGCGGCACGGCGGTACAGGCCCACGACGCCGTCGCGGCTCTCGTCGGCGGCGGCGTACATCTCCGACTCGTCGGAGTCCTGCCAGCGGGGGAGCGGCTCGGGGAAGGGGCGCCCCATGACGTCGCCGAGGTAGCGCGCCTCCCAGTACGCGAGGTGCTTCACCAGGCCGAGCAGGTTGGTGCCGGTGGGGGTCAGCGGCCGACGCACGTCGTACTCGGAGAGGCCGTCGAGCTTCGACACCACGCTGTCGCGCAGCCAGGCGAGCTCGTCGAGGAGGGCATGCCGGGCAGCGTCGTAGGTCATGCAGCGCAGGCTCTCACGCGGGATGAGCCCTGGACATGACGAAGGCCCCCGGGTGTCCGGGGGCCTTCGTCGGGTCGGGCTGGGCGACTCAGTGGGAGTCGGGGCCGAGGACTGCGGGGACGTCCTTGCCGCCCGCGTGGAGCTCCTCGACCTCGTGGTCGTGCTCGGCGTGGCTGTGGTGCTCCGCCGCCTCGATCTCGGCCGGGGTCGGCTTCATGACGTTGTCGCCGAAGTACGCGCGCGAGAGGCGGGCGCGCCAGCGCTTGGCCCGCAGGCCCGGCGTCCGGACGCCGTTCTCGTCGGTCGCCGGCGGCGCCTCGACGACGGGGTAGTCCGTCTTCGACAGGATGACGGCCTTCTCCTCGTCCGAGATCGGGGTGTGGATCTCGATGAACTCGCCGTGCGGCAGTCGCAGGATCTGGCCCGACTCGCGGCCGTGCAGGAGCTTCTCGCGGTCGCGGCGCTGCAGCCCGAGGCAGAAGCGGCGCGTGGCCAGGAAGGCCAGCGGGGGAGCGATGAAGACCGCGATGCGGGTGAACCAGATCAGCTGGTTGATCGACAGGTTGAACGTGATCGCGATGAGGTCGTTGGCGCCGTTGATGACGAGGATGCCGTAGAACACGATCGCGGCCACGCCGATGCCGGTGCGCGTCGGGTTGTTGCGCGGGCGCTCGAGCAGGTGGTGCTCGCGCTTGTCGCCGGTGACCCAGGCCTCGATGAAGGGGTAGGCCAGGAGCAGTCCGACGAGGATGCCCGGCATCACCGCACCGGGGATGAAGATGTTCCACGACCAGGTCCGGCCGAGGAAGTCCTCCCACTCCCAGTTGGGCATCGCGCGGAGCATGCCGTCGAGGAAGCCGATGTACCAGTCCGGCTGCGAGCCCGCGGTGACCTGATCAGGGACGTACGGCCCGTACGCCCAGATCGGGTTGATCGAGACCAAGCCGCCCATGAGCGCCGTGACGCCGAAGACGACGAAGAAGAAGCCGCCGGCCTTCGCGACGTACACGGGGAACAGCGGGAAGCCGACCACGTTGGAGTTGCTGCGGCCGGGGCCGGGGTACTGCGTGTGCTTGTGGTAGAAGATCAGGATCAGGTGCAGGCCGATGAGGGCCAGCAGGATCCCCGGCACCAGCAGCACGTGGAACGTGTAGAGCCTCGGGATGAAGTCGTTGCCCGGGAACTCGCCGCCGAAGATGAAGAACATCAGGTACGTGCCGACGATCGGCACCGCCTCGATGATGCCGGCCACGATGCGCACGCCGACGCCGGAGAGCAGGTCGTCGGGGAGCGAGTAGCCCGCGAAGCCCTCGAGCAGCACGATGAGGAACATCGAGCCGCCGATGACCCAGTTGAGCTCGCGCGGCTTGCGGAACGCCCCGGTGAAGAAGATCCGGAACATGTGCACGACCATCGCGGCCATGAAGAACAGCGCCGCCCAGTGGTGGATCTGGCGCAGCAGCAGTCCGCCGCGGACGTCGAAGCTCAGGTCGAGCGCGGAGGCGTAGGCCTCCGACATCTTGATGCCCACCAGCGGGGCGTAGGAGCCGTTGTAGACGACCTCGGTCATCGAGGGCTTGAACCAGATCGTCAGGTAGACGCCGGTCAGCAGCAGGATGATGAACGAGTAGAGCGCGATCTCGCCCAGCATGAACGACCAGTGGTCGGGGAAGACCTTGCGCAGGTTCGCCTTGAGCAGGCTGGAGATCGGCGCGCGCTCGTCGGCGCGGCTGATCGCCTTCCCGGCCTCCTTGACGATGACGGACATCAGCCACGCTCCCAGAAGCTCGGGCCCACCGGCTGCTGGAAGCCGTCGGCGGCGACCAGGTAGCCCTCCTCGTCCACGGTGATCGGCAGCTGCGGCATCTGGCGGGCCGCGGGGCCGAAGACGACGTTGCCGGAGTCGGCCAGGTCGAACGTCGACTGGTGGCAGGGGCAGAGCAGGTGGTGGGTGCGCTGCTGGTACAGCGCGATGGGGCACCCCACGTGGGTGCAGATCTTGGAGAACGCCAGGATGCCCTGGTAGTCCCAGCCCTGGCCCTGCTGCGAGCGGATCTCCTCCGGCTTCATGCGCACGAGGATGATCGAGGCCTTGGCGCGGGCGTTCTGCGTGTGCTCGATCTCCTGGACCTCGTTGAGGCCCTCGGGGGAGGCGGAGACGAGCGTGCCGACGATGAGGTCCTCGGGGCGCAGCGGCTGCAGGGTGATGTCGACCAGGATGCGGTCGCCCTTCTTCCAGAGCGTCTCGCGCAGCACGTTGACGTCGGTCGGGCCCATGTCCCTGAGGAACACGATGAGCGGGACCGGGAAGAGCAGCAGCGCTCCGATGAGCGAGCGGCGCACGATCTTGCGCTCGACGAAGCCCGACTCGGCGAGGCCCGTCTGGAACTCGGCGAGGGCCTCGTCCTGGTCCTCCTTCGGCGAGCCGAGGGGGTGGCGCTCGTCGACGATCTCCTCGTCGGACATGAGCTTCTTGGCCCAGTGGATGGCGCCGATGCCGATGAGCAGGATCGCGCCGCCCATGGTGAGGCCGAGCAGCAGGTTCGAGGCGTTGACGACGCCGAACGGCCCGAGGTTGAGGGTGGTGCGGACGTCGACGCCGACGTACGCCGCGACGAACGCGACCACGAGCAGGGCCGAGAGCACGAACATCGTGGCGACCTGGCGCTCGGCCCGGCGCGCCGCGCGCGGGTCGGTGTCGGTCAGCCGGTGGCGGTGCGGGGGCAGCGGGTAGAGCGGCTGCTCGCTGAAGGAGTCGGTGGTGGCCAGCTCCGTGGACGTCTTCTCGCTCATCGCACCTTCGCCCCGATCCAGACCGCGGCGGCGAGCAGGATCCCGAGCCCGGCCGTCCAGATGAACACGCCCTCGGTCACCGGGCCCAGGGAGCCGAGCGCGAGGCCGCCGGGCGACTCGCCCTGCTGGAGGTTCTGGATGTACTTGATGATCGCCTGCTTCTCCTCCTCGGGGAGGGAAGCGTCAGGGAAGTTCGGCATGTTCTGCGGGCCGGTGAGCATGGCCTCGTAGATCTCGGTCGGCGTGGCGTCCATCAGCGACGGCGCGTACTTGCCGTAGGAGAGAGCGCCGCCCTTGCCCGCGAAGTTGTGGCACTGGGCGCAGTTGGTGCGGAACAGCTCGCCGCCCTCGGCGAGGTCGGCGTTCTCGGTGCTGACCTGCTCCGCGGTGGGGATGGCGGGGCCGGCGCCGAGCGAGGCGACGAACGCGGCGAGGGCCGCGATCTCCTCGTCGTTGTAGACCGGAGGCTTGCGCGGGGCCTGGTTGACCGGCTGCGCGAGCGGCATGCGGCCGGTCTTGACCTGGAAGTCGACCGCCGCGGCGCCGACGCCGATGAGGCTGGGGCCGTCGGACCCGCCCTGGCCCGCGAGGCCGTGGCAGGTGGCGCAGCCCTCGAGGTAGAGCTTCTTGCCCGCCTCGATCTGGCTCGCGTTGGCAGTGGGGGCGGAGGCCTGCGCGGTGCCGGTCACGGCCGCGTAGCCGAATCCGGTGGCGAGGAGCCCCACGAGGAGCACGGCGAGGCCGGTGGCCTTGTGCCGTCGGACTGAGCTGCTGGTCACGAGTGCGCCTTCAGTGTCGTGTCGTCGTTCTCGGTTCTGGCTGTACGGGGTCGTCTACTTGATCAGGTAGATCATCGTGAACAGGCCGATCCACACCACGTCGACGAAGTGCCAGTAGTAGGACACGACGATCGCGGTGGTGGCCTGGCGGTGCGTGAAGCGCCGTGAGACGTACGTGCGCCCGAGAACGAAGAGGAAGGCGATGAGACCGCCTGTCACGTGCAGGCCGTGGAACCCGGTCGTCAGGTAGAAGACCGATCCGTACGGGCCGGAGGAGAGGGTCACGCCCTCCTTGACGAGCTCGGCGTACTCGGTCACCTGACCGGCGATGAACACCGCGCCCATGATGAAGGTGATGATGAACCACATCCGCAGCTTGCGGACGTCGCCGCGCTCGGCCGCGAACACGCCGAGCTGGCAGGTCACCGACGAGAGCACCAGGATGATCGTGTTCGTCGTGGCGAACGGGATGTTGAGGATGTCCGTGGTCTCGCGCCAGGTCAGGATGTTGACCGACCGGAGCGTGAAGTACATCGCGAACAGCGCCGCGAAGAACATCAGCTCGCTGGAGAGCCACACGATCGTGCCGACGGACACCATGTTGGGCCGGTTGGCAGGCGCGTGGGCGGGTGCGTTCTCGATCACGGTTGCGGTCGCCACGCGGAGGATTGTGGCAGGTCCGGGGGCCTTCGGCCTCCCCACCCCCCATGTCCGTGTCGCAGTGTTATGAAAACCTCGCAAACCGCGTCCGACCTGCGGCTTCGTGCCTTTGTGACAGGTCGGCCGGAGGGCGCTCCGCACCGGCTCCAGGGTTAGGCATGCCTATGTGTTCGGCAGCCGGACGCGACGGGGGCCTGCGGCCCCGTCCTGCCTCCGCCCGGCAGCGCGGCAGGGCGCAGCCGCGGTCCGTGCTGCCGCTGCGCGCGGCGTCGGTACGATCGCCCCATGAGCACCGGGTCGAGCGCCGAGCGCACCCTCACCGTCCTCGTCTACTCGTCCGAGGCGCCCACCCGCGCCGCTGTGCGCACCGCGCTCGGCCGCCGCCCGGCCGCCGACCTCCCGCGCTGCGAGTACGTCGAGGTGGCCACCGAGCCCATGCTCATCCGCCGGCTCCACGAGGGCGGCATCGACCTGTGCGTGCTCGACGGCGAGGCCCGCCCCTCCGGCGGCATGGGCATCACGCGCCGGATGAAGAACGAGGTCTACCAGGCGCCGCCGGTGCTCCTTCTCATCGGCCGCCCGCAGGACGCCTGGCTGGCGACCTGGTCCGAGGCCGAGGCCGTCGTGCCGCACCCGATCGACCCCGTGGTGCTGGCCGAGACCGCCGCCTCGCTGCTGCGCCCCCGCGCCGCCATCACTGCCTGACGCCCGGCCGGCTCCCCAGGCCGCGGCGCCCGGAAGCCGGATGAGCGCTCCGCGCACCTCTTACTAGGGTGACGCCGTGACCACCGGCCCCGCTGCGCCCCTGCCCGCCTCCGACGCCGACGCCCGCTCGTGGGCCGACCTCGTCGCCGCGCTGCTGCGCCGCGAGGAGCTCGGCGCCGACGACACCGCCTGGGCGATGGCCCGCGTGATGGAGGGCGACGCCACCCCGGTGCAGCTCGCCGGCTTCCTCGTCGCGCTGCGGGCCAAGGGCGAGACGCCGGCCGAGGTGTCGGGCCTGGTGTCGGCGATGCTCGGGCACGCGACACCGGTGGTCCTGCCCGACGGCCTCGGCGCCACGGTCGACACCTGCGGCACCGGCGGCGACCGCGCCCACACCGTCAACATCTCCACCATGTCGGCCGTCGTCGCGGCCGCCGCGGGCGCGCCGGTGGCCAAGCACGGCAACCGCGCCGCGAGCTCGGCCGCCGGCTCGGCCGACACCCTCGAGGCGCTCGGCATCGCCGTCGACCTCGGCCCGGACGCCGTCGCCGAGTGCCTCGGCGAGACCGGCATCGCGTTCTTCTTCGCACCGGTCTTCCACCCGGGCATGCGCCACGCGGCCGTCGCCCGGCGCGAGCTCGGCGTGGCCACCGTGTTCAACGTGCTCGGCCCGCTCGCCAACCCGGCCCGCCCGGCGGCGCAGGTCGTCGGCTGCGCCGACGCCCGCCTCGCGCCGGTGATGGCGCAGGCGCTGCTCGACCGCGGCACGCGCGCCGTCGTCGTGCGCGGCGAGGACGGCCTCGACGAGCTGTCGACCCAGGCGCCCACGCGCATCTGGGACGCGACCGGCAGCGAGGTGGTCGAGGTGGTGGTCGACGCCGCCGACCTCGGGATCGCGCGTGCGGCCGACGGCGCTCTGCGCGGCCAGGACGCCGCCTACAACGCGGGCGTGGCCCGGGCCGTGCTCGCGGGGGAGCGCAGCGAGGCGCTCGAGGCCGCGCGCGACGCGACCCTGCTCGGAGCCGCGGCCGCGCTCGTGGCCCACGACGCCGTGGCCTCGCCGTCGTCGGCGTCGATGGGCGACCGGCTCGCCGCCGCCCTGCCGCGCGCGGCGGAGGCGGTCGACTCCGGTGCCGCCGGTGCGCTGCTCGACCGCTGGATCGCGGTGTCGAGCGGCCTCGCCGGCCGCTGAGGCAGCAGGTCGCGAGTGATCGGTCTCAGTCGAGGCCGATGGCGAAGGCCGCCTCGAGGTCGTGGCGGCTGTAGGTGCGGAACGCGATGTGCGTCTCCGTCGCGAGGATGCCGGGCACGGTCGCGACCTGGTCGGTGACGACGCGGCTGACGTCGTCGAGGTCGCGCACGCGGACCATGGCCACGAGATCGAGGTCGCCGGTGACGGAGTAGACCTCGGCCACGCCGTCGATCGCGGCGATGGTCTCGGCCACGTTGTTCACGGCGTCGACGTCGGTGCGGATGAAGACGATCGCGGTCACCATGACCGCCACCCTAGGGCCGCGCGGGCCGCGGAGGCGTGCGGTCAGCCCGCGGGGCGCAGCGAGCGCTCGAGGGCGGGGCGCGCGACGACGTCGGCGCTGCGCGACGCCGCGAGCCGGGCCAGCAGCCCCGCGGCTCCATGGGCGGGCACCGACCACGCCACCGGCACCGGCCCGGGCACGAGCCGGACGCCGGGCTCCTCGAGCCAGCGCAGGATGCGCACGGTCTCCTCGACCAGCGCGGCGGGGGCCGGGCCCTCGGGCGCCTCCACTGCCTCGGCGGACGCGAGGAGCGCCGCGACCGCGGGCCTCGGGTCGATGCCGGGCGCCACCGTGGTGGCGGCCGCGAGCCGGCCGTGGCGCACGACGTGCACCTCCCAGCCGCGGTCGGCGGTGGGCCGCGCGGCCACGACCTCGGGGAGCGCGGCGAGCGCTGCGATCTCCTGGGCCCGGGCCGCTCCGCGCGCGAACGCCTCGAGGCGGTCGCGCCACAGCGCCGCCTCCTCGTAGCGGAGGTCGGCCGCCAGGGCGCGCAGCCGTTCGACGAGCGCGGTCTCGACGCCGCGGACGTCGTCGAGCAGCGCGCGGCGCGCGGCCTCGACGTGGACGGCGTAGCCCTCGACGTCGACGGCGCCCGTGCATGGCGCGGGGCAGCGGCCCATCTCGGCGAGCACGCAGGCGGGGCTGGTGCGCCGCGGCGACAGGCGGGGGGAGCAGGTGCGCAGCGGGATCGCGGCCTGCAGCGCCTCGACGGCCTCGAGCGCGGTGCGGCGCGAGCCGAACGGCCCGAGGTAGGCGGCGCCGTCGTCGATGTCGCCCTTCACCGCGCGCACCACCGAGAACCGGGGGAACGGCTCGACGGTGAGCTTGACCCAGACGCTGCGCTCGGGGTTGCGGCTGCGGCGGTTGTAGCGCGGCGCGAGCTCGGCGATGAGCCGCAGCTCGCGCACCTCGGCCTCGAGCGGCGTGGAGGTGACGACCGCGTCGACGCGCGAGGCGACGCCGACCATCTCGGCCATCCGGGTGCGGGTCTCGGACGCGGTGAAGTAGGTGCGCACGCGCGAGCGGATGCGGCCGGACTTGCCGACGTAGAGCGCGCGGCCCTTGTCGTCGCGGAACACGTAGACGCCGGGGGAGTCGGGCAGCCCCTCGGCGAGGTGGCGCTTCTTGCGCTGCTGCGGCGTGACGCGCGAGGTGTAGGTGGCGAGCTCCTCGAGGGAGTGGACGCCGAGCGAGCCGACGCGCGCGATGAGGCCGTGCAGCACGTCGACGGTGGCGCGGGCGTCGGAGAGCGCGCGGTGGTCGGGCGTGGTCGACGACCGGAAGTGCGGGGCCAGCGTGGAGAGCTTGCAGTTGGGCACCTCGTCGCGAAGCAGCACCGCGCGGGCGAGCCGCGCGGTGTCGACGACGGTGTGCTCGGGCCAGTGGCGGCCGAGCCGCGCGCACGCGCCCTTGAGGAACGAGACGTCGTAGGGCGCGTTGTGGGCGACGAGGACGCAGCCGGCTGCGAAGTCGAGGAACGCCGGCACCGCGACGCCGATGGTCGGTGCGTCGACCAGCATCGAGTCGGTGATGCCGGTGAGGACGGCGATGAAGCTCGGCACCGGGATGCCCGGGTTGACCAGGGTCTGGAACTCGCCGACGACCTCGCCGCCGCGCACCTTCACGGCGCCGATCTCGGTGATGCCGGCGTCGGACGGGGATCCGCCCGTGGTCTCGAGGTCGACGACGACGAAGGTGACATCGCGCAGCGGGGTGCCGAGGTCGTCGAAGGTGGCCTGGCCGACGGGCTCGGGCCGGGGCGGCACGCGCAGCGGCCGCGGGACGGGACGGGCGGCTGCGGCGGCGGCGCGGGGTCGACCCGGGCCGCCGGATCGCTGCGGTCCGGTCCCCATGCCACGAGACGCTAGGCGGGGGGTACGACGCCGGGCCGGAGGCGCGCCGCCGCACCCCCGCTCGTAGGCTCGTCCCGCTCCGGCCATCAGCCGGACCCGCCGGCCGTGCGCCGGCCCGCCGCGACCGACGAGGACCCCCGCCGTGCCCGTGTCCCTTCCCGACGAGACCACCCGCTGGCGCTGCTCGCAGTGCGGCAACCTCACGCGCTTCGACGTCGTGCGCTCGAGCAGGGTCCGCGAGTACTGGCACCTCGACCTGTCGGGCGAGCCGGCCGTCGAGCAGACCGAGGTCGTGGCGGAGACCGTCGAGTCGGTGTCGTGCCGCTGGTGCGGCGCCGTCGACGCCGTCGAGCTCGTCCCGCGGCCCGAGGCCGGCGGCCCGAGCGACGACCCCACCGGCGCCTGAGGCCCGCGCCGTGACGGCCGGCCCGCGCCCGCTCGACGGCGTCCGCGTCGTCGACCTCACCCGCCTGCTGCCCGGCGGGTACGCGACGTCGCTGCTCGTCGGCCTCGGCGCCGAGGTGGTCAAGGTCGAGGACCCGCGCGGAGGCGACGGGCTGCGTGTCTCGCCGCCGTACGCGGCGTCGGGGGAGTCGGGCCTGTTCCTCGCCCTGTGCCGCGGCAAGCGCTCCGTCGTCCTCGACCTCAAGGCGCCCGGGGGGCGCGAGGCGCTGCTCGCGCTGGTCGCGTCGGCGCAGGTGCTCGTCGACTCGTTCCGCCCCGGCGTCCTCGACCGGCTCGGCCTCGGCGCCGACGTGCTGGCCGCGGCCAACCCGTCGCTGGTGCACGTCTCCATGACGGCGTACGGCGAGGGTTCACGGGCCGCGCTGCCCGGCCATGACCTCAACGTCGAGGGCTACGCCGGCCTCGTCGGCCTCGTGCGCGGCAACGACGGCCAGGCGGCACTGCCGTCGTTCCCCGTCGCCGACATGGCCACCGGTCTGCAGACGGCGCTCGCCGTCGTCGCGGGCCTGCGCGCGGTGGAGCGTCCGGGCGCCGTCGCCGCCGCGCCGACGTCGGGCCCCGCCTTCCGCGCCGACGTGACGATGCTCGACTCCGCCCTCTCGCTCAACGTCATCGGGCAGGGCACGGTGATGGCGGCGGGCACGGCGCCGCCCGTCCCGGATGTGCTCACGGGCGCGCTCGCCTGCTACGGCGTCTACCGCTGCGCCGACGGCCTCGAGCTGGTGCTCGCCGCGCTCGAGCCGAAGTTCTTCGGACGCGTCGCCGAGCTCGTCGGCGACCCCTCGCTCGCGCAGGTGCAGTACGACATCGCCGGGCAGGACTCGCTGCGCGGCCGGCTCACCACGCTGTTCGCGTCGCGCCCGCGCCACGAGTGGCTCGACCTGCTCGAGGACGACGACACCTGCGTCTCGCCCGTCCGGGGCACCGACGACGCGCTCGCCGACCCGGACCTGCGCGACCGCGGCGTCCTCGAGGACGTCCTCCTCGCCGACGGCACCGCCACCTCGGCTGCCCGCCCCGTCTCCTGGCTCCCCGGCACCGGCGAGCCGACCCGGGCCCCCGCCCTCGGCGCCGACACCGACGACGTGCTCGCCGCCCTCGGCCTCGACGTCGCCGCCCTCCGAAACCAGGGCGCCCTCGGCTAGCAGCAGCGCGGCCGCGCAGGCGGGCGACGGCCGAGACACACCCGGCCATCGACTGCGCAGCTGGGCAGGCCCCGCGCGCAGCGCGCAGGAACACCGCACTGTCGGAGGCCTCTCCTAGCGTCGTCGGCAGGTGGTCGGAGACCCTCCGGCCCGCGTCTTCCCCGAGGTGCTCACGTGATCGTCGACTGCGACACCTGCGTCGTCCGCGGTCCTGCCTGCGGCGACTGCGTCGTCACGTTCCTGCTCGGCCCGCCCGACTGGCTGGCCGCCGACGGCCTGCCGGGGGAGGAGGCCGCGGCCCTGGCCGTGCTGGCCGACTCCGGCCTCGTCCCGCCCCTGCGGCTGGTCCCGCGGACCGCCGCCGAGGGCTCCACGGCGCCCGGGGAGGGTCACGGTTCGACGGCGGCGATGTGAGCCCCGGCTGAGGCCCCGCTGAGCACGCCAGGGGGCTCCCGCGGGGATGCGTGCAGGCCTGTGACGCGGATCACGGCCAGGTCACGGTCCGGTGACGGCCGGGTCGCGGTGCGAGGTCCCAGGCGGCCGTCGGGGGGTGTTAGGGTCACCGGCAGGTGTCCGTGAGGTGCCGCCGACGAGGCGGCAGCGGGCACCCCGTCGAGTCTGGACCGACCTGCCTGCAGGGCGGCCCGGAGCCGGGGACCCACTTCCCCCGGGGCGAATCGGCGGCGGACGGCTCCGGCCGCGCGTCGTCGTAGGGCGATCTTCCCGCCCGAGCCCGTCAGCTCACCCGGTAGACGGTCAGGGAGAGAGGGAGGCCGCCTTCGTGGCGACCAGCACCACGGCGCTCGGCCGCGT
>Ga0233425_10010120_pt1 | contig 11623 bp, 12 predicted proteins | sample Watercolumn_Towu_2_FD_181712 | JGI IMG/M metagenome (GOLD analysis project Ga0233425, IMG submission 181712) | Freshwater microbial communities from Lake Towuti, South Sulawesi, Indonesia - Watercolumn_Towuti2014_140_MG | ecosystem: Environmental > Aquatic > Freshwater > Lake | place...
TATATGCAAACTGGAAAAGTGCAGGGGCAAAACCGCTTGAGGTTCGTGTAAATGAGAAGGTAAAAGAGATACTTGCCACCTACAGGCCCGAGCCCATCGAAGACAAAAAGCTTGCAGCCGTTGAAGATTATATGAAGAAGATTTAAAACAATAATGAAGATATTATTAAAGAAAAAAATGTATTAATTCTGGAGGTATAATGCCTGTTCCAAACACCAAAGAAAACATGGGAAAATGTATATGCCCGGTTTGTCCGACATATTCATCATGCATGGGGGATGCAGCCGAAAAACTGTACTGCGCAGCAGGAAAATCAGGGTGTGAACTTGTAAAAGATGAATGTATCTGTGAAACCTGTCCGGTAGATAAGGAATTCCAGCTGACTGCAAATCTGGATCTTATGGAAAAAATGATCCTAAAAATGAACCAGTTTTACTGTGAAAACGGTCCTGCAAAGTAAGTTATGCTTTTTCCTGGCCGAACCTGCAGTAGGGAAGCAATCGGCAAATATTGCACATTGGTTTTTTTGCATCACAGATTGACCTGCCATGTGCAATTATCTGATGTGAAAAAAGGGTCCATTTATTTTCAGGTAAAATTTTCATAAGATCGAACTCGATTTTATCAGCATCGGTGTTTATTGTAAGTCCGAGCCTCTGGCTTATTCGCTGAACATGTGTGTCAACAATTACAGCCTGTCTGCCAAAAACATTTGCAAGTGTTACATTTGCTGTTTTCCTGCCCACACCGGGCAGAGTTATGAGGTCTTTTAAATTACCGGGAACCTTTGAGTTGAAATCGCTGATAAGTTTTTGTGCGCACCCTTTGATATTTTTTGCCTTGTTGTGAAAAAAACCTGTGGATCTGATGTCAACCTCAAGCTCGTGAATATCGACTTCTGCAAAGTCTTTGACAGTTTTGTATTTTTCAAACAATGCGGGCGTTAGCTTATTTACAAGCTTATCAGTGCTCTGTGCTGATAGAATTGTTGCCACAAGCAACTGAAAAGGGTCCTTAAAACCCAGGGATGTGCGGGTTGACCCCGGGTAATAATCATTTAAAATTTCAAGTATCCTGCTGATATTTGAAACTGCAGGAATGTAAATTTCACTATTTGTTTTTTTCATTTCCTTCACAAATTTATTTTTTATAATGTTTATTCCGGTTGAAAGCTTGTAGCTTATGCAGGTACATAATTTTTAAAATAACAGTATTTTTTATTGTTCCTCTGGAAACATTAAATAATACAGATTTTTCTTATTATACTTAAACTTTTATTTATTTAATATGTAAGATGTTATATGGAACCCGTAAAAAAAAATAAAATAAAAAATAGCTCCAATATTTTCTTGACAAATTTATCAGGAGGATATATTATCTGTACCTATACCTGGGGTATAGGTATAATAGAATAAATGACAGAAGACAGGCAGGAAATGGCAAATAAAAAAACAGTGAGATTTTCAAAACTCGCCATAAAATATCTATTCATGGCAGTGATTTTTGTTTTAATGATTTCTGCAGGTTACCTTGTTGCGTGCAGCAGCAATTCCGGTGACAGCAGCGTATCTGAAGATTCAGCACAGGAAACTGTTGATCTCGAAGGTAAACAGGTTGTCGAAATAATTGCAAGAGGAGGATACTCTCCGGAGTCTGTTGATGTTGAAGCACTGGTTCCCACAGTTCTGCTTATAAAATCACAGAATGCTTTCGGCTGCGAAAGAGCCTTCAGGCTTCCCCAGTTTAAATTTGGCACGACTCTTCCGGTTAACGGTGAAACCTACATTGAGCTTGGCACCTTTGAAGCGGGTACAAAAATTGTTGGGACATGCAGTATGGGGATGTATTCATTTATCATAAATTTCAATTAATGAGGATTGCGGGAAGGTATGGTTATTAATATGAAAACGCAATTTAAAGTTTCAGGAATTCATTGCCAGGGCTGTATCAGCCTTATAAAACTGGTCCTTGAAGAGAATGGATTTACAGATATAAATTTAGACGTAAAAACAGGACTGGGTTCTGCTGTTTCAGACGTAACCGGGGCCGGGGAAGCAAAAAGTAAAATCACAGATGCTTTCAAAGAGATCCCTGATTATAAGGTGTCAGGTATCGAAGAGGCATAAAGTTTTTAAGACTGTATGCACTTAAATTATTTATGCCATTAATAAAAATTATATCCCTACCAGGGAAATAAGATTAATAAGGGGATTTTTAAAAAACTTTAAGGAGAAATGTCATATGTCAAAATTTCTTGCAATTTCACTGATAGTTGTTTCCCTGCTTGCAGGAATTGGAATAGGATATGCAGTTTCACCACAATATGCGGCACAAGCAGCCACTTCCGGTCATGATACCGGACTTGGCGACGCCGACAGGTTCGTGGATCTGAGGTATCTGAATGCGATGATCTCACATCATGGAACTGCAATGAAACTGGCGGAACAGGCCAGGGATAATTCCAAAAGGGATGAGATTATAAGCCTTGCAGAGGAAATTATTAAAAACGAACCAGCAGCAATTGAAGAATTGTACGGCTGGAAAAGACAATGGTACGATGATGATTCTAAAGCACCCGAAAAAGATGTTCCCAATCTCGGAGGATATGACGAAAAGTTTGACCTGCGATTCTTAAATGCACTGATTGCCCACCACAAAGAGGGGATTAAAATGGCCAATGAGATAAGTTTAAAATCATCCAGGCTTGAAATTTTAAACAATGCTGATGCTGTAAGGTCCTTTCTTGAAGGCGGCGTTGAGATGCTTGACCAATGGCGTTCCGATTGGTACACAGGTGATTAAATGCAAATGCAGAAAATAAACATTTCAATCAAGGGTATGACCTGCGCAAGCTGCGCGGCAACAATCGAAAAAGTTATAAAAAAGCTTCCGGGTGTCTATGAGGCTAATGTTAATTTTGCCACAGAAAAAATGAATGTGGAGTTTGATCCTCAGGTTATTTCTGTTAGTAATATGGAAAGTGCAATAAATAAATATGGATACGGTTTTACTTCATTCCCTTCAGGCACAGGCGAAACATCAGATATTTCGGACAGCAAAAAAAATGCCGGTAAAAATATTGTTTCGGAAACATCTGCAGGATGTGAAGTTCAGGAATGCAAAATAAATTCCATAAATTCTGATTCTGCCGGGCGTATTTTTTCATCACAGGTTAACAAGGCAGATAAAATTAAAGCGGAAAAAACGGATGAATTGAGAAAACACAGGCAGAAAGTCGAGTTTGTTCTTCCAATAGCAATTATCGTGTTCGCATTCATGATGTGGGAGATTGCAGCAGCAAATTTTGATATAGCTGCCTTTTTTATACCACATAGATTGTACTCAGTGTTTCTGCTTGCAATATCCTCTGTGGTCATGTTCTGGATAGGCCAGCCGTTTTTGAGAGGAATTGCAAATTTTATACGATACAGAGCAGCAAACATGGACACACTTGTGGGGATAGGAACACTATCGGCTTATATTTACAGTGCCATTATCGTTCTTTTTCCGGAAGTGCGTTCAATTCTCAATCTGCCGGATGTCAATTATTTTGACGTTGTGATTGTTGTCATTGGTTTTATCTATCTTGGTAAATATCTTGAGGCGCGCTCGAAGTACAGGACAGGGGAAGCCATAGAAAAACTGATAAACCTGCAGGCAAAAACCGCCATTGTTATTCGTGATGGTCAGGAGACAGAGGTTGCAATTGAAGAAGTGATGTCCGGTGATATTGTTATTGTAAAACCAGGGGGGAGAATTCCGGTTGATGGCATAATAACCGAGGGCTTTTCTGCAGTTGATGAATCCATGATCACAGGTGAATCCATACCGGTTGATAAAAGCGTAAATGATACAGTCATAGGCGGAACTATAAATAAGCAGGGGACATTCAAATTCAGAGCCTTAAAAATAGGACAGGAAACAATGCTTGCCCAGATAATAAAAATGGTAGAAGAGGCTCAAGGTTCAAGGGCGCCCATCCAGAAGCTTGCTGACAGGATTTCTGCAGTTTTTGTCCCGGTCGTCCTTGGCATAGCTGCACTTACTATAATAGTGTGGATCGCTGCAGGCAGCCAGTTTATGCCATTAAGCCAGGCATTCAGGCTCGGGCTATTGAACTTTGTAGGAGTGCTTGTCATCGCGTGCCCATGTGCGCTTGGCCTTGCAACTCCCACAGCAATTATCGTTGGTGTGGGCAAAGGGGCCCAGAACGGGATGCTTATTAAAAATGCGGAAAGCCTTGAAAAGCTTCATAAGATAAACACACTTGTGATCGATAAAACCGGAACCATAACAATCGGAAAACCAAAAGTGACTGATTTTATTCTATTTAATGGTGATCTAGGCAAAAAAACAACAGCGGGGCAGGAGGGCATTGATATGCAGAAATATTCAGATGAAAAGACTGCATTAAAAATACTTGCTTCGCTTGAAAAAAAATCCGAGCATCCTCTTGCACAGGCAGTGGTGGAAAAAGCCATGGATGCTGAGCTTGAATTGGAGGAGCCGGACAGCTTTGAAAATCTTGAAGGCAGGGGCATCAGGGGAAGATTAAACGGGCAAATATATCTTGCAGGAAGCCCCGGGCTTATGCAGGAAGCTCGCATTGACTTTGATGAGGAAGTTGTTAAAAAAATTTCTATTGAAGGAAAGACCCCGATTCTTTTTTCGACTGAAAACAAACTGATCGCGGCAGCAGCAATTGCAGATGTTGTGAAGGAGAGCAGCAGACCCGCAGTTGAAAATCTTCATAAGCTCGGAATAAAGGTAGTTATGCTTTCCGGGGATAACAGAAACACTGCAGAATATATTGCCAGACAGGTTGGGATTGATGAAGTGTTTGCCGAGGTCCTCCCGGGCCGAAAAGCTGAAATTGTAAAAGAGCTGCAGATAAAGGGTTCAAAGGTTGCAATGGCGGGAGACGGTATAAATGATGCCCCGGCGCTTGTCCAGGCTGATGTTGGAATTGCAATGGGGACCGGAACCGATATAGCGATAGAATCAGCAGATATCACTCTTCTTGCCGGAGACATATCAAAGATCCCCCAGGCAATCAGGCTCTCAAAGCAAACTTTGAGAACCATCAGGCAGAATCTTTTCTGGGCCTTCATTTATAATATAATAGGAATACCATTGGCTGCAAGACTCTTTTATCCGCTATGGGGTCTGCTTTTAAATCCTGTATTTGCAGGTCTTGCCATGGCTTTTTCAAGCGTTTCAGTGGTTACCAACTCATTAAGACTTAAATTTACAAGGTTACGGTAATTGAATATGGCCAGTGAAATATTAAAAAAGGGAACAAAGTGCCAGTATTATGTTGAAGGGCTGCATTGCCCGGCATGCGAACTGGTGATTGAAAAAAAGCTTTTAAAATACAGGATTGTTAAAAACGTTGATGTGGTGCTGCACAGGCGAAAGATTTATTTTGAGCTTTCGGAAGACACTTCCAGGCAAAGCATTATTTCCGGTATAAACAGCATAATAAACGAAGACGGTTACAGCATCTCAGAGGAGCGCGGCAAACACAAAATCAGGTGGGCCGATTTATTAAAGGGGGCTGCTGCGGCTGCTATAATTATAGGTTTTTTTATATTGCTGCAGAGGCTCGGTGTTGCAAATCTTCTTGAGGTAGATGACCTTACCCTTCCCGTTGTTTTTCTTATTGGCATTATTGCATCCCTTTCTTCATGTATGGCAGTGGTCGGGGGCCTTGTGCTTTCAGTTTCAACAAGCTATGCAAAAACCGGGCAGAAAACATTGCCTCTTTTGTTTTTCCATGCAGCAAGAATTGCAGGTTTTTTTATACTGGGGGGAGTCCTGGGTGCGCTTGGTTCGGTTTTTGAAATTAATCAGATAGCATACTTTATAATCAGTGCAGTGCTTTTTATTGTAATGGTGGTGCTTGGATTGAATCTTCTTGCCATTTTTCCGTTTCTGGCTGCTTTTCAATTGAGGGTCCCCAAAGTTTTCATGAAAAAAATAGTCTTAAATGAAAATATCCAGAACAGGTTCACCCCTGTATTTCTTGGACTGGTTACGTTTTTCCTGCCATGCGGATTCACACAGTCCATGCAGCTAAGTGCCATGACCTCAGGAAATTTCTTAAACGGGGGAATTTTTATGACCGTTTTTGCCCTTGGAACACTGCCGGTGCTTGGAATAATTTCCTTTACAAGCATAAAATTTTCAAGTTCAAGGTTTTCAAAGGTGTTTTTTAAAGCAGCAGGATTTATAGTGCTGTTTTTTGCAGTTTATAATTTTATCGGTGCACTGGTGTCGATGGGATTTATAGCACCGGTTTTTTAATATTTTTAAATATCAGTTGAATTCAGTAGAGCAGTAAATAAATTATTAATTGGAAATGATAAGAAATTCCGGTAACTGGAAGTATGAAGGAATAAGTATGTTTAAACCTGTTATCGTATCTTACACTTTTAAAATGTTTAAAATTATATCACTGGTTTTGTAATAATACTTGTAACGATTGTGCAGATTATTATAACCATAAGTAAAATTTAAACAGAAAGATAAAAATGGAAAAAGAGACAAGCAAAATGGATTCAATGCTTAATTTTAAAAAAGCAAGATCTCATATTGATAAGATAGTCAGTATGCTGGAAAATGACGAGTACTGCATAGATATAATGCAGCAGAACCTTGCTGTAATAGGGCTCTTAAAATCAGCTCATCTCATTATTCTTGAAAACCATCTCAAGCACTGCTTCACCCATGCAATCCGCTCAAACAGGCAGGACAGGAAGGACGAGATGATTGAAGAAATTTTAAAAGTAACAAAACTTGCAAATAAGTAACCTTAAATTTAGTTACTTAATCCGCGCATTAGCCTGAAGTGCCGTTTACTTCATCTGCTATATCTTTTATACAGAATGTTCAGGTAAAAGGGCCCCATGAAATTATTTAAATTTATATAGAAAAAATCACAGAGTCCTCAGTTTTATAATTTTATTGTTATAGTGACCCATAATATGAACCAGGCGGCACGAGTTTCTGATTTCACAGGGTATTTTTTACTGGGAGAAATGATTGAAATAGGTGAAACCAATAAGATTTTTACAAATCCCAAAGATCCACGAACCGAGGATTACATTTCAGGCAGATCTGGATAATAAATTTATTGCGGATCACTGTGAATGACTTTGAAATCACCGGTAAGAAAATAGACGACCCTCTCGCCGATATTTACAGAATTTTCTCCGATTCTTGCAATATATCTGCTTATAAGGGACATATTGGTAACAAGTTTTATATAATCTTCATCGTGTGTCCCTTTGCTGTAAATCCTCTGGTAGAGTTCTTTCTGCAGGCTGTCTATTGTTAAGTTTATATTTTCCAGTCTTAATGCCAGTTTTGCATCCCTGTTTCTTAAAGATCTTAATGCTTTATCAAAAATTGACTGCGCCACATTTCCCATCTCAACTAAAATATCCAGTATTTCCTTTCTTACCGGTCTTTTATCCTGGACATAAAGCCTTTTAATGAGTTTTGCTATACTTACAGCAATATCGCCAATTCTTTCAAGATAAATTACGATAAGATATATGCTGTGAATAAACCTCAGATCACCTGCAACCGGTTGATGCTCGGCCTGAATATACATACATTTTTCTTCTATGTAAATGTCGAAATCGTCAATTCTTGTATCATTGTCTATGATATTTTGCGCCAGCGATACATCGCCGGTAACGAAAGCGCTCAAAACGTCTTTTACGGTTTCCTGAATGAGGTTACCCATTTTCAATACATCTGAATATACTTCATTTAATTTATCCTCCAGTGTTTTGCTCATATTTTTCCTTTTTGTCCCATATAATCAGCTTGATTTTAAAAAATTATTTTATGTATTGATAATGCCCTTAATTTAATGGTCTTTACAACTGTTTTTATTTACCCGGGTTTTGGCGTTGTTAACAATACAAAATTCATTATAACAAAGAAAAAATTCATCATCAAATGAATAAAAAGTATGATTTTGTAAAACTGATTGAGCAAGAATCTTTAAAATAAAAAAGAAAAAATTACCGAATAATTAATTTAGTGAATTTTTTTTCTTTCTTATTTTTTTCTCAGTCAGGTATATTTCCATTTCGGTTTTTGTCATGCAGTTTGTCACATCCCTTTTTTCGAGCCAGCCTTTTCTGCCAACACCGATCCCGTATTTGCAGTCGTAAAAACCTTCCAGATCATGTGCATCGGGGCATATGAAAAACTTCACATTTTTTCCTCTGGCATACTTGCAGTTTAACCAGTCAAGATCGAGCCTGAACGGGCTTGCATTTATTTCAAGATCGACATCATATTCAGAAGCTGAATCAATAATTTCCCTGATATTAACCTTGTAAGGATCCCTTGCAAGAAGAAGCCTTCCTGTAGGGTGGGCAAGGAATGTAGAGTGCCTGTTTTGCATGGCTTTAACTATTCTCCTTGTCATTTTATCGCTGCTCATGTTAAAACCTGAATGCACCGCAATGATTACAAAGTCAAATTTTTCAAGTATACTGTCATCATAATCAAGGCTCCCGTCCGGAAGTATCTCAGATTCTATGCCTATGAAGATCTTGAAATCTGCGATTTTTTCATTAACCTGCTCTATTTCATCAAAATATTGTTTCAAGCCGTCATTGGAGATCCCCCCGGCATAACGTGCAGTTTTGGAGTGGTCGGCAATTCCACAGTATCCGTAGCCCATGGATTTAAGCTTTACCGCCGCCTGTTCGATTGTAAAATTTCCGTCAGAATTGTTTGTATGGAAATGAAATACACCCTTAAGGTCCTTTTCTTCTATGAGATCCGGAAGGTTTCTTTCCAGGGCTGCCTCAATCTCCCCGGTATTTTCCCTCAGTTCCGGTTCTATGTACTGCATATTAAAAAAAGAAAAAATATCCTTCTCGTCTTTAAACTCAAATCCGGTAACCGCCTTCTCATTGCCATCTGATCCGGTTTTAAAGAGCCCGTATTCATTTATTTTGATATCATGCTTTTTTGCATATGAGCGCATTGCAGTGTTGTGTTCACTGCTTCCCGTGAAATGATGAAGGGCGAAAGGAAACTGGGCTGTTCTGACAATTCTTAGATCCGCATTTATACCCGATTTTAGCCGTATGCTGGACTTTGTTTGTCCTCTTGCAATTACCTCAAGTGTTTCAGGAAGACAGATAAAAAAATCCATAATATTTTCGGCCTCTTCCGCAGTATCTGCTGCAGCTACCAGATCTATGTCCTTTACAGTTTCTTTCTTTCTTCTGAGGCTGCCTGCAATGCTTACGGCTCTGATATTTGTCAGTTTCCTGAGATTAGACTCTAAAATTTCCGCTTCTCTGACAGCATCCGGGTATAAGAACCTTTCCCTGAATTTTTTCAGAAGCTCTATGCCATGCAAAATGTTGTCCTGTGTTTTTTTGCCGAAACCCTGCAGGTTTAAAAGCTTGTTTTCATGACAGGCATATTCAAGTTCAGAAGGGCCGCAGACTGTTAAAGTATCATAAAGATACTTTATTTTTCTAGGTCCAAGCCCCGGAATTTTAAGCATTTCAACAAGGCCTGCGGGAATGGATTCTTTGATCTCTTCATAAGCTTTTAACCTGTCTGTTTCCGCAAGTTCTTTAACCTGGCTGGCTATGCCTGATCCTATTCCGTTAATTTTTTTTATATCTTCGATTTCTGTTTCTTTATTTATTTCAATAGTGGAAACCTCAAGTGCACGTGCCGCCATCTGGTAAGCTCTGATCTTGAAAAAGTTTTCACCTTTGAGTTCATAAAGAACGCTTATCTCATAAAGGATTTTTGCAATTTCCTTTTTTCCCATTATCTTTAAAATTTACCAGCTTTTTTTAAAAACATCCGGCTCATGTCATAAAAATATGGCAGGTATAACATGCGTATAATAACACGAATCATAATTGCTGTTTACTGGATTCATATTCTTTAATCTTCAATAATTATATTGGATATAGCACAATTAGAATATAATTATTGCATACTTACATAAAAATATTTTTACGGTATTATTATAAGTTTGTTTTTTTATAAATTAAAATCCGGAAAAGTATAAAAAATATGAGAAATTCAACTGCAGAGCAATTTAAAAATAAAAAGTTTCCTGAATCTAAAGATAACCTGTGGCTTGACATATAAGATATTTTCTGGGGCGTCTCCCTGATGCTGACAAGTGAAAAACAAGTGAAATAAAGTGACAAAAGTGAAATAAAGTATTGACAGAAAAACGTTTTTCTGATATATATAAAATCAACACATAATTTTAAAGGTTTCAGCATGGTAAAATCATAATTTGGTTTTAAGGAGTGGTGAAAAAAATTTGACGGAACCAATTAAAAAAACTTCAATTAAAGATATTGCAAAAGAAGCTGGTGTTGCAATATCAACTGTTTCACATGTAATAAATAAGACAAAATATGTTTCAGAAGGCACAAGCAAAAAAGTAAGGAAAGCTGTCGAGAAATTAAGTTATAGGCCAAATATTATAGCGCGCGGCCTTCGCACCAAAAGTACCAGGACAATAGGTGTTATTCTTCCGGATATTTCACAACCATTTTTTGCACAGGTTTTAAGAGGCATAGAGGAAGTTTCAAGAAACAGAAATTATACCCTGATTATGGGATGCTCTTTTTACGATATAAAAGAAGAAGATAGACTTATGAATTCGATGATTGACCAGTCAATTGATGGACTGCTGTTTTTCTGCGGATACGATTCATATGACCACATAATGAAGGCGCATAAATCCAAAATTCCTGTTGTGGTGCTTGACAGGGAAATAGAAGACGGGGAAATCCCCTCTGTGCTGATAGACAATAATATGGCTATGCAATCCGCTGTCCAGTACCTGTATGATCTCGGCCACCGGAAAATAGGATTTATAACATTTCCTTATGAAAACCAGACAACAATAAAAAGAAGATATGAAGGGTACTGCCAGTGCCTGGCCAGGAACGGCCTTGATTATGACCCTGATATTGTGGTGATATCGGATAAAATGAGACTGCATGAACTTCAGGGAACTTACAATGTCATCAAGGAAAAAATATCGGAAGGTAAAGTTGCCACTGCATACTGCTTTCTGGCTGATTTTCTGGCTCTCGGGGCAATGCATGCATTCAAGGAATCCGGATATAAAATTCCCCGGGATATTTCCATAATGGGTTTTAACAATGAAGTAGTTTGTGAGTTTTCCGATCCGCCGCTGACAACGGTCAAACAGCCGAAAAAACTGATGGGAATAACTGCGGCAGACTTAATACTGGATATGATCGAGGGCGAAAAAATAGAAAATAAAAATATTATACTTGAAACAACCATCATAAAAAGAAAATCAACTTCAGCACCGGAAAAATGATTAAATTATGAAATAAAAATGCAAGGTAAATGGAAGGCAGGTAAGCGTGCAGGATTTTATAAATGAATTGAAAAAAATTGTACTGGATTTTGATATTGACAATGCCGAAAGTGTTGCAAAAAAAGCCATTGAGTCAGGAGTCGACCCTGTAAGCGCAGCAAATGCTCTTACGGAAGCAATCAGGGATGTAGGCGACAGATTCGGCACGGGGGAGCTTTTTCTACCGGATCTTGTATGCGCATCAGAGGTTTT
>Ga0233425_10010121_pt1 | contig 11622 bp, 9 predicted proteins | sample Watercolumn_Towu_2_FD_181712 | JGI IMG/M metagenome (GOLD analysis project Ga0233425, IMG submission 181712) | Freshwater microbial communities from Lake Towuti, South Sulawesi, Indonesia - Watercolumn_Towuti2014_140_MG | ecosystem: Environmental > Aquatic > Freshwater > Lake | place: Indonesia...
GCTCAGGCAGATCTGCACACGCGCCGGGGCGTGTGTCGCCACGAGCTCAAGGACGAGCCCGGCGCGAAGAGCGACTACGAGGCGGCGCTGAAGCTCGACCCGAAGTACGCGCCCGCGCACTACTACCTGGGCATGCACTACAAGACGAGCGGCAAGGCGAAGGAAGCCCAGGCCGCGCTGGAGAAGGCCGTCGAGCTCTCGGGCGGCAAGGGCGTGGGCGAGGCGGCGAAGAAGGAGCTGGAAGAGCTCAAGAAGAAGTAGCGGGCGAGCGCGAGGGCGCGGGCGAGCGCGGGCGCGCGAGCGACAGCGCGCGGGCGAGCGCGAGGGCGCGGGCGAGCGACAGCGCGCGAGCGACAGCGCGCGGGCGAGCGCGAGGGCGCGGGCGCGGGCGCGGGCGCGAGCGTGGCCGCGAGCGTGGCCGCGAGCGTGGGCGTGGGCGCGCGGGAGCCCAGGACAAGAGGAGTGCCACAGCGGAGCTGTGCGTGTGGTTTTGTCCGCGAGGCGGACAGAAGTGGTGCCACAGCGGAGCTGTGCGTGTGGTTTTGTCCGCGAGGCGGACAGAAGTGGTGCCACAGCGGAGCTGTGGGTGTGGTCTTGTCCGCGAGGCGGACAGAAGTGGTGCCACAGCGGAGCTGTGGTTGTGGTTTTGTCCGCGAGGCGGACAGACGTGGTGCCACAGCGGAGCTGTGGGTGTGGTTTTGTCCGCGAGGCGGACAGAAGTGGTGCCACAGCGGAGCTGTGCGTGTGGTTTTGTCCGCGAGGCGGACAGAAGTGGTGCCACAGCCGAGCTGTGAGGGCATTTCTGTCCGAGCCGAGGACGAGACAGGTGCCACAGCCGAGCTGTGAGGGCATTTCTGTCCGAGCGAGGACGAGACAGGTGCCACAGCCGAGCTGTGAGGGCATTTCTGTCCGAGCCGAGGACAAGACAGGTGCCACAGCGGAGCTGTGAGGGCATTCCTATCCGAGCCGAGGACGAGACAGGTGCCACGGCCGAGCTGTGCGCCCGGTTCTGCCCAGCTTCAGGACAAGGCGGTGGTCACAGCGTTCGACTGGCGTCGCGTCCCTCATCGCGGGACCTGGCAAGGCGAATTTGGGCGCACCGCGGATACGGGCGCGATGTGCGGCGAGGAGCGGCGCGGGCCCCGAGGAGCGGCGAGGGGCGGCGCGGGACACGCGCATGCGCTCGCGGAAACGGGCGAGCGCGAGGGCGCGCGGGCGCGGGCGGGCGCGAGGGCGCGGGCGAGCGCGAGCGCGAGGGCGCGGGCGCGGGCGAGCGCGAGGGCGCGGGCGAGCGCGAGCGCGAGGGCGCGGGTCAAGTGGTGGTGGCCGGCAGCTTCACCACCAGCGCTTGGCCCGTGGGCAGGCACAGCGGTACCTCGGGACGTGAGGCGAACGACTCGTCCACGGCCCGACGCGCTCCGGCGCAGCTTGGAAACGCGTAGTCGTCGAACACGATGTAGCCGCCCGGCGAAAGGCGCGGGTAGATGAACTCCGTGGCGTCGATCACGCTTTGGTAGACGTCGAGGTCGACGTGAGCCCAGGCCACGCGCTCGATGCCGGCTCCCGCGAAGGTGTCGGGGATGAAGCCGACGTGGAGCTCGGTGAACGCGTACGGCGCGAGCAGGCGCCGGACGTCTTCGACCGAGGTCGTGCCGAGATCCCCAGCGCGAAACCGATCCACGCCAAGTGTGGTCTCCGGGAAGCCCTCGAAGCTGTCGAACAGATGCAGCGGGCGCGCTCGACCCACGCCCGCGATGATCTTCGCCAGCAAAGACGCAGTCCCGCCGCGAAAGACGCCGCACTCCATTGCGACCCCAGGGACATGCAACGCCTGGAGCAACGTCTTCCAGAGCACGAAGCAGCGGTCCCGGCTGACCAAGGTGTTCGGCTCGGCCAGCGTGTACAGCGCATCGAACTCGGGATCTCCGAGCCAGGGCGAGTACTGCGGCTGGTAGAGGTGAGCGTCGGGCACGGGCTCGCCGTGAGACGCGAGCCAGGTTCGGGCGCGGAAGTAGCCCACCGACGCGAGCACGCGGCGCGTGACGTCGCGTGGCGGCTGCCACTCGGCCGGGATCAAAGCGCGAATCGCCTCTCTCATGGCGGCCGGCACGCTACCACGCCGCCTCCCCGAGAGGTCCTGCGCCCGGCCCCCACGAGAACCTGTCGCCCGTCCTCTCGTGCCGCCGACGACGGAACGGCGATTCACAGTATCAAGTCGAGCAACCGGTCCAGCTCGTCCAGCGACGAGTACTTCACGCTGATCTCGCCCTTGCCGTCGCGGTCCTTGACCTCGCACTTGGTGCCGAGCTTGCGCTCCAGGCGCAGCTCGAGGTCGCGCACGGCGGCGCTCTTCGTGCTCTTGCGCCCGCCCTTCGAGCTCTTGCCCGCGCTCTGCTTCGCGTTGCGCACCAGCGCCTCGGTCTGGCGTACGCTGAGGCGGCCCGTGACCACCTTGTCGGCCAGGGTCGCGAGCGTGAGCTCGTCGGGCGCGCCGAGCAGTGCGCGCGCGTGACCTTCGCTGAGCTCGCCGGCGATGACCAGCTTGCGCACGCGCTCGGGGAGCTTCAGCAGGCGGAGCGCGTTGGCGATGGTGGAGCGGTCCTTGCCGATGCGCGACGCCAGGCTCTCCTGGGTGTAGCCGAGGTCGCGCATCAAGCGATCGAAGGCCTCGCTGAGCTCGATTGGGTTCAGGTCGGCGCGCTGGATGTTCTCGATCAGGGCGAGCTCGAAGGCGTCCTTGTCGGACACGTCGCGCACGACCACGAGCACCTCGTGGAGCCCCGCGCGCTGCGCCGCGCGCCAGCGGCGCTCACCGGCGATGATCTCGAACTCGTCCATGCCGCGGCGGCGGACGACGAGCGGCTCGATGATGCCGTGCTCCCGGATGCTCTGCGTGAGCTCCTCGAGCGCCGCGTCGTCGATGTGCGTGCGCGGCTGGCCTCGCTGCGGCTTGATCTTCTCGATCGCGCAGGTGAAGACGTTGCCCTCGCCGTAGCTGCCGCTGCCGTGCGCCGGTGCGGGCGCCGGGGCGGGCTTCGCCGGGAAGAGCGCGTCGAGCCCGCGCCCGAGCCCCCGCGGCGGCTTGCCCATGCCCGCGCCGCTCACGCCTTCGCCTCGATGAGCTCGCGCGCCAGGCTCAGGTAGCCCTGCGCGCCCTTGCTGGACACGTCGTAGAGCAACGCCGGCAGGCCGTGGCTGGGCGCTTCCGAGAGCCGCACGTTGCGCGGGATCACGGCGTCGAACACGCGGAAGTGCCGGCGCACCTCGTCGGCGACCTGGTGCGCGAGGCGGTTGCGCGGATCCCACATGGTCAGGACGATGCCTTCCACGGTGAGGCCCGGGTTCAAGCTCGACTTCACGCGGTCGATCGTCGCCATCAGGTAGGTGATGCCCTCGAGCGCATAGTACTCGGGCTGGAGCGGGACGATCACGCGATCCGCGGCGACCAGGACGTTCAGCGTGAGCACACCGAGCGAAGGCGGCGAGTCGATGACCACGTAGCGGTAGCGCTCGACGGCGCTCTCCGCGAGCAGACGCCGGAGATGAGTGCCGCGGGCCTCGTCGAACAGCTCGTACTCGACGGCCGTGAGATCCTGAGTGCTCGGCGCGACGTCGAGCGTCGCGATCTTCGTGTGCTGGATGATGTCGCCGAGCGAAGCGTTGCCGACCAGCGCGTCGTAGATGGTGCGCTCGACCGTCCCCGCGCCGTAGCCGACCCCGCTCGAAGCGTTCGCCTGCGGATCGAGATCCACCAGCAGGGTGGGGCGCTCGGCCGCCGCCAGGCTCGCCGCGAGGTTCACCGCCGTGGTCGTCTTACCGACGCCCCCCTTCTGATTGGCGATCGCGATGACGTTCGGCCGGGCCATGTTGGTCGCGGTCCGTGCTTTACAGCGAAAGGCTCGCGCGGTCCCCGGCCTTATCGAACTTCGGCGGATCCCCATCAGATTTTTGGAGGGTTCCAGGGCGTGTCGTACTGTGTACGCAGATGTAGGTGTAAGTGGGTAAAAGCAACGTGAGCCCAGCCGCCAGTGCCCGTCAGTCCCTCCGCCACAGCCTCCGCGCGGCGCTCAGGGACGAGCCCGGAACGGCGGCCCGGGAGCGCGTGCTCGCGACCCACTTCTTCGCCCGCGTCGAGGCGGGGCCCGCTCGGGTCCTCGCGCTTCCGAAGCTCCGCGCTCGCTGACCTCGAGCGCAACGCCACCCCCGACCGAGGAGACCGCAATCGATGTCCAGCCCCCGCGCTTACCGTAGCTTCGCCGACTTCCAGCGTGAGGAGATCCGCCCCGGCATGCGTGCCGGTTGGACCCTCGACGAGCTCGAGGAGCCCGCGCTCGGCGCGGAGCTCGACTTCGACGCCGACCCCTTCGAGGCCATGCTCGACGCGGCCGAGGAGGAGGACGAGGACGAAGACGACTGAGAGGCGGTGGAGGGACGGAGCCGCCGATCTCGATGACTTGATGCCTTGGCTTCGGATTGGCTGGGGTCGGCCCGAGCGCCGCCCCCAGTCGATCCGGGTTCCCCTCCCGGAACCCACCAGCCCCCGCGGACCTGCCTCCCGCGGGGGCTGGGCTTTTTGTGTTTCGCGAAGGGGCGACAGCATCGGCACGCGACCCTTCCGACGGGGTTGAAACGGGCCCGGGCCCAAATCCGACCTGGGACGACCGACGCGCCGCGCGACACTTCCGATCGGTTGAAACAGCCCGCGCCGGCCTCGCCGGGATTCCCGGGCGCCTGGTCTCCGTGGACGATCGTGATCTGACCTCGACAAGACCCACTGCGCGCTTCCGGACGGGCCCTCCGGGCCCGGGCTTTTTTTGTGACTCCCGATCAGGACGACGGCAGCGTCTCGCGACTCATCCGACCGGTTGAAACAGCCCGCGCCCGGCCTCGCCGGGATTCACGGGCGCCTGGTCTCCGTGGACGATCGTGATCTGATCCCGGCAAGACCCACGGGATTGTTCCAGGCGGGCCCTCCGGGCCCGAAGCTCCGCCCACGACCGAATCTGCGCCGCGGCAGCTCCTGGTTGCTTGTTGCTTGTTCCTAGTTCCTAGTTCCTCCCCTCCCGCTTGGGGTTGACCTGGCGGCCTCAGCGTGGAATTGAGGCCCCTCCCATGCAGGTCCAGGTCAACAAGCTGAGCCCCGTTCTGATCGAGTTCGACGTCCAGGTCGCCGCCGACCGCGTCAGCAGCGAAATGGAGAAGGCCTACACCGCCGTGTCCAAGAGCGCGCGCATCCGCGGCTTCCGCCCGGGCAAGGCCCCGCGCGGTGTGCTCCGGAACATGTTTGGCGCGCGCATCGCCGCCGACGTGGCCCAGCGCCTCGTGGACGAGACCTTCCCCCAGGCGGTGAGCGCCCAGAACGTGCAGCCGGTGAGCTCCCCAGCCATCGAGCCGCAGAAGGTGGAGGAGAACAAGCCCTTCTCGTACAAGGCGCGCTTCGAGATCGTTCCGGTCATCGAGAGCGTGAAGTACGACGGCCTCGCGGCCAAGCGCCCCAAGGTCCAGGTCACCGACGAGCAGGTGAACGACCGCCTGGAAGCGTTGCGCCGCGACCACTCCACGCTCGAGCCCCCGAAGGCCGAGCGCGGTGCTCAGAAGGGCGACGTCGTCACCATCGACTTCACCATCGAGGTCGACGGCAAGGTGGTGGAGGACGCGGGGGCCACCGACTTCCCGTCCGAGCTCGGCGCCGGCGTTCTGCTCGGCCCCATCGACGAGGCGCTGAGCGGCAAGAAGGTCGGCGAGCAGGCCGAGGCCAGCGTGGAGATGCCCGCGCAGCACCCTCACCCGAAGCTGAAGGGCAAGCAGGCCCAGTTCAAGCTCACGCTCAAGGAGCTGAAGGAGCGCGTCCTTCCCGCCCTGGACGACGAGCTGGCCAAGGACGTGGGCGAGTTCGACACCCTGGCGGACTTGAAGAAGGACATCACGACCCGCATCGAGAAGCAGCACAAGGAGAACGCGGACAACGCCGTGGCCGAGCAGCTCGTGGTGGAGCTCGTGAAGGCGAACCCCATCCCGCTGCCGCCCTCGCTGGTCGAGCGCCAGATGCAGCTCACCCAGCAGGAGATCATGAGCCAGGCGCGCCGCCAGGGTCAGACCGTGTCCGGGCTGGGCGACGAGCTGCGCCAGAGGGTCCAGGCGGACAGCGAGGTCAAGGTGCGGGCCGGGCTCCTGATGGCCGAGATCGCCAAGAAGGAGAACATCAAGATCGGCGACGCGGAGATCGAGGAAGGCCTGACCGAGCTCGCCGAGCAGAGCGGTAAGAACATCGCGAAGCTCCGGGCCGAGTACCGGGACGCGAAGAAGCGCGAGATGTTGATTGGGATGATTCTCGAGAACAAGGTCCTCGACATCATCGAGGCGAAGGCCAAGATCGAGGACGAGAGCTGAGAGGAACCCAGATGACCCAGCGACCCGAAACCCGCCGTCAGGCCATGGCGGTGCTCGAGAGCACCCCGACCGCCAGCATCATCTACCCCCACGTGGTCGAGACGACCCACCGCGGCGAGCGGACCTGGGACATCTTCAGTCGCCTACTGAAGGACCGCATCGTCTTCCTGGGCAGCCAGGTGGACGACGACGTCGCCAACATCATCATCGCGCAATTTCTCTTTTTGGAGAGCGAAGATCCGGACAAGGACATCCAGCTCTACGTGAACTCGCCGGGTGGCGTGGTCACCGCGGGTCTGGCGATCTACGACACCATGCAGTACGTCCGCTGCCCGGTCAGCACCATCTGCATCGGCCAGGCCGCCAGCATGGGGGCGCTGTTGCTCGGCGCGGGACAAAAGGGCCGGCGCTTCGCCCTGCCGCACTCGCGCATCATGATCCACCAGCCGCTCGGCGGCGCCCGGGGTCAGGCCACGGACATCGAGATCCAGGCGCGGGAGATCCGCCACGCCAAGGACGTGATCACGGACATCCTGGTGCGGTCCACCAGTCGGAGCCGCGAGGAAATCGCCAAGGACATCGAGCGCGACTTCTACATGGGCCCGGCGCAGGCCAAGGAATATGGCCTCATCGACGAGATCTTCGAGCCCAAGAAGAAAGGGGACTAGGCGCGGTCCCCCCGATCACCCCGCCGGACCGCGGGGTGTGCGCAAACATCGCCAGTAGCTTGCGAGCCCGCTCACCGCGGCCTACACTTCCGGCGAATTTTCTGGAGTTTTCCGTAGGGTAGAATGGAACGACGCCGCGACGACTCCAACGGCAACCTGTGCTGCTCCTTCTGCGGGAAGTCGCAGAAGGAGGTGAAGAAGCTCATCGCGGGACCGACGGTCTACATCTGCGACGAGTGCATCGCCCTCTGCAACGACATCATCGCGGAGGAGGTCGAGAAGGACGAGCCGGCGGGCGGCTCGGACCCGATGCCGAAGCCGTCGGAGATCAAGTCGATCCTCGACGACTACGTGGTGGGGCAGGAGAGGGCGAAGAAGATCCTCTCGGTCGCCGTCTACAACCACTACAAGCGCATCGACAGCAAGGTCGCCACGGAGGACGTCGAGCTCAGCAAGAGCAACATCCTCTTGCTCGGCCCGACCGGCAGCGGCAAGACCCTGCTCGCCCAGACGCTGGCGAAGATCCTCAAGGTCCCCTTCGCCATCGCCGACGCCACCACGCTGACCGAGGCCGGCTACGTGGGCGAGGACGTCGAGAACATCATCGTCCAGCTCCTGCAGAACGCCGACCACGACGTGGAGCGAGCCCAGCGCGGCATCGTCTACATCGACGAGATCGACAAGATCAGCCGCAAGAGCGACAACCCCTCGATCACCCGGGACGTCTCCGGCGAGGGCGTGCAGCAGGCGCTCCTGAAGATCATCGAGGGCACCATCGCCAACGTGCCCCCGAAGGGCGGCCGCAAGCACCCCCAGCAGGATTTCCTGCAGGTCGACACCACGAACATCCTGTTCATCTGCGGCGGAGCTTTCGTCGGCCTCGACCAGATCGTGCAGCGCCGCCTGGGCCAGAGCCGCCTCGGCTTCGGCGCGGACGTGAAGGGCAAGAGCGACTACAAGCTCGGCGAGCTCCTGAACCAGGTGCAACCCGAGGACTTGCTGAAGTTCGGCCTGATCCCGGAGTTCATCGGCCGCCTGCCGGTCATCGCCACGCTGCACGAGCTGAACGAAGAGGCGCTGATCGACATCCTGACGAAGCCCAAGAACAGCCTGGTGAAGCAGTTCCAGAAGCTGTTCGAGATGGACGGCGTGAAGCTCAAGTTCAGCAAGGGCTCGCTCCAGGCGGTGGCCAAGAAGGCCCTCGAGCGCGAGAGCGGCGCCCGCGGCCTGCGCGCCATCCTGGAAGAGGCGATGCTCGACATCATGTACGACGTGCCGACCAAGGGCGGCATCAAGGAAGTCGTGCTCTCCGAGGAGGTCATCGCCAAGGGTGAGACCCCCCTCATCGTCTACGAGAAGGACCAGCGAGAAGCCGGCGTCGGTTGAGGCCGGCCCGCCCGAGCCAAACCGATGTTTTTCAGCAAGAACGACGACAAGCCCGCCACCGTGCGCCGCCCCCTGCCGGCGCTGCCGCTGCGCGACATCATCGTGTTCCCGCACATGGTGAGCCAGCTGTTCGTGGGCCGTGAGAAGAGCATCGCCGCCCTCGACGACGCGATGGCGCGGGAGAAGGAGATCTTCCTCGCTGCGCAGAAGAGCGCGAAGACCAACGACCCGACCCCCGACGACGTGTTCCAGGTCGGCACCATCGGCACCATCGTGCAGCTGCTCAGGCTCGCCGACGGCACCGTGAAGGTGCTGGTCGAGGGCCGTCAGCGCGCGAAGATCGCGCGCTTCGTCGACGGCATGAACCACTTCCTGGTCGAGGTCGAGGAGCTCACCGAAGAGGTCGCCACCGGGGTCGAGGTCGAGGCGCTGATCCGCAGCGTGCAGAGCACCTTCGAGGTGTACGTGAAGCTGAACAAGAAGGTTCAGCCCGAGGTGCTCATGCAGGTGCAGAGCATCGACGACCCCGCGAAGCTCAGCGACACCATCGCCGCGAACCTCCCCACCATCAAGCTCGCCGATCGTCAGGGCCTGCTCGAGACGCTGGAGGCGAAGAAGCGCCTCGAGCGGCTGTACGAGCTGATGCAGGCCGAGATCGAGATCCTGCAGGTAGAAAAGAAGATCCGCTCCCGCGTCAAGAAGCAGATGGAGAAGACGCAGAAGGAGTACTACCTGAACGAGCAGATGCAGGCCATCCAGAAGGAGCTGGGTGGCGGCGAGCGCGACGAGTTCAAGAGCGAGATCCAGGAAATCGAGGAGAAGCTCAAGACCAAGCAGATGAGCGAGGAGGCTCACCAGAAGGTCAAGAAGGAGCTCAAGAAGCTGAAGATGATGCACCCGACGAGCGCCGAGGCGACCGTCGTGCGCAACTACATCGACTGGATCCTGAGCCTGCCCTGGTACGACAAGACCGAGGAGCGCTTCGACATCGTGGAGGCCGAGAAGATCCTCGACGAGGACCACTACGGCCTGAAGAAGTGCAAGGAGCGCATCATCGAGTACCTGGCGGTGCAGGCGCTGACGCAGCAGCTGAAGGGGCCCATCCTGTGCTTCGTGGGGCCGCCCGGCGTCGGCAAGACCAGCATCGCGAAGAGCATCGCGCGGGCGACGGGCCGCAAGTTCGTGCGCCTGTCACTCGGCGGCGTGCGCGACGAGGCCGAGATCCGCGGCCACCGCCGCACCTACATCGGCGCGCTGCCCGGCAAGATCATCCAGAACCTGAAGAAGGTCGGCACCGCGAACCCGGTGTTCCTGCTCGACGAGGTCGACAAGATGAGCACGGACTTCCGCGGCGACCCCGCGGCGGCCCTGCTCGAGGTCCTCGACCCGGAGCAGAACCACAGCTTCAACGACCACTACCTGGATCTGGACTACGACCTGTCGCAGATCATGTTCCTGACCACGGCGAACACGCTCGGGGGCATCCCGTTGCCGCTGCAGGACCGCATGGAGATCATCCAGCTCTCGAGCTACACCGAGTTCGAGAAGCTGAACATCGCGCAGAAGTACCTGGTGCCGCGCCAGAAGCACGAGTGCGGCCTGGACGAGGTGGACTTCGCCTTCAGCGAGAACGGCGTGCGCACCGTCATCCACCACTACACGAAGGAAGCCGGCGTCCGCAGCCTGGAGCGCGAGGTCGCGAGCATCTGCCGCAAGGCGGCCCTGCGCGTGGTCAAGGAAGGCAAGGAGCTCAAGATCGAGATCAAGGGCACCGACGTGCCCAAGTACCTGGGCGTGCCCAAGTACCGCCTCGGCAAGAAGGAAGAGGCCGACTCCATCGGCCTGACCCACGGCCTGTCCGTCAGCGAATACGGCGGCGACATCCTGGACTGCGAGGTCAGCGTCGTCCCCGGCAAGGGCAAGTTGGTGATCACCGGCCTGCTCGAGAAGGGCATGGAAGAGAGCGCGCAGGCGGCGATGAGCTACATCCGCAGCCGCGGCGGCGCCCTCTCCCTCGAGCCGGAGTTCTACCAGAAGATCGACGTGCACGTTCACTTCCCCGACTTCGTCAGGAAGGACGGTCCCTCCGCCGGTGTGACCATGGCGACCAGCATCGCCAGCGCGCTGACGCGCATCCCGGTCAAGAGCGACGTGGCGATGACCGGCGAGATCACGCTGCGCGGCCGCGTGATGCCCATCGGCGGTCTGAAGGAGAAGCTCCTCGCCGCGCACCGCAACGGCATCAAGACGGTGCTGATCCCGAAGGACAACCGCAAGGACCTGCGCGAGATCCCGCGCCGCGTGCTCAAGGCCATGCGCATCGTGCTGGTCGATCACATGGACGACGTCCTGCGCGAGGCGCTGGCGCTCAGCGACCCCGACAAGATGTTCGGCGCGCGCCGGCTGTTCCTCGAGTACCGCAACGGCGAGGTCGTCGGCAGCGAGGGCTCGCCGCTACCGCCGCCGGTGGCGCCGACTGACGGCGGTCCGGGAGAGCAGCCCGGCGTCAGTTGAGCAGGCGGAGTGGGAACAAGGAACTAGGGACAAGCAACAGTCAATCCGAACGACCGCGTCTGCGCGGCGGCGGACGGCTACTTGCTTCTGGCTCGCTCTGCGCTCGCTTTGGCCGTTCGCTCCGCGTTGGCGTTGCCCGTTCGCTCTGCGTTCCCCTGCTTCGTTCGCTCGCGCTGGCGTTGCCCGTTCGCTCTGCGTTCCCCTGCTTCGTTCGCTCGCGTTGGCGTTGGCCGCTCGCTCGCGTTGGCGTTGGCCGTTCGCTCCGCGTTGGCCTTGGCTGTTCGCGCTGACGCGACCAGGATGGCGATGAGCTGATCCAGCTCTGACACCAGGGCCAGCGCTACCAGGCGGAGCCCAGCTCGAGCGTTGGACGACCTTGGCCCAGTACATCGCCTCGCGGAGCTCCTTCGTAGCGATCCTGACCTCGTGCACGAAGTCCGGAGCGCTCTCTGTACCCAGGGCTTCTTCGTAGTTCGAGCCTCCGCCGGTCACCGCCCGCCACGCTTGCCTGCCGACGTGCTTCGACGCGGAATCCCCGTCGAGTGCGGGCAGCAGCCGTCGCGCGGCTTCTGCGGCGCTGACCAAACGCTCGGCGACGTCGTCTCCTTTGCGAATCGGTCGCCGAGCAGGCGGAGTGGGAACAAGGAACTAGGGAAAGGCAACA
>Ga0233425_10010122_pt1 | contig 11621 bp, 10 predicted proteins | sample Watercolumn_Towu_2_FD_181712 | JGI IMG/M metagenome (GOLD analysis project Ga0233425, IMG submission 181712) | Freshwater microbial communities from Lake Towuti, South Sulawesi, Indonesia - Watercolumn_Towuti2014_140_MG | ecosystem: Environmental > Aquatic > Freshwater > Lake | place...
CTGATCGGCGAAATCTTACGTGAGACTTACGGGTCCAGCCGAAACCCGAACACGACCTCCCCCGCCTCGTCTCGCACCTCCACCCGCCGGGTGCGGAAAGCCTCCCCGGGGCAGTCCACGGTCTCGAAGGTGGCGGGGCTTCCGGCCACCTCTGCGGGGATCCGCATGACTCCACAGGTCCGGTCTCCGACGTCCGCCAGGTCCACGGCCGGGAGCCCGGTGGTCTTGAACCCCACGAAGAGGGGCGCCCAGCGCCCTGGGACCTCCCGGGGATCCAGGGGGTTCCAGGCGCCGTCGGGACCCGGCTCCCAAGCCTCCATCGCCTTGCGGGTGAGCATCCAGCCGTCGGAGTTGGCCGGGGGTACCCGGACCCGCAGGAGACCGGCGCTCTCTCCACAGGACCATCGGCTCTCGATCACCGGTCCGGGGAGGTCCACGGACACGACCTCCTCCTCCACGACGCAGCCCGGGCGGTGCAGGAGCTGGAGCATGGATTGCGCGCCCACCGCCCAGGGGTCGCGGGGGGTCCGCTCCAGGGTCAGGGGGCCCGCGTTGCGGCCCACCTGCAAGGCCCGGACGCCCAGGAGGTCGATGCCGACGATGCCGTCTCGCCCGGGATCACCGGGGGCGGTCTCCCGATCTGGGGAGACCACGGGATCCTGGAGGGGAACCTGGAGCCCCGCGAGGTCGAGGACATGGACGCCGGGAGCCCGCCAGGTGGCCACGGCGCCCCCCGCGCTCACGGCCTGATCGGTCCGGTCGGGGCGCGGGACCCCGGACCAGCTCTCGCCGACCCGGGTGGAGGCGGCCCCCGTGTCCAGCAGGAGCACGCCCGGGGAGCCGCCGTCGAGGGTCGCCCGGGTGAAGGGCACGCCGTCCACCCAGAGCGTGGGGAGGATCACCCGATCCGGCCCCCCGGAGCGGGCGGCGCGGAGGGTGAGGGCCCCCCCGGGGACGTCCAGCTCCACCACGCCGGACCAGGGCAGGTACTGGGGTGACAAGATGCCGGCCAGGCCCGGCAGGATCCGGGTCTCGATGACGGCCCAGGGGCTCCCGGGGAAGCGCATGGGACCCACGGCGAGATCGGCGCGGGTGAGGCGGATGGGCACTTCCCCTCCCGCGGATCCGCCGGCGTAGGCGGTCCCCTCCACAACGGCGATGCCCTGGGCGCCGGCCCACTCGGCGAAGAGCACATGGGTGGAGGCGCCCGTGTCCACCACGAAGAGGCCCTCGTGCCCTCCCACGGTGGCGCGCACGAGGGGCAGGTTGGCGGCCAGGGCCACGGGCACGGAGGCGCCGTCCACGCATTCGTCGCCGCAGGTGCCCCATCCCCCTCCGTCCTGGAGGAGGCGGACCCAGGCGCGGACCTGGGGCACGCCCTCCACCGTGTCGGGCAGGGCCGCGGCGGCCTCGGCGATCCGTCGCACCTCCGCGTCCCAGCGCCAGGCCCGCAGGCCCGCGTGGGCAGCCCGCACCAGGGCCTCGGGGGACGCGCGCCGGGGACGGAAGCCGGAGAGCTTCGGTTCCTCACCGCGGAGCGACGCCAGGTAGGCCTCCCAGGCCAGGCGATCCGCCCGAGCCAGCTTGGCGGAGGCGAGGACCTGGGCCGCCGCGTCCAGGTCACCGGTGTGAATGGCGGCCTGGAATGGCTCGGCGGAGAGGGCGGCAGCGACAAGGAGGAACAGGGGCGGCATGGTGGCCTCGGGGGTGGCGAAGCGGCGGGGATTGTCTCCGGCGGACAGGGGGCCGTCAAGGTGAGAGCGCCCTGGAAGTACCCCACTCGGGTGGCGGGGTGGCCGTGGCGCGGATGGCGCGGCCAGAACCCGGGGGGTGACTGTCCGCCTCCAGATGATTCATCTGGGCGAGGAGCGGCGCGAACAGAACCCCTCCCCGACGCCCCTCCCCTGCGACTACGGCCCGCACAGAAACGGCAGCGCGCTGCCGCACGAGGAGTCGTTCCAGAACCCCACCGCCCCCCAGTTGGTCGTGCCACAGTCCTCGCCCGCGCCGTAGTCGTTGGGCTCACCGGGCGACCAGGCGCTCTCGTAGGCCAGCAGATCCCCGTCGATCCAGCGCCAGGTGCCCTCCACGTCGGCGTCGGTCAGGCCGACCCAGACATCGCCGGCCAATACGTCCCAGGCCAGGGCGGAGGCCTTGGCGTTGTCCTCCTCGGTGGGCAGCACGGCCAGGTCGAGGCCGAAACCCCAGCAGGCCGAGCGGGCATCCTCCCAGGAGGCGGCGAGCTCGCACAGCAGCCAGGGGTCGAGCGCGGTGCAGGCCCAGCACTCGGGAAACTCGTCCACGTACCCGTTGCAGTCGTCGTCGAGCCCGTCACAGGTTTCTTCGGCGCCCGGGTAGATGGCCGGGTCGGAATCGTCGCAGTCGCCGTCGCACCAGGAGACACCGTCGCCGTCCAGGTCGCCGTCCTCGCTGCTGCGATCGTCGCAATCGTTGTCGACTCCGTCGCACAGCTCCTCGGCCCCGGGGTGGACATCGGCCCGGAAATCGTCGCAGTCGCCGGCGCAGGTCGTCCAGCCGTCGCCGTCCTCATCGAAGTCCTCGTCCACCTGGCCATCGCAGTCGTTGTCACGGCCATCGCAGGCCTCGGCGATGGCGGGGCTGTTGGTGGGGTCGGAGTCGTCGCAGTCTCCCGCGCAGCCGGCCACGCCGTCGCCGTCGTGGTCCCAGTCCTCGTCGGCCGCGCCGTCGCAGTCGTTGTCGAGGCCATCGCAGGCCTCGGCCGCGCCGGGGTAGATGAACGGGTTCGTGTCGTCGCAGTCTTCGGCGGCCTCGAAGCCGTCGCCATCCGAATCCGGGGTCTCGTCCACCCGCCCGTCGCAGTCGTCGTCGCGCCCGTTGTCCGCCACCTCCTCGGCGCCGGGGTGGGCGTTGGCGTCCAGATCGTCGCAGTCGATCTCCACCCCCAGGGCGCGGCAGCCGGCGTCGTCCGCCAGGAAACCGTCGCCATCCAGATCGTAGAGCTCGTCCACCTCGCCGTCGCAGTCGTCGTCGCGGCCGTTGCAGGCCTCCCAGGCCCCGGGAAAGACCGTCGGGTCCAGCGGGGCGCAGTCCTCGGGGGTGGCGTAGCCGTCGCCGTCGGGGTCGGGGCTGCAGGCGCAGAGGAGGAACAGCAGGAGCACGAGCGGGCGCATCGGGTGTTGCTAACGCACGACGGTCCGGGCGGCGCCGGGGGGAGGTCCATCACCATGCCCGCCTGCGCGAGCGCGGCGATTGGACCGACCTCGTCTGGAGAACGCCCAGCGATCTACTCCTGCACCCGCCGCACCTGGATGGTGCTCTCCAGCAGTTGTCCCGCGGGCCCGTACTTCTTGATCTCCCGCGCGTTCTCCGACATGGAGCGGGCCTCGACGCGGACCACCGGGACCTTGGCGCCATCCACCAGCACCCAGGCCATGGTCTCGGGAAGGTCGGCCACGGGGCGCGCGTTCTCGGTGCCGAGGTCCAGGTCGGCGAACACGATGGCGCCCGGATGGCCCTCGGGCGTCTCCGCGGCGGGGGGTGGGGCCACGGGCGGGGCGGCCGTCGGCGGGGCGGCTTCCTGGACCGGCGGGTGGGCGTCGGCCGGAAGCTGTCCGCAGGCGACCAGGGCCAGCCCCAGGATGACGGGCCGACAGCGGTTCATCGCGGGGGCTTCCGGAACTGGGCGGTGGTCTCCAGCAGGGTGCCGTCGGCCGCGTATTTCTTGATGTCGCGCTTGTTTCCGACGACCAGGGCCACCACGCGGGTGACGGGGACCCAGTGCTCCCCCACGCGGCAGTAGGCGATGGTCTCGGGGACGTCGCCGGCGGCCCGGACGTTCTCGGTGCCCGCGTTGGCGTCCACGAAGGTGATGGTGCCCGGATGGGCCGGCTTGTCGCTCATGGCGCCTCCCATGCCTAGAAGTACCCGCCGAGGATGCCGAAGCGGGCAGGGACCATGGCGCGGTACTCCTCGAAGGCGGGGGTGCCCTTCGTGTTGTTGTAGACGGCCACGGTCTCCGCAACGTCCTCGGCGATGTCCACGGCCGCGTAGTTGGAGACGGAGATGCGGTCCGAGGCCATGGCGTTGCGCCAGGGATCCCAGGCGGCCGCGGAGGTGTCGTCGCCCCAGACGGACATGGACCAGGTGTGCCCCGTCTCGTGGACCATGGAGTCATCGATGGAACGCTGGCTCTGCGCGCCCCCCTGGGAGGGGTAGATGGTGATGTCGCCGGCGGCTCCCGCGGTCATGAAGGACTCGAAGTTCGGGTCGCCATACTCGACAGCCCAGTGGGCGTCGTCGGGGTTGCGCTGGGCGTTCAGGGTGATGCTCGTGACCAGGGCGCGGGAGGCCGGGGGCAGCCGCACGAGGGCGTGGACGGCCTGTTCCACGGTGTAGTGGTGTCCGTTGGCCGGATCCGGGGCGTGGGGCGCGTAGACGGGGATGGTCTGGGCCTGGGCCGGATCGCAGACCTCGCTGTCAGGCGGGTACACGACGCACTGCCACACGTCCGCGTCCGCGGACACCCCACGGAAGGCGTGCCCGGTCTCCAGGGTGGGCCCGCTGAGGACGTAGGGCGCCGGCGCGATGTCGGGGTGTGCCTCGTCCACCAGGGCGGGGCGGGCGGCATCGCTGGTCAACAGCTCCGTGAGGACCTGGGCCTGGGTCTCGCTGGGCTGGGTCGACCAGGAGGGGTCCATGACCCAACGGCGGGCCTCGGCCCGGGCGATGACGGACATGGCGTTGGTCTGGCCGCCGAGCAGGGCGTCGAGCTGCCCCTGGGTGCCACCCTCGAGATCGTCCCAGACATCCAGGGCGTGCATGTGGGTCAGGGCGACGCGCGCGTCGATGGGTGCGAGGTCGGGCTGGATGTCGAGGCTGGAGGGCAGATCACCCCAGGCGAAGTCCCAGGTCAGGGCCACGACCTGCTGGCTCCCACCGTCGCCCGCCTCGCTGGCGAGCTGCACGCTCCCCTGGGAGAGGGCCAGCCCCCAGGCCGCCAGCACCGCCTCCACCGCGCCGCGCCGCTCGGCCACAGCGGCCTCGGTGGCCGCCGCGCCGCGCGCGAGCACCACATAGGGCACGCACATCTCGTCCGTCTCGCCCGCAGGGGGCACCCCCGCTTCACCCGGCGTACCGCTGTCGTGGCCGACCCCTTCGGTGTGCCCGGGTGAGCCGCCACCGGCGGGGAGCTGCAGCACCTGGCCGGGCAGGATGAGGTCGGGATCGGGCCCGACCACCGCGCGATTCAGCTCGTAGATCTCGGGCCAGCGCCGCCCGTCTCCGAGATGCCGGGCGGCGAGACCCCACAGTGTGTCACCCGCGACCACGGTGACCTGGGGCGGCCCACCCGCGCCCCCGCCGTCGCGCGGCGGCGTGGGGGGTGCCGCAGCGCGCTGCTCGCCGATCATCCCTGCGACGGCCTGGTTCCCGAGCTCGTCCTGCAGATTGACGGCATCCCCCGCCGAGAGGTCCCCACCCTCGGGCAGGGAGGAGACGTCGTGACTCGCTTGCTCCTGGGCTGGAGTCGGCGTTGGGCCGGCGAGGCCGGGCTGGCGTGTGCGGCGGTGGCCGGGCACGGCGTATCCTCGTGGAAAACCAGGGAGGAAAGGCTGCATAGCCTGGCGAGCGCGTGTCCGCATCTCGTTTTTGGCCGACGGCCCCCACGGCCGTGGCATGGTCGGGAGCGGCGGCGTGGTCGGCGTCGCTCCCGTGGGGCCCAGCCCTTGGGCTGCGCAACGCGCGAACCCGCCCACCCGCGAGCCCACGCGCCCCCGCCGCGCTAGGCTGGAAGCGACCCTGTCACCACGAGCCCGCCGTGTTCCAGGAACCCGAACTGCTCATCGTCGGTGCTGGCCCCACCGGCTGCACCATCGCCGAGCGCGCTGCCCGTGAGCTGGGTTGGCGCTGCCTGGTGGTGGAGAAACGCGATCACGTGGGGGGCGCATGCCATGATCGCCTGCACCCCTCGGGGATCCGGGTGCACCCCTACGGGCGGCACTTCTTCCACACCTCCGATCCCGACGTGTTGCAGTACCTCTCGCGGTTCACCCGCTGGCGCTCCACCCGCTGCGAGGTCCAGGCCAGCCGCGACGGCGTCCTGTACCCCTTCCCCATCAACCTGGAGACCCTGGAGCGTTTTTTCGGCCTCGAGCTGGACGCGGAGAGCGCCCAGGCGCTCCTGGACGACCTGCGCGATGCCAGCATCACCCAGCCGGTACACGCCGAGGCCTGGGCCCTGGCCCACCTGGGGCGCGAGCTGTACCAGGCCTTCTACGAGGGCTACACCCGCAAGCAGTGGGGCCTGCACCCCATGTCCCTGCCGCCGGAGATCTACGCGCGCATCCCCGTCCGCCTCACCCACGAGAACCGCTACACCGACGACCGCTACGAGCTGATCCCCGATCCCGGCTACACCGAGCTGTTCGAGGCCATGCTCAATCACCCGCGCATCCGGGTCGAGCGCCGCACGAGCTATCGGCAGATCCGCGAGCAGGTACGGCCGTTGCGCGCCCTGGTCTACACCGGCGCGCTCGACGAGCTGTTCGACAGCAGCGAGGGGCAGCTCCCGTGGCGCGCCCTCGACGTGCGGATGGAACTGGTGGAGAAACCCTTCGTGCAGCCCTGCGCCCAGATCAACCACCCCCAGGAGCACGACTACACCCGGTCGGTGGAGATCAAGCACATCACCCGCCAGGAGCACCCCCATACGGTCATCGCCTACGAGACCCCCTGCGCCCATGGGGAACCGGCCTACCCCGTGCCGTCGCAGCCCGCGCGCCGGTTGCACGCCCGATACCTCGATCTGGCCCGGGCGCGGGAGGCCCGGGGCGGTTTCTATTTCGCAGGGCGGTTGGCCGAGTACCGCTACATGAGCACGGCCCAGGCCATCCAGGGAGCGCTGACCCTGTTCGAGCGCATCCGCCGGGACCACACCGGGCGGTAACGGCAGAAATTCCCCGGTAATCTTGACGATCACCGCTGGCGTGTCTACTTCACCGACCGCTCCGGCGCGAGCCCGCGCCGTTCGTACCCCTGCCCAGGAGCACGTCATGGTCGGCGACATCCTCAAGGATCTGCGCGAGGAGTTGAACCAGGTTCCCCAGAAGCTGCGTGAGGTGCCCGAGCGCCTCAAGGCCGAGCGGGAGCGCTTGCGCGAGGCCCCTGACAAGCTCCAGGCCCGCGGGAAGAAGGTGGGGCGCAAGCTCAAGGGGCGCTTGAGCGAACTGAGGGAAGAGGGCGAGGAGCGCGCCTGGGAGCTCGAGAAGCGCGCACTGCAGGCGGCCGGGGGGCTCTTGGAGCGGGCCTCTGAGGTGCCGGTGGTGTCCACCGTGGCGCCGCGGGTCGAGGGCGCGGTGCAGGAGCGTCTGGCCCAGATCAGCCGGCCACCGGTCGAGGGCTACGACGATCTCTCCGTCCGTGGCGTGCGCGAGACGCTGCGCGGCCTCGGGCGGGTCGATCTGCTCAAGATCGCCCGGTACGAGGAAGCCCACAAGAACCGCAAGACCGTTCTGGCCGATGTCGAGGCCGAGCTGAAGCGGCGGCGCGCGGATCAAGCGATCAGGTAGCCGGGCGCGGGCTTCCGTTCCCCACCTGGGGCGCAGGTGCCGCAGGTCCCGGGCCGGCGCTCACGCGGCGACGCCGGTTTTCGAGGTGTCTCCGCCGGCACGGATTGTGCGATGCGTGTGGGCGGAGGCTCCCGATGGCGTCGCTGTTCTTCCTGCTGCTCCTCCTGCTCGCCCCCGCCCACGCCCAGAGCGCCTGCAACGGCGTCGCAGGGCAATGCGTCGTGCAGGACCTGGCGACCGCGACCGGCGCCGCGGCGTCTGCCAGCGGCAGCGCCCTGCCCGTGCCCGATGGGTCCCGCGTCAGCAGCGCCTACGGCTGGCGCACCCACCCCATCAGCGGCGTGAGGCAGTTCCACAGCGGGACCGATTTTGCCCTGAGCCGAGGTTCGAACGTGCTCAGCCCCGGGGACGGCACGATCACGTACGCGGCCTGGGCCGGTGGGTACGGTCGCTTCCTCGAGGTGACCCTCACCGACGGCACGGTGATCTCCTATGCCCACCTGCTCGACTTCAACAGGCTCCAGGTGGGATCGAAGGTGAAGGCCGGCAGCGTGGTGGGGCACGTCAACTCCTCTGGCTCCAGCACCGGAGATCACCTGCACCTCGAGGTGCAGGACAGGAACGGGACACGGCAGGATCCGGTGAAGTGGTTCGGCTACTAGCTCTCCTCTCGGCGCTGGCGGCGTTCGCTGGGACCACGCGCGTGGTCGCTCCCGGAGTGGGTGTCTGGAAGGCCCCCTTCGCCGACTTCGAGCCCCCCGAGCGATGCGAGACCTGCCGCGGCCCGCGCGGCTTCGCGGTGATCGACGGCGAAGGATGGTTCTTGCTTTCGGATCGCCTGGTGGGCACCACGGGGCGGAGCCTGAGCCTGCCGTCGGCCGGGGTGGACGTGGCCGCGGGTCCCGCGGGGCTGTGGGTCCTGTGCCGCGAGCACCTGGCCCGCCTGGAGGGCGAGGCTCTGGCCCTTCAACCCGTGCGCTGGACCGGCACACCCCTGGAGGTGTCAGGCGATGGCACGGTGCTCTCCACCGAGGGGATCGACGGCCAACCCCTGCCGGAGGGGCGCACGGGCCCGTGGGGCGGCGAGATGCGCCTGGCGGAGGAGGGCGGTTCGTGGGTGGCCCGCTGGCCCGGCCAGCCACCCCGGCCGATTCCAGGCGCGCGGATCGTCGACCTGCGCCTCGTGGGGCTGCTGGCGGACGGCGCCTGGGTGGCGGCACTGACCGACAGCCGGGACGGCAGCGCCCCGGACGCGGTGCGTTTCGTGGCGCTGCGGCCGGGGAGCGTCGAGGAGCTCTCCTCCGGCGAGCCCAACGGCGATCTGGTGGTACGGCCCCGACGGACCTACGCCGTGGACCCTGGGACGGCGCGGGTCTACACGCTGGTGGTGGAGGGGGAGGAGCTGAGCCTGAGGCGGTACTGACCCCCCACGGTTAGGCTCCCCATCCCTGATCACCCCAGGAGTCCCGATGCGCCCTCCCACGCGCCGCGAGTTCCTCGGCGCTTCCGCCGCCGGCCTGTGCATGGTCTCCATGCCGCGCTTCCTGGCGGGCTGCGCCCACCCCGTCCCGCCTGGCACGGCGGTCGTGCCCGACAACCCCTTCCTGGCCTGGTTCGGCATCGATCAGGGGCTCATCGCCAGGGTTCTGGCCGAACTCTGCGCCCGCGGCGCCGACCTGGCGGAGCTGTACTTCCAGCACGCTCGCAGCAACAGCATCACGCTGGAGGACGGGATCGTCTCCCGGGCCTCCTCCTCGATCGATCTCGGCGTGGGCCTGCGTTGCGTGGTGGGCGAGCAGACCGGCTACGCCTACACCGAGGATCTCACCCTGGAGTCCATGCTCCAGGCCGCCCGCACCGCCTCCACCATCGCGCATGCCGGCGGTGGCCCGGCCATCGAGAGCTTCCGTTTCGTGGAGCACAAGGGCCTCTACACCATCGCGCAGCCCCTCTCCCAGGTCGCGGTGGAGCGCAAGCTGCCCCTGGTGGAGCGCATCGCGACCCAGGCGGCGGGCGCCAACCCCGCCGTCGAGAAGGTCCGGGTCGTCTGGAGCGACGACGAGGAGCACGTGCTCATCGCCACCATGGATGGCGTCATGCACACCGACGTGCGCCCCATGACGCGCGTCTGGTGCACGGTCAACGCCCGCAAGGGCGACGAGGTCCAGTCCAACAGCAGCAACCTGGCCGGCCGGCGCGGTTTCGACTTCTACGACCAGACCCAGGTGGACAAGCTGGTCCGGGAGGCGGTCGACCGCACCATGATCCTGTTCGAGGCCAAGCGCCCACCCGCGGGCCCCCAGCCCGTGGTGCTGGCGGCCGGCGCCTCCGGCATCCTGCTGCACGAGGCCATCGGGCACGGCATGGAGGCCGACTTCAACCGCAAGGGCACCAGCATCTTCGCGGACATGCTGGGTCGCAAGGTCAGCTCCGAGCACGTGACCATCGTGGACTCGGGCGTCGAGCCCAGCGAGCGCGGGGCGCTCAATGTGGACGACGAGGGCCACGACACCCAATACACGAAGCTCGTCGAGAACGGCATCCTCAAGAGCTACATGCACGACGGCATCAGCGCCCGGCACTACGGCGTCGGCCCCACGGGCAACGGCCGGCGTGAGTCCTTCCGCTTCGCGCCCATCCCGCGCATGCGCTGCACGTTCATGGAGAACGGGCCCCACAGCCCCGAGGAGATCATCGCCTCGGTGAAGAAGGGCATCGTGGCGGAGACGTTCACCAATGGCCAGGTCCAGATCGGTGCCGGAGACTTCACCTTCTACGTCAAGAACGGCTGGCTGATCGAGGACGGGAGGCGGACCGCCCCCATCAAGGACTGCAACATCATCGGCAACGGCCCGGACGTGCTCGCCAAGATCACCATGGTGGGCGACGACTTCAAGCTGGACACCGGTGGCTGGACCTGCGGCAAGGACGGCCAGGGCGTGCCCGTCTCCCAGGGCCTGCCCACCGCGCTGGTCTCCTCCATCACCGTCGGAGGCGAGGATGCCTGACAACAAGCTGGGAACCAACGTCCTGCTGGACCGCGCGGCCCAGGCCGTCGAGCTGTGCAGGGCCGCCGGAGCCGACGACTGCGTGGCCGCCGCCAGCCGCAGCCGCTCCGTCGAGTTCACCACCCGCAACGGCTCCCTGGAGAAGGTCCAGGAGAGCACCTCGCGCTCGCTCGAGCTGCGCATCTACGTGGACGGCCGATACTCGGCCCACTCCACCACGGACCTGCGCCCCGAGATGCTCCAGTCCTTCATCGCCGATGCGGTGGCCCTCACGCGGGCGCTGCAGCCCGATCCCTTCCGCGTCATCCCCGACCCGAAGCTCTACGAGCACCGGCCCGAGGTGGATCTGCAGCTCCTGGACGCTGGGTTGGCGGAGCTGACCCAGGCCCGGCGCGAGGAGCTGTGCAAGGCCATGGACGCCGCCGCCCGCGCCCACGAGAAGGCCATCTCCGCCTCCTCCACGGTGCAGGATGGCCACTCCGAGTTGGCCGCCGTCTCCTCGAACGGCTTCTCGGGCACCGCCGCCGAGGGCGACGTGTGGATGGTCACCGAGGTCACGCTCAAGGACGAAGGCGACCGGCGGCCCGAGGCCTGGGACTACATGGGGGCCCGCCGCCTGGCCGACATGGCCGATCCGGCCGTCATCGGTGGCAACGCGCTGCGGCGGGCGCTCGCGCGCCTCGGCGCGGTCAAGGGGCCCACGGGCAAGCACACCCTCGTGATCGAGCCCCGCGCCGCGGGCATGCTGGTCGGGGCGCTGCTCGGGCCGGCCAACGCGCGCAGCATCCAGCAGAGCCAGTCCTTCTGGGCGGGCCGGCTCGGCCAGGCGCTGGCCTCCGACAAGCTCACGGTGATCGACGACCCGCTGCTGGTGGGCGGCTTCGCCTCGCGCCTGTTCGACAACGAGGGCATCTCCTCACGGCGCTTGCCCATCCTGGAGGCTGGGGTCGCGAGGAACGTCTACGTGGACACCTACTACGGCAAGAAGGCCGGCATGGAGCCCACCACGGGGTCCTCGTCCAACCGCGTGATCACGCTTGGAACCATCGATCTCGATGGGCTCATG
>Ga0233425_10010123_pt1 | contig 11618 bp, 12 predicted proteins | sample Watercolumn_Towu_2_FD_181712 | JGI IMG/M metagenome (GOLD analysis project Ga0233425, IMG submission 181712) | Freshwater microbial communities from Lake Towuti, South Sulawesi, Indonesia - Watercolumn_Towuti2014_140_MG | ecosystem: Environmental > Aquatic > Freshwater > Lake | place...
AACTCAGCATTTTAATGCTGAGATGAAGGCATTTGTTTGACATTCAAAAATTCGCAGTTAGTGCGAAAGCCGTAAAACTCCGCACTTCAGTGCGGAGATGAGGCTTGAGCGCGAATTTTTGTTATTTTCTTAGTTCTTTGAATGTTGTCGGCAGGTCTATGATGTATTTGCCGTCCGCAAGTTTGAAGATAAGGGGTTGTTTTTTAAAAAGGTTTACCAGGTCGAGCTCGTATTTTCCCGGCTGGAGCACTCTTATGCTTTCAAAGTCAAGTACGACTGGGTCGTCTTTGTTCCAGTTGTGGCCGACGAGCTCGAATACTTCGTGTTCAAGCTCTTCTTTTTCTTTTTCGTCGAGTGTTATGTCAATTTTTTGTTTTTTCAGCTCTTCAAGCTTTTCTTTTTTTATGTAGAAAAACAGGCGCCCTCCGCATTCGCATCCTATAAGGATTGCTTTGTCTCCGTCCTCGTAGAACTTGCTGCACCTGACGCATTGGTGGGGCATTGTTTACCTCTTCCTTCTTTTTTCGTCTTTTGTCATCAGCTCTATTTTGTCTGGATTTTTCTTTATTTCTTTGACTATTGATGCGGGTCCGATTATTGTCAGTCCTGTTCTGTCGCCGAGAATTGCGTTCATTAGTGTAAGTCTCAGTCTTGTGAGGAGTGCTGCGTCTTTTGATTCTGAGTTTATTACTGCCAGCTCTATTCCCTGGAATTTTTCGCTGATTTCTTCCATTGTTATTGCTATTAGGTCTTTTTCTTCTTCTTTTTTTAGTCTGCCTTCAAGAAGCACGATTTTGTTCTGCTTTACATTGTCAAGTATTTTTTTTACCCTTCTTGCAGAGCCGAGCTCGGATATTTCACTGTATGGAATAAACTGCAGTGTAAGTGCCATTTTCAGTTCACCAGTTCAAACAGGGCGTCGTAAAATCCTTCCATGTTTTTTCCGTATTTGGCGCTTATGCCCACAATTTTATACTGGGGGAACGCCGATTCTATCTTATTTATATCTGCCTTTTTTAAATCTATCTTATTTGCAACCAGTAAAACCGGTATTTCCCTTGCCTGAAGATTGCCTATTATGGTTATGTTTACCTGAGAATATGGGTCTTCTGTTGCGTCGAGGACGACTATTACGCAGTCCATTTCGTCGAGCCATCTTATTGATTCTATGACTCCTTTTGTGGCTTCTTTCGCTCTTTTTTTTGCATCCTCTTTTTTCAGCCCTTTTTTTACGAAGTCTTCATAGTCTATTTTTGTTGCTATGCCTGGCGTGTCAACGAGGTTGAATGTGAGTTCTTTTCCGTTTCTTTTTATGTTTATCTGCTCTTTTATGTGAATTTCTCTTGTTTCGTGGGCTATTGGTGATACTGAGCCCATTTCTTCGCCGAGCCAGTCAGTGCATATTTTGTTTGCGAGTGTGGTTTTTCCTCCGTTTGGGGGTCCGTAAAGCCCGAGCTTGACATGTTTTTTCTTGTTGAATATGTTCTTGAGAAATTTCTGGAAAATTTGCTTTAAAATATTCATTTCCGCCCCGCTTTCTTCATGTTCAGGCGCTGTATTGGTGATTTATATAGTTTTCTATTTTGTGGTCAATATGTGTTTTGGAGAAGATAATTGCTTTATTGTGTTTTTTTTGTCTTTTTTTGCCAATATTTAAAAATGCCTGCAGGTTCTTGTTTTTATGTCTGAATCAAGCAGAAAGAGAGAGAAGAAAAGGGGTGTTAAAAGAAATTGTGCTTACGCATTTGGCTGTGCGCTTGCTCTTGCGGGTGTTTCTTTTGGTTCTTATTTACTTTACGGCGGGCGGAGTTTTCACGGTTGTTTTTCAGCTCATCGTTTGGCTTCAGGTGTTGCTTCTGAACTGCTTTTTTCTTCTGCAGTTTATGATGCTTCTGATAGTCAGAAAACTGCTGATATTGAGGGCATAATTAACAGTTTCCGGAGCAAAAATGTCGCTGTTTTTGGTGTTGATTTTATTGATGCCCGCAAAGAGATTTTTATGCGCCCGGAAAATGATTCTGTTTTTTTGGAGCGGTTTATTGCCTTTGAGAAAACTGTTGTTCGTGATTTTTCTGTTTATGCCTGCCTTGAAAATTCTGGTGTTGAGTTTTATGTTCCGTCCAGTGAAGATGATGTTTCTGTGGGTGCAGTTAATCTTGTTAATTCTTTGAGTGTTAAGTTCAGCCGTGCTTATGATGTTAATTTTGCCGGCGGAAGTGCAAAGTCTGTTGTCTTTGAAAAAGTGCAGTATTTCGGCTCGTCTAATCTGCGGGGCAGTGTTCATTTTGATGGCTGTGGTTTTTCGCTTGCTCTTGCAGAAAGCCCTGTTTTCTGCGCTGTTTCATTGCCTGATGTTGCGCTTGTTGAGACGCCTGTTATTGAGTTTTTGCACAGCTGTATGAGAGAATATACTGTGAAGCATGTTGTGGCTGGCTTGAAGAGTGCTGAGTCTGTTGGTGATGCTCGTGCTGTTTTGAACGGTTGGGGGCATCGGGAGGAGCTTGTTGTTCATTCTGCTGTTTTTGAGTGGATGAAAGCCTATGCGGTTAAGGCCGGCCTGTCTGAGCGCAGTGTTTTGGAGGAGGAGCGCAGGTGTGCGAGCAGTTCCGCGTATTATGGGCTTGATAAGATGCTTGCTTTCGTTCAGAGAATTGGAGCAAAAACTGCTCTTGAGCTTTATAAGCGCTCGCCTGATTTGCTGTTTGCAGAAGCAGGTTTAGACAGTTTAACCACTAAATAGTGGTTAAAAACGAAACATTTATATAGTAGTATCGCATTCCCTGTCTTAGAGGTGATTAAACATGAAAAATAATCTTGAAAGAATTGTTGGAAAAATTGGAAATGCCGGAGGCGCCGAAACATTTGTTCTGCCTATCGCTGCCTGTTTGGCGCTTGGAGTACTGGCTTATCACGGATGTGTTAGGCGGGCTATTGTAGAAGAGTCTCAGAACGCACCTGTTGTGTATTGTGTTCCTGTTACTCAGCCTGTTGCTGATTCTAAGGCTGTTGAGCCTGTTAAAGCTGCTGCTCAGCCTGTTGTTGCTGAACCTGTTAGACCTGTTGTTCAGCATCAGATTACAATTAATCATAGTTCTGAAAGCAGGCCTGTGCATGTTCATGAAAGAAGTGCAAGTGAAAGAAAGCCGAGAGAATACTCTCTTAAGGATTTTGAGCGCGACTATAAAAGGGCTGTCTCAAACCTTAATCATGAAAAGGATGAGTGTGGCAGAGGTCTTGCAAGGCTTAATCGCATTCAGGGGCGGGCTGTAGGCCGTTTAATTGGTTCTGGAATGAACCTTGTTGTTGATGGAATAAAGTACAGTGATTATAACACAAGGCATCGTTCAGGCAGGCATAATTACAGCGCCATTAATAGTGCTGGCAATGAGATTGAGCATATGGTTTATGACGGCCATAGGTTTGGTTCTGCTGCAGAGGCGAAAGAATATCTTAGTGGCAGAATTAAGGAAATTAATATTGACCTTGAAGCAATGCAGGCAGGGTATGAAGAATCATTAAGCGAAAAGACTGTTCTTCCTGATGCAAAGGCGCTTGTTGACTCAAATGCGCATTCGCATAATTCAAGAGCAAGGTAAGGAACTTTTTTTATTTTCTATTTATTGTGCATTTTTTGGTTTCTTTAATTTTTTTTCTGATTATATTTTAAAATATCATTGTAATATTTTAAAATATATCTGTTTTTTGTTTCTCGTATTGAAATGCTGGAGAATTAATAATTGAATTTAAATTAATTATAATTCAATTGTGTATAAAGAATAAATGCTTACATTGCGCTTTCTTCTAGTTCTGTGATTTTTTCTCTTCGTCGTTGTTCATCCCGTTGTTTTTTAATTTCTTCTTCTTTTTCTTTTATCTTTTTGCGTCTTTCTTCTCGTGATTTTTCAAATGCTTCTCTATTGAACTTAAGTGGCGTTCTCGCTTCTTCTTTTTCTTCTTTTTTTAGTTCTTTTATTTCTTTTTTTTCTTCTTTTATTTCTTCTTTTGTAAACTCTTTTATTTCTTCTGCTAATGTGGCTGCCAGCTCTTTAATTTTGTTTAGGTTGTATTTTATGATTCTGTCTGTCCATTCTTCAATATATTCCTGAAGCTTTTTTATATTGCCTGGTGTTGCATTATTGCCGTTCCAAAGCAGGTCTGCTTGTCTGCATGCATAATCAAGAAGCCCTTTTAGTGCTTCTTTTAGGCTGCCGTTTGTGTTATGCCTGATGCTGCTTAATACACCTATTGAGCGCACTGTTCTTTCTGCTTCTTCTATGAGTTTTTTTGCTTTCTTCTGTGCTTTTTCTCTTTTTTCTCTATCTTCTATTTTATTTGCTGTTTGTGAGGCTTTTACGCATATTTCAGCCATAATTTCTTCTTCTTCAAGTTGTTTTTCGTCAAGCTGTCTTTTAAGCTCTCTTAGTTTGTCTGCGGTTATTCTTAGAAGTTCTTTGCCGAGTCCTTTGTCTTTGTAAATTGCCTCTATTTGTGGCACAAAAAATTCTTTTGCGCTTAAGTCAAATACTGGTATGTTTAGAATTGCGTCATTGACAAAATACAGGTATTGTATTGCTGATTTTTGGTCTTCTGGTTTCATCCTATCTGCTTTGTCTTTTGCTTCCTTGAGCAATCCATCTACATTTTCATTGATGATTTTTGCGTCTCTTGCTTTCTTGATATGTTTTTTTAGCTCTTCTTTTTTTTCTGCTTCTGCATCTCTTAGTGTCTTGAGGTGTTCATTTAAGTCTTTCACTGCTTCCGCATAATATCCGGTTCCTGCTGCGCTGACCTTGTGTGCGCCTGCATAGCCGAACATGATTATGGCTGTGAATATTATGAGGAACGCAAAAAATAATGCGGTGTAGAACGACCATTCTAATAGCACAGTCATCCATTCTACTACTGGTGCTGAAATGATTGTTAGTAGTGCGATTGCAATTGAGAACACCCATGCTACTCTATTATTTTGGCTTAAGAAAGTGAGTTTTGTTTTTTCCCAGGTTACTAAGCCGTAGAATATCATTGTTATTAATATGCTTGTCAGTATGAATGCAAGCACTGTTACTTTTTCGTCGCCGAAGTTTCCTGCCGGGTGCGGTATTGTGAATTCGTGTGACATCAGGCTTTCAAATCCTGTGCCTATTGAGCTGAAGGGGCTTTTTGCGCCTGATACTGCTGTTGAAAGCAAAACCGCGAAGAGCATTAGACTGATTAGTTTGCTGTTCATGTATTTGTTTCTTTTCATTTTGCTATTTAAACCTTTCTATTTTTTCTCTTAGTATGTCGTCAAGCTCTTCTTTTGTTACAAAATTGATTGGGTTCCATATGTCAAGGTATTTTCTTAGTGTTTCAACTTCTTCTGTTCTTGCGAAGTTTTTGAGCTCTGATGCGATTTCCATGATTTTTCTTTTTATGAGTGCTATGTCTTTTTCAAGCTCAAGCATTTTTGACTGTGCTGTTTTTATGTCCGCGCCCTGTCTTTTGCCGGTGCTTAACAGGTTGTTTTCTATGACTTCTGTTTTTCTGTCCAGGTTGGAGAGTTTTTCTTCAACTATTTTGAGCATTCTTGCTGTTCTGTTTGTGTCCGGCGGTGTTGCGGGAGCGCCCGCTGGCTTTCCGCCTAAGAAGCTTCCGTCTTTTTTGTCCGTCATTTTCTCTCCTGCGCTTGTTTTTCTGCTCTAAATCCAAAATGTTTAAATACTATATAATTAGGTTGCAGGTATATTAATTTTGTGATTGTTGTTTTATTTAAAAAAAGGTGTGTGATGGTTGAGCAGAAAGAGGAGAAAGAGTATAGCTATGATGTGGTAAGAGAGGGCTCTGATATTATTCTTAAGGTTAATTATGAAAGGGTTTCCGAGCCCCCTTCTATAGAGGATGATTCTGCTTGTATGTCGCGTGTTATTAATATGCTTCTTGAGGCTGGCCGTGTTACAAAGATTGTTTTTCAGCAGAAGCGTGATTTTGAGTATGATTTTGAGCAGGTTAAGGTTATACAGGAGATTGCGGTTCTTTACAATAAGCTTGTCAAGAATCATGAGCTTATGGGTTTTCTTCTTTCTGTTCCTGATGAGTTTAAGAAGGATGCTGCGCCTATGCAGGCAGTTCTTCAGAAAGTTGTTTATTCTTTGATGAGGCGCGACCCTGTCGGCGCTTATGTTGAGGTTCGGCGCCAGAAGAGGGAGCATTTGTTTGCTTATGAGAATAAGCAGTATAATCCCCGCTCAAAAGGGCTTCTTGAGCAGTTTCTTAAGATTCTTGATTTTTTGGTTGATGAGTTTGATGCCACTTCTCTTATAAAGCTGGCTCAGCCGTATATTCTTGGTTATAAGCCTGGTGATAGGTCTGTTTACAAGCGTATTTTCAGGCCGTCTATAAAGCCGGATTTTATGTTTACGAAGCTTATGTCTGCTTATCCTGAGGATGGTGCGGTTCTTGATAATTATTCGCTTGGCGGGTCTGATGTTACTATTTTTGAGATTCCGGATAATGTTAATTATCTTTATCATATGGTGCCTCCTGAGTTTAAGCTTACTGAGGATAAGTATGAGCTTCTTGATGAGGCTCGTGCGATTATGTCTGAGCATAAGCCGACTCGCTCTGAGTTTGTTAATCCTGAGCTTATGAGAGAGGTTTTTTATAATGTCGGCCACGACCTTATTGAGGAGATTGCCAACCGGCGCGGGCTTAAGCTTCGCTTGAAGGAGATTGATGAGCTTGCTCAGATTCTTGTGAGGTATACTGTTGGTTTTGGGATGATAGAGCTTCTTCTTGAGGATGAAAAAATACAGGATATTTCGATTAATTCTCCGATGGGTAATGCTCCGATGTTTATTGTTCATGCTGATTTCGGGGACTGTAAGACGAACATAATCCCGACTCCTTATGATGGTGAGAGTTGGGCGACAAAGTTGAGGATGATTTCCGGAAGGCCATTGGATGAAGCTAATCCTATTCTTGATACTGAGCTTGAGCTTCCTTCTGCTCGTGCGAGGATTGCTGTTGTGGGGCCTCCGCTTAATCCTAATGGGGTTGCGTATTCTTGGAGGAGGCACAGGATTAAGCCGTGGACTCTTCCTTTGTTTGTGAAGCAGAAGATGATTACTGCTCTTGGCGCTGGCCTTCTTTCTTTTCTTGTTGACGGAGCAAGGACAATGCTTGTTGCCGGAACAAGGTCTGCGGGTAAGACTTCTCTTCTCGGCAGTTTGATGGTTGAGCTTATGAGGAGGACAAGAATAATTACTATTGAGGATACTCTTGAGCTTCCTAATGATGCGCTTAAGAAGATGGGCTATAATATTCAGTCTTTGAAGGTTGGTGCTGCTCTTTCTCGCGGGACGAGCGAGGTTTCTGCTGATGAGGGTATAAGGACGACGCTTAGGCTTGGTGATTCTGCTCTTATTGTTGGTGAAGTCAGGTCAAAGGAAGCCGGCGCTCTTTATGAGGCGATGAGGGTTGGTGCTTTGGCTAATGTTGTTGCAGGCACTATTCATGGTGATTCGCCGTATGGTGTTTTTGATAGGGTTGTTAATGATTTGGGGGTGCCGAGGACTTCTTTTAAGGCGACGGATATTGTTGTTGTTGCAAATCCGATAAGGAGCCCTGACGGGCTTCACAGGTGGAGGCGTGTTACTCAGATTACTGAGGTGAGGAAGTTTTGGGAGGAGGACCCTTTGAGGGAGGGGGGTTTTGCAGATCTTATGAAGTATGAGGCTGAAACTGATTCTTTGAGGGAGTCTGATTTTTTGATTAATGGCGAGTCTGAGATTCTTAAGGGTATTGCTGGTAATGTCCGGGAGTGGGCGGGCAATTGGGATGCTGTTTGGGATAATATTTCTTTAAGGGCGAAAATAAAGGAGCGTTTGGTTGTCGCTTCTGATGAGGCCAAAGACCCGAATCTTCTTGAGGCTGAGTTTGTGGTTGCCTCTAATGACCAGTTTCATAAGATATGTGAGCGGGTCAGGGAGGAGGTTGGAGCTCTTGATTCGGAGAGGATTTATTTTGAGTGGGAGTCCTGGCTTAAAACTGCGGTGACTAAAAAGAAATTTTTGTAGGAAAATGAACGAGGCGGAAGAATTAAAGCAGAAGTATAAGCGGGAGATAGAGGAACGGCTTAGTGTTTCTTCTGAAGACCTTCTTCCGATAAGGACTAGGGAATTTGTTCAGTTTAGTGAGGAGCTTAAGCCGCGGGAGGTTATTTTTTATGAGCGGATGTGTAATTCGTTTGAGAAGGTCATAAAATTTTCCCCGTCTCCTAAGGCGAGAGAAAAGATTCTTGATGCAATAAATACCGCCCATCTTGGCATAACTCCTGAAGGTGTTTATACTTTTTCTTATCTTTTTCCTCTTTTATTGCTTTTTATTTCTTTGCTCCTGCTTGGTGTTCTGCCTTATATTGTTAGCGGAAGTCCTTCTTTGTTTTTTTTGGGGCTTTCAATGCTTGTTTCTTTGGTGCTTATTATTCCGCTTCAGAAATATCCGTCTTATACCGCAACTGCGTGGCGTCTTAAATCTGCGAATCAGATGGTGCTGTGTATTTTTTATATTGTGACTTATATGCGCCAGTCGTCTAATATTGAGCGGGCGATTGAGTTTGCTTCTAATCATCTTGACCCGCCTTTGTCTCTTGATTTGAGGAAGATTTTGTGGAATGTTGAGAATGGCAAGTATGACACTATTAATGATGCTTTGGATGAGTATCTTAAGTCTTGGAAGAAATACAGCGACGAGTTTATTGATGCTATTCATCTTATTCAGTCTTCTCTTCTTGAGGGTGATGAGGGGCGCAGGCTTGCTCTTCTTGACAAGTCTTTGGATGTTATTCTTGAGGGCACTTATGAAAAAATGCTTCACTATGCGCAGAATTTGAAGAATCCTATAACAACGCTTCATATGCTTGGTGTTATTCTTCCTGTTATGGGGCTTGTCATTCTTCCTCTTGCTGTAAGCTTTCTTGAGGGGATGAGCTGGTATCATCTTGCTGTTTTTTATAATTTGATTCTTCCTGTTGTTGTTTTTTTTCTTTCAAAGAGCATTCTTTCTTCAAGGCCTTCGGGTTATGGTGATGCCGATATCAGCGAGACTGTGAAGGGGCTTAGGAAATATGCTGGTTTTTCGTTTTTCGGCTTTAGGTTTTCGCCTTTGTTCTGCGCGATTTTTTTGTTTTCATTGTTTATTTTTCTTGGAATATTTCCTGTGCTTTCTTTTTGGCTTGGTGTTGATGATGTCTGCTGGTCTTTTGATAACGGCATTACTTTTTGCAGTGATGTTTCTGAAAAGTCTTGTAAGATGATTTATTGTGCATGGAAGTATGTTCTTGTTCAGGATAAATTTAGCGAGCCGATTGTTGACCCTCGTTCGCCTGATGTTGTTGCAAAGATGAATCAGGGCATGGTCGTTGTTGGTCCTTTTGGTTTTTTGGCTTCTCTTTTGAGTGTTTTTGTTCCTGTTGCTTTTGGTCTTGCTTTGGGGTATTATTTTAGGCTCAACTCAAAAAGTGTTATAAAAGTCAGGGAAGAGACGAAGAAGATGGAGAAGGAGTTTTCTACTGCGCTTTTTCAGCTTGGCAACAGGCTTGGCGACGGCCTGCCTGTTGAGATTGCTATTCCCAAGGTTGCTGAGATTATGAGTGGGACTGTTTCGGGGAGTTTTTTTTCGCAGGTTAATTCAAATATGCAGAAGCTTGGCATGGGGATTGTTCCTGCGATTTTTGACAGACGGCAGGGCGCAATTAATTATTTTCCTTCAAAGATTATTGAATCTTCTATGAAAGTTCTTGTTGAGTCTGTCAAGAAGGGCCCTCTTGTTGCTGCTCAGGCGGTTAATAATATTGCGCGCTATATCAAGGAGATTCACAGGGTTAATGAGCGGTTGAAGGATTTGCTTTCTGATATTATTTCTTCAATGAAACAGCAGATTAGCTTTCTTGCTCCTGTTATTTCAGGAGTTGTTGTCGGCATAACTTCTCTTATTACTTATATTTTCGGCAGGCTTAAGTCAATGATGATTGGCTTTCAGTCTGATGATGTCAGCGGATTTGCTGATATGTTTGGTGTTGGTGTTCCAACATATTATTTTCAGATTGTTGTCGGCGTGTATGTTGTTGAAATTGTTTATATTCTTTCGGTTATGGCAAATTCAATTGAGAACGGTCAGGACGGGCTTGGTGAGAGGGATTTGCTTGGGAGGAATCTTGTGCGCTCAACAATTCTTTACAGTGTGATTACTTTTCTTGTGATGATTGTCTTCCAGGTTATGGCTGGCGAGATAATAAACAGGAGCGGTGTGATTTAGCGTTGGTTTTTTTTGTTAACTGGTTCTGAATTAAAGTTGGGGCAGGGGAGACATTCAGTAAAACTGTGTTGTGCAGTTTTGCATTTGAACTCCCGACATCACGGTCTTCAGCCGTGCGCTCTCCCGGTCTGAGCTACTGCCCCGAGAAATGTCAAAAATCGCCTGTCAGTAGGCGGGTGGTGTGCTGCGGTTACTATGGCTGCCCGCGTTTTTTTAGCACATATAATTTCGCTGTGCCGCTCATCAGATAGATGAGTGTAATTGTGTTTTAAATTTCTTCTTCTTCTATGGTTGTTTCTTCACTGCTTTCCTGTTTTTTTCCGGATTTTTCTGTTACTTCTATTTTTCCGAATTTTCCTGCAGAAAGCTGTATTTCGCCCTGCCATTCGCCTGCCCAACCGTTTGTGAGGTGTATTTTGTCTCCGACGCTTATGTTGTCTGCTTCATTATTCCACAGGGTGAGCGAGACTTCTCCTGTGTCGTCTTTTATTTTTGCAGTGCATACCTTGCCCTGCTTTCCGAATTTCTCGAATTCTCTTACATTTGATTTGTCAACTATCTCTCCAACTATGTCTATGCTTCCGGTTTTTGGTTTTATGTCTTTTATTTGCATAATTGCAGGAAATTGGCGAGGTATTTATAAAATTTGTCATAAGTGCTGTGTTTTTTTCAGGAACAGCCCGCACCAGCATCTTCCTTTTTCAGTCCATACTTGTTGTGCTTTGAAGTTGCACGGGCAGATGAGTTCAAGCTCGTTTTCGGGTGTGCTCAGCCTGCAGGGGCATAGTTTAAGCCCTGATTCTTTTTCGTTTGCCAGGACGCCGTCTGCGACCGCATTTGTCATTTTTTCGTCGGGGTTTAGAATGAAGTCGTTTTTTTCTGTGAAATCTTTCCATATCTTTATGAGTTTTTCCTTTTTCACAGGTGCATCACTTTTTTTGCTTCTTCGGCTGTTGTTTCAACATAAGCGTTGTTCTGCATGCATGTCGGGCATAATTCTGGAGGTGCGTTTCCATAGTGTATGTCGTTGCATATTGTGCACCGCCAGTATTTTTTCATTTTATCGGTGTTCCGAGCTCTTCGATTTTTTTTCCTTCAAGGAATTGCCTTGATTTTTCTTTGAGCTCTAAGATTTTTACGCGCACTTGTTTTGTTGTCTCCCTGTCTCTGAGAGTGGCCGTTCCTTCTTCAAAATCGATGGTTATGCATAGTGGTATTCCGATTTCGTCTGCTCTTGCGTATCTTCTGCCTATGCTTCCGCTTGTGTCAAATTCGCAGTAAAAGTCGTTTTTGAGCATGTCATAAACCGCTTTTGCTTTTTCATT
>Ga0233425_10010124_pt1 | contig 11617 bp, 6 predicted proteins | sample Watercolumn_Towu_2_FD_181712 | JGI IMG/M metagenome (GOLD analysis project Ga0233425, IMG submission 181712) | Freshwater microbial communities from Lake Towuti, South Sulawesi, Indonesia - Watercolumn_Towuti2014_140_MG | ecosystem: Environmental > Aquatic > Freshwater > Lake | place: Indonesia...
ACATGGACGGGGACCTCCTTGTCCTTTGCGCGCGTCTTGCGACGCTGGTAAATCACGCAAAGTCTACAAGGAACCCCGCCCTCTTTCATTATCAATTTCCGTTAGAAAACCTGCGAAAGTTCAGTTATGCTGGCAAGGAAATCCCTGTCAATACCTCTCTTGTGACAAAATTCATTGTTCTAGCGACAGACCGACCATGCCCAAGCCACGCCGCGTAGCGATCATGTTGGAGCTCGATTGGCCGTACAAGCGGCACGCCGGCATCTTTGCCGGCATCCAGCAGTACGCCCAGGAGCAAGGCTGGGAGTCGATCATCGACGAATACGCCGACGCCACGCTGCTTGCGCCCCCCGCGCAAGCCCACCCCCCCTACGATGGCATCATCGCCCGGGCAACGCGGAAGCTGGCGCGGCGGGCCGCGCGTCTGAAGGTGCCGGTGGTGAACGTCTGGTTCAGCTCGCCCTCGCGGAAATCGCTGCCCGGCGTGTTCCCCGATTTCGCGGCCATTGGCCGTCTGCGGGCCGAGCACCTCTTGGCGCGGGGTTTCCGCCGCTTTGCTGCCTTGACGTCGGACACCGACCGCGGGCAGGAACTCGATTTGAAGGCGTTTCTTGCCGTGCTGGGCAAAACGGGCTGTCCGTGTGCTGCCGTGAAGATGCCGTTGAACGCCACGGCCTCCTTGAAGGACTGGCGGAGGACCGAGCGGACGGTCGCCGCTTGGATGCAAGATTGGCAACCGCCGATCGGAGTCTACGTCGGCCCCGAACCGCACGGCCGGATTGTGGCGCAGATGTGCCGCAATCGCGGCTGGCGCGTACCGGAGGACGTGGCGATCATCGCGGGCTGGAATGAGGAGACGCTTTGCGAGCACCTCCGGCCGACGCTCACCAGCGTCGAGGTGGGCTACGAGCGGATCGGCTACGAGGCGGCGCGGCTGCTGCACCGCTTGATGACACGGAGGAAGCCGCCGAAGCAGAAGCACCTGCTGCTGCCTCCGCAAGGCCTCGTGGTCCGCGAATCGACCGACTTCTTTGCCGTCGATCACCCCCTTGTCCGCGCGGCGTTAGAGTTCATCGCCGCCAACAGTCATCGGCCGATCAAAGCGGGCCACGTGGCCCGCGGTGTGGCCACCGGATTTCGGACGCTGGAACGCCGGTTCCGCGACTATCTCGGTCGGCCCATCGCCGCCGAGATCCGCCGCGTGCGGATCGAGCGGGCCAAACGCGAGCTTGCGCAAACCGACAAGCGTCTGGCCGACATCGCCCGCGACGTCGGCTTCGGCCCGGAGCAGCGGCTGTACCAGGTTTTCTGCCGGGAATTGGGGGTCACGCCGAAGCAGTACCGCCGCCAGCGGCAAGGCGCGGCGGCAACGCAAGAAACGACCGTGGCCGAGCCCTATGGTTCGTAGATGTCGAAGTGCGAGGCGAGCATGTGGACATAGCCAAGCAAACGTAGACTGCGACGGTTCGCATGGAGGAACCAGTCATGAAGCGCTGCGGCCCTCGGGGTTTTTTTGCTGCCTGCGCCCTGTCGTTCAATGCATGGGGCCTGTACGCGGTGGCGGCCGATCCTGAAGTCGCCCCCGCGCGCGTTGACAAACCGTTGCTGGCCGCGTGGTCGTTCGACGAAGCCTCCGGCGCGGCGTGCCGCGACGCCAGCGGCAACGGCCGCGACGCCGCTGTGGATCCGCAATCGAGTCCCGCCGTGCGCCGCGTGCCGGGGCTGTTTGGCAACGCCCTGGCCCTTTCCGGGAGCCACGGGGTGCGGGTCAGCGGTAAGTTCCCGGTGGACGGCTTCGAGAAGCTTTCGTTCAGCGCCTGGGTCGTGCCTACTCAGTTGGACGGCTTCCGCGAGATCTTCCGCAAGGAGGACGGCAACGACCGGCTGCTGTTCTCGTTCCAGGAAAACGGCACGATCCTCTCGCTGGGGCTGAACCTGGGCGGATACATCGAGTGCGACGCCCCGCTGGCGCCGGCCCAAGCGCTCGACGGCGCGTGGCACCACTGCGCGGCCACCTTCGACGGCCAGTGGATGCGCGTCTATTTCGACGGCGCGGAGATCGGCAAGCTCCAGCGTCCCGGACGGATCAAAACGGGCGGTGCGGCCCCGGCTTGCATCGGTTCCAACAACGGCAGCGAACACTTTCAGGGCACGCTGGACGAACTGCGGATCTACCGCGACGCTTTGACCGCCGACGAGGTCCGCTCGCTGTGGCGCAACGGCCGCCAGGCTTACGAACGCAGCCAGGGGCAACTGCTGCCGCTGGCCGACCGGGTCTACGCGCCGGCCGCCACGTTCGCGGTCGCCCTGGCCGGCTCGCGGAAGAACCTGCTGGAGATGAAAGAGGTCGATCCGCGCGTGGCGGCGATCGTCGCCGGCCGGTTGCGTGCGGCCTTTCCCGACGACGCGGCAGCGCTGGTGCGCTGGACGCGGCTTTCCGTGGCGCAGTATCTCGTGGCCGCAGACGACGCGGGCCTGGGGCAGACCGCCGAGCGCCTGACGGAAATGGCCCTGGAGTACAAACCGCTGACCACGCAGCAGTGGCAGCGGCTTGCGCCCGAGGAACGACGCCGCTGGGAATCGGCTTCGGAGATCGGCCGGAAGCTGGAACAACTCAAGTCGCAGGGCCAATCCGCGCGGTTCTCGCCCGGCTGGATCGAGGTGATTCTGGCGGCCGGTCCGCAGATCCAAGAGCGGCCGCGCCTCCAGGAAGCGGTCGCCCCCTACGTCAAGCCTTCCACGTCCGAGACCCGGACTCTCACGGCCGAAGAAGGCCGGCAGGCCCTCGAGCGCGACTGGTTGCACCAGGCCAACGGGCAGCCGGCGCCGCGGCGCATCTTGGACGAAATCGGCTGGACGCGGCGGATTATCGAGCGGATCGCAGTGGCGCACCCCGGCAAGGGCGCGTTCGCCACAGAACTGGAACGCCTCGCCGCACTGGAAAAGCAGGTCGCCGCCCGCAAGGCCGCGGACCGGGGTTTGTACTGCCAGGTCCGTGAACTGAAGCGGGCCGTGATGTTGAAGAATCCCGCGGTCGACTTCGACCGCCTGTTGTTGGTCGACATGCCCTTCCCGCAAGGCAGCGAATGGCAACACGAAACCCGCCATCGCCTGGGTTACATGGCGGTGCCCGGCGGGAAACTGGTGGTGCTCGATGGGCTCGCGCCGGACGGCCAGGTGCGGCAACTCATGCCGCAGCCGCCGCTGCACGGCTCGTTCTGGCGACCGGACGTGTCCTTCGACGCGACGAAGGTCGTCTTCTGCTACAAGCCGCACAACGAAAAGGCATTCCACCTTTACGAGATCAACGTCGACGGCACGGGGTTGGCGCAGCTTACCGACGGTATCTTCGACGATCTCGATCCGATCTATCTACCCGACGGCCATATTCTGTTCTCCACGACGCGCGGCCACACCTACGTTCGCTGCATGCCGCCGACGAACGCCTACTGCTTGGCCCGCTGCGACGCCGACGGCAAGAACGTCTATCTCGTTTCGTACAACAACGAGCCGGATTACCTGCCCTCCGTGATGAACGACGGCCGCGTGATCTACACGCGCTGGGAATACACCGACAAGCCGGTGTGGCGGCTCCAGAAGCTCTGGACCATGAATCCCGACGGCACGCAGGTGAGCACCTTCTGGGGCAACCAGAGCGTGTGGCCGGACCTGGTCAAGGACGCGCGGAGCATTCCCGGCAGCCGCCGCGTGATGATGACCGGCAGCGCCCACCACAACTGGTTCTCCGGCTCGGTGGGCATTATCGACCCGGACCGCGGCTTGAACTTCCCCGACGGCCTGACCAAGGTCACGGCCGACACGTCGTGGCCGGAGTGCGGCAACGGCCCGGTCGATCCCGTCGAGTCGCCGCATTACCACGCCAGCGGGCATTATGCCGCCTACTACTCGCCCTATCCATTGAGCGAACACGACTTCCTCGTTTCGGCCAACCGCGGCGGGAAGTTCGTGCTCTACTTGATGGACGTGGAAGGCAACCGCGAGTTGCTCTACGAAGGAGTGAACCACGTCTTCCACGCCCAGCCGCTCCGCCGGCGGCCGGCACCGCCGGTCATCGCCGATCGCGTTGCGTGGCCCAGCCGCCAGGATCGCGACCGGCCCGCCGAGGGCACGATCTACAGCAGCAACGTCTACCGCGGCGCGCCGCCGGAACTGGCCGGCAAGGCCAAGCACCTCCGCGTGCTGCACATCGACGAAAAGACCTACACCTATTGGCACCAGCGGCCCTACGTGTCGACCGGGCCGGTGGTTTCCGGCGTACAATCCGAGGGTGTGAAGCGGATCCTGGGCACCGTGCCGATCGAGGCCGACGGCTCGGTTTCCTTCCGCGCGCCGGCGGGCCAGGCGCTGCACTTCCAATTGCTTGACGAGAACTTCCGCGCGCTGCAGACCATGCGGAGCTTCGTGGGCGTGATGCCCGGCGAGAACCGCGGCTGTCTGGGTTGCCACGAATCGCACAGCCGGACGCCGGCAGCCGAAGCCAAGGGGACGGCCTTGTCGCGCCCGCCGAGCCAGATCGCGCTGCCGCCCTGGGGACTCGACACGGTGAGTTATCCGCGCTACGTCCGCCCGGTGCTCGACAAGTACTGCGGCAAGTGCCACCAGGGCGACGGCGAGGGCCGCAAGACCCTCGACCTCACAGACCGGCCAGGCCACCTGGGCTTCTCCGAGGTCTACTGGCACTTGATCGGCCGGCCCACCTGGGGCCAGCCGTACCACCTGCCCGCCAATCCTCCGCCGGGCTTCGGTATCGCCGACATGCTCGTGGTCGAGGGCTACGGGCAACTCGATCCGGCCGCCTACAAGACGCCGCAGCCGATGAAACGGCTCTCCTACGCCAGCCGGCTGATCGACATCGCGTCCAGCGGCAAGCATCACGACGTCAAAGTCGATCCCGTGAGCCTCCAGCGGCTGATCGGTTGGGTCGACGCGATGTGTCCGTACCGGGGTGACGAGGAGGTCCGCGAAATCGACGACCCCGTGTTCCAAGGCGTGGACTGGCTCTCAATCCGTCCGCGAATCAAAACCGCCCCGCGGATCGTGCGACCCGGACCGGTGGATTGACGGGACAATTTGGTGTCTGTCCCGTGGGCAGACGCCTTTCTCCCGATACTGGACCAATCCTGCCGCAGTCTCGACTCATGAGTCGCGGTTCAGTGCTTGGTCGACAATGCTGCCGTAGCGCACTTGGTCGAGTTTTTGGGGGGGTGGGGGGGATTGCCCGAATGCATCATCCGCCAATCTTCCAACCACGTCCATCGCATCGAGACGAACGGTATCCTCCTACCGCGTTGTCGCTCAGATGACCAATATACTCGCTACGACCGCTGGCTTCCGACCTGGCAGGTGGAGTGACGTGGTTCATAATCCGTTCAGCGGGAGTTCTGGCGCGTGGCAAAACCACGCGGAGGAGTTATAATTGGGAAACCTGTCCCACTACTTATTCTTGAACCAACTCAAAGGAGCCTTGTGTGGCCAAGTCGAGCGATAACCCACGGAACGATGCCGAAACGCCTGCCCAGGAAACGCCTGCAGCCACGGCTGCTGGGCCGGCCGTGCCGCCGCAGCGTCAGCAGATTCACATCGACGACTCGAAAGTCGTGGCCCTGTACGCCAATTTCTGCCGCGTGATGGGCACGCCCGAGGAGTTGATCCTGGACTTCGGGCTGAATCCGCAGCCCTTCGGCATCCCTACCGAACCGATTGCCGTGACGCAGCGGATCATCACCAACTTCTTCACTGCCAAGCGCATGTTGGCGGCGTTACAGATGACCATCCAGCGTCACGAAGCCACCTTCGGCGTGCTGGAAACCGACGTGCAGAAGCGCGTGACCCGGGGCGCGGGCGCTTAGGGTCCATCACACGACGGATCTCGTCGCCGTTTCTCGGCGAGCCCCAGCATAAGTTCGGGGAGGATGGTGGCTCAACAGGCCAGTCCTCCCCGAACTGACGCTCGGGGTTTGCCGCGGTTGATGCTCCAGGCTCGGAGTCATCCGCAATTCCCGGCTTCCGTGCGTGGAATTGCACATCGTGCGCGGGCGTTCGGCATTTCGGCTCCAATTCGGCCCTGCCGTCCGCGAGGCCCCGAGGGTCAACCGCCTTTGCGTTTCGGCCGCCGTTCGGCCGTGGCTTGGTAGGGATCTTCGGGCCAGGCGTGTTTGGGATAGCGGCGGCGGAGATCCTTGCGGACCTGGTGGTAGGTCGTCTTCCAGAAGTTAGCCAGATCGTCGGTGATCTGCTGCGGACGCATGTTGGGCGCCAACAAGTGCATGAGCACCGCCACGCGGCCGCGGGCGATCCGCGGCGTCTCGAGCAGTCCAAAGACCTCTTGAATCCGCACGGCCAACACCGGCGGCTTGCCGGGCTCGTAGTGCAACTTGATGCGGCTGCCGCTGGGCACTTCGATCCGCTCAGGGGCCTCGCGTTCGACGGCCTGTCGCTGCTGCGGCGCAAGTAATCCCTGAACGCCGGCCAGCCACGGCGCTTTGCGGACCTCGTCGAACGAGCGGCAACCGCGGCAGACCAACGGCAACAGCGCCCGCAATCCGGCGGCGTCGAGCGCGGGCAACTCGAGTTCCGGCATCCACGCCGCCAAACACCGCAAGCGGTTGACGTAATCGGCCGTCACCGGATCGTCCCACGGAAACACGGCGTCGAACGACTCGGCCGCGGCCGCCGCGAGAATGCCTGCCGCGGCGTCGCCGTCGGGCAGAGCCGCGGGAGTCTCCTCCAATAACAGGTCTTCCCAATAGACACGGCGGCGGGCGATCACCCGCTGTGGCTGCGGATCGAACTCGACCTCCGTGCGGATCGCCAGATGCTCGGCCGGCAGCCACGCGCGATCGACGGCCGACGCCTGCCGGACCAGGGCCTCCGACTTGCCGCGGTCGACGTCCACGGCCAGCAGCAGCGAGGCATCGCGGACGGCGCTCGACTCGGCCAAGCGCACGCCGCGTCCGCCGACCATCCGGCCAAACGGGCTGCCCGGATTGCTGCGCCGCACGAGCCGGTCGGGAAAGGCGGCCAAGAGCGCCCGCGCTACGGCTTCCTCGACGGCAACGGCCGCTTCGGCCCTCGCCATGCGCCGCAACTCGCGGAGTAACTGGTCGCGGACGTGCAATACGAATCGCGCCGCCGCACGGTTGATGTATCCCAGCGGCCCGTCGAGACGGCCCGTCTCCTCGAACGCCTCGATGGCCGCCACGCGGTCAAGCACGTCGGAGTTAGAGGTCGGGCGACGGGGCCGGAGAAAAGGGGACAGGCGCCTTTTGTGCGAAGCACCCTTCGGGCCGTTCCGGCAAAAGGTGCCTGTCCCCTTTTCCCCGGCCTCTGCCCCGTCGCCCTCTCCGCGGAACGGATCGCGTTCCGATAGCAGCGCCGCCGCCAGGGCCACGGCGGCGGGCTGTCCCAGCCGCTGTCCTTCGAGCAACATGCGGCCCAGGCGCGGCCCGACCGGCAGGCGGGCCATCGTCCGGCCGAGTCCGGTGGGCCGGCCGTCGGCGTCGATGGCATCGAGCCGCCGCAAGAGCGCTTCGGCCTGTTCCAACGCGGCGTCCGATGGCGGCTCGAACCAGGGAAACCGCCGCACGTCCGTTTCGCCCCACGCGCGCAGTTGCAGTACCGGCCCGGCCAGATCGAGGCGACGGACTTCGGGTTCTTCGCGCGGCGGCCGCAGGCGATGCGTCCGCTCGGGCCACAGCCGCAGGCAGACGCCGGGGCGCGTACGTCCCGCGCGACCGGCGCGCTGATCGGCCGCGGCCTGCGAAATCCGCGTCAACTCGAGGCGGTCCATCCCCACGTGCGGATCGAAGACCAGCATTCGGGCAAGCCCCGTGTCGACCACGCCGGTGATGCCTTCGATGGTGATCGACGTTTCGGCCACGTTGGTCGCCAGCACGATTTTGCGGCGGTCAGCCGGCGCGAGCACGGCGTCCTGCTGCTCGGCCGGCAGATCGCCGTAGAGCGGCATGACGGCCAGATTGCCGGCCGCAGCCAGTGGCTCGAGCCGCCGCGCGGTCTGCCGGATCTCGCCCACGCCCGGCAGGAAGACCAGCACGTCGCCATCGGTTATTTCTAACATCCGCCGCACGCCCTCGGCCGCGCGATCGGCGAGGAACGATGCGACGGCGTGGGGCTCCCTCTGCAAATCAACGTACAGCGTTTCGACCGGATGCAGCCGCCCTTCGCTCTCGACGCGGGGGCAACCGCCGACGTAGGCGGCGATCGGTGCGCCATCGAGCGTGGCCGACATCACGACCAACTTCAAGTCCGGGCGGACCGTCTCGCGCACGCGGCGGACCATCGCCAGCGCCAAGTCGCTATCGAGGTTCCGCTCGTGGAACTCGTCGAAGACGACGACCGCCACGGATTCCAAGAACGGATCGTCCTGAAGCATGCACAGCAAGATGCCTTCGGTGACGACCTTGATCCGCGTGTGCGGCCCGAGGCAGCGGTCGAAGCGGACGTGGTAGCCGACTTCGTCGCCCAATCGTCCGCCGCGCTCAACGGCCATGCGCCGGGCGGACGCGCGGGCGGCCAACCGCCGCGGCTGGAGGACGACGATCGAGCCGCGGCCGGCCAAACCCGCGTCGAGCACGGCCGGCGGCACGCGCGTCGTCTTGCCGGCGCCCGTCGGCGCACGCAACACCACCGCCCCTGCCGTGCGCAACGCCGCCAGCACGTCGGGCAAGGCGTCGTCGATGGGCAAGCGGGGCCATGAAGGGGATCGTCGCATCGATTGGATCTTCCCGGTTCATCCGGCGGAAGCGTACCCGTGGCTCACTGCCGACAGCACGGATTCCGCATTTTCGTTCGCGTCCTTGCGGAAGCGAATGTGTCACAAGGAGTTCTTCGCCGGGAAGAGCCGTGAACAGAGAAGAGGCATCATACTGACCCACAAGGAGTATCGTTCCTCTTGTATGTTCCGGCCTTGCAGGCGTTGAAGGACGTCGCATTGTTGCCGCCGGGTTTCGCAGGCCATTCGGCGGCGGCGTAGGGCGTCACCTTTCGCTCGGCGAAAGCAGAGCTGCTTTCGCGGACCGAAAGGCGACCATACGTACTCTTCACGCTCCGCGTAAGGTCGAAGCCATCACGCGGAGCGTGATGAGTACGATTCTCCAAAGTCAATACGGATACAACCCCTTCAGCTTCTCGCTCGAGCCCTTGCCGGGCATCGCGTACTTGATCGTGATCGGCGTATCCTTGACCTCGATCGCGCCAAGTTTCGGATCCCAGAGCCAGGTCCACGTCCGCAGCTCGCTGACCTGCAGCAGCACGCGGTCCATCACCTTGGTGCGTTTCTCCTTCTGCCAGCCGCCGTAGTTGAAGGTGTATTGCCAGATTTCGTGCCGCATCGTGCCCGCGCCGGGCGTGTAGCTGGTGGGCAGGTCGCGGATGAGCATCACCAGGATGCGGACCATCTTCTTGTCGCCGCCGAGGTACAACGGCTCGACCTTGTTCTCGTAGTGCTTCGACTTCTTGATGTCGTCGACGATCCAGTCGCGGGTTTCCTCGTCCTCGACCTTCGCGGTCGGCTTGAAGAACGGGTCGAACTCCTTGACGGGCGCGAACTCGAATCCCTCGATGCGGACCTTGCCTTCGGCCATGATCAGCAGATCGTACTTGCCCGGCTTGAGATCCTTGAACACCCAGCGGCCGCCGCCTTCGCTCGTCGCCCGCGCGTCCAGCCGCGGCTCCTCGATCTTCGCCTTCTCGTCCGGCAGCACCGTATGGTTCCCGGCCTTGTCCCAGCGGGCGATCGCCCCAACGGTTGTGATACCCTTCGCGTCGCCTAATTCCACCGTCACCTTGGCCGCCCGGGCGTCGCTCGCGCTCAAAACCACAGTCAGCCAACTGGCACACGCGGCAATTATCAATCGCTTAATGAACGTGACAAGATTCATATAATCTCCTTCGCGCGAAGTATGAGAACATGTTTGTTGTCAGCGCATTTGCCAACTGAACTGGCGTTACGGTCATGTGAACGTAGTGGAGCCATCAGACGTGCCAATGATGGCGTGTTGCTCGAAACACTCGCTCTCCCACGGTGCATCTTCTGGAATTCCCAGCGCCCGGAATACACTGCGGCGTATCTCCTCAAGCTTCTCAAGCGAGTGGTACTCTTCGGGCAGTGCAATTCGCAGTTCTACGGCCACGTGATGGTTCTCACACGGCCAGTGGACATCAATCCACCCAAGTTGTCTGCGTGGGCACAGGCTCGCGGAGTACCGCTCACACCTGTACGATGCACTCGATGCCGTATGGAATTCGAGTTCGGCAAGGAAGTTCAGAACTGTGAACCGCGATTCCTTGATGTCCATGATTCTCCGCGGGCTAGCGTCCTGGAATCACACAGAATCTCAAGCAAGGGTTTGCTTTCCTCGTCACAATTGCGTCGGACCAATGGGCCAACTCTTCTCCTCGCCCTCGCGCGAACGGTTGGCCCGTTGGGCCGTCTGCGCGCTGCGCGCCCCCCGGTTTCCCAGGGCGTTGCCCTTCGCTGGGCGAACGGCTGCCCCTTCGGGGCGAACAAACGCTCTTCCAGCCTTCACTGCTTCTCCGTGCCCTCCGTACCTCCGTGGTATCTCCTAATTCTCTTCCGTTTTCTTCCCGCGTGTCGGCTTCTTCGGCTCCGGCTCGCCGCTCTGCAAGCGGGCGATTTGTTTCTTCACGTCGGGCACCAGCGGGCTGCCGGGGTAGTTCTTCACGAGGCGGTTGAGCGTGGCCAGGGCGCCGGCGGTCTGCCCGCGTTTCACGTCGCAATCGGCCGAGAACTTCAACGCCTGGTCGATGTAGGGCGAATCGGGGTTGGCGCAGAGCAACTGTTCGACCTGGGCCACGGCCTGGGCGTACTTCTTCCGTGCGTCCCAGTAGCGGGCGTACATGAGCGTGATGTAGCCGTCGAGCTTCTCGGTGGGGAACTCCCGTTGCCAGGCGTGAATCTCGCCCGCCGCGCGGTCGAGCCGGCCGCGCATGATGAACTCTTCGGTCGAGCGGGCGTGGGCGCCGCGCCAGGCAGTCCGCTCGATGTAGCGGCGCGACGTGCCCAGCAGTTGCTCGGCCTCTTGGTAGGCCTTTCGCGCCGCCTTGCCGTCGCCGACCGAGGCGTAGTAATCGCCCCACACACGCTGCACCTGGCCGGCCGACGGGCCGCGGCGGTTCGTCAGGAACGAATTGGTCGCTTCGAGCATCTTTTTGGCCACGTCGGGCTGCTTGCCGGCCGGATCGGGCCGCATCAAGAGGTCGTTGACGGCGATGTCGGCCGCCTCGGCCGCGGCCTCCGCACGCAAGTCGCCCACCTTGATCCGCCGCGCCGCCCCCTTCCAAATTTGGAAGGCCAAGAGCGAATCGGCCAAACGGTCGCGGGCCATCGGGCCGATCAGGTGCGCCAGCTTGAGCAAGTCCTCGTCGCTGCCGCCGCCCGCGGCCGACTCGTCGAGAAACGCCGCCTTGGCCCCTTCGACCGCCGCGGCAACGTACTTGCCTGCCTCGGCCGCCGTCTCGGGCTTGGCCTCGACCTCCTGGATCTTGGCCTCGTAGGCGGCCACCAGTTGCCGCAGTCCGCCGGCGTCGAGCTTCGCCGCGTCGTAGGTCTGGAGGA